>Ga0302319_10002162_pt1 | contig 42969 bp, 33 predicted proteins | sample Bog_T0_2_FD_203319 | JGI IMG/M metagenome (GOLD analysis project Ga0302319, IMG submission 203319) | Peat permafrost microbial communities from Stordalen Mire near Abisko, Sweden - Bog_T0_2 | ecosystem: Environmental > Terrestrial > Soil > Wetlands > Peat | place: Sweden: Abisko, Stordalen Mire...
GCGGCCAACAACACCAACCGCCTTTACGGCGCGACCAATCCCGTGTTCACCGCCGGCTACAGCGGCTTCGTCAACGGTGAGACGAACACGGTGTTGACCGGCGCACCCGGTTTGACGACCGGCGCGAAGACGAACAGTCCGGTCGGCGGCTACGTCATCACCAACACGATCGGCTCGTTGAACGCGACGAACTACACCTTCAGCCTCACCAACGGCACGCTCACCATCAATCCGGCGGCGTTGACGGTGGGTGCAAAGAGTTTGTCGCGACCGTATGGTTCAACTAATCCGCCGCTGACTTTTAGTTACATTGGCTTTTTGAACGGTGACACAACCAACGTGTTGAGCGGCAGTCCCAGCACCTTGAGCACGGGCGCCCATACGAACAGCCCGGTCGGAACGTATGTGATCACGAACACGCCCGGCGCTTTGACGGCGACGAACTATGCCATCAGTTACACCAACGGCACGCTCACGGTGACACAGGCGGTGCTGACCGTGTCGATTGGCAGCACGAACCGGCTTTATGGCGCGACCAATCCCGTGTTCACGGTGGCGGGTTATTCCGGGTTTGTGAACACCGACACAATCAGCGTGCTGAGCGGCGCACCGAGTTTGACGACGGGCGCGACGACCAACAGTCCGGTCGGAACCTATGCCATCACCGGAACCAACGGCACCTTGAGCGCGGCCAACTACAGCTTCAATTTTGTGAACGGCACTTTGACGGTCGCGCCGGTGTTCTTGAGCGTCTGGGCCAATGATGCAAGCCGCGGCTATGGCGCGGCCAATCCGGTGTTCACGCTGAAATACGTCGGCTTTGTGAACGGCGAAACGAGCAACATGTTGAGCGGCACACCAAGCCTGACCACGGTGGCGACGCCGGCCAGTCCGGTCGCTTTTTACACCATCACCACGGCGCAAGGGACGTTGGTGAACGCGACGAATTACACCTACAACTTCATCAACGGCACGCTGACCGTGACCCAGGCGGTGCTCACCGTCACGGCCAACAACCGGAGCCGTGCCTATGGCGCCGCGAACCCCGCATTCACGGCCAGCTACTCCGGCTTTGTGAACGGGGATAACAACAGCGTGCTGTCCGGAAGTCCAAGCTTGACCACTTCTGCCACGACCAACAGCTCGCCTGGCAATTACGCCATCACGGCGGCTTTGGGCACGTTGAGCGCGGCGAATTACAGTTTCACCTTTGTGAACGGGACGCTGACGGTAAATTCGACGAACCTGACGATACTTTCATTGGGCATAACCAACAAAGTGGTCACCGTCACTTGGAGTTCTGTCAGCGGTTCGACCTATGGTTTGCAGTCCAACACCAATCTGACCGGCACGAACTGGGTCAGCATTCTGCCGAACGTGACCGCCACCGGCACCACGGCCAGCCAGACCAACGCCTTCAGCAACGTCCCTCACCAGTATTATCGCGTAACGCTGATTTCAAGTCCCTGACCTGGAAACTGATTTTTGCGGGCGCAAACACGCGCCGCCGCCGCGCGTCATTTTCTGATGCTGGCAAACGCCGCCAGCGCCGCGGCCCGCGCAACGCCGTGGTTCACGATCGGTTTGGGATAGGTGCGGCCAGGTTCGATTTCCGCCAGCGCCAGAATTTCCGGCGGAGCTTCCCACGGCCGGTGCAACCATTCGTCCGGCAGCTTCGCCAGTTCGGGACACCAGCGGCGCACATAATCGCCGCGCGGATCAAATTTTTCACCCTGGCTCATCGGATTGAAAATGCGAAAATACGGCGCGGCATCCGCGCCGCAGCCCGCCGTCCATTGCCAGCCGAGCGTGTTCTGCGCGAGGTCGGCGTCCACCAACGTATCCCAAAACCACGCCGCGCCCGCGCGCCACGGGAGCAGCAAATCTTTCACGAGAAACGACGCGACAATCATCCGCACGCGGTTGTGCATCCAGCCGGTCGTCCACAGTTCGCGCATCCCCGCGTCCACGATGGGATAACCGGTTTTGCCTTTCTGCCACGCGCGCAGCCGCGCCGCGTTTTCGCGCCACGGAAATTTTTTGAAGTCCGCGCGCAACGGCTCGTCCGGCGTGCGCGGAAAATGATACAATAAATGATGCGCGAACTCGCGCCAGCCGATCTCGGCGACAAATTGCGACGTGCGCCAGGCGGAAATTCCCTCCGCCTCCGCGTGCCGCCGGATCGCGTGCCAGACCTGGCGCGGCGAAATTTCGCCAAAGTGCAAATGCGGCGACAATCGCGACGTGCCGGCCAGGTCTGGCCGGTTGCGGTCGCCGGTGTAATTGGAAAATGTGGTTTCGAGAAATTTTTTTAGTCGCTCGCCCGCGCCAATTTCACCCGGTGACCACGCGGCGCGCATTTCTTCCGCCCAATTTATTTTTGGCTCAAGTTCCAGCGCGTCGAGCGCGAGCGACTTCGGCCATTTTTCCGGCGACAAGATTTTGCGCGGCGCGGTCAGCGGTTCAGCCGGGTCGGTTTTGGCGAGGCAATTTTTCCAAAACGGCGTGAAGACTTGAAACGGTTTGCCGCCCTGATTTTGAATCGTCCACGGCTCGTGCAGCAACGCGCCGTTGAAGCTCTCCGCCTCCATTCCGGCGGCGCGCAGGGCGAATTTGATTTTTGCGTCGCGCACGGTGACGGCCGGTTCGTAGCGGCGATTCCAAAAAACCGCCGTCGCCCCGGTTTCCCTGGCGAGTGCGAGCAGATTTTCCAGCGCCGGCCCGCGCCGGATGACCAGCCGCGAACCCAGCTTTTTGAGCGAGGCCTCGAGCGCCGCGAGCGATTGGTGCAACCACCAGCGGGACGCGCCGCCCGGCGGCCACGGTGATTCCCCTTCCGGCGCGTGGAGGAAAACCGGCGCCACCGCGCCGCGTTTGATGGCAGCCTGCCACGCGGGATTGTCCGCGAGCCGGAGATCAATGCGAAACCAGACAAGCGCCGCCGGAATCATGCGTTTATTTTTGTGCGGCCAGTGCGGAATCAATCGCGGCGGACAAATTTTGAACCGCCGCCTCGTCCGCCGCGCCGGCAAGCCGTTTGAGAATTTTACCGCGCCCGTCCAGCAGCAGCACGTTCGCCTTGTCCGGTTCGTAGGCGAATGACTTCACCACGTCGCCCGACCAGTCAAGCATGACCGGATACGATTGTGATTTCCGAAATTCCCGCCGCACCAGCGGCCGCAACGGCCACGGAACCGCCGACACGTCGGCAATGCCGCGAATGTCCACGCGCCGGGCAAACCGCTTTTTAACCGGCGCGACCCAGCCCGCGATTTGTTCCGAACCTTTTTTGTCGGCGATGGTCAGCAGCGTGATGTTTGTCGTCGGAAACAAAAGCGTTTGCGGCGCGTCGTATTGATCGCGCAGTTCGATGCGCGCCGGCGCATTGGTCGGCGGCAAATTTTTTTCCGGCGCGGCATTGGTGTTCAACGCCAGCGTCACCAGCAGCAGCGGGAAAATTTTTTTCATGCCGGCTTGACGGTTTCGGCGATGTCCGCCGGGCTGTATTGGCGGCCTTTCCAGACCGACGGCTTGCCCGCGAACTGGCGCAGGAGCGCGAACCATTGGATCGCCAGCAATGCGCCGACGCCGGGCGGATGCAGCAACGCCGCGCCGGGCGGCTGGCGGAATTTCCACGCGGCCACCAGGCGCGGCGCATACGCCAGCGCGCCGGCGGCGGCCGCAAAAGTCAATGCCAGCGGCGCCAGCTTCGCGGCGAAGGCGAGCAGAATGAACGGCAGCATCTGTCCGCCAAACAGCAGCGCCGTCATCGGCAAAATGGTGGCGGGCGCGGCGAGGCCTTCCGTCGCGTTTTTGCCGAGGCCGCGCCAGGTTTCGCCGTTCGTGTGATACATCCGGCACGACGCGAGGTCGGTCGCGTCAAAAAGATCCGTGCGAAAACCAGAGCGCCGAAACAAACGCGGCAGTTTCACGCCGTCGTGCAGCGTGTTGCGGATCATCGCGTGGCCGCCGGTTTTTTCATAGGCGTCGCGGCGCGCAATGAACAGTTGCCCGCAACCGGCGGAGAACGCGGACGATTTGGTCAGCCGCATCGCGAACATCGGCAGGAAGCCGAGAAGAATGAAATGAATCTGCGGAATCAGCAGCCGCTCTGAAAAAGTGCCGAGTTCCTGCCGTGGCACGCCGCTCGCCAGCGCCGCGTCGGAGCGCTGCATGAACGCCGCCATCCGCGCTAGCGCGTCCGGCGCCAGCCGCACGTCGGCGTCCATGAACACGAGCAGCGGGTTTCGCGCGAGTTTGGCGAGGACATGGCAGGCGTGTTGTTTCCCGCACCAGCCGGCGGGCAGCGGCGGCGCGGATTCGAGCCGGACGCGAGTGTTCCAGCGGACGAACCCGCCGACAATCGCGGCGGTGCGGTCGGTGGACTGGTCATCGAGCACAACGACTTCAAAATCGCAGTCACGATTCGCCAGCACCGCGTCCAGCGTGGCGCGGATGTTTGATTCCTCGTTGCGCACGGGAATGAGAACGGAAACGGAAATTTTTTTGGAGCCTGCGCGATGGCCGCGCGGCAACGGCCGGTAAACAAACAAATTCAGCAGGAACAATCCGCAGGGAATGGCTGCGAAAACCAGCGCGATGAATGCCAGCGTGTTCAGGTTCATTTGTCGCCGTGCTCCTTTTTAAATTTTTCGCCGCGCAGTTTTGCCTTCAAGCCGCGCCACCAGTCATAGACGCCGCCCTGCCCCGCGCCGCCGCGCAGGATGATTTCAAAATCTTCGCGGTTGCGCCGCTGTGCCTCGGCGGCGAGCGCGTCCTGCGTCTCCGCCAGTTTTTGCTCGAACAGAGTCGTCCAGTATTTCGCGTCGAACGCGGCGTTGTGTTCGCGCCGGACCTGCACCGGCTCGCCGAAACGCACGAGAATTTCCGGCAGCCGCTCTTCCCAAAAGACAAATTCCGCCGCCATGGGCAAAAAAACCGCGCGCCCGGCCCGTGCCGCCAGATGGCCCAGGCCGGCTTCAAAACGAACCGGGCGTTCGCGCACGTCGGCAAAACGGCTTTGCGGCGTGACGGCCAAAAGGTTTGCCGGCGATCTTAAAATGTTTTCGGCCGTGTGGAGAAACTGCCGCGCGCCGCGCCGCGTTTTTTGCTCCACGCCGAAGAAGCCGAGCATGCGGAAAAATTTGTAGCGTTCGAGCATCGCGGCGTCCATTGGCGCGAACAGGGCGCGGTCGGCAAAAAATTCGCTTTTCAGGACGAGGCCGGCCAGCGCGTCCCACCACGCGGCATGGTTTATGTAAATGACCAGCGGCCAGCCGTGCGTCTCCGGCGGCAAACCCGCGCCCGAAATCCGCAGCGAATGAAAATGACGGCGGACGTATCGGCGCGAATACCAGGTGAACCAGCGCAGCAGCAACGGTGAAATGCGCGGCAATCCGTCAGCGTTTTTTGACGGCCTGACTTGCGTCTCTTTGACGACGCGCGGCAGCAATGCGTCAGGCGGCTGGCGCAGTTCCAAACTTGCCGGAATTTGTTTCGTCATTTTATTTCGCGATTTTTTTTCGTTCAGGCGGAAATCATTTCTGCCGGCTGTGATTCGGCGGGCTGGGTGCCGACCGTCGTGCGTCCGGCCACGCCGTCTTTGTCCAGGGCGTCGGCGGCGATCCAGCCGCTCATCAGCACCATGGGCATGCCCGGCCCGGGATGCGCCGCGCCGCCGGCGAGGTAAAGCCCGCGCACATCCGGCGAGCGGTTGCTGGGCTTGAACGCGCCGAGAAATTTGCCGTGGCTCGCCAGCCCGTAGATCGCGCCGTTCAAGACGTGGTAACGGTCGTTGATGTCCTGCGGCGTGAGCGAGCGCTCGAACACGATGCGCGATTCGATGTCCTTCATGCCGCCGGTGCGCTTGAGTTTTTCCAAAATGATTTTGCGATAGACCGGAAACATTTTTTCCCAGTCGTGATGCGGACGCAGATACGGCGTGTGCACCAAAACGTAAAGCGCCTCGCCGCCGGCGGGCGCGGTCGCGGGTTCCGTGCAAGTCGTTGCGGCCAAATAACAGGTCGGGTCGGGCGCAGGCTCGCCTTTTTTGTAAATGAAATCAAATTCCTCGTGCGGGTCGCGGCTGAAAATAAAATCATGGTGCGCGAGATGTTCGTAGCGCCGGTTCAGGCCGAGATACAGCACGACGCCCGAACAGGCCGGCTCGTATTTGCGTCGGCGCGCGAATTTTGCGCCGGCGCGGCCGTTGACAAGTTCGCGATGCGTCAGCACCGAATCGCAATTGGAAACGACGGCGGCGAGTTGAATTTCTTCACCGTGGTTGGTCTGGACGCCGGTGACCGCCCCGTCGCGCGTGAGAATTTTTTCCACCTTGGTGATCGTTTGAATTTCGACGCCGAGTTCGCGCGCAAGTTTTTCCAGCGCCAGCGGGACGGCGCGCGTGCCGCCGACGGGATACCAGACGCCCTCGTCGTGCTGCATGTGCGCGATGCCGCACAGCACGGCGGGCGAGCCGTAGGGCGACGAGCCGACGTATTGCGTGAAGTGATCCACCATTTGCGCGACGCGCGGGTCGGGATTGAACGCGCGCACCGTGCCGGCGACGCTGCGGCCCATGCGCATGGCCAGCACGTCGCCGAGCAGCTTCGGGTCGAAGGACGCCTTGAAGTCCATCATGTCGCGCAGGCCGCCGATGGGCTTGTAGAAAAAATTGCGTTGCGAAATGTCGTCGAGGCGGCGGCTCAAGGCGATGAAGTCACGGTAGTGCTGGCCGGAATTCGTGCCGGGCGCAAACGCGTCCAGCCGGTTCGCCATCAATTTATAGTCCTGATCCAGATTGAGCACCGAGCCGTCTTCGAAGAAACAGCGCCATTGCGGATCGAGGCGGACCAGTTTGAGATAATCTTCCATGCGCCGGCCCGCCTCGGCAAAGACGCGCCGCAACACGGAGGGTATCGTCACGATGGTCGGCCCCATGTCAAAACGAAAACCATCGCCGGTGAGCTGCGCGGCCTTGCCGCCGAGCCATTCGTTGCGTTCGAAAAGGATGACTTTGTAGCCGCGCGCGGCCAGCGTGCAGGCCGCCGCGAGGCCGCCCAGGCCGCCGCCGATGACGCCGATGCGTCCGTTAAATTGCGTTTTCATGATTTGCCAGGGGAGGATGATTTTTTTCTGCGGGAAATGATTTTTACCAGCGATGCCAATGCAGACAGGCGCGCCCGCAGGTTGCGACCGTGGGAAAATTTCAAATAGGCCGCGAACATTTTTCCATCTTCGGGCTGCGGTGCGTCAAACGCCGGGCGAAATTTGCTCCGGCTCACGGTGACGACTTTTGCGGTGGTCAGCTCCAGCAAACCCTCCGTCCCGCGCGTGACCCCGAAGCCGCTGCGCCCACGTCCGCCAAACGGCAGGCGCGCGTCGGCGGTCGGGATGATGAGGTCGTTGATGGTGACCGCCCCGGCGTCGAGCCGGGATGCCAGCGCGCGGGCGGCGGATTCGTCGCGCGAAAAAATGCCGGCGGCAAGGGCGAACGGACAGTCATTGGCGCGCATGACCGCCTCGTGATCGTCCGCCACGGTGACGATGGACAGCACCGGGTCAAAAAAATCTTCGCGCAACAAACGCGACGAAGGCGAAACTCCGCCCAAAACCACCGGCTTGATCACGTCGCCGCCGTCCGTGATTTCACCGGCGATGAAATGCGCGCCGTGCGCCACCGCGTCTTCCAAAATCAGCCGTAGCTTTTTATTGGCGGCCGCCGCCGGCTCGTCAGGTTGAGGTTTCGGCCAAAAACGCGCTCCCGCGCTCCGATGTCTGGAAAAAATATTTTCCAGCCGGCCTTCGAGTTCCGTGGCGACGCTGCGATGGACAAACACGCGTTTTGGCGACATGCACGTCGCGCCGTCATTCAGCGCCAGTCCAAAAAACAGCGCCTTGGCCGCGAGATCAAGATCGGCATCGGCACGGATGATGACCGCGTCGCTGCCGCTCAATTCCATCGCGGCGGGAATCAAATGCGGCGCGAGTTGGGCCAGGATTTTTTCGCCGGTCGCCGCCGCGCCGGTGAAAATCACCTTGTCAGGCCGCGCAAAAATCGCGGTGCGGGCGGCGGCGGGAGATTCGGGCAGCAGCGCGACCAGTTGCAAATCGAAGCCCGCGCGCCCGATCAGTTCCAAAAGCCCGCGCGCCGCCGCCGTTCCGCCGAGGCCGGGCTTGAGCAAAACGGCGTTGCCCGCGACCAGCGCTTGAATGACTTGGACACCGGGCAGCAGCAGCGGATAATTTCCGGGGCCGATGACCAGAACGACGCCGAACGGCTCGCGGTGAATTTCAGCCTGGACGCCCGCGAGCCACACCGGCCGGCCGCGCTTGCCGAGGCGGCGGGTGGCGAGAATTTTTCCCGCGTTGCGTTCGAGAAAACGGCACGCCTCGGCGAGCGGCAGAACTTCGGCGGTCAAAGATTCGAGCGCGGGGCGATGGCGCGCGGAAGCCGAGGCTTCCGCCAGTTGCGCGGCGTGTTCGGCAATGAGCCGGCGGAGTTCACGGACTAATTTGAGCCGGCGAACCAGCGGCGTGAGCAACCAGCGCGCTTGCGCGGCGCGGGCGGAAGTCATCGCGTCCGCCACAATCGCAACCACGCCAACATCATTGTCGGCGGTGGCGGAAATGTGCGTTGTTTCGCGGGCGGGATTCATGGTTCACGGCTCGAATCGGGCGTGCGGTCGTTGACGATGGGCGCAGGTTTGAGGTTTAGCAGTCGCGCAAAAGTTTGGACGGCGTCGGCCATCACGTTGCCACTGCGGTGGGTGTTGGCAACCGGTTTCTCCGGCGTAACGAGGTTGCCGCCGTTCACGCCGAGGTCTTCAAGAACAAGTTTGCTGCTGATGCGCGCGCTTTCAAAAATCACGGGCAGCCCGCTGCCGGGATGCGTGCCGCCGCCGACAAGATAAACCCCGTCCAAATCCTCGAAGCGGTTGTGCGGGCGCAGATGAAGCATTTGGTCCAGCGTGTGCGCGAGGTTGAACGTCGCGCCGCGATAAATTTCGTAGCGCGTGTCCCAGTCTGCGGGCGTGATGACGCGCTCGTAACGGATGCGCGATTCCATGTCGCCGTAACCGGCTTTCGCGATCTGCCTAAGCAGTTTTTTGCGGAAACCGTCGCGCTCTTTCGACCAGTCCACGTTTGGATGTTGATGCGTCACGGGCGCGAGGACATAAAGTGCGCTCTGGCCCTTGGGCGCGAGCGTGGAATCCGTGACGCACGCGTTCTGAACGTAAAAACTCGTATCGTCGCTCAAGACGTGCCGGGTTTCGATGTCTTCGAGGTTTTGCGCGTAATTTTCCGCGATGTGAATCGTGTGATGTGGCAGGTTGAATTCGCCGTCCACGCCGAGATACATCATGAACGTGGAGCAGGAGTATTTTTTCTTCGCGAGCTGCTTGTCCGTCCAGCGGCGACGCAGCCGGTCGGGAACCAGTTTTTCCATTGCGCGCGCGAAATCGGCGTTGACCACCACGGCCTCGGCGTGATGTGTGCCGGTCGTGGTGCGAACGCCGGCGGCGCGCCGGCCGGCAAAAAGAATTTCCTCCACGGGTTCGTTCAGGCAAATCTCCACGCCGAGACGCTCGGCCACGCGTGCCATCGCCTTCGTGACCGCCGCGCAGCCGCCGATGGGATGAAACACGCCGTATTCGTATTCGAGAAAAGAAAGGATGGAGAACAGGCTCGGACAACGAAACGGCGACATGCCGAGATATTTCGACTGGAAACAAAACGCGAGGCGCACGCGCTCGTCTTTGAAAAAACGTTTGAGATAAGTGTCCACCGATTGATGCGGACGCAGCATCGGGAGCATTTTCAACATGCTCATCTGCACCAAATCCTGCCAGCCGAGAAACGGCACCTCCAGGCAGGGTTCCATCGCCGCGAGCTTGGTGCGGTTTTCATCCATGAAGCGACGGAAGCCCGGCGCGTCGGCGGGCGAAAGTTTCGCAATCTCATTTTCCATCTGCGGAATGTTGGCCGTGGCGTTGATGTGACCGCCCGCGCCAAATTGAATGCGATACTGCGGATCCAGCCGCACCATCTCGACTTCGTCACTCAGGCTCGTGCCGGCGGAACGAAAAATTTCATTCAACACGCGCGGATAAAGAAAAAAAGTCGGGCCAAGGTCGAATTTGAATCCATCCGCTTCGATACTGGAAGTCCGTCCGCCGAGGACCGGCAGACGTTCGAGGATTTTGACGCGCACACCGGCGGCGGCGAGTTGGATGGCCGAGGCCAGACCGCCGGGACCGGCGCCAATGATGATCGCTTGTTTGGTCATGAGATTTGAAATCGGGCGTTGACGATGCTTCGGGCCGGGAAGCCATCCCTCGGTGAAACACAATGAACATAAGGATTGCTGGTTTGCATGGTGGTGAAAATAGGGTGTTCACCTGAGACGATTCGCGAGCTGACCGAAACGACGCGTTCTGCAAAGTCTGGTTGTGATTTGCAGTTTGTCCCGGAATTGAATCACGACCGCGAAGCTGACGGTCGGCGCGAACCGGCTTGGGAGAACCCGCCGCGGGGCGGCGGCGGCCATTGGTTTTCGGGATTCATTTTTTGAACTCATATTCACCTTGTCACCAGGCAACCTTAAATGTGTATAGATTATGTCTAACTTAAAAAGCGTTGTCAACTATTTGTCTCAAATTATGCCAGGCTCGCCCGAAAGCTCATTTGACCCCGTGTTTTGCCAGGTTATTTGATGTTTCCGCCGTTATTTTCCATTTGCAGCTTGCAAATGGCCGGATAGTTGTCAGATTGTTGTCTAGGTTTATGGCCAACGCGCATCACTCGATAAAAATCGTCGCCCGCCGCACCGGGTTGAGCGTCCACGTCATCCGCATCTGGGAAAAACGCTACGGCGTGGTGAAGCCGGAGCGCACCGGCACCAACCGGCGGCTGTATTCCGAGGCTCAAATTCAGCGGCTGAACCTGCTGCACGAAACCACCCAGGCCGGCCACACCATCGGCCACGTGGCCAGGCTGCCCACCAGCAAATTGCGGAAACTTGCTGCCGGTGCCGGGAGCGGCACCAGCCGGGCCGCCGTCGCCTCAACCCGCGTGCTGTTCGCACCATCGTTTCTCGCCGGGGCGGTTGCCGCCGTGAAGGCGCTTGATTCATGGCAACTGGAGAAGACGCTCCAGCGCGCAGAAATTGCGCTCGGCGCCCAGGGCTTGCTGCGACGCGTCGTCGCACCGCTCGCGCAGTCCATCGGTGAACTCTGGCGCGATGGTGTCATTACCGCGGCGCATGAACATTTCGCCAGCGCGGTGATCCGCATTTTTTTGGGCCATGCCGCCAAGCCGTTTGCCGGCGGTGGAAATGCGCCGGTGGTGGTGGTCGCCACGCCCACCGGACAATTGCACGAACTGGGCGCGCTGCTGGCCGCCGCCGCGGCGGCGAACCTCGGCTGGCACGTCATTTATCTGGGCGCAAGCCTGCCGGCGGCGGAAATCGCCGGCGCGGCCGGCCAAAATCACGCGCGCGCCGTGGCCTTGAGCCTGGTCTATCCCGAAGACGACCCGCGGGTTAAGGGCGAATTGACCAAACTGCGCGGGTTGCTGCCGCCGGAAGTTTTTTTATTGGCTGGTGGCCGCGCGATGCCGGCTTACCGCGACACCCTGAAAGAAATCGGTGCGTTGCAAATCAAAGACCTGACGCACCTGTGTTCGACCCTGGACGGTCTCCGCAAACCCGCAAAAAAAATCAAGCGATGAAAAACTTTTTTTCTCCCAACCTCGGCAATTCCGGCCGGCTCATTCGCGGACTGATCGCTGTTGGATTTTTTATTGGCAGTTGGTTTGCCTTCGGCGTTTCCACCTGGTTGGGCATTGTGCTGGCCGCGTCCGGCGGTTTTGTGTTGTTTGAAGCGCTGCGCAGCTGGTGCGCGTTTCGGGCCTGCGGCATCAAGACCAGGTTTTGAAAAAACTTTGTGTGCGAGAGTTCATCCTTCACACCGAGCTTTGGCTCCCCTGCCCACGCGACCGCGTCTTTCCGTTTTTTGCCGAGGCGAGAAATCTGGAAACAATTACGCCGCCGTGGTTGAATTTTGAAGTCCTCACGCCGGCTCCGATTGAAATGCGGTCGGGAACTTTGATTGACTATCGCATCCGCGTGCATGGCCTGCCCGTCCGCTGGCGCACGGAAATCACCGAATGGAACCCGCCGCATCAATTTGCGGACACGCAGTTGCGCGGGCCTTACACGCTCTGGCAGCACACGCACACGTTTGAAGAAAAGGACGGCGGCACGCTCTGCCTTGATCACGTGCGTTATCGTCCGTGCGGCGGGGCCCTGATGAACTGGCTTTTCGTCCGCCGCGACGTGGAGGTCATCTTCGCCTATCGCCGGGACCGGTTGACGGAACTTTTCAGCCGTGATGCGGGGCCGCACCCGGGCAAATAAAATCACGCCCGCGGCGGCAGCGGGCCCTGGCCCAATTGACGCCACTGATTTTCCGCGTTTAAAAAAACCAGCCAGCCTTCGTTTGCGTTCAAAGCTTCAACCAGTTCCGATTCGGTCAAAATCATGGCCGCAGTTGAAAGCGCGTCCGATTCCGCCGCCGATTTTGCCAGCGCCCAGGTCCGGTTCCGGCGGACCTCGGGCCGGCCCGTGCGCGGGTCAATGATGTGCGGGCCTTTCACCGCGAGACCGGAGCCGCTCAAGGAACAATTTTTCAGCCGGAATTGCTGCGCGGAACCAGCTTCGCCCAGACCGCACAGCCAGCCGGCGGTTCCCGCCGCCGCGTCGCCCGCCAGGATGCTGCTGCCGCCGGCAACCAGCAAAAACGCGGGGCAATCCCACTCGCGCAAAATTTCCGCCATGCGATCCAGCGCAAAACCCTTGCCGATCGCGCCCAGGTCAAATTCCAGTTTCCCGGCGTCGCAGCGGATGGAAAATTGCCCCGGCAGCAAACTCCATTGCGGCGGCGCTGACTGCGTTTGCCGCGCGGCGGCGGTGACGGAAAACGCGCCGTGCGTGGCCAGCTCCATTTTTTTTGCGATTTCAAGGCACGCAAAAACCGGCTCGCTCACGCGCAACGTTTCGCCGGGCGCAAGCTGCGCGAGCCCCGCGATGTCGCTGTTCGCGCGAAAGCGGCTCAAATGCGATTCCAGCTCATCCGTCAGCGCAAACGCCGCCTGCGCGGTTTGCGCGGCGTAGGTTTTTTCCTCGTCCGCGATGCGGATTTGAAACTGCGTCGCCATCGCGTGATGGTTGAAAATGTGGCTCGCCGGATCGCTCATGGTCTGGATTCAGCCGGCACTGGCGTCCATAAAATTAAAAGCACGTTCGGCCGCCAGCCGAAAAATTCCGGGCGCATATTTTTTAATTGTTCGGCCAGCTTGCCGGACACGTCCGTGGTGGTGATAAAATAATCGGCGGCGCCGGTTTCCTGACCCGGCTGCCAGAAGCCAGCCTGCGAAAATTTCCGCAGATACCACGGCAGCGGCCACGCATCGGCGGCGACGACGGCGATCCGGGGATTGGAAATTTTATTTTCCCGCGCCAGTTCCGCCAGTCGCGCCGGCAGCCGCAGCAAATCCTCGCTCGTGTGCGCGTAGGCGTAGGGATTTTTTTCGTCCGCCGGATTGACAAACACCCGCAGGCGCGTGTCGTGGGCGATGAGAATTCCGAGCGCGCCCATCGAAACCAAAACCAGGCCGCGCGCGGAAAGTTTGGGTGAAATGAACCAGAGCCATTCAACCGCCCGGCCGGCAAAAATTGCCAGCGGCAGCCAGAGGTTCAGCGCGAGCCACGGCGTTTTGTAGGGAATGGCGCTGTAAATCACGGCGATGAGCAGCGCGTATGCCGCCAGAAAAATGTGGGCGGATGATTTGACCGCGCGAAAAAATCCCAGCGCGGCCAGGCCGAGAATCACGCCGCCCGACCAGCCGCCGCCGAGCAGGCCGGCGTAATACCAAAACGGCTTTTCGTGTCCCTCGCCGCCCGCGCGGGCGGCATAGCTTGGAATCGCGCGGAACAAATCAGCCAGGCCGGACCAGTTCCGGCCGAACCAGGTGAACAGCAAAACGACGATAAAAATAAAAACCGCCAGCGCGGTGAAAATGATTTTTCCATTTGCAACGCCGGTTTCCTGGTCGGCAAAGTTCGGTCGGGAGACTGGCGTTCCAAAACGGGCGGCGACGAGCGCAATGGCAATGGCGAAGAAGTGGATGACCGCCGTTTCCTTGCATGCAAGCATCAGCGCGGCGCAGCCGCCGGCGAGCGCGGCGGACCAGAGCGTTTTTTTTTGCAATGCCACCCGGCCGGACAAAATCAAGCCGAGCGTCGCGGTGACGAACAGGGTTTCGTGGATGAAATAGCGTCCGTAATAAACCGGCAGCGGCGCGCCGGCGAACAGCAGCGCAGCGAACACGCAGGCGATGAAGCCGAACATTTCCACGCCCGCGCCAAACAACAAAATCATGGCGCTGCCGGCGATGACGGGCGTGAGCCGCAGTTCGGTCTCGGTCAGTTCGGAAAATTTTTTGGCACCGGACAGTTTTGCCACTGGCTCGGCGACGGCAAACAGCAGCGGGCCGTGGCGATCCTGCGGGTCGTAGTGAAAACTTTCCCCGGCCAGCAGTTCGCCGGTGATGTAGGCGTTGACGGATTCGTCCGTGTGCATCGGACGTTCGCCGAGCTGCGGCAGGCGGACGGCGAGCGCAAGCAGGGCGATGGCAAAAAAAACCGCCCAACGGATTTTAGGCGGCGGGTTTGCCAAACACTTCGACCTCGATGTAATGGTTGAGTTTGTTGGTCGTGTTGCCCTTGCTGTAAAGCCGGACGTAACGGCCCTTCACGCCCTTCGCGTCAATCAGCTTGCCCTCGTAGGTTTCGATGTAAGGCCGGTCGGTGCCCGCGCCGAGGCCCAGCTCGTTGCTGTTGTCGGCGTTGAAAATCGTCGTCACATCCTTGCTGAACGCCGGGTCGTCCGAGACCTGCACGACGACATCAAAATAAACGCGCGCCTGCGAATGGAAATGCCACACGAGCACGGCGGAAATATCCGACTCCTTTGCGAGGTCAATCTGCACCCACTGTTTGCCGGGGCCGAGTTCGACCCACGAACCTTCGTCGCCTTCCTTGTCGCCGTCGGTGACGAGGTCGAGCGTGCCGACGACCGGGTCGCTGTCGCTCGCGGTGACTTTTTTGCCCAAGGCAAGGTTCACCGTGCCGGCGGGAACGAGGAAATCCGGGCGTTTGCCCTTTTGCGCCGGTTCGAGGTTCGGCACATTGATTTGCACCGGCGTGCCGACGAACAGCGGCTTGGGCAAATCCGTTTTCAACGGAACTTTGTCATCCGCCAGCGCGGCGGTGGCGGTGAACAAAACGGCGAAGGCCAGTCGGGAAATGATTTTTTTCATCTGAAAGTAAGACGTGTTTGTTTTGCGGATGTTCAAAGTTAAATCAGGCCTCAATTTCGGTGGGCGTGATGAAAAGGGTTTTTTGCGCGGCGATGGCCTCGTTCGCCTTGTGGATGACGTATTCGCTGCGAAATGCCTCGTCACCCGGACAGTTTAATTTCGCCTTGCCGAGGATCGTGTTGAAAAAATTTTCGAGATGCGGCATGTGCGGCGGCTTGTTGAACGACACGGTCATCTCGTATTCCGCGAGCTGCGCGGTTTCGCGCACGTCCACCTTGGCGGCGTCGGGCGACGGTGACGAACCGCCGGTCTTGGCGCGGATGTAATTTTTGGCGATCAAATCGTCCCACGACGGCGCGCGGGCTTCGCGGTAAATGGCCGAGAGAATCGGATTTTCCGACATTTTGATCGAGCCTTCGTCGCCCATGAAATACTCGAAGTAGCCGCCGCCCGCGCTGGTCGTCGTCTGCACTTGGTAAAACGCGCGCGCCACGCCTTCGGGCAGCGGGTATTCGTAAATCACCATGGCGTTGTCATACCACTCGTGGTTTTTGTAATAATCAATGCCGCCGCTCGCCAGCACCGCGCGCGGCTCCGTGCCGAACCACCAGTTGAAAATGTCAATCTGGTGCGCGCCCAAATCCGAGAGCGGGCCGCCGCCAAGTCCCTTGAACCAGCGCCAGTTGCGGAACTGGTGCATGTCCGTGAATCCGTATTTGGCGAGATACTCCGGCGTCATCGCGGATTTTTTCGGCCAGCCGAAATCTTCCGTGACCGCGCGGTTCCACTGCGCCTGCGCGGCGGTGAGCCGGCCGCAAAGTTTCGCGTCGCGCACCAGCCGGTTGAGCGCGAAAATGTAGCGCGGATTGCTCCGGCGCTGGTGGCCGATCTGCAAAAGCTTTCCCGTCTCGCGCATCGTCTGCACCATCGAGCGCGCGGCCTCGATGGTGTTGCTCATCATCTTTTCGCAATACACATGCAGGCCCGCCTTCAGACAGGCGTTCGTGATTGGCGCGTGCCAGAAATCCGGCGTGGCGACGACGACGGCCTGCAAATCTTTTTCCGCCGCGAGCAAATCCTCGTAATTTTCGTAGGCCTGCACCTCCACGCCCAGCGCCTTCAGATAACGCTCGCCGTAATTGCGGGCGTAGGGCCAGATGTCCACGATGGCGACGAGCTTGACGGTGTCAATTTTCAGAAGCGATTCCAGCAGCACGCGGCCCTGCGCGCCGAAGCCGATGAGCGCGAGGTTGATCTTGCCGTTCGCGGATGGCGTCTGGCCAAAAACATTCGCGCCGGAAGCGAGCATCAGTCCCGCGCCGGCGGCGGCGGTGGTGCCGATGAATTCGCGGCGGTTGATGGGGCGCGTCACCATTTTTTGAGCAGCGCGAGCTTGTTGTGTTTGGCCAGCGTCAGCGCGAACGCGACGAGCGCGATATGGATCGCCAGCCAGGAGACGCCGTCGTCCTGCTTGATCAAAATCAGCCCGGCGGACAGCGCGATGTAAATCAGGCCCTGCACGAACAGCGACAGCCGCGTGCCGAGGCCGAGCAGCAGCATGATGCCCGTCGCGAGCAGCAGCGGGCCGAGCAGATGGTCAAACGCCGACAGCAGCGAGTGCGGCAGCAGCGGCTCGTTGGCGAACTTGTCCTTGAGCGGCGCGGGGATGCCGGAATAGTTCGTGTGCGAATAAAATTTTATTTTCACGTCAATCATCGCGCCGCTGGGGTCTTCCATGCCGGTCACGGGGTCAATCAGCGGTTTCTGGACGGTTGCATAGGCGCCAAATTTTTCGATGCCGGTCAGGATGGCTCGCATCGCCAGCCAGCCGCGCAACACGAGGAAGGCGAGCGTGCATTCAAGGTTGCAGCCGCAGCCGTTTTCGCCGGGGCCGTTCGGTTTTTTTTCTATCAGTTCGTTCATGCTGAAATTTATTTAAATTAGCCCAGGTGCCAGGGTGCGCGATAGGGACGTGAAAGCAGTTCGCTGGCGTCGCTGTCATTGAGAATTTTTTCTTGGGCGACATCCCAGTTGATTTTGCGGCCGACCAGCATGGAGATGAGTCCGAGATGGCCGGGAATGGCGGAATGATGCGCGGTCTCGACCGGTGCGATGGTGGGATTGCGCGACTTGACGCTGTCCAGAAAATTTCGCCAGTGGCCGGGCGACTCATATAATTTCTCCTTGCGCAATTCTTCGGGGAGCGACTTGCCCTTTTTCCAGTCGGGGTTGGAGGCGTCGAATCCGCCGCGATCCACCCAGACCCAGCCGTTGGTGCCGATCCATTTGGTGCCGCTCTTGATTTCGGGATAACCGCCGGCGATGGTCATGGCGACATCCACCGGATAACCGGTGACGGCTTTGTCATACTTGGCCTCGATGCGATACTTGGTGGAGGTGTTCCAGATGGCGGTTGCCGCCGGAAAATCACCGTGGCCCTCAATTTCCGACGGCCCGGAATTGTCAAAGCCCAGCCCCCAGTGCGCGATGTCGCCGTGATGGCCGATCCAGTCCATCAACTGCCCGCCGCCCGTGTTGTAATTCCAGCGCCAGTTCATGTGGACGCGCGCCTGGATGTAAGGCTCCATCTTTGACGGGCCAATCCACATCTCATAATCCAGTTCGGACGGCGGCGGCGTGACGGCGAGATCCCAGGCGGCCGTTCCGGGCACAACCAAAGCCGGGCTGCCAATCTTGTCCGGCAGCGTCGCCAGTTTCTTGAGCAATGCCGGCTCGGTGCCGGCGAAATCGTGATGTCCGGCGGGCAGGCCGACCTCGACCTGCGTCACGTTGCCGATGAGGCCGTTGCGGACGATTTCCGCCGCCTTGCGAAACACCGCCTGCGAACGCTGCCACGAACCGGTCTGCCAGATGACGCCGTTTTTTTCAACGGCTTGAACAATCGCCTGCTGCTCGGCGATCGTGCGCGCGAGCGGCTTCTCGCCGTAAATGTCCTTTTTTTGCCGCGCTGCTTCCGTGGCCACCAGCGCATGCCAGTGGTCCGGTATCGCAATCATCACCGCGTCAATGTCCTCGCGCGCCAGCAATTTCCGGTAATCGTGATACGCCTTGCAATCCTGGTTCTGGTAATGATCGTTGATCGTCTTGACCGCGCTTTGCAGATGGTTCTTGTCGAGGTCGCACGCCGCCACCACCTGGCAATCGTCCTCCACCAAAAATGACTTCGTGTTGCCCGGCCCTTGCATGCCCCAGCCGATGACGCCCAGCGTGATGCGGTTGGAAGCCGCGGTGCGCCGCGAGCCTGACACCGCGCAACCCGGCAGGATCGTCGGCAAAACCAGCGCGGCACCGGCGGCCTTCAAAAAATTCCGGCGGTTCCAGGCGCGTGACGGGCGGCGGGGCGATGGCGTTTGCATGAAATAAATTATTTGGCGGTCAATTGCCGGCGTGAATTGTCATTAGTCTCTCGTCCAGATGTCGCAACGCAAGGCGCAATCATCATCAGATTTTTGTCCGCCAACAATAGCCCAAATGGGCGGTGCGCCAATCATAATTTTCAGATTTAACTCCGTTTGCAATCCGTGGCCCGACTGCATTCGCGCCGGTGTTATCAACCCAGACTCGCCGCGCACTGTCGTGGTTTCAAAAATGATGGGCGATTTTGGCCGCGTGAAAAGCTTTTTTCCATCGCCGTTCGGAGGCTTGCCCCGTTGGACGAAATATATTTAAACCCGGACACGCTGCCTTTGCGGTATTGTATCAATTTGGTGGGGCGAGCGTCCCCGCGAGCCGCGAGAACTGTTTGGCGCACGTCGGCGCGCGGGGACGCTCGCCCCACCAATAGTTCAAACTGACGCAACCCTGCCCTTGCGAAGCGCTTGACCTCGCCGTGGCGCTTGGCAAAATGGCCGCACACAAAAAAACATTATGCCTCGACCCGTCACCCTGTTCACCGGCCAATGGGCCGACCTCTCGCTCGCCGAACTGCTGCCGCTCGTCAAAAAAATGGGCTACGACGGCGTCGAACTCGCCTGCTGGGGCGACCACTTTGAACCCGACCGCGCGCTGGCCGAAACCGATTACGTCAAAAAGAAATGGGCGCTCCTCGCCAGGCACGGCCTGAACTGTTTCGCCATCTCCTCGCACCTCGTCGGCCAGGCCGTGTGCGATTTGATTGACGAACGGCACCAGGCCATTCTGCCCGCCGATGTCTGGGGCGACGGCAAACCCGAAGCCGTCCGCCAGCGCGCCGCCGAAAAAATGAAACTCACCGCGAAGGCCGCGCGAAAATTTTTTGACGCAAAGCCTTCACGGTGGGGCGAGGCTACTGACGAGCCGGCTCGCGGGGACGCTCGCCCCACCAAAAATTCGCCCGCCATCGTCAACGGCTTTACCGGCTCCAGCATCTGGCACGCGCTCTACGCCTTCCCGCCGACCAGCCAGGAATTTCTCGAACGCGGCTTCAAGGATTTCGCCAGACGCTGGCTGCCCATCCTCGACGTGTTTGAAAAGGAAAACGTCAACTTCGCGCTCGAGGTGCATCCCACGGAAATCGCCTTCGACACCGCCACCGCCCATCGCGCGCTCGCCGCCGTCAAAAATCATCCGCGCTTTGGATTCAATTACGACCCGTCGCACCTCGGTTATCAGGGCGTGAATTATGTGAAGTTCATCCGCGAGCTTGGCCACCGCATTTTCCACGCGCACATGAAGGACGCGTGGTGGGGCCACGGCAACGGCACCGTCGGCGTGTTCGGCGGCCACACGGATTTCACCGACGCCCGGCGCTTCTGGGATTTCCGCTCGCTCGGCCACGGCGACATCCGGTTCGAGGACATCATCGTCGCGCTGAACGACGTCGGCTATCGCGGCCCGCTCTCCGTGGAATGGGAGGATGGCCGCATGGACCGCGTCCACGGCGCGACCGAAAGCTGCGCGTTCGTCCGCAAACTGGATTTCACGCCCAACGCCGCCGCCTTCGACGCCGCCTTTGCGCGGAAAAAATAATCCCCGCCCGCCGGCAAATCGGTGCTTGATCCGATCGGCTGATCTGATCAATTGATCTGGGCGTGCCGCGTAAGCCCAAATCACCCAAACCGCTTTACAAAACCAAGCCGCCCCTCACCCGGCCTGCCGGCCACCCTCTCCCGTCGGATGGGAGAGGGGCTGGGGGTGAGGGCGACTTCGTCCACGCCACGCCGCTCCCGCCCGCCCACTTTGCACTCCGCGAAGACGGCAGCATTGTTCAGACGCCAGAAGTCGGAAGTCAGAAGTCAAAGTTCGGACCGCCGACTTCCGACCTCCGATCTCCGAACCTCATTTTCTCCTCCGACCATCCCTTCCTCCGCCTTTACCACGGCAACAGCCTCGAACTCCTCGACGCCATTGCCGCCAAATATCCCGAAGGTCGCTTCGACGCCATCTTTGCCGACCCGCCCTATTTTCTTTCCAACGGCGGCATCAGTTGCCACGCCGGACGCATGGTGAAAGTGGACAAAGGCGACTGGGACAAATCCCGCGGCCCCGAACTCAACCACGAGTTCAATCTCGAATGGCTGCGCCGCTGCCAGCGCGTCCTCAAACCCAACGGCACCATTTGGATTACCGGCACCCATCACGTCATCTTTTCCATCGGCTACGCCATGCAGCAGCTTGGCTACAAGATTCTCAACGACATCGCGTGGGAAAAACCCAACCCACCGCCCAACTTGAGCTGCCGCTATTTCACCCACTCTACCGAAACCGTCCTCTGGGCGGCCAAGAACGAAAAGAGCAAGCACCTCTTCAACTATCAGGCCATGCGCAAAGTCACCGGCAAGCAGATGAAAACCGTCTGGCGCGGCGTCGAAGACGCGGGAGATAGCAGATTGGAGATGGGAGATAGGGAAAACACCAACTCCCAACTGCCATCTCCTATCTCCTCTGTTTGGACGATGACCGCGCCGGGCGGGGACGAGAAACAATTTGGCAAACATCCCACGCAGAAGCCGGTGGCCTTGATTGAACGCTGCCTGCTGGCCTCCACCCACGAAGGCGATTTGGTGCTCGACCCGTTTCTGGGCGGCGGCACGACCGCCATTGCCGCCATCAAATTAAATCGTGGCGCTGTCGGAATTGAATTGGACGTGGCGCACATTTCTCTCGCGGCAACACGAGCGGACAAAGAAATCGTTTCGATTTGGTTGCGACATTTCCGCGTGCGAATGGAATTTTCAATTTTTGTTCAAAATGATCTTGATCTCTTTTCGGAAACGATCAATGGATCACGTTGCATGGCCGACGTGCCGCAAATTGAAACCGAAAGAATTTATCACGAATGCAAATTCGTGTTCCTTTCGTGTGCAGAAGTTCAGCGCGGCTCGGTGGTTCACACGACGGTTGACGTAAGCTTGCAGGAAGCATGGGCAAAGACGCCGAACGGAAAGAAACGCGAGACAACTCACGTTGTCAGATGCGAGACAGAAATCTTTCGTGTGAAATCGAGTTGAGTCTTTGCGGTCGCGTTGATCTAATCAGCGCGATGAATCTCGCATTGCCAGCGGAGCTAGCGCAGGACTACAAAAGCCCTTCCCAGCAAGCGCGCGTGGTCACTCAATCATGGGCACGAGACAATCTTTTTTGCGTGAACTGCTCGTCCCTCCAACTGACTGCAACACGAGAAGGCACAGAAGCAAATGACCTGACGTGTCCGCATTGCAGTTTGCGATATGAACTGAAATCAAAGAGCGCTCCAATCATCAGCAAAATTATGGACGCTGGCTACGATGCGATGATGCGCGCCATTCGTGCCGACCGCACACCCAATCTAGTTCTGCTTCATTATGAAAAACCGCAATGGACGATTCGGAATTTGTTCCTTGTTCCTCATTTTGCATTTTCAGAATCATCAATTGAGAAACGCAATCCTCTTCGAGATACAGCCGAACGGCATGGACACGTTCTCTGCAACATTGTGCTGAAGAACATCCCGATTGACGCAAAGATTCCGCTCATCACTAACGGCGTAGTTTCATCACCAATCAAAATCCGAGCGCATTTCAAGCGACTTAAACCCCTAAAAGAAATTGGTGTCAAACAACGCGGCTGGACTCTGGATGTTCTCAATGCCATTCATCGCCTCGGCAAAAAGGAGTTCACGACTACGGACACCTACGTTCTTATCCGAGAACTTGAAAAACTTCATCCAGACAATCACCGCGTTCGGGAGAAAATCCGCCAGCAACTTCAAGTCTTGCGTGAGCGAAATTTGCTTTTGCACGTTGACCGTAATCGCTGGCGTCTGCCATAGCTCCGTAGGAGCGGAATCTTTGTAGAAACAATTCCGTTAAAATCCCAAGCCCCGTCGGGGCGGCATATTCCGCTCCTGACGGAGCTAAATCATTTTTGGAAATGTTTTTCTACAACTATGCCGCGCCGACGGCGCTGGCGTCCGGCGTGATTTGATTTACCACACCATCGGGATGAGCCGATAGGGCGTGCGCTGGCAGTAGTCGCGGTAGCCGGGCAAATCGCGTTGCAAAACTTTTTCCTCGTTGAGCAGCCGCATAACAATCACCGGCACCATGAGCGCGGCCACGGGCAGCGCGATAAATGAGCCAAGCGCCAGCGGCAGCCAAAACCAAACGGCGAGCGAAACGGCATACATGGGATGCCGCACCCACCGGTAAGGGCCACGGTCGGCAATGGTCTGGCCGGCCTCGGTTTGAATGACACTGGCCGCAAAGCGGTTGGCATTGAAAACGGGGATGAAGAGCAAATAACATCCGGCATAGCCAAGCAGCGCCAGCACCGTCAGCCACCACGGCACGGGCGTCAGATATTTTTGCGACCAGCCCAGGCGGTGATCCAGACCGCATAGCACATAAGAAGTGACGGCCACAATTTTCAACAGCAGCATGATGAATTTCTGGGCGACGACTTTTTCCCGGCGCAACAGCCGTCGCGCGAGCAGTTCGCGGTCGTGCCGGTAAAAGTAAGTGCAAAAAACCATCGCGGCGGCGGCGTTCACGGCCAGGAAAGCCCAGCCCTGCCAAAAATGCACCGTGCCGGGCACAAACAGCAGGATAACCAGCGCGATTTGCTGGACGAGACTCCAGCCAATCAATCGCGTCAGCAGATTTTTGGTCGGTTGATTTTCCAATCGCCGGAGCCTGCCATGTTTACCGTCGCGTTGCCAGCCTTGCGCGAGGCAAGAGTTGCGCTACGGCAGCGGCGATTTGGTAGGGCGCGTCACTCCGTGCGCGCCGGTCTTTGCAGACGGCCACCATTTCCAACCAACGCGTTCGACGGGCAACGGACTGGCCGCCCTACCCGCCGTTAAAAATTATTTGCGAAATTGTTTTCCTTGAACTTTCACAGGCTTTTCTGGTCAAATGACTGGACAAGCAGTTATTCAAACATCAACCAACATCTTGAAATGAAAAAAATTATTGCACTCATGGCGACGGCGCTTTTTGCCGCCTCGGTCTTTGCCGGCGAATTTGCCGACATCAGCATGAAGGACGTCCAGGCGGACGCCGCCGCCAAGTCGGCGGTGATCATTGACGCGAACAGTCCCGCGTCCTACAAGGCCGGCCATGTGCCGGGCGCGTTGAGCTGGGCGGAAATCAAGGGCGACCTGGCCGCCAAGCTGCCCGCCGACAAAAACGCCCTCATCATCGCCTATTGCGGCAATCCTCACTGCCCCGCGTATGCCCAGGCGGCGGTCGCCGCCAAGAAGCTCGGTTACACCAACATCAAGCACATGGCCGATGGCATTGACGGCTGGCGGGCGGCCAAACTGCCGACGGAATCCGCCCAATAACCTGAGCGCTGATTTTGCACGGGCGACCCGACACCGGGTCGCCCTTTCTCTTTGCGTTGCGGCGCGACTCATGTAAAGTTGCGGCCAAGGAAGATTTATGTCCCCATCCCCAAACCGCCTGTTAATCATCGTCATCCTCGGCGCGCTCTCGACCATCAGCCCGTTCGCGATAGACATGTATCTGCCGGCGTTCCCGGAAATCGCCGCCGCGCTGCACACGTCCACCGCGCGGGTTTCCTTGTCGCTCGCCAGCTATTTTGCGGGGCTGGCGGCGGGACAACTTTTTTACGGCCCGCTGCTCGACCGCTTCGGACGCAAACTGCCGCTGTATGCGGGAATGGTTTTGTTCATCGCGGCCTCCCTGCTCTGCCTGTGTTCGCGCACCGTGGAATGGCTCATCGCGCTGCGCTTCGTGCAGGCGCTCGGCGGCTGCGCGGCACAGGTCGCGGCGATGGCGATGGTGCGCGATTTTTTCCCGGTGCAAGAAACCGCCAAAATCATTTCGCTGCTGATTTTGATATTAAGCGCGTCGCCGCTGCTCGCGCCGAGCGTCGGGGTTTTTGTGGCGGTGCATCTCGGCTGGCAATGGGTTTTCATCGTGCTGTCAATGTTCGTGGCGCTGATGCTGTTCGTCTGCTGGTGGCGTCTGCCGCAAGGCCACAAACCCGACCGCTCGGTCTCGCTGCGGCTGCGTCCGATTTTTCAAAACTACGCCGCCGTTTTGCGCGAGCCGCAGTTCATCACCTATGCGTTGTCGGGTGCGTTCGCGTTTTCCGGGCTGCTCGTTTATGTCGCGAGTTCGCCGATCATTTTCATGGAAGTGTTTCACGTCAGCCCGGAAAAATTCGGCGCGATTTTTGCCGGGCTGTCCGTCGGCTTCATCGGCAGCAACCAGGTCAACGTGTTCCTGCTGCGGAAATTCACCAGCGAACAGATTTTCCGCGCGACGCTGCTCGTGGAATGTCCCGTCGCGCTGCTGTTTTTGGCGGGGACGATGTGCGGCTGGTTCGGTTTGCCGGCCACGCTCGTGCTGTTGTTCGTCTCGCTTTCCAGCCTTGGCCTCGCCTACCCGAACGCGGCGGCGCTCGCGCTCGTGCCGTTCGACCGCAACATCGGCAGCGCATCCGCCATGCTGGGGTTTTTGCAAATCGGCGTGTCCGGCCTCGCGTCGGCGAGCATCGGCATTTTCAATTCACACACCATGATGCCGGTGACGCTCGTGCTGGCGGCGACTTCGTGGATCGGTCTGGGCATTTTGTTTACCGGCAAACGCCGCATCCACGGCCTGCGCTTCGTCGAGGAAAAAGACGCCAACCTGCTGCCGCCCTGAACGCGTGTAGATATAGCATCAGTTTGGTGGGGCGAGGCTACTGACGAGCCGGCTCGCGAGACGCTCGCCCCACCGGGAGTTCAAACGACACAACGCCCGCGTGAAACACACAATTGACGCCGGTAATTTTCCATAGCAGATTCACTGGTGTGGCGAGGTTTAACCTCAAACCGGCGGGCGATCGTCGTCATTGCAGCCAGCTTGCAGTTTGCGACGCGGGACCAAGGCCGGCGTTGAAAAACAACCGCCGTTGAATTATGTCGGAACCACAAAATGATCTGGAGCGGGCCTACGCGGACGCCCATCTGGGGCTGCCGGAGACGGTGGCTTATTTCAAGGAATTGCGCGAGGCCATCCTCATGTTCCTGATGCCCTATCATCCGGGAATCGAGGGCGTCATGCAGGTTGGCAACGGTAACACGTTGACGTTCACCATCTGGAACATCGCCGGGGAAGACATGATACCCGTTTTCACATCGTCCGCCCGCGTGCAGGAGGCGCTCGAGGCCGCCGGCAAATGGGAAGAAAAAAATGGCGTGGGCGAAATGCTCGGCCAGGAATTGCTGCATGTCATCTCGATGCAGCCCAACCCTTTGAAGGTGGTGATGAATCCCGGCTGCTCCACCGGCTCGCGCGTGATGGACGCAAAAATGATTGCGTCCATCGTGGACGGCTCGGCGCTCCAACTGCCCACGCCCGGCGAACTCGCGCTCAACGGCCTTTGCATGTCGCTGCCCACCAGCTCCAGCCAGCCGGCCCGGTTGCGCGAGCCGCTGTCAAAATTTTTCAGCGGCTGTCCCGAAGTAAAGGCCGCCTGGTTGTTTAACGAAGAGGAACCGGCCAAGCCGTATGAAAATGTCTATGTCCTCGGCCTGTGCATCGAGGGTGGCGACGCGGAAGAATTGAAACGCGAGGCGTCGCTGGCCATCGAGGGCGCGTGCCTGCCCGAATGGGGTTCGCGCGTGTTCCTGATGGATCCAAAAGACCCCGGCCTGACCGAGGTGATGGCCGGCGTGCCGCCGTTCTACGCCGCGCCGGATTTTGTAAAGCCCGTCGTGCCGCCGGGCAAAAAATAATTTTTATTCCTTCGCCGAATTGACATCGCCGATGGCAATGCGAGACTGCCGTTGCTATGGACTTACAACTCACCGGCAAACTTGCCCTTGTGTCAGGTTCCACCAAGGGCATCGGCCTCGCCATCGCGACGGGGCTGGCGCGCGAGGGCGCCAGGGTCGTTGTCAATGGCCGTTCGGAGAAGTCCCTGGCCGACGCGCTCGCAAAAATCGGCAAAGCCGTTCCCGGTGCAAAGCTCGAAAGCTTCGCCGGCGATTTGTCCGATACCGCGACCGTTAGAAGATTGAACCGGCAATTTCCCGCCGTGGACATCCTCGTCAACAACCTCGGCATCTTTGAACCGAAACCGTTCGAGCAGATTCCCGACGACGACTGGCGGCGGTTTTTTGAAGTGAACGTCCTGAGCGGCGTCCGCTTGAGCCGCGCGTATCTGCCGGGCATGAAAAAGAAAAATTGGGGACGCATTATTTTCATCAGCAGCGAAAGCGGCATCCAGATTCCCGCCGAGATGATTCATTACGGCATGACCAAGACCGCGCAACTGGCCGTCTCGCGCGGCCTCGCCGAGACCTGCGCTGGCACGGGCGTCACCGTCAACGCCGTGCTGCCCGGCCCGACCCATTCCGACGGCGTGGACGAATTTGTGAAGCAATTGAGCGGCGGCAAACCGTTCGCCGAATTTGAAAAGGAATTTTTTACGAGCGTCCGGCCCAGCTCATTGCTCAAGCGTTTTGCGACGACCGAAGAAGTGGCCAATTTGGTGGTCTATCTTTCCAGCCCGCTGTCTTCCGCCACCAACGGCGCCGCCTTGCGTGTGGACGGCGGCGTGGTGCGCGCCTGCTTTTGACGCGCTGAACAATTTACCAAACGTCCGAATTGGTCTGCAAACCACTGACGGCGGCGGCGCAGCACTCTGTCTTTAATGATTGTCGGCCAGTTCCAGCCGCAAGTAATCATAGACGACCCCGGAAGTGAGTTCACCCGCCGGCACGGTGAGTTGCATCGTGTTTTCTCCCGGCTTCAATAGCGCGCCGTCGAAGGGTTGGGTGTATTCGCGCCAGACGCCTTTGTCCGTGTTGTAACGCAGGGCATTGGTCGCCACGGTGCGGATGGTGCCGACATGCTGGCCGTTCACGGTCACGCCCAATCCGCCGCCGTCATCGGCTCCGGCCAGGGCCAAGCGCAAGGTCGCCCTGCCCTGCCCGGCTTGATCCATTTTAAATTTGATCGTCCAAGTCGTAGCGCGCCCGCGCCCGATGGTGCGCCACATGTCTTCTCCCGGTGTTCCGGCATGCACCCAGCCGAAGCGCTGGTTGGCGGGATCTTTCGCGGCGGGATTCAGCCACGCGGCGGATTCTCCGTGCGGCACTTCTTCAAAAAACCATTCCTTGTGATAATCGCTCTGCCCGACGGTGTAAGTGATGTCGTTCGGGAACAGCAACGGATAACGTACCGGCCAGCCCCAGAGCCAGTAGTTTGCACCGTCGCCTTTGTAAAATTTATCGCCGGTGCGGTCGGGATAACCGATCTCCCAAATCTGTTTGCCATAGCGCACGGGTTTCCATTCGATCTGGCCCAAGTCCAAGGATTGTCCCGCTGTGACAGTAATGTTCGCCTGTGCAAATTCACCGAGCACGCCATCGGCGAACGCGTGCAAGGTATAAGTGCCGGGCCGGACATTTTTGATGGTGAACTTGCCGTCGTCCGTGCCATCCGTCCAGAACTGATAGTAATTACCGTCATGTTCCCATGTCACCCGATTGCCATTGCCCGAACGCAGCACAAATCCGCCGAAAGGCGTCGTGTAATCAGGATGCGCCAAACCAACTGTAAGATGCGGCAGACTGGTCGTGGCGGCTTGCGGATCATTAAGGACAAGCTGGCCGGTGACGGAGCCGCGCTGTTCCTTGTGCGGATAATCCACGCCGTTCACCCAGTCGAATGGCCAGCGAGCTTTTTGAACTTTCGCCTGCGCCAGCGCATCCTGCCACAAGGCCATTGCGTTTTCCTTCAATGCCGGTGGAATAACCGGATTGCCGGCAGTCGCGGCGAGCGTGGCGAGATCAGATGGCGAAGGCACCTTGGGATTTTCCAGCGCGTTGCAATAGACAAAAATTGGGCCGATGACTTTGTTCCAGTTTTCAGCGGCAGGAATGTTGCAGCCCGCGCCGCCCGCGTAATGGCCGGAAGTCCAGTAATCCAAAATCGTCGAAGTCATGTGGCAGACCAGTTCCAGTTTGGAAGCACCGCCGTCGAGATACTCGGTGCTGGGATTGATGAAATAAATGCCGATGTGATCCTTGGTGTCGGAAAAACCATAGGCGGGCAATTTATACTGCACGGCGCAGTAACTGTATTTGTGCTCGACGGAATTTTTATAGATGCCCGTGCTCAAGATGCGCTGTTCCTTCGCGTGGATGACCACGCCCGCGCGCAAATCCTGCGGGCTGCACATGAGCATATTGCGGTCATCGTCCACCGAGAGCCAGTTGAAGACCGGGTTGCACTCGGTGATGAAACGGCTTTCGCCCTCACGTGCCGCCGGATAATTCGCCGCGTGCGAAAATTCCGCGTAAGTATAAATGCCGCTCGCGCCGCGTTCCAGATCGTAGCGCACCTCGATGTCCATGCGGCCGTTCACGCCTTTGATCGCGACTTCTGCGCGCGCGCCTCCGTTTTGCGCCGGGTCAATTGTTATCGAACGTGTCACTTGTCCGGATGGATTTTGTTCCCAGATTCCGCCTGGCCCCATCGTCTCGACGCCGTGAAAAATCAGCGATGACATGTGGCTGTTGTTCTTGTTGATTCTTGCGCGAACGATGCCGTTGTCGAGCGTCCAACTGCCGCCGTTGTCGGTCACGGTGACCGGCGCGCTGCCGTCGGGTTTGGCGACCATCGGCAAGTCATCATCGGCGCGCAAGAGCGGTGCCGCAAGTGCAAGAGCAGTTAAGATGGGCGCACAGAAGCCGCGTGCGCCGGACAATAGTGACGTTCTCATTTGATTCCAATTCCAGACAATTGTTTCGGGCCAAAACCCATTTGTCCCGCGCCAATGAGCGGACAATCTTTGCGGGGTGCAGTTGAACAGGACGAAATCCGCCGCGCGGGGTTACAGCTATTGTTGTCTGACGCCAAATTGATTCGATGCCGGTATTTCATCTGACTTGTGTTGCGGCGCGCTTTCCCTGATTTTCTGTCGGACGACATGCGAACATTTTTTAATGCGGCCGGTTTTCTCGTTTTGCTGGCGGCGGCGGTTCACGCCGGGCCGATTGACCGGCACGCGCTCGTGACGCGGCATGAGGTGGTGTTGCCACGTTTCGACGCCGCGAACCCGTTGTCGGTCGGCAACGGCGGGTTCGCCTTCACGGTGGACGCGACAGGCCTGCAGACTTTTCCCGAGGCGTTCGCACAGACGACGCCGCTGGGCACGTTGTCGGACTGGGGCTGGCATTCGTTCCCCAACCCGAACCACTGGAGCAGCGACAAGTTTGAGTTCAAAAAATTTCCCGACCTGGACGGACGGCTCGTGCCGTATGACGACGTGCCGGGCAACCGGCAGACGCCGGAAATAAAATGGCTGCGCGCGAACCCGCACCGGCTGCACCTTGGCCAGATCGGCTTCGTCCTCACGCACGCGGACGGTTCGCCGGCGCGCACGAACGATTTGACGAACATCGCGCAACGGCTGGATTTGTGGAACGGCGAGATTGTTAGCTTCTTTAAGTTCGACGGCGAGCCCGTGACAGTGGAAACGGTCTGCGATCCCCGGCTGGACGCGGTGGCGGTTTATGTGCGGTCGCCACTGTTGAAACAAAGGCGGCTCGCGGTGCAAATCCATTTTCCCTACGGCACGGGCGAGACGACGACGGCGGACTGGAGCCGGCCGGACGCGCATGAGACGATTTTGAGCCAGCCGGATTCAAGCTGCGCCGAATTTCATCGCAAGCTGGACAACGACGTTTATTTTGCGGCGGCAAGGTGGACGCCGGGCGCAACGCTGAAACAAACCGGACAGCATCAGTTTGAAATCGCGCCGGGAAAAAATCCGGGTGCGCTGGAACTGGTCTGCGCTTTTTCACAAACCAGTTTGCCGGCGAGAAACCTGCCCACGTTTGCGCAGTCAAAACGCGCGGCGCAGAAATACTGGAACAATTTCTGGTTGGCTGGCGGCGCGATTGACTTGTCCGAAAGCAAAGACCCGCGCTGGTTTGAACTCGAACGCAGGATCGTTTTATCGCAATACCTCACGGCGATTCAGGACGCCGGCGAGAATCCGCCGCAGGAAACCGGGCTGACTTACAACACGTGGGAGGGAAAATTTCATCTGGAAATGCACTTCTGGCACGAGGCGCACTTCGCGTTGTGGAACCGCCTGCCGCTGCTCGAAAAAAGCCTCGGCTATTATCAGAAAATTTTGCCGCGCGCGGCGGCGCTGGCGCAAAAGCAGGGTTACGACGGCGCGCGCTGGCCGAAGATGACCAGTCCCGACGGCGCGGATTCGCCCTCGCCCGTCGGCCCGTTTCTCGTCTGGCAGCAGCCGCATCCGATTTTTTACGCCGAACTCTGCTGGCGCGCGCACGGCGACCGCGCAACGCTGGAAAAATTCCGCGACATTGTTTTTCAAACGGCGGACTTCATGGCCAGCTACGCGACGTGGGACAAAGCGGACAAGCGTTACGTCCTCGGCCCGGTGCTGCAATGTGCGCAGGAAATTTTCCCCAAAGACCGGACGCTCAATCCGACGTTCGAGCTGACTTACTGGCGCTGGGCTTTGGAAACCGCGCAGCAATGGCGGCAACGGCTCGGCCTGCCGCGCGATGCAAAATGGGATTCCGTCCTGAACGGCCTCGCCAAATTGCCGGTGGCCGATGGCAAGTATCTTTTCACCGAGACCACGCCGGATTCCTACACGAACCCAAAATGGAACGCCGACCATCCGGCGGTCGTCGGCGCGTTGAGCTTCGTGCCCGGCCCGGGCGTGGACGCGGAAACCATGCGCCACACGCTCGACTGGATTTGGAACAACTGGAACTGGCCGGACACCTGGGGCTGGGATTATCCGATGCTCGCGATGACCGCCGCGCGCCTCGGCGAGCCGGAACGCGCCGTTGACGCGCTGCTGCTCGACACGCCGAAAAATCATTACGCGCTCAACGGCCAGGTTTACCAACGTCCCGGCCTGACAATTTATCTGCCGGCGAACGGCGGATTGCTTTACGCCGCCGCACTGATGGCCGCCGGCTGGGACGGCGCGCCAAAAATAAACGCACCGGGTTTCCCTGACAACGGGCAATGGACCGTGCGCTGGGAAAACCTGCTCGTCGCGCCCTGAGCAAAATTCATGATTGCCGTACCCTTGCGTTTTCAGATACTTTCCGGCGACAAAATCCCGTTTGATTCGCGTTTGCCATGAGCAACCAAATTGAAAAGTCATTTTCGCTGGCGCAAGCACGCTACTCCGAACTCGGCGTGGACGTGAACCGCGCGCTGAAAATCCTGCCGACGATTCCAATTTCGCTCCATTGCTGGCAGGGCGACGACGTGGGCGGCTTTGAAAATTTCGGCGGCACGCTCGGCGGCGGCCTCGTCGCCACCGGCAATCATCCCGGCAAGGCGCGCACCCCGGACGAATTGCGCGCGGATTTGGATAAAGCGTATTCGCTGATTCCCGGAAAACATCGTTTGAACCTGCACGCATTCTACGGCGAGTTCGGCGGTAAAAAAATTGATCGCGACGAAATCGCGCCGGAACATTTCAAGAACTGGATTGCTTGGGCGAAAAAGAATGGCCTCGGTCTCGACTTCAATCCGACTTGTTTCTCGCATCCGAAAGCCGCCGACGGCTTCACGCTTTCAAGCGCGAATAAAAGCGTCCGAGATTTTTGGATCGAGCATTGCATCCGCTCGCGCGGAATCGGCGCGGCCTTCGGAAAAGCGCTGGGCAAAACCTGCGTGACGAACATTTGGATTCCCGATGGCTATAAAGACACGCCTGCCGACAGAAATTCTCCGCGAGCCCGGCTCGCGGAATCACTCGACGTAATTTTCAAAAAAGCGATTTTACCAAAGCTGAATCTCGACGCGATCGAGCCAAAATTGTTCGGCATCGGCAGCGAAAGTTATGTCGTCGGCTCGCATGAGTTTTATCTCGGCTACGCGATCAGCCGCAAAAAATTATTGTGCCTCGATGCCGGCCATTATCATCCGACCGAAAGCATCGCGGACAAAATTTCCAGCGTGCTGCAATTTTTGCCGGAGATTTTATTGCACGTCAGCCGCGGCGTCCGCTGGGACAGTGACCACGTCGTGATTTTAAGCGATGATCTGTCGGCCATCGCACGCGAAATTGTGGCGAACGGATTTGAAAGGCGCGTTCACATCGGGCTGGATTATTTCGACGCGAGCATTAACCGCGTCGCCGCGTGGACGATTGGCGCGCGCAACATGTTGCGCGCGCTGCTCATCGCACTGCTCGAACCGCCGCAAATTAAATCTGCCGAAGCGGAAGGTGATTTCACAACGCGTCTTGCATTGCAGGAAGAAGCCAAGACGCTGCCGTTCGGCGCGGTCTGGGATTTTTATTGCGCGGCCAAAAATGTTCCGGTCGGCGAAAGCTGGATCGCTGAAATAAAAAGCTACGAGAAAAATATTTTAAGCAAACGGCAATAAACAAAAAACAAATTAAATCATGCAACCGAATCCGTTACTTGGCGTCGTCTTTCACTGGCTGGGTGGCCTGGCCTCCGGCAGCTTTTATGTGCCTTACAAGGGCGTGCGCAAATGGTCGTGGGAAACGTTCTGGCTCGCGGGCGGCATGTTCAGTTGGCTGATCTGCCCGTGGGTCGGCGCGCTGCTGCTCACCAAAGATTTGCTGCCGGTATTGCATGAAACTTCTTCCTACACTTTTTGGATGACGTATCTGATGGGCGCGTTGTGGGGTCTCGGCGGTTTGACGTTTGGTTTGACGATGCGCTATCTCGGCATGTCGCTCGGCATGGCGGTCGCGTTGGGCTATTGCGCGGCGTTCGGCACACTCGTGCCGCCGATTGTGAAAGGTGAGTTCGCCGCGAAACTGCTGCAAACACACGGCGGCAATATTTGTTTTCTAGGCGTGATCGTCTGTCTCGTTGGCATCGCGATTGGCGGTATCGCTGGCGTTCGCAAAGAGCGCGACATGGGCAACGACGGCAAATCCTCGGCCATAGCGGAATTCAGCTTGTGGAAAGGTCTGGCCATCGCGACTTTTTCCGGCGTGATGAGTTCGTGTTTTTCCTACGGGTTTCAATTTGGCGATCCCATCACCAAAATTTCCGCGAGCCACGGCACCGGACCGTATTGGGTTGGGCTGCCGGTCATCCTGGTGATTTTGCTCGGCGGCCTGACCACGAATTTCATCTGGTGTGTGCTGTTGAATGTTAAAAATCGCACCGGCTATCAGTATCTCGCCTCGCACGTGCGCGAGGAACACGCGCATCACGGCGGCCTCGGCAGCAGCGAACACGCGCTGGGGTCAACGACTTCGGCCGGTGCCGCGCCGACCGATCTAAAAATTCCCGTGCTTGGCAACTGGCTGTTCTGTGCGCTCGCCGGCACGTTCTGGTATTTCCAATTCTTTTTCTATCAGATGGGCGAAAGCCAGATGGGTAATTATAAATTTTCCAGTTGGACGCTGCACATGGCAAGCATCATCATTTTCAGCACACTGTGGGGCATTTTCTTCAAGGAATGGCGCGGTGCCAGGGCGTTCACCAAATTTCTCGTGGTGGTGATGCTGGCGTTCCTGGTCGGCTCGACCGTGATCATCGGTTGGGGCAACAAAATTTCCGAGGACGCCGCCAGCGCGGCGGCGACCCAAACTTCGCAAAAATAAAATGCACCGCACCGCCTTCAAAATGAAGTTGAAGCCGGGCGCGGCGGCGGAATATAAAAAACGGCACGACAAAATCTGGCCGGAGCTGGCGGCGGAATTGAAAGCAGCGGAAATTTCCGATTACTCGATTTTTCTCGACGAGGAAACGCTCACGCTTTTTGCCGTTCAAAAATTGGGCGAGAACAAATCCGCCTCCGCGTTGCCGAATTCTCCGATCGTCCGCAAGTGGTGGGATTACATGGCACCTTTGATGGAAACGCATCCCGACAAGTCGCCCCTCGCCAAACCGCTGCGCGAAGTTTTTCATCTGGATTGAATTTTGCTTCGACCCTGTCATTAAAATTTCCCGCGTAATAAAATTCCCGTCGCGCCCGCCGTTTTGTATAAAGCGCGGACGAAATGAAAATCAGCATCCAGGAATTGATGGTGCACAGCGGCGTCGCGTTCGGCACCAGCGGCTCGCGCGGACTGGCCACTGCGATGACCGACCGGGTCTGCTACGCTTACACGAAAGGTTTTCTCCAATATCTCGAATCCATCAGCCAGCTCAAACGCGCGGGCGAAGCCGTCGCCGTCGGCGGCGATTTCCGGCCCAGCAGCGACCGCGTGATGGAAGCCGTCTGCCGCGCCGCTGATGATCTGGGGTATCTCGCCGTAAATTGCGGAAAAATTCCCTCGCCCGCCGTCGCGCTGTTCGGCTTGGAAAATAAAATCCCGTCCATCATGGTCACTGGCAGCCACATTCCCGACGACCGCAACGGCATCAAGTTCAACAAACCGACGGGCGAAGTCTTGAAGGACGACGAACGCGGCATGGCCGGCCAGACCGTCGAACTCGACGACGCGCTGTTTGACGCGCAGGGAAATTTTGCGCAGAAAATTTCCGCGCCGCGAAAGATCTCCTCCGCGGCGGGTGAAAATTACCTCGCGCGCTACCTGAATTTCTTCGACCACGATTCGCTCAACGGTTTTCGCATCGGCGTTTATCAGCATTCCGCTGTCGGGCGTGACGTGCTCGTAAAAATTCTTGCCGGCCTTGGCGCGGAAATCACGCCGCTTGGCCGTTCCGAAAAGTTTATTCCCGTGGACACCGAGGCGATTCGTCCCGAAGACGTGCAACTCGCACTGGATTGGGCGAAGGAAAATAAATTTGACGCCATCGTCTCCGCCGACGGCGACAGCGACCGCCCGCTCATCAGCGATGAACGCGGCCACTGGCTGCGCGGCGACATCGCCGGAATTTTATGCGCGAAATTTCTGGCGGCCGATTCCATCAGCACGCCCGTGAGTTGCAACACCGCCGTGGAAAAATGCGGCTGGTTTGCCGAAATCCGCCGCACCCGCATCGGCTCGCCCTTCGTCGTCGCCTCAATGATGCAGGCGACGGCGGCGGGCGCAAAACGCGTCGTCGGCTACGAGGCCAACGGCGGATTTTTGCTGAACTCAGACATTGAAATGGACGGCAAAAAATTCCGCGCCCTGCCCACGCGCGACGCGGTGATTGTGATTCTGGGAATTTTGCTGCTGGCAAAAAAAAAGAACCAAAGGATTTCCGAACTGGCGGCGACTCTGCCTGCGCGGTTCACCGCCAGCGACCGGTTGAAAAAATTTTCGACGGAAAAAGGCGCGCAGATTCTCGCAAAGTTCAGCAGCGGTTCCGAATCCGCCGACAGGCAGGCGATCGAAAAAGTTTTTGGCGAGCTTTGCGGACGCGTCGCGAGCCTTAACCGCACAGACGGTTTGCGAATCACGTTTGCCAACGACGAAATCATCCACTTGCGCCCCTCCGGCAATGCGCCGGAATTTCGTTGTTACACCGAAGCGGCGACGGACGAGCGCGCACGGCAGCTTAATTCACTGGCGTTAGAAAAAGTTGGCAGCGTTTGATCCAACTTCAAATGAAAAAAATAAAAAGGCAGGAACTGGTTTTCCAAAACCTGCCTTTTCTTTTTTTGATTGTTCGCCTAACGCAAAAACGCTTCGTGCAAACCGCCGTCCACCGTGATGATCTGGCCGGTCGTTTTTGACAGGCGTTGCGTGACGAGCAGGAAATACGCTTCGGCCTGATCGGCTGGCGTAATCGGCGCTTTCGTCAACGTGCGGTCGGCGTAAAATTGCGCGAGTTTTTTCACGAGCGATTCCGTCGCCTCGTCGTCCTTGTAAGGAATGTTATATTTCGCGAGCGAGCCGATGACGCGGTCGCGCGGAAACATCGCCGAGCCTTGCACGACGGTCGCGGGCGCGACGCCGTTCACGCGCACCAGCGGCGCGAGTTCGATTGCGAGTTCGCGCACGAGATGGTTGCCCGCCGCCTTGGAAACGTCGTAAGCGACCGAGCCTTTTTTCGCGACGGCGGCATTTGCGGAAGTCGTCAAAACCAACTGGCCTTTCAATCCTTGTTCCTTCCACGTTTTGAACGCTTCGTCGCCGACGAGATAACTGCCGGTGACGTTGATGTTGAACGTGAGCGCCCATTTGTCGTCGGGAATGTGGCCGGTCGTGTCGCTCGGCACAAAAATTCCGGCGGTCACGCAAATCGAATCGAAGCCGCCGTAAGCGAGCGCGACCTGATCGAGCATTTTGCGGATGCTTACGCGATCGGTGATGTTCGCCGCGAGGCCGATGGCCGGGCCGCAATTGGAAATGCCAGAGCCCGCGACGCCGATTCCCAAACCGTATTTGTCGGTGATTTCTTTCGCGGTCGCGTTGGCGGCGTCGGCGTTCAAGTCCACGCAAACGATGTGCGCGCCTTCTTTCACGAGCCGGTGCGCCGTTTCTTTGCCGATTCCCGAACCCGCGCCGATGACTACGATGATTTGCCGCGCCAATTCTTTTTCCGCCGGCATCCGTTTCAACTTCGCCTCTTCGAGCAACCAGTATTCGATGTCAAAAGCTTCTTGCTGCGGCAGCGCGATGTATTTGTCAATCGCCTCCGCGCCGCGCATGACTTCGACGGCGCAGTTGTAAAATTCGGCCGTGACGCGCGACTCGGATTTGTCCTTGCCCCACGCGACCATGCCGAGGCCGGGAATCAAAACCACGGTCGGATTCGGGTCGCGCATCGCGGGCGAATTCGCGTGCTTGCACTTTTCGTAATACGCCGCGTAGTCCTTGCGATATTGCACGAGGGCGTCGGCGAGCTTTTTCTTCAACGCCGCCGCGTCTTCCGTCTGCGGATTCCAAGCGACGTAAAGCGGCTTGATTTTCGTGCGGAGAAAATGGTCGGGGCAGCTTGTGCCGAGTTCCGCGAGCCGCGGCGCGTCGTTTGAATTCACGAATCGCAAAATCTTTTCGTCGTCTTGAACCGTCGCGATGAAACGCTTTTGCTGTGAAACCTGTCCGCGCAGCCACGGCAGAATCGCCGCGAAAACTTCGTTGCGTTTTTCCGGCGCGAGCGTTTGATATTTTGCGCCGCCGAACGCCTTTGCATCGCCGCCTTTGGCTTGATATTTTGCTTCGATGAACTGCGACGCGCGCTCGATGAAATCCAAAGTCCGCAAATAACATTCCTGGTCGTCGTTCGCCCACGAAATAAAACCATGCTGGCCCATCATGATGCCGGTGGCTTTGGGGTTGCGCTTGACGATTTCCTGCATTGCGAGGCCGAGTTCAAAACCGGGGCGCATCCATTTTACATAATCCATCTCGACGCCAAATATTTCCTGCGTCAATTTCTCGCAATTCGCCGAGGCCGCGATCGCGATGACCGCGTTCGGGTGCATGTGATCCACAAACTTCGCGGGAATAAAACTGTGTAGTGGCGTGTCAATGGACGACGCGCGCGGGTTCAAATTAAACGTCGTGTGATTGTAGGCCGCGACCATTTCATCCTCTGCCGGAGACTTCAAACCTTTGTCGCCACGCGCGCCGTAACTTTTTTGCAATCCGATCAATTTATGCTGGTAAAGCGAGGAAAAGTTTTCGCGCAGGCTCGTGCGCAAATCGCCGCCGGAACCTTTGACCCACAGCACTTCAATCTGCTCGCCCGTCAACGGATCGGTTTCCAAAATTTTCGACGACGTGTTGCCGCCGCCGGTGTTGGTGATGCGCTGATCCGCGCCGAGCTTGTTCGAGCGATAAACGAGCCGGTCTATGCCTGCGAGCTTCGCGGCTTCCGCCTCGTTCCAGTGGTTGTTTACATGTTGGTAAATTTTATTTGAACTGCTCATGATGTGGAAGGGAGCTTATCGAAAAAGCGCGGCAATAACAAGACGGATTGGCGTAAATTGATGTGAACGGATTGCTTGAGCCGACGGTAACTTTTGATTAGCCTTCGAAGCCATCAATGAAAGCCAAACCGGTTTCCACAAAAACTGACCGCAAAGAGCGGATGGCGTCGCTGTTCCGCCTCTCGCACGAGCTTGGACGCGACGACCGCCGCATGGCCATCCTCGCCGAGGGTAACACCTCCGTAAAACTTTCTGACGAAACTTTTTTCGTGAAGGCCAGCGGCAGCAACCTCGGCACGCTCGGCCAAAACGGCGTGGTCGAATGCCACGCGGACGTTTTGCTCTCGCTGCTGGAGAAAAATAATTTAAACGACGGCGAAATCGAAACTGCTCTGCTCGAATCGCGCGTGGATGCGCGGGCAAAAAAACCGTCGGTCGAGGCGTTGTTTCATGCGTATTTGCTCTCGCTGCCGGGAATTGAATTTGTCGGCCATACGCACGCATTGGCGGTGAATTCCATTTTATGTTCGCCGCGCGCGAAGGAATTTGCAACGAAAAGGATTTTTCCCGACGAAATCGTCTGCTGCGATGTCGCGTCGGTTTTCACTCCTTACACTGATCCCGGCTTGCGGCTGGCGCAGGCCGTGCGCGCGCAGACGGAAAAATTCCTGAAGGATTTTGGCCGGCCGCCGCGCGTCATCCTGATGGAAAATCACGGGCTGATCACGCTCGGCCGTTCCGTCGAGGCCGTGCTATCCGCGATGCTCATGGCGGAAAAAACGGCGGCCATCTGGCTGGGCGCGGCGGCGCTGGGCGGGCCGAAATTCATGACGCCGGAAAATGTCGCGCGCATTTCCGGGCGGCCGGACGAGGCGTTGCGGCGGAAAATATTAAAGTTGTGACTGCGGCTAAAAACAGCCTTTGGTACTTTCCCGCGTTCTGTTTGTGACACGGTTTGATCCGGCTTAAAAGCTGTAACTGACGCCGACTTTCACGAAGACCGACTGGCTCATGTCGAGTTCCGCGACGCGGCCGCCGAAATTATGGTCGTAGGTGCCCAGGTCTTGAAACTGCACACCCGCCGCGACGCTCCAACGCCGGCTGATTTGATACGCCGCATCCAGATCGAAGTAGCCGCCCCAAAGCACGTCGAAGTCGTTGCCGCCGCCGGAAGTGACCGTGGTGCCGCCGTTGTTCGGTAGCGTTAAGGTTTCCTGCCACGAGGCGTTGGCGTCGAGCAGGCCGACCGCCAGACCGGCGGAAAGGCGGAGGGTGAATTTTTCTTTTTCCCCAAGCGGAAGTTCGAGATACGGGCCGGCGCGGAAACCCCACAGGTCGGCGTCGAGATGATCCTGGGCCAAAAGTGTCACGCCGGGTGTGAGCACCGTCGAACTGGTCGGCGTGGTGCCGATGACGAAACCGGGCCCTTGATAGCTGCCCTGATACGGATCGGACGGCGTGGCGGTGGGCGGCGTGGTGCCTGGCGTGAACGGATAGGCATCCGTGACCCGCGCCAGCGTGCCGGTGAAAAGTCCCCCGACGTTGAACGAAAGCGGCTGAAAATTAACTGCGCCTTCCAGACCGTAACGCAGATGATGCCATTTTTCCTTGACGCCGAACTGGCGGTCGTAGGCGAGTTCAAAGCCGGGGTTTTGCGCCGCGTCCGCAGATTGTTCGCCGGGAAGTCCGCTGTCGGTGGTGCGGTCAAGCAAAATATTGTTGCCGGAAACCTGCGTGGCGCTGTTGTCGTAACCCCAATACCACGTCAGGCCGTCATGGCTGCCGCTGGTGTCGGCATAAACGTAGCCGTCGTCGTAGTTGTAAGCGTCGCCGTGCGGCGTGCGGCGGCCGTTGCCGGGCGCGCCCGCCGGATTCAGGCTGCCGCCGACACCCTTGAATTTTCCCGAAATGTTCAGTCCGAACCGCAGCGACAGCGTGAGGCGGTTGGTGGAATCGAGGCACACGAGTTGGTCCTGCTGCGCGGAGGCCGCCGCCGCGCACAGCAATGCGCCGGTCATCGGATAGGCCCACTGTTTTTGATTTTTTTTCATTTCCAATTCAGGGTTGAAATTAATTTTGGATCACGCGGTAATACCGGCTGATGAGCGACGCGGGCTTGTTGTCGGTCTTCGGCGGCCCGTCGTCATACCATTGCGTCACATTGGCATTGGCGGTGATGGACGGCGTGGCCACTTTCCACGTCAGCAGGTCGTCGCTGTAAATGATCGTGTAAGTCTTGCCCGGAATCGTATTGAACTCGATCACATAGCGCGTGTCGCCCGCGATGCGCGTGTCCACGAAGATGGTGTTGATCGCGACGGAGCCGTTCGTGCCGGTCGAGCCGGAATTCGGCGGCAAAATCCCGACCGCCGTCAACGTGTTCGTGAACGGCAGGCGGCTCGGATTGTAAAATTCCAGCGCAAAGACAACGGTGTTTGTGGGGTTAAGCGGGAAATCGGATTCCACATAAGGCGTGCCGGTGTTCGTGCCGGTGGCGTTGTAAAGCGACACACCGCTGCGCAGGCCGCTGACGAGCAGGCGCACGCCGGCCACCGTGTTCGAGCCGGTGTTGGTGACGGTCACTGATTCCTCGTAAAGACCGGTCTGCGGATTAAACGCGTTGGCACCGACGCGATAAGTGTTGGCTCCAACCGCAACCACGTTCGTGCCGGCGGACAGGCCGAATTGCGCCGTCTCCACCAACGTCTGCGCCTGCGCCATGGGCAGCGTGCCATTGTTGTTGGCCGGGTTCGGGTCGGGCGTGCTGGCCGTCGCCGTCGCGACATTCGTGAACACGCCAAGATTGGTCGTCGTGACCGTCATGGTGACGTTGGTTGACGCGCCGACCGGCAACGTTTTGATCGTCGGCCAAGTGACGATGCTGCCCGCGTTCGTGCCGCCTGCCGACGCGCTGGAGAAGATCAAACCTGTCTCCAGCAAATCTTGCACCACCACATTTGACGCCGTGCCGGGCCCGGCATTCGTGATTGTGACCACAAAAGTGAAGTTGCTGCCGAAAATCACATTCGTCGGGCCGGCCAACGACACTTGCACATCCGCCGCCGAAGTCACGGTGGTGCGGACTTTTGAGCCGCCGGCCGAACCGTTGTTGTTGTTCGTGTTTGCATCCGGCGTGGACGAAGTGCTTGACGCGATGTTGGTGAACGATCCGCTCGCCGGCGCGGTCAGCGTCAGCGTGAAATTCACCGACGCGCCATTGGTCAGCGTCACGCCCTGCCACGTCACCGCGCTGTTGGTCAAGGTATAGGCACCGGACGCGCTTTGGAACGTCGTGCCGGCGGGCAGGCTGTCTTTGACGACCACGTTCGACGCGGTGGACGGCCCCGCGTTCGTCGCGGTGATCGTGTAAACCACCGCGCCGCCCGCGCTGATGTTCGTGCCGCCGGTTTTGAATACCGCGACATCCGCCAGCGGCGTCACCGTGGTGCGCGCCTGGGAATTTGTCAGCGTGCCGTCGTTGTTGGTCGGATTCGGATCAACCGTGCCTGACGTGACGGCGAAGGCGACGTTGGTGAAATTGCCGCCCTCGGCGGAAACCGCCGTCACCGTGAAATTAGTCCGGGCGTTCAGCGCGAGGCTGCCCACCGTCCAGCTCGCCGCGTTGTTGAAAACTGTCGCCGCCGGCGATGCGCTGACGAATGTGAATCCGGCGGGCAATTGATCCGTCACCAAAATGTTGGTCGCCGACGCCGGGCCAAGGTTTGTCACGGTAACGGTGTAAGTGAGATTCGAGCCGGCCACGCCATTGGTCGGACCGGTCTTCAACACGGCGATGTCCGCCCGCGCCAGCGGCACGTTCGTCACCGTGATGCTGATGAGCGAACCGTTCGTTCCGCCGATGCCGTCCGTGATCGTGTAACCAATCGTCGCCGTGCCGAGGAAGTTGGTTGCCGGCGCGAACTGCACGTTCGTCCCGCCAAGGATGGTCGCCGTGCCGTTGGTCGGACTCACGCTGATGATTGAGAGACTGCCGCCGGAACTCACCAGCACGTCATTCGTCAGCGGACGGAACACGTTCGTCGTGTTTTCGGCCATGCCGTAATTATCCGGGTTGGCCACAGGTGGGCGGTTAGTCACGGCAATTGTAATTAGTGTGCTGTTTGTCCCGCCAATGCTGTCCGTGATCGCATAGCCAATCGTCGCCGTCCCGATAAAGTTCGTCGCCGGCACAAATTGCACGTTCGTCCCGCCAAGGATGGTCGCCGTGCCGTTCGTCGGCGTGACTGACACAATGGCCAGCTTCCCGCCAGTCGTCACCAGCACGTCGTTCACCAGCGGCGCAAAACTGTTCGTCGTGTTTTCAGCCACGCTGTAACTGTCCGGGTTGGCCACCGGCGGGCGGTTGGTCACGGCAACT
>Ga0302319_10002163_pt1 | contig 42968 bp, 23 predicted proteins | sample Bog_T0_2_FD_203319 | JGI IMG/M metagenome (GOLD analysis project Ga0302319, IMG submission 203319) | Peat permafrost microbial communities from Stordalen Mire near Abisko, Sweden - Bog_T0_2 | ecosystem: Environmental > Terrestrial > Soil > Wetlands > Peat | place: Sweden: Abisko, Stordalen Mire...
GTGCTGATCGGCGGCTCGCAAAAGGCGGTGATGATTCCGCCGGGGCTGGCCTATCTGAGCGTGAGTGAAAAGGCGTGGAAGGCGATGGACGCGGCGAAGAATCCGCGCTACTACTTCGACCTGCGCAAGGAGCGCAAGAACGCGGTGAAGGGCGAGAGCGCGTACACGCCGGCGGTGGCGCTGATTGCCGGGCTGAGCGCGGCGCTGGATTACATTGCAGGGCAAGCGGGCGGCGATCTGGAGAAGGGGCGCATTGCGCTCATCGACAATGCACAGGTGAATGCGGCGGCGACGCGGGCAGGCCTCGTGGCTCTGGGGTTCACGCTCTTTGCGCCTAAGTCGCCATCGGCCGCGGCAACGGCGGTGCTGGTGCCGGAGGGGATGGATTCGGGCTCTGTTGTAAAAGCGCTGAAGGCGAAGTTCAGCCTGGTGACGGCGAACGGACAAGGCACGATGCAGGGCAAGATCTTCCGCGTGGCGCACCTGGGCTTCTTCGATTACCTGGACACAGTGGCGTTTCTGGGCGCGATGGAACACATTGCGAAAGATGTGCTGGGGCTGCCGGTGAAGTATGGGCAGGGCGTGGCGGCGGCGCAGGAAGTGTACGCGAAAAACAGTGGTCAGTGATCAGTGGTCAGTGGTCAGTTTTTGACTGCTGGCCTACGAACTCTTCTATTAACTGCTAGCTGTTTGTTACTTGTTCAGTGATCACTGACCACTGATCACTGGCTGGGAGCTGCACTTATGTCTGAGTTAAGTTTTGGGGAGAAGCTGCTGATCGCACGGAAGCAGCTTGATCTCTATCAATATGAGATGGCGGAGCGGCTGGGAGTGCATGCCAACTCGCTGACCAAGTACGAACGGGGCGAGGGCAAGCCTCATGCGGCGGTGGTGCGAATCTTCGAGATGCTGTGCGAGCAAAACAACATTCGCTTTGACGAGTATGAAGCGGCACGCAAGGGACAGGGAGGAAAGATGAAGATTGTTTTGGCAGAGAAGGTTTCTCCGGCAACGCTGGCGGTGTTTGCGGCCGAGCCGGGGTGGAATATTCTGACGCATGATCAGTTGCCGCAGGGATTGGCCGCGGCGCTGGCCGATGCCGATGCGCTGGTGGTGCGCTCGGCGGTGCAGGCGGATGATGCGCTGATGAGCCACGCGACCAAGCTGCGTGTGATTGGCCGCGCAGGGGTGGGCGTGGACAACATCGACGCGGACGCGGCCACGCGGCGAGGCATTGTGGTGATGAATACGCCGGGCGCGAATGCGGTGTCGGTGGCTGAGTTGACCATCGGCTTGATGCTGGCGCTGGCACGCAAGCTGCCGGCGGCGAATGCGACCATGCACGCCGGCAAGTGGGAAAAGAAAAACTTGCAGGGAGCGGAACTGCGCGGCAAGACGCTGGGCATTCTGGGGTTGGGACGGATTGGGCTGGAGGTCGCCAAGCGTGCCAAGGGCTTTGGGTTGGAGATCATCGGCAGCGATCCGTTTGTCTCTGCCGCCGTGGCGAGAGAAAACGGCATTAAGCTGGTGACGCTCGATGAGCTGATCGCCGGCTCGGATTACATCACGCTGCATGTGGGGCTGACGCCGCAGACGACGGGCGTAATCAACGCAAAAACATTGGCCGCGATGAAGAAGGGCGTGCGCATTATCAACTGCGCGCGCGGGGAATTGATTGACGACGCGGCGCTGGTGGAGGCTCTCAAGTCCGGGCAGGTGGCGGGCGCGGCGCTGGATGTGTTTGCTGTCGAACCGCCGAAGGACTCACCCTATGCCGCGCTCGACAATGTGATTCTGACGCCGCACATTGCCGGCTCGACCGGCGAGGCGCAGGAGGCGGTGGGGATTCAGATTGCGCGGCAGGTGCGCGATTATCTCAAACTTGGAGTGGCGCAGAATGCGGTGAATCTGCCGTCGCTGAGCCATGAGGAGTATGTGGTGCTGGCGCCGTACATTGATCTGGCCGGGCGGCTAGGCAGCTTTTTGGCGCAGGCGGGCAAGGGCGGCATCGAGGCTATTGATCTGGTCTATGGCGGCACGCTGGCCGAGACCAAGATTGACCTGGTGCGCAACGCGGCCATTGCCGGGCTGCTGGCCGGCTCGGAGAATGTGAACCGCATCAACGCGGCCACGGTGGCCGGCGAGCGCGGCATCCGCATCCACGAGATCAAGGAGGACCACGAGGAGGGTCATCGCGGCGGCGCAACGACGGTGCTGACCATCAAGCTGCACACCGCCCAAGGCGAGAGCCGCGCCACAGGCACGGTGATCCGCGGCGAGCAGCCGAGGTTGTTGGAATTCGAGGGCATCGACATCGAGACGCCACTCGAAGGCAACCTGCTGGTCTGCCGCAACTTGGACGTGCCGGGCGTGATCGGCAAGATTGGGTCGATCCTGGGCGAGCAGGGCGTGAACATCGCCAACTTCGCGCTGGGCCGCGAGCGCGCGGGAGCCAAGCCGGTGAAGGCGCTCGCCGTGGTGCAGGTGGACGCGCCGGTTTCGGATAAGGTGCTGGAGGCGCTGATGAGCATTGAGGCTCTGCTCGATGCGCGGCTGGTGAAGCTGCCGGAGGCGGGGTTCTGACTTCTCGTTGGAAGCCATGCGCCTCGTTCAAAATGAAAAACCACCGCCATCCAGCGGTGGTTTTTCGTTGTTGGGATGAGAATCAAATTAATAGGATTGCCGTTTACGCTCTATTTACCTTAACGGATGCGATAGACGACCGCATCTTCCAGATATTTATCGCCGAAAATCTGGCTTCCAAGACGCATCCCGTAGTTATCACTCATGGAGGCATAGGCACTCCGTAAAGCCTGGATCATCGGATTGTCCATCGGTCGCAGGTAAATCGTTGGCTTCCGGTGAAACGGAATACCGGCCACGCGGATTGCTTCGTTGATCTCCGAATAACCGGTGAATTCAGATGACTGATCTAGGCGGTCGGATGCGATCACCAATCTCCAATCCTCGTAGTCCGGTAGTTTGGCCCAGATTGCAACATTGGGGGCCTTGCCCGCCTTGTCGAGGGCCTCAACGACTTTTTCCCCGTTTTCGATATCGAAAGTTACCAGTGTTGGCGTACCCACGGGAGTAATCCTCCTGACTGATTCTCGACTGCCTGGAGCAGAGCTGTTGCTTCCAGAACAGTCTTTCGATCGTACCGGCTTGCCTCGGACCAACTTTGAACAATCGTCCAGTTTTCATCCATAGAAGGATTTGATTGAACGACCTTCTCCAGTTCGTTCTTCAAGAGCGCCAAACGCAATAAATCCCTCAGATCGTGTGTGTGGCTGTCAATGGCCAGCTTCTTCTCGGGAAAATCATGCTCCTGCGTTCGCTTGGCTATACAAGCCTTCAACGCACACTCGACTGAGTATCCTGCCAGATAGTATGCGCCATCTGGGAGTCCTGCGGCTAGCAACGCCTCAGCTTCCCTCAATCTCAACTCAGCAAGCTGCTGAAATCCGGCTCGGTTCATGATTCAACCTCTTACGCGCGACTGAGGTAAGCTCCTTCGCTGGTGTCAACGCGGATTTTTTCGCCTTCGTTGATGAAGGCGGGAACCTGCACGACGAGGCCGGTCTCGGTTTTGGCGGGCTTGGTGACGCTGGAGGCGGTGGCCGACTTGAGGCCGGGCTCGGTCTCGACGACGGTCAACTCAACGGCCGCGGGAAGATCGACGCCCACGGCCTGGCCGTCATGGTAGCTGACCTTGATCTGCAAATTCGGCGTGAGGTACTCGACGGCGTCGCCCAGCGTGGAACCCTTGAGGACGGTCTGCTCGTAGTCGACCGGGTTCATGAAGTAGTAGTCGTCGCCGTCGTTGTAGAGGAAGTCCATGGAAATCGAGTCCACGATGACCTTTTCGATTGCGTCGGCGGAGCGGAAGCGGTGCTCGAACATGGCGCCGGTGCGCAGGTTGCGCAGCTTGGCCTGGATAAAGGCGCGCAGGTTGCCAGGGGTGCGGTGCTCGACCTTGAAGACCAGGTGAAGCGAATCGTTGTGCTTGATGATCATGCCGGGACGCAGTTGCGTGGCGGGAATCGCCATAAAGGTAAAACTCCTTGCTCTGATTGCGGACTTCCGCGGGAAGATTTGGCTTGAGCCTTACTTTATTGTAGCTTAGCGGCGGAAAAACCGTCCCAGCGAAGCCGCCGGCGTGGTATTCTTTCGCCAGCAAAATTTCCACACAAGACAGGTCGCCAACATGAAAATCTGTCCCATTTGCGATACGGATTACCCGGATCAGCACCATACATGCCCCACCGACGGAGCGGTGCTGATGGCATCTCAGGAACTGGCCGCGGGCAGCGTGGTCATCAACAAATTCAAGATCGTCAGAACACTTGGCCATGGGGGGATGGGGATCGTCTACCTGGCCGAGCACCTGATGCTGGGCGACCAGGTGGCGCTGAAGTTTTTAGCCGCAGAACTGAGCCACAATCCCGAGTTCTTCAAGCGTTTCCGCAACGAGGCGAAGGCCGCCTTCTCCTTGCACGATCCTAATATCGTCCAGGTGAAGGAACTGTACCAGACCGAGGACGGCAGCCCGTTCATCTCCATGGAGTACGTGGATGGAAAAAGCCTGAGGGCGGCGCTGGAAGCGGAGCGCAGTGGATTCGAGGTCCGGCGGGCTCTGGATCTGACGCGCGGCATCGTGAGCGGGCTGGCCGCGGCCCATGCTCAGAAGACGGTTCACCGCGACGTTAAGCCGGAGAATATCGTGCTGGCGTACGCCGCCGACGGCCGGGAGACGCCCAAAGTTCTCGACTTCGGCATCGCCGCCATCGCCAAGAACGCGAGCCAGTTAAGCATGTCGCGCGGACGATTTCTGACGCAGGAATATGCCGCGCCGGAGCAGTGGAGGGGAGTGTCCTCCGCCGAGTTGGACGGCCGGACGGATCTTTATGCGATGGGCTGCGTTTTTTACGAGATGCTGACCGGACACACGCCGTTTCACGCGCACGATGAAGAAGGCTGGAGCCGGCAGCACCAGATGGAGACGCCTCGCTTGCCCAGTGAAAGCCGGGCGGAGCTGGCCAACTGGCCGGGTCTGGATGGGTTGGTGATGCGGATGCTGGCCAAGAACCGCGAAGACCGCCCTCAAGACGCGGAGGTGCTCAGCGAGCTCGACGCGATGCAGTCCGGCCCCGTCCAGAGACGGACGGAGCAGACTGCCGAATACGCGCACGCGCCGACAGTCATCGAGAGGGACTGGGGGCATCGGGAACAGGCCGTGGCGGCGTTTACGCAGCCGGCAGCGCAGACATTTACGCAGCCTGTATCGCAACCGGTACAGCAGTCAGCTCCTCAGCCGGTGATGCAAGTGCAGAGGCCCGCATCACAGAAAATTCCCGTCTGGGCCTGGGGAGCTTTGGCGGTGGTGGTGGTGGTTTTTGCGCTGGCTGCGGGATTTGCCGCTGAACATTTCTTTGCGCCCAAGCCGCAGCCCGAGGAGACTGTAGCGAGAGGGAATCAGTCCGACGCCCCATCGCCGCTGCGAACGGGGCTAAATAGCAATACAACTCGAACGAATCCTCAGCCTTCGTCTCCACAAAAACCGTCGCCCGCGGGCCAGACAAATGCCGGGACAGCGAGTCCTCAGGGACAGAATCCCACACAGGCAAACAATACCAGGCCGCAGATTGTCCTGCCTCAAGTTGTATTGCCTCAGGTTGTGAGAATGCCGGCCCCGCAGCCGAGTAATGCCGATATCACGCAGCAAGCTCTTTCGCTCTACAATCAGAAGCGCTTCTCCGAGGCCAGTCCTCTATTGGACAAGGCCTGTTCGAACGGCAACGGGGAGGCGTGCAAGGATCTCGGCAATATGTATCACGATGGAGGTGGTGTGCCAAAGGACGGTTCGCGCGCGGCCGCTTTCTACTCCAGGGCCTGCGATGACAGCAATGGCTTGGCTTGTACCAATCTCGGCGTGATGTATGCGAACGGCAATGGCGTGGCCAAGGACGATACCCGCGCAGCGGCTCTCTATTCCAAGGCCTGTAATGCAAACGATGCCCTGGGTTGCACCAATCTCGGCAGCATGTATTGGAACGGCCGCGGTGTGCCCCATGACGATTCCCATGCAGCGGCTCTATATTCGCGTGCCTGCGATGCGAACAATGCCATAGCTTGCAGCAACCTCGGGCTCTGCTACGGGACCGGTCGCGGCGTGGGTAAGGATCCTGACAAGGCCAAGCACTTCTTCATGCAGGGCTGCGGTCTGGGAAACCAATGGGGCTGCGACCGGCTGAAAGAGATGAAATAAAGCGTAAAATGCGATAATTTCACGATTTTGCAACCACAGATGCTTTTCCAACCAGGACTATCAGAGTCGTGTTATTCTTTCGCCAGCAACTCCTCGACATGAGAGTGAACGCCAGCGATGAAGACCTGTCCCGTGTGTGACACGGATTATCCGGACCAGCACACCAACTGCCCCACGGACGGCGCGGTGCTGATCATCTCGCACGAGTTGGCGGAGGGCTCTCTTGTCCGCGGCAAGTATCGCATCATCCGCAAGCTGGGTCAGGGCGGGATGGGCGTGGTCTACCTGGCCGAAGACATCCTGATGGGCGTGCGGGTGGCGCTGAAGTTTCTGGCCGGCGAGTTGGGCAACAACCCCAAGTTCATCACGAGATTTCGCAACGAGGCGCGCACCGCCTACCATTTGCGCCATCCCAACATCGTGGAAGCGATCAGCCTGGACCAAGCCGAGGACGGCAGCCTGTTCATCGCCATGGAGTATGTGGAGGGCGAGAGTCTTCGGGCGGCGATTGAAGCGGCGCGTGGAGGGCTGGACATGCCGCGTGCTCTGGAGATGGCGCGCGGTATCGCCTCGGGGCTGGCCTTAGCTCACAGCAAAGGCACGGTGCATCGCGACATCAAGCCGGAAAATATTCTGCTGATGCGCACCGCCGATGGCAGCGAGCGCGCAAAGATTCTGGACTTCGGCATTGCGGCCATTAGCGAAAGCGTGACCCGGCTGAGCATGACGCACGGGATTCTGCTGACGCCGGATTATGCCGCTCCAGAGCAGTGGCTGGAGATGCCCGCCGCGGAGATGGACGGGGGGACAGATTCTTATGCGCTGGGCTGTGTGCTCTACGAGATGCTGACCCGGCACACGCCGTTCCACGCGCACAACACGGCGGGCTGGATGAAACAGCACCTGGAGGAGGCACCCAAGCCGCCCAGTCAGTTGCGGCCGGATGTGGCTGACTGGGTTGGATTGGACGAGCTGGTGCTACGGCTGCTGGCCAAAAACCGCGAGGACCGCCCTCGGGACGCGGAACTGATGAGCCTGCTCGACGCGTTGCATTATGAGTCCCGCGAGCAGCGGCAGAGGACGGTGGTCGAAGAGGCCAATCTCAAGTCGGAGACGATTGTGGAATCCCCGCAGCCGGGACCGTTTCCGGAACAGACCCACAATCTGGAAAAAGAGCAGACTCCCGATCCTGCGGAGGAGGAGAGCTTACTGCCAATCTTTGCGAAATTTGAGTCTGGTTCGCGAGTAATTCCCCGTTGGGTTTGGGGAGCGTTGGCCGTTCTGGTAGTGGCTGTGGCATTCGCCGCAGTACGGATCTTTTCGGCGCAACAGCAATCCCAACCTGCGACGTCGCAGGCAAATCAGTCTGCTTCGCAGCAGGAGACTGATCAGGGTCACAAGCTAAACGACACTCAACACTCTAATCTGTCGGCGACTGGGAATGCACCTGCGGCGGAATCCAAACCTGCCGCTCAAAAGCCGGACCGGGACGAGATTGAACGACAGGCGGATGCGCTCTACGAAAAGAAGAGCTATGCGGAGGCCGCACCGCTTTACGACCGGGCTTGCGTAGCCGGTTCTGCGTATAGTTGTAGCCGTCTCGGCTATTTCTACAATCTTGGCCAGGGCGTCGAAAAGGATGATTCCCGGGCTGTGACGCTCTATTCCAAAGCTTGCGATGGAGGGGATGCATCCGGTTGCGGGAATCTCGGCACCATGTATCGCAGTGGCCAGGGCGTCGGAAAAGACGATTCCCGGGCTGTAGCGCTCTATTCTAAAGGCTGCGAAATGTACGACGAAAATGCATGCGACAATGTTGGCAGGATGTTTGACAACGGTCACGGTACAGCGATGGATTCCTCACGGGTCGCCGCCCTCTTTTCAAAGTCCTGCGATCGCGGCCACTCCAACAGCTGCAACAGTCTAGGCAGGATGTACCAGGATGGCACCGCCATCGCAAAGGACAATTCCCGCGCGGTTACTCTTTACACCAAGGCCTGCAACCGAGGCAACGCTCAGAGCTGCGATCTTCTGGGAAGGATGTACGACGAAGGGATGGCTTTGAAGCAGGATTATTCCCAGGCGGCGACTCTTTATTCAAAGGCCTGTAATGAGGGTGATGCCGAAGGTTGCAGCGATATCGGGAACCTCTATCGATTTGGCGTCGGAGTCGCGAAGGACTCCGCGAAGGCCAAGGAACTGCTCAAGAGAAGCTGCGACGAGGGCAGCCAGCGCGGATGCGCCAGACTAAAGGCCATGTAGTAGCCATAGAGTTGCGAACTTATCCGCAGGTAAATCCGTACGATAAAATTTCATCTGGACTTAAGGATTCGCAATGACAGCATGGAGCAGGCGAGAGTGGATGTCGAAGGCCGGGATGGGAGCCGCGGCTTTCGTTCTGGCTCCAGGGTGGCTTGCCTCAAGGATGTTTGCCGAAGAGCCGCATATCATCATCTCTCCGCTGAACAAGGTGAGCGATGAAGACGAGATCGCGCTGGGGCGGCGGTTTGCGGCGGAGTACGAAAAAGAGGAGGCGGTGATCAGCAACGTGCTGATCAACAGCTACCTGGGCAAGATAGTGAGCACGCTGGCCGCGCAGAGTCAGCGGCCCAATCTTCCCTACTCGATCAAGCTGGTGAACTCGCACGTTCCCAATGCGCTTTCGCTGCCCGGCGGATTTCTTTACGTAAATCGCGGGCTGATCGAGCTGATTACGAGCGAGGACGAGCTGGCGGCCACGCTCTCTCACGAGATTGGGCACGTGGTGGCGCGGCACGTGGTGAACAAGTTGCTGCTGGCCTTCGCGGCACAGTCCATGCTCAAGCCGGTGCTGGACAACCTGAATGAAAAGAACGGCGTGATCGAACGGCTCATTCTCAAACTCGGCGGAGCGGCGGCCATGCTGGCCATGTTGCACTTCAGCCGCCGGGACGAGGCTGAGGCCGACCTGCTGGGCTTCTACAATATGCAGCGCGCCGGCTGGGATCCTAACGGGTTCCTCAAACTGTTTGCACAACTGGATGCGCTGGAGAAGGCCCAGGCTGGGACTTCGATTCCGTTCCTCTCCGACCATCCGCCGACGCCGGAGCGGGAGGAAGCCATCCAACGCGAATTGAAGCTGGTGAGCGTTCCGGCCGGCGCGGCCACGGATTCGGTGAAGTTTCAGGTATTCAAATCGGCGATGCAGCTTTTGCCGGAGCCGCCCAAGAAGGCGGAAAACAATCCGCCGCAAAACCCTGGATAATAGAAAGCGAGCAACAAGGAGAAAATGATGCGCAAGCTATTTGCAGGGATCGCCGTATTGCTCTTGGCGAGCGGCCTGGCGGGATCAGGCTGGGCACAGGACACAGCACTTTACGGAGCCCAAGGGATCAGCCCGCAGGCAGTCCGTCAGGGCCAGTTGGGCAGTTGCTACTTTCATGCGACGATTGCGGCGCTGGCCAAAATTGCGCCCGGAACCCTGCGCAACGCCATCCGCCAGAATCCCGACGGCGGCTACAAGGTTCACTTCTTCAGCGGAGCGGATGAGGCCGTGTTCGCCAGCGACGTGGAGTATGGGCGGACGCATGCCTACGACCGCTCGGAGGGCACGTGGGTCACGGTGCTGATGCGGGCCTATGCGCAGCGCGCCCTGCGACAGAGCCTGGTTAACGCCATCCGGAAGTCGGATGTGATTCCGGTCTTTATCCAGCCCATGGCCATCTCCTGGCTGGATGGGTCGGACACACTGCTGGTGGCCTATGACCGGGCCATCCGTTCAGTGGTGAGCCAGGATGGAACGATGGACCAGTATGCGCTCAAGAAGAGCCTGGCTGCGGAGCTTCATGCAAATGGCATTCCCACGGCCGAGGCGCAGTCGCTGGTGGGATTTCTCGACGAAAAAGGATTTTTTGCCACGCTGGCGCAGACTGTGCAGGAAAATGGCGAGGTCTTCGGAGCTTACAAGAGCCTGGGCCAGGGAGGAATTCCGGTGCGGGTCATAGAAGCCTTCCTGGGCCAGGGAAAGTCCAACACTGGTTTTACGAACGACTATCAGAAAGCGACGGCACAACTGCGACGGTTCCGCGCGGGCGGGGTGGCAATGGTGGCCGGAACAAAGCCCACTGCGCCCAACGCGCAAATCGCCGGCGCGAATTGGTGGGTTGCATCCCACTGTTACACAGTGATGAGTTACGACGAAACCGCGCAGAAAGTAACTCTGCGCAATCCATGGGGTGGGCACCCCGGCCCGGATGGGACTTTCACGCTTCCGCTATCGGTCTATCTCGATGGCTATGAGTCCTACACTTACACCCAATAGAGCAAAGCCAGAGTCATCGCGACCTTGCCGGACGCCCCATCCTTTTGCCATAAATAATGGATGGGGCCTCCGGATTTCTTGCGCCATGAAGAGGCTTACTGCCTCGCCTGCGCCACCTTGCCGGCGATGTACTTGTCCAGCATGGCGGGAATCGCAGTGTTCATGCGATCAACCAGGCGGTCCTCTTCGCGCTTGGTCTGGGCATCCATGGTTTTGACCATGCGGTCCTGGGCTTCCGCCACCTTTGCATCCATGCCGTCCAGGCGCTGCTCAAACACGCCCAGCCTTTGATCGAGCGCGGGCGTTAACTGGGTAACAGCGTTCGCAGCCTGTGCGCGTAGCTGCTGCACCTCGTCCCTGGTCTGGTAAAGTTCCCAGCTCTGCCAGGCGTTAAACCCCAGCAGGACGAGGAGAATCAATAGACTTACCACCAGAATACTTTGCAGCGACCTCACCTTGCCTTCCAAAATGCTCATATCTTCACCTCCTGCGACGCTTGCCGCGGGTTGCTGCACAGTAGGACGGGGAGCTGCGGAAACTCCGCGCGCGACTTCGGTTGTGAAACCTTGTCTTCCCGCAGCCGCTGCTGGAGCGACGGTCGGCGCGGAAGAATAGGTCACGGGCGTTGTGCCGGAGATGATGCGCGTGGGTTCATGATTCAGAACGCGCGTGGGCTCATGCAGAGCGCGCGTGGGCTCATGATTCTGAACACGCGTGGGTTCATTCAGAGCGCGCGTGGGCTCATGATTCTGAACACGCGTGGGTTCATTCAGAACTCGCGTGGGCTCATGTGCGACGGACTGCGGCGCATAGGCCTCCTGCTCCAACAGGCGAATGCGGAGCTCCGGCCCTCCTGCGCCCAAACGAAGAATATCGCCGGAGCGAATGCCGGCGCCGGCGGCGGCTGGATGGCCATTCACGAAGGTTTCGCCACCCAAAGGAACTCCTCTGGCCAGGCTGACCGCTCCGTTGGCCACCTCAAGTGTCAGATGCACACCGGCCACCGCGGGGTATTTTCCGGGCTGCAGGCTGACTTCACAATTCGGGTCTTGCCCGATGCGGATGCGGGAATCACTCAAGACTCGCTTGCCTGACTCACCGATAACAACGATCTCAATGTCCATAACTTACCCCAGGGTTCTCAGTCTCTCTAGCGTCAGCCGTCAGCGCAGGCCAGCAAGCGCCCTCTTTTGAAAGGCGCGCTAAACCGGCGTAGCGGCCGCTATGAATCCCGCCAAACGGCGCGCAATCCACGCAAGCAGAGTAACACCGCGCATGTTGATCTGAGAATTTTCTTTTGCGGCTTCTGCTTCTTCGACGGGCAAATCCGGCGCGAACTTCACGACCGGTTGCACCAATTGCGGAGCTTTGGCTTTACGCTGGAGGCGTGTGCGGGTATGATAGGAGCGAGGTTGCTTTGCGTGCCTGCCGCACGGATGCGCGCACTGCCGGCAGCGACGGAAAGATGGCCGCGAAGCCAAAGTTGGACTTGTTTGCATGTTATTGATTATAAACAGGATGCGGGAGTAGTTCAGTGGTAGAACGTCAGCTTCCCAAGCTGAATGTCGCCGGTTCGATCCCGGTCTCCCGCTCCAAATAAAATGAACAACTTACAGCTGAAAATCAGTTGATAACGACGCCGTGGCGTCATGGGCGCTCTCTGTTCACTCACAATTTACATGTTACTTCTGCATCTTCAGACCAGTCGCGGGATCTTTCAACGTTCGCGGATCGACGAGAAAAAGATTGTCGGCCCCGATCTTGCCATTGGAGTTCGAGCGGATCACCAGGCGTACACGGGCAATGGGCAGTTGCGGATTCAGAGCGGATGCAATCTGGATTTTTCGGTCTTCTGCCTGACCTGGCGGCAGAGGTGACAGATGCAAGGACACAACTCTGCCGTCCTTTGCCAGCAGCTTTCCCGTCCGGTCGTAACTGAGCGTAATCAGAGTTACATCTCCTTTCAATTTTCCATCGTTCAAATCCAGGCCGACTGCCGATGCGGGAAAGGAGATGTGAATTTGGCCGGGCTCAGGATCCTGCCGGGATACAGTCAGCGGTACGCCATCAAAGACCATGAGCCCGGAACAAGCAGACGCGAGATCAAACGTCTCAGCTTCTCCCGCCTTTGCCTGCGCATCCGGAAAGCTGGAACCTGCGGCCACGCCCGGGTAATAACCCAGCCTGCTGGTTGCCGTCAGTTCGCCGCCCTTGACAATCACCTTGATCTTGCGGAATTTTCCTGGATCGTTGCTATCCGGCCAGGAAGGCCGATAGCTCAACGTGTAGAACGTCTCTCCGCCAGCCACGGCATCGCCCACCAGCCGGTCCACATCGTTGCGTCCATGCATCGATTGCCCACCCGTGGCGCGGACCATGCTGTCGAAATTCACCGCTCCGCTAAAGGGATCGTCTATCAACACGACGCCGTTTTGATCGATTGTCCCCGCATCGACCGTGACGCCGGCGGGATCGATTGCATACAGCGTGACGCGCGCTTCGCGAAGCAGTTCGACGCATTTGGCAACCGTTTCCTGAATAGCGTCAGCCTGATCCTGCGGGAGGTGGTCCCACTGCAAGGCGGTAAAGCCGCGGCCGATCCAGACCACATTCTTGTGTCCCGGATGGCCTTGTGTTGCCTTTGCCACTTCGATGAGCGAAGCGAATGCCGCGCCCACATGCTCACGGGAGAAACTGGGATTCTGGTTGCGCCAGTCGTTTCCTGCAAGATGGCGATTGAGGGCTTCGAGAACTTTTTTCTTCGAGGTCGTATAGTCGCACAGGACCATGGTGCGATCCATGCTTCGAGCTACAAGCATGACTGGCTGATTCAGCACCTCGCCTTGCGTGCCCAGGTATTTCTGCAAAGAATAGCGGGCAAAATACTCGTCTTCGAACCGGGTAGTCAATTCGTCGAGGACGACAATTGTCACAGGCGCCTCGGGTTCGCTGCGATCCAGCTCTTCGGTGGAATCGATGCGCGGAATACGGCTGCCTGTTTTGGAAGGAGGAACCGTGGCTTCGAAGCTGTTGATCTTCTGCGCAATGCCGCCTTCCTCGATGGAGAAGTCGTCGCGAGACAAGCCGGTCACCAGCTTACCCTTCGCATCGCGGACTACAACGTCCAGCAATACAAGATCCGAATGAATCGTGAACTTATAGGCTGACTGCTCCGCGGGCTTCTGCGCTTGTCCGCTCGCGGAAGTAACAACAGGGGCAGGGCGAGGAAGCTCCGCCGAAGTTTGCGCAAAGCCCCGGAATGGCTGCACGAGGCAGACAAGAAGAAGTGCCTGTCCGGAAAACAGAGAAAAAACCTTGGCGATTCGGTTCATCATTGGTTCTCATTTGGGGTTAAAGCGCCTTAAGAGGCCGGATACCGGCCTCCCGAGTCACTTTATTCCAGGCAAAGACTTGTCCGGAGAAGTAAAGTTTACCTCTCCGGACAGATGACTTCTACTACGTTAGTGGACAATTAGAGTCACAGCGCCGGTGCTTGTCACCTGGTGGGTTGCAACTACCGTGCTGCCCCCGCAGCCGGCCACGGCAGCCGCGCCGGCGAACAGTATGATTCCAATGCAAACGGTCAGCATGAGGCCTCGCGATGCGAGTCTCCTCCTTACCAGCAGCATAGGCGTCAGCAGGAACGGCAACAGGATGAACGCAGGAGTAGTAACCGCGCCCGGCAAGGTCTCTGTAAAGACAACTGCAATCGTATAGGTTCCTTTCGGCGTCGAAGACAATGTTGCAATCGTCACTACATTGGAAGCGTAACTGCAGGTTGCTCCCGTTGGAAGATTCAGGCAGGTTGCCGATACGTTGGTTGCCGAGGATGGCAGCGTCACCGGGTAGGCTGCAGAGGATCCGGCAGCCACCGTAACCGACGGCGTCGTGAAATTCGGAGGCGTTGGTGCGCTGAATTCAGAATCCACTTCGAACTGCATTGCGTTGGAGGTGCCGCCTCCCGGAGCGGAAGACTGCACCGTGATCGCATAGATTCCCGCGTTGTCGGTTTCATAGATTTGAACCACGGCTGTCAACTGCGTGGGACTTACATACGTGGTAGTCATAGCGGTTGTACCCCAGTAGGCTGTTGAACTGGGAACGGTAACAACTCCGCTGCTATTGACGATACTGGGAACAAAGCCGGTTCCGACGATGGTGATCGTAGACGTCGGCGCTCCCCAACTGGCAAAGGTGTTTGATATGCTGCTGATTACCGGCAGAGGATTGTTGATCAAGAAGCTCTGAATAACCGGAGTGGCTGCTGCGTAGACCGCTGTTCCGGCCTGGCTGGCAGTGATGGTGCAGGTGCCGGTCGAGAGAATGCTAGCCGATGTGCCGTTGCTGTTCACCGTGCAGACGCTGGTGGTGCCGGAGGCGAAGCTGACTGTCAGGCCTGTCGCGGTGGTCGAAGCGGAAAGAGGCACCGTCAGGCCAACAACGTAAAGCTGTGTTCCGGGATTGTTGAAGGTAATGGTCTGCGGTGTGCCATTGACAGTGAAGGTCTGGCTGACTGTTGCCGGCCCATAGATGGAGTTGCCTGCCTGACTGGCGTTGATCAAGCAAGTTCCGGATGCGAGAAAAGTAGCCGTGAAGCCAATAGTCGTGTTGCCGCTCACCGTACAGACGCTGGTGGTGGTGGGGTCGGCCGCAAAGCTGACTATCAGGCCTGGCGCAGTCGTTGTAGCAACAAGCGTAAGCGGTATGCCCACGGTTTGCGTGCCGGGATTGGCGAAGGTAATAATCTGCGGCGTGAAGGTGCTGCTGAATGTTGCCGCCTGCGTTGTACTGCTGGTGGCAAACGTGCCGCCTGTATAACCATAACCGTTACTCACAGCGGTAAATCCAGCGGCCACATTCTGATTTTCCGTCAAAGCGGCGGTGGTTGTGTGAACGCCCGCCGATTGAGGTTGAAAGAAGACTGCCAGGACACAATCCGTATTCGCCGCGGCCCCGGAAGTAATTGTGCAGGTTGTTGTATTGTTATCAATCGCGAAATCGGTAGTCTCGCTGATCGAGGGCGCGGCGCTGAAGGTCAGTGCGGTATTTCCGACCCCAACGTTAAAGACATCGAGATACATATCCGGGCTAGCGTGGCCTACCGTCGTGCTTGGAAATGTAGGCATAATAACCGGAAATGTGTTGACATTCACTTCCACGACTTGCGAATTGGTTGGGTCGGATACATAGATGTTGCCGAAGATATCCATCGCCAGGGCAGCGGGCGCGCCAAGAGGAGTCAGCTTGGAACCGGTAGATGCGATGAAGTTAAGCGCCGTGCCCACCCCGCCATCGATCAGCGACGCAACATTGGTTTTGTCGGTGACAAGCAGAGTGCCGGAGGCCAGTACTGATACGCCTGTGGGCGCCGTCAGCGTGATCCCGCTGGCGGTAACCACTTTGGCCACGCCGGCCACGCTGTATTCGACAATGCGGTTATTTCCGGTATCGGCGATAAAGAGGTCGCCGGCGCTGTCAACCGCCATTCCGGTCGGGCCGCTCAGCGCTGTTCCGCCGAAGGTCGTTGAACTGGGAACATAGACAATGTTCTGCGAATAAGTCGCGCCGGACTGATGCGCCTGAATAATTCGATTGTTGCCGGTGTCGGCGATGTAGATGTTGCCGTAACCGTCCAGCGTAATGCCCTGGGGATTGCTCAACGCCGTTCCGCCAACCGTAGCGCCTGTGGGAATGGTCACCACTGAAACCAGGCTATAAGCGGAGCCATTGTAGCTGCTAACCAGCTTGGTAAGCGGGTTTCCAGTGCTGCTGTTGTCCAGGACGTACGCCGTGTTGCCGCCATCCAAAGCGACGGCAATCGGGCTGACGAAGGTGTTCAGTTCAAAGGTATAACCCGCATATTTCTGGCAGTAGATGCCTGTTTGAGTGCCTGTGTTGACGGTGGAAGCTGCCGCCAGGGCAGTTGTGGTGAGACAATTAACATCCACTGTTTTATTAGCAGTGTCGGCTACAAAGATATCGCCAAACGTGTCGACCGCCAGCCCCGCGGGTTTGAAACTCGTCGCGCTGGTGCTATGCGAGGAACTCGTATACACCGGCGTAGACACTGAGATCGCCGTGGACGCAGTGCCCGGCGTCGGCAGGAGCAGCGCCTGAGGACCAGTGCCGACGCCTTGCAAATTGACAGTAGTCCAAGGCACGCTGTAAACCCCGGCTGCGTTGGCGTTGCCATTTTGCGGAGCGTAAGCTCCCCTCAACAGGCCCGCATGCACCGGCTGAAAGTCCATTTGTAAATCCACTGCGGTACCAGCGCTAAGTGTAGTTCCTCCAGTAAAGCTCTTATTTGAGCTGTAGGGGAAACTCTGCAGCAGGCTTAAAGATCCGGTATTGTTCATCGAATAAGTCGGCCACATGTGATACGCATTCGCAGCTAGTATGTTAAAGATAAAATCAGTATAGGGCGCTGCCGTCAGCGTACCCACTGCTACGCTGCCAAAGTTATAACCCCCGATCTGCACCTGCATGACATTGGCGGCGCTGGAGTAATAATAATTGCCGTGAATATCGAACGTGCCGCCAGACCTGATGTTTTGGCCGTAAATCGGGAAGGTCGCGGTTGACTGTCCTGCGGCATTCACCAGGCCGAACTCATCCAGGAAGTTCAGGCTTCCGCTTTCCAGCGGAACTTCCACCAATTCGAGAGGTCCCGCGATGATCAAATTACCCCAGGGATCGGTAGAGATGCCGACTGCGGTGCCGGATGCTACCTGAACCGCACTTCCTATCGTTGCCGTGGTTCCCACCTGAGTCGGCGTCGACGCACTGGTTGCCGTTGCGGGGCCGATCAGATAAGTATTCCCGTTCGCCGCGCCATGCGTTTTGCTATCGACGTAATAAACATTACCGTCCCCGGCGACAGTAAGTTGCGCAACCGTATTCTGACCGCCTACACCTAGACTCAGTTGGTCCGCCAGCAGATAACCCGTGGTTGGCGCCGAGGTATTGAAACGGATAATGCGATCATATGCGCCCGATGAAACATTGTCGTAGTCGTCCATCAAAAAGACATTCCCGGCGCCATCCGAATACACATCTACCACGCCGCTTATGTAACCACTCGTGACACTGGAGCCTATAGTAGTGCCCCAATAACAAGGCGCGGCAGGCGAGGCGGCGCAGGCGGTGAAATTGCTGGTGGTGGCCTGCAGACCGCCGTTCGCACTGACATAGCCCGAGGCGCCGGTTACCAGCGCGGTATTGGGAATGCCATTGGCGGCGGGGATCTCGACCAGAGTGATACTATTTGCGCCGATCGTAACCCACAGTGCTCCGCTGGCATCGACAAACGCGGCGTTGCTGCCCGTCGCTGCCAGCCCGTAAATGAGAGGCACCTGTGTGGTTGGAGCGGACGCGGGAACCTCGTACAGCGTGTAGGGGCTGGCGTGGTTGATGTAGAAAACATTCCCTGCCTTGTCCACACCGACACGTCCAGGCGTCGTACTTGCATAGACAGTCGTCGTAGTCGTGTTAACGGCTACCGGAATATAGTTGGAAGTTACAGCGAACGCGTTGCTGCCCATGCAAACACACAGCGCCAGAGCAAAAGTCAGAAGCTGCGTCTTGAGCCGCATTGGACTTCCGGCAGACTTAAACATAACCAATCTCCTGTTCATCAATGAACTCCCGCCTTCCGGCCAATTAGAAATTGTTCACAATCAGCGTGATTGTCTGTGAATGAACAACTGATCCCGATGCTGATGTTGCAGTCAAGGTAAACGTGCTTTTACTCAACGCGCTAGTCGATGAGGTGCATCCACTTATCAGGCCAGCCCCTGCTGCGCTCAGCGTCAAGAGCAACACCAGCAGCAGACGCTTGTGCTTGCGTACGCCAAAGAGCAGGCCGGCAAAGGCCAGTGTTGCTGCCGGTGCGTAGGGTCCCCCTGGCGCGAAAGGCCACTTTCCACCAGGATGCGCCGCGGAAGCGCTGGCGCTGCCAGTCTGTAGGGTCCATGTGGCGTACCCCGTAGCACCGTTTGCCAGCGACAATGCTGATATCACATTCCCCGTGCCCGTGGGTGTCCCGGTGTTCGAGGTCGCGACAAAGCTGCAACTGGCGCCGGCAGGCAATCCCGAACATGAAAGGGTAACTGACGAATCGAAGCCGAAGAGCGGCGCAACGGAAATCAGCGACCCTCCTGACTGGCCGGCGGGAATATTGAAGGTGGTTTGGTAGGGTGTGAGGACGAAATCGGGATAAAGCGTATAGGTCGCCGAAGCGATTGCGCTCGTCGCGTAACCCTCCTCAACCGCGATGGCCTTGATGGTTGTTGTTACGCCTACCGTAATCACCGTGCCGGCTGTATAGACCGGCGAACTGATCGTCGGAGTGTTGCCATTGATGGTGTAGTAGACGATTGCGCCTGCAGTCGTCTCCTTGATGGTCACCGATTGCACGGCAGTGTAGACGCCGGCGGCAACCGAGAAGGTCGGTGTCGCTACAGTCCCGATTGGATTCACCACGGCCGCTTGCGTCACCTCAGGCGCGGCGGAATAGTAGACGCCACCGGTCAAGGCGCCCGCCTGGTTGGCGGCAATCACTGTGGTGCCAATCTCCGTCAGCGTCAGAATGCTGTTGTTCGTTCCACTCAGTCTGCCCGAACCGCTGACAATGCTGAAGGTTACTGGATTGCCGGATCCGCCGTTGCTGGTTGCGCTGAGGGTGATGGTTGGAATCGACGTGCTCCACGTCACGGCTGTAATCGGCGTGAAGGTAATCTTCTGCGCCGTCATGGAAACCGTCGGATTCCCGCTCAAAGTAACGGTCTGCGTGCTTGCGCCTGTCCCAAAGCTGGCGATGGCCTCTGCGCTGGATGCGGGATTAGCGATCAGCGTGTAGGGCAGAAGGCTATCGGTAAACGTTGCCGTTCCGGTTACCATGCTGTACACATCGGCTATTGCAACTGACGCGGGCGTGAAGTCCATAACCATGGTGCAATAGCTATTGATCGAAATCGGAAGGCTTGCGGTGCAGGCATTCGTTGCGTCAACGCTGAATTCATTGCTTGCCGGGAAGGTAGTATCGGTGGCTACAGGCGCAGTATTGATGGTCAGCGACGCATTTCCGTCGTTATAGATATACGACGTTTCCGTACTGGTTTTGCCGATCAACGTCGAAGGGAAGATGCTCGCGTTGGCCGGCTCGTTAAAGTTGAGTTCCACAACCTGTCCACCAACCGGGTCGGCAACATAAACGTTGCCCGCCTGATCCAGACTCAGGCCCTCGGTGCTGGAAAGAGTGATGGCGCCGGTGCTGAGCAGCGAAGCGTTGCCGCCGTTGACTATCACCAGCCCCAGTGTTGAGTCCGCGACAATCAGCGCGCCCGACGGCAGAACCTTCACGTTCGTGGGATTCACCAGTGTGACGCCTGCCGTGCTCACCACGCTGGTTACACCGGTCACGCTGTACTCGACGATGCGCTTATTGCCCGTATCGGCGATAAACAGATCGCCGGCGGCATCGAGGCCCATGCCAATCGGCCCATACAACGCTATTCCCCCGAAGGTCGTCGAACTGGGAATATAAACGATGTTCTGCGAATAGGTCGCGTTGTACAGGCGCGCCTGGACGATGCGGTTGTTTCCCGTGTCGGCAATATAAAGGTTGCCGTAGCCGTCGATGGCGATGCCCTGCGGATAGTTGAACGCGATCCCGCCCACGGTTGCGCCGTTGGGCACAACCACGGAGGGAATCATGGTGGCGTACGGCATCCTGGTCACCGTAGCCGTGCCGCCAGCGGCGTCGAGAACATACGCATTATTCGCGCCATCCATCACCACGTCCAACGGGGTGATAAAGCTCGTTGGGAATGTGGCGCCCGCTGTAACACCGGTCGCGCTGACTACAAACGTAGAGCCGGCAAAATTCCCTTTGTTGGTGTCTGCCACGCCATCGGTCAGGCAATAGCTGTTCGCGTAACCGTTGCCGGCGGCGCCGGCTCTGTAATTCTGCGCCGTAGCAGCCGTCGTCGCGAGGCAGTCGAGGTCCAGCGAAGTATTGGTGGTATCGGTGACAAAAATATCTCCAAACGAATCGACCGCCACGCCCGTTGGCGTGAAGCCGACCGCTTTGCTCGTTTTGCTGTATGACTTGTACAACTGCGACATGGTGACCGCCTGGGACGCGGTACCGGGCAGGAACATCGGACCGGGACCAACGCCCACACCCTGCAGGTTGGCAAGATAGGCCCCATTCATGTAGAGATCTGAAGCAGGCACTTTAGAAGGCCCGGTGACCGAATCGCCCAGCGCGTTCGAATATCCCTGAGGAGAAATCGCACCCATCAGCAGACCGGGGTGAATGGGCTGGAAGTACATTTGCGAATACGTGCCCGAACCCGTATTCGCGACGCCGTAGGGAGTGCCGCCGAAATAATTCTTATTCCCGCTGAAAGGGAAACTCTGCAAATACGCCGCATCGGCCGCGGGGAGGGTACTGGGCGAAGCCGTGGCGACAAGGGAAGTCTGCAACTCGCTGGGCAGACTCCAGGTTATGTCTAAGTAAGGCGCCGCTGTGGTCACTTCTTGCCCTACGCTCACATGACCGAAGTTGTAGCCACCCACCTGAGTCTGCATGATGTTGGTCGCACTGGCGTAGTAATAGCTGCCATGTACATCGAATGTACCGCCATAAGTCACATTGTTGGTGCACATCGGATAGTTGGGGATGGAAGAGGCGCACGTACTACCGACAGTGGCATAGGCTAACAACAGGTTGAATTGGTCGGCCCAGGCAAGTGCGCCGGCTTCCAGAGGCACCTCGGAGAGTTGCGCCGGCCCGGAGATGATCAGATTGCCCCATGGATCCGCGGTAACTCCCGTAGCTGACGGTATCGTCGTAGTACTGCTCGTATGTTCAGAAACCTCCACCAGCGCGCTGAGGATGGTCAGAGATGCGCTTTTCAAGTTCGCCACGGTGGTCAAAGCGCCTCCGCTAATCGACGAAACAAGACCCCCACTGGTGTTTCCGGTCAAGCTGTCGCAATAGTAGGGATTGCCATCGCCGGCAACAGTGACCTGTGCGTATGGGTTGCTGGTCAGCTTGTCGGCGAGTACATTGATGGCGCCCGCGGAGGAAGTATTGAACTGTATCACCCGGTTATACGATCCGGTTGAAACACTATCGCTGACATCCACCAGATAAACATTTCCCGCGCCATCCGAGTACACGTCTCCGATCTGCAGACTGGTAAGACTGGAACCAATCCTGCTGGCCGTCCAGACGCAGGGGACGGTCGAAGCAGAAGCACAGGCGGCGGTGATACTGCTCAACGGCAGGCCGGTCGTTGAGTTATAGCTCCCATTGCCGGTGATCGCTACTATACCTGGAACGCCGGCCGAAGCCGGGATTTCAATCAACGCACCGCCGGAACCATTGCCGTTGGACACCCACAATGTTCCGGCAACATCGACAAACGCGCTGTTGGCATTGGTCTGGCCCAGCCCGCTAACCAGAGGCGTCGGCGCAGTTACCGTCACCACCGGACTGGATGCCGGGATCTCGTAGAGGGTACTGGACGCACCGCTGACGTGCGCGATATAAAACACATTGCCTGCCTTGTCTACGGCTACCCTTCCCGGCGAAATACTCGACCCACTGGCAAACAATGTCGATGTTGCCGTGGGCGTCGCCGTCGGTATGTAGAACGAGAACGGGTGTGAACTCGAGTTCGTCTGGGCATTTGCCGGCACTACCATACCCGTCACGCCGGTCAGCGCGGCCAGTAACAGTATCGAAGCCCGCATCTTGAATCGTGTCACCTTCCGGCTAAACTTATACATCGAAGTCCTCATTCTCATAACAAATTCCTTTCGCATCCTTCAAACCCAATTCCCGAGAACGGTTCAAGCAATTCCGCGACTGCTCAAAATCTATACTTCACCGAAGCTTCCATGATTCGCCGTCCGGTACGGATAGGAGTGGATCCAAACCCAGGCTGCTGATTGGTCGCACTCGATATGTCCTGGCTGAGGTCGGTCGAACTTAAAGGCTCAGTGAAACTCAGCGAATACCCTCCAGGGTAAAGCGACGAGAACGTATAGTTTGCGCGATTCAAAAAATTGAATGCGGCCATGCGCAGTTGCAGGGAGCCTGTACTACGAATCTTGATCTCCTTGCTCATGGTCAGATCGCTGTTAAAAAAGAGTGGCCCGCGCAAGTCGCCATAACTCATGGGACCGTTGGTGCCGATCGGAGCAAGCCGAAAGACCGTGCCGTCAACATACTGATGCTTGGTCTTTCCCTGCGGGTTTCCTATGGTTATGGGCTGAACACTGATATCCGGTGTGCCAAGCATACTCGCACTGGTGATTCGCATAGTGCAATAGGGCGATAGGCCAGTTGAGGCAGCCGGGGTTTGCGTGGAGCAGGTGCCCGCCTTGCCTCCAGGAGTCGTCACCGAGGTTCCAACGGGAAGAGTAAACGTACCCTGCAAGTTAAAGTTGGACGACATCAGACTGGTCAGAACCGTGCCGCTTTGGAAGTTCGTTATACCGGACATCTCCCAGCCATTGGCGAACCAGCCGAGCTGACGCTGCCGAACCAGATTCCCGAAGGAATAATAGTAAGTGATATTCAGGATATGCGTGCGATCCAGGCTCAATCGCATGTAATCGTTTCTGATCGTGACCGGATCCGGACCGGCAACTGCGCCCAATGCCTTGCTGAACGAATAGTTGGCGTTGATGCGACCGTGCCGCGGCGCCCAGGAAATCATCGCCTGCATGCCGTTGTAATTCGCATACCCTCTGTGACGTATCGCATAAATGGCGTTATAAGTCGGATAGGGCCGGTAAGAATCGATATCCGCAGTCGTCAGATCGTCGATCTGGCCATTTCCAAGATCAGGATTGACGAATATCGGCCAGACCATACCGACAGTCGATTCCGTATCGGCACGGCCGGCATCCGGCTGAGGCTTATATAGGGATCCATAAGGCAGCACATTGATATTTCTCAGATTGTTGGCCTCCATCAAATGATCGGATCTATTCCCGACATACGCGATTTCAATAGCTAATTTACGGGGCAGTCGTTGGTCGACTACGAAATTGTAAGTGCGAACCCGCGGCGTTTCATCATCGTTCGACATGCGCGTGTAGATATTGCTGTCTATCACGAAGCCCGACGACGTAGATGTCACGTTCCCCTGGTTGATGTACATTTTTGCAAAGGTATGTCCGCTTTTCTGAGTGGCATAGGTGCGCTGCCCTTCTGCTGTCTGCGCCGACAACAGACCGTCGCTATAAGAATCGTGCTGGCGATAGGTGCCATAACCCGCACGAATAATGGTCTTGGAGTTTCCGTGTAAGTCATAAACCGCGCCAAACCTGGGGTCGATGTATGCGGCGCGCGTGGGAACGCCCGTATTGGGAATCGCCGAATCGATTGCATGGTAGAGGACGCCCGGCGAGGCTGCCGGCGTACCGCTCGCATACGCCTCGGCATTGAATACCGCAACGCCCAAGCCATGTGGATCGGTCCATGGAGTGAAATGTTCGAAACGAACTCCGCCGTCGAGGGCCAGATGCCGGCCCACGAGATAGTGATCCTGGGCATATCCGGAGAGCGAAAAGAAGTACAAATTGGTTTCGACCCTTTTGTTCACCTGGCTGATGCCGCCAATAATCCCTTCGAAGATATCCGCAAGGTTATTGTTGGCGCTGGCCACAGTGGACCCGTCCGCGTCGGTAAATGTGGCGGGGTGGTAATAATCGTTCAGCGCACCATTGGTGTTTTGCCCGCCTGACATCTGAGGGTTACCGACCCACTGGTAAAACATTCCAGCGCGAAGCGTATGCTTCTGAATCAGCTTGGTTACATTGTCACCGGCAAGCCGCATCTGCTTCTTGGTAAAGTCAGTGCCGTATGTCGGATCTTCGATCGTATAGAAGGGCAATGCGCCCATAAAACCCGGGCCATACGTCTGGTCACTGGGAATTGCCGTCGATCCGTTATTGAAGATGAGGCCTTGAGAAGCATAGGGATTCCCTTCTACGGCCGAGGGAGTTCTCAGGTGGAACGGCTGCGAGAAATATGCCGCGCCCGCGTAAAACTGGTTAGTCAGCGAAGCGCTGAAGACATGGGTGACTTCCAGGCTGGCGACATGCGATGTCGCTGTAGAGATGAACCCGCCGCCGGGCGTGTCCATTCCTCCGCCCAAACCATTCGGTTGGCTTCTTCCATAGGTCAGCGACGGCTGATATTGTTTACCCGTCTCCAGCCCGTACGACAAAAACATGTGCGTCTTGTCCGACAATGCATAGTCGAGGCGGGCGCGGCCCTGGGCGAGGTTGCTGTTGACGAAATCCGTTGTGATGTAGTTATAAACGCCATTGCTCGTCACGTTGGGAAGCGGCATCATGTTGAGGATGGCCGCTCCCAGCGGATCCTTATATATGCTCAGGTCGCCGTTTGTCAGAGGTTCACTGTTTTTTCCGCCAGGCCCTTGAAGCGGCTGCTGACAAACGTTTGCATAAAGATTGGAAACCGAAGCACCGCCGGAAGCATATGAGGTTTGGCAGTTGTCGTTTACGTCGGCATGGCGGCTCGACCCAACCATTTTATCCAGTTCCGCATTGCTGAAATCTCCAACGCGCATGCGCGCTGTCGGAACCATCGCACTCACTATCGCCTGGTAAGCGTTGTTATAGGCATAGACATTGCGCTGCGCATATTCTTCCGCGCCCACGAAGAAGGTCAGCTTTTTCGAGCGGTTGAAATTCAGTTTCGGAATCAGCACCGGGCCGCCGATTGTAAAACCTGGATAGATCTGCCGGTCTTGCGGCGTAGGTTGCCCGGTGTATTTCGCAATCCAATCCGCCGTATTGAGCTGGTGGGTGCGCCCATAGCTGTACAGCGAACCGTGAAAGCTGTTGCCGCCCGACTTGCCGATCGCATTGATCACCACCGGGCCGTGCGCGGTATCCGCGGTGAAACTGCCCGTCTGAACTTTGACTTCAGCCACGTGATCGTAATTCACATTTTGAATCGCCGAGCCGTACGATCCGGGATCGGTAATGTCCATCCCGTCCGTTAGGATCGAAGTCGAATTGGTCTGTGTTCCATTCGCGGAATACGATCCGATTGCTCCGCCAAACGACACGATGGAGGGATCGTAGGCCGCGTTTTGATAGTTGGTTGAGTCCTGAACGATCGCCATTCCCGGAAGTATTTTGAGCAACTCCGTGACATCGCGGCCTTCAATGGCCAGATGGTCGATATCGTCGGAGGAAATTAACGTACTGGTTTCACCGGAATCCGTGCTGACCTGTCCTTCGGCACTGGTCACCGTAACGCTTACAGTCTCCGTTCCCGCAACGCTCAGCTTTATATCTCTCAAGGTGCGCTGATCCCCGGGATTCAAATGAATTCCTTCGATCTTGAATTGCTGAAAACCTTTCGCGTCGACTAAAACCACGTAATCGCCTGTATCCACTCCGGAAAATGAGAAGATGCCGGAGCCGTTGCTCAGAGTGTCCCGAGCGGCACTGGTAGCTGTATTGATCAGTTTGACGCTCGCCTTCACAACCACAGCACCGGTGGGATCGTACACAATACCATCGACGGTCGCGGAAGTCTGTGCGATTGCGCCGGGCAGGCCAGCTATCGCCAACAACGAAAAAACGAGCAGCGCCCGCATGGCAACAAAAATCGCATGGCTACTTTTCCTGCCAGACGCGATTGATACCGCATTACGTCCGGACGAATACCATACAAAAGAATCCTGCTTTTGATTCCCGCACGTCATGATTGACCTCTTTAACTTTTGTGAATTCTGGTGATTCAACACAACGGGCCTCCTGAAAAAACCTGAGTTCAAGGCGCTTGTTCTGCCGGCTCCGCAGAAAGCTTCCCGCCCACGGAATAAATCTGCATTGCCTGGCCAAGTCGAATTCTTCATCCTTCATCCAGTGGAAAGCCCGCGTTACGATTCAACTTCTGTGTGCGCGGGATCACTGCTATGGCAGTACCGATCATTCGGCTGCCGGAGACTGTGGTTGTCCATCGTGCGGATGCCGCCCCGGTTGAGATCCTGCGCGGCACGAAACGGCAGTGAACAAGAAACAAGCCGGCGAATCGGCGGTTCTTGATGGAAACCGTTGTTCTCCGCCGCATTGCTACTCCTTCTTGGCTTGCCGCATGTTGTTTTCCCGCCAAGCTTATCACGCATCAAGCGTCCTTGTTTGTTCGTTCCGAACAGCATCCTTAGGTTCACCGAAACACTGTCCAAACCTGTCAATCGCCGCTTCAGCCACAGCCATTCACCGGTGGCCAGATCAATGGTGGAATTGCGGCAATCGAACCCCATATTTCAGGTATTTCTGGTGAAATCTGACCCTGATTTTTGGGTACTCTCCATTTGCGCAACCATCCAGCACCGAAGCATGAACCAACAGGCACGTTAGATAGGCCGCGAAATGCTTGTAAATGTTAAACTTGTTCCGAAATGTTTCATGTGCCCGTGAAACATGGTTAACGCACAGTAAATACAAGATATAGGCCTGAACTTCGGCACTCATTCCACATCTGTTTTCAGGGGTGAGCGCAGGTACGTAAAATCGATTTACTGAATCGCTTGATTTATGCGAATCGAAAGATCGTGCGCGACTGCGCGGGGAACTCCTGCAGCCGCAATTTTTTTGAATGCTGGCACTTCCTGTCCGATTTGCCCGGAATCAAGCAAATGAATGCCGCAACTACGATTCCAGGCCGCCGCATCTTGCGCCAGCCTATCTATATAGATAGATGAATCCTGAAACCCGCGCCAACTCCGTCCCCGTCAGTTGGACTCGTCCAGAACCTCGATGGCGGAGACCGTAGCGTAGTTTTTGATCGGCTCGAAGGTCAGATTCAACTTTCCCTGTGCAGTAGGCTTGATATGGTTGAAAACTTTCGTGAGAGGGTGCGCGCTGCCGGCTTCCCGCGCAATGTCGAAATTGTCCAGGAGCGTGCTTCCATTGCACAGGACGCGGAAAATCCGTTGCCCTGGGCCACTCAAATTCGAGCCCGGAACGCCGAAGAACAATTCGGCAAAGTGAAGAACCACGGTGTAACGATCGCGGGGGTCGACCGGAATTGCGTAGGAGAAGTGGCCGTAACGCTCCGACGAATAAAGCCCGGCATCGGTTGCCCAGGCATCGGGCAGGTTGTGCGAAAGTCTCCTGCCGCCCAGAAAATAAGTATCCGGGTGCCAGATTTGCCCGATGTGGTCCGTCCATGGGGCGTTTTGCATCACCAGCCGGACAGGCAATTGCGTATTTGGCAAACCCGGCAGAATAGCAATCGCGTTCAGCAAAGGCGTTCCGATGATCGTGCTGACGTGAATGTGGAGGATTCCATCTGTCGCCGGCGACACGCCCCGCACAACGCGCTCGTCCGCAATGTTGATTCCCATTGCATCCGATAGCGGATCGAAGCTATCGAGCACCGTTTGGCCGTTGATGTCGATGCGAAATACAGTTTTGATCTGGTCGTCTTCCGATTGCGGCGACGGCGCTGATGAAACCGCATAGAGATGGAGTTCGTAGGCTCCCGGTTTGAGTGGAATTTTGTAATCGAAGTCTCCGAATCGCCCGTAGCGGAAAAGAAAAGGATCGCTGGTTCGAGCGATATAGGAGCTTGGCTGCGGAGTAGACCAGCCTCCGGAATGGAACTGATCCGGCTGCCAGGCTTCGCCCGCGCTATCCCGCTGCGGTGGGCCGAAGTAGCCAAGGATCATCCGCAACTGCGGTTGAGCGGCCATTCCGCCCTTCGGCGCGCCGGAAACGGCTCCCGCCCCGGACAAATCCTGTGGATTGCTCGTGATGAGGTGTGGCTGGCGCCACTGAACCCATGCGAAGATTCCCGCGGCGAGGATAAGAATCACTACGGCGATGGCCGAATAGAGCCGCGGTCTTCGGCCCCGCGTCTTTTCCGCATGGGCGCCCGCTGGAGGAAGTTTGGTTGAAAGTTGCCCCGATCCCTTCGATTCCTCTGTAAAAGACGGATTCTCTTCGGTCGTATCGTTCTCTTGAGCTTTCGCTTCGGGCACGGAAACAGGCTTGGCTTTTGCGCCGTGCTGGCTAAAAACCGGGGAGTAAGATCCGAGAGGAATCGTAATCTGAATCGAATGCTCTCGTCCCTCGGTCTCGTAATACGCCTTCAGCTTCTTGCGCAGCCGGTGCGTTTCCACACGAGCAATCGCATCCTCGCTGGCGATGAACATGGACGGATTCCGCTCGAAGACATGAATCGCGACGTTATATTCGGTCAGTTGCTCTGTTTCACTCGCAAAATACTTCTCCCCCAGATAGCGCAGAAGTTTCACAAGCCGAGGCGTACGCTCGAATGCGGCCGCAACCGCTTCAAGTTCCATGCGTTCCTCGCCGATCAAGTTCCTTTTTACCGAACTCACAGCTCTAGGAACCTCCCTAGTTACTGATTATAAAAACTTTACGGCCTTCAATCGCGCAGGAAGCCCTGCGCTGCATCTCCACAAAATAAGGCCCCTTCTGCTGAGATGTTTCATGTTAAATCATCAATCCGCCTCTATGTTACCGCACAACACGAAGGGCTGCACGTCTGGCCAAAATTATGCACTCTTCAGACATGCGCTTGCAACTGGACACGGGTTACCGAAACGGACGGAAATTCCGGCATAAACATGAAGCGAGCTGAATGTAACAATCCGCATAAAGCATTTCATTTCAATACATTCCATCATCACCGGCAATGGTACATCTTGGTACACATTTAACCTTCCTGTGCATCTATATGCGCATATACCGTTCGTATTTCGTACCACTTTAGAAATCGGCGCCCCTCGGCGGAACGAACATCTGTGGTGGTAGCTGACCTCTCTTCGGAACCGTTGATGAGTTCGGCCTTGATTCATATCGTCCAGTGACTGCGGCTTGCTAGCTGGCAGGTCGAACAGATAACACAGCGCCGTTCGAGAACATGGAGAGTAAAGTGAAACTTCGCGGAATCGGATCGATCTGCTGCGTACGAGTCGTAATACTATGGCTCCTCTTCTTATGCTTTCATCTTTCTGCTCCCGCGCAGGACAAACTGCAATGGACAGGAAGCTGGAGTTCGGCGCAACAGTCCGAGTGCGATCCACTCCAACTGCCCAAACTGGGTTTCGAACACGTCACCCTGCGCGAAACCGTGCATCTTTCTCTTGGAGGCAATCAGATCCGATTGCGGATCTCGAATCTCTTCGGAGCGCAGCGCTTGCAAATCCGCTCCGTAACGGTTGCGCCCGCGCTGCCCGGCGAACTCGTCGCGATTGCCGCAAACAGCAGCGTGCCGGCGCTCTTCAACAACGCTGCATCTGTCGCGGTTCCCGCGGAATCCGAACTAACCAGCGATGCGATCGCACTGCATGTCGAGCCGCTTTCGAGCCTGGTCGTAACCTTCTCGATCGAAAAGGCGCCGGCGTGTGCAACAACTCATCCCGGCTCGCGCGCAACTTCTTTTCTGATCCCGGGCGATCACGCATCCGGCGAAAAGTTTCCTGACGCCGAGAGCTTCGCGCACTGGTACTTTCTCTCTGCCGTCGAAGTCGTCGGCGGCGGCTCGAATGGCGCCGTGGCGGTGATCGGCGATTCGATCACCGACGGGCACGGATCGACCACGGATGGAAACGATCGATGGACCGACGTGCTGGCGCGGCGTTTGGCGCCCGGGAAGATTGCCGTGCTCAACCTCGGCATCGGCGGCAATCGCGTGCTCGGCGATGGAATTGGCCCCAGCGCACTCTCCCGTTTCGATCGCGACGTGCTGAGTGCGGCGGGCGTTCGTACGGTAATTATCTTCGAGGGAACAAACGATCTTGCGGGCTTCGATCGCTTACAGGAGCATTTGCCGGCCGAGCACGACAAACTGGTAGCCAGGTTGGAGTCGGCCATGCAGAATATGGCACAAAAAGCCCATCAACAAGGGCTATGCGTTGTGGGAGGAACCGTAACTCCCTACGTCGGGTCCAACTATTATCATCCCGGACCGCGCAGCGAAGCCGACCGGCAGGCGTTCAACGAGTGGGTCCGCTCGAGCGGCGTCTTCGACGGCGTGATTGATTTCGACAAATTGCTGCGCGATCCCGATCAGCCCGATCACCTGGCCGCACGCGCGGATTCGGGAGATCATCTCCATCCCGGTCCGGAAGGATACCGTCTGATGGGAGAAGGCATTCCATTGCAAGTTCTCACGCCAGGAGCATGTCGCGGCAGCTTGTAGTTCTCGAGCGTTTCTGCAAGGTTCGACAATCAGTATTTCGCGCAGTTGCGGGAAGCTACTTAATTTTTCGCGGCGTTGAGCACCGCTGCGAACGCGGGCTTCGGCTTGCCCTTGCGGTCGAAGAGCAAAGGATAGGATGTGCGCCCCGCCACCGGCCAGTCGTTCAGCCACGAATCCGCGTCGCTAACACCCCATAGAGTTACACGGCTTATCGCGGCGCGATGTTTCCAAAACACGGCAAACATATCTCCATATTGCTTCGCCAATGCCTGTTGCACATCGTTGGGCAGTCCTTTGGTGTACGGGTTGAACCTGGGATTATTCTGAATGTGCAGCGAAACCTCCGCAGTTTGTCCCCAGGTCGAAGGCAACACGTCGATATCGAGTTCCGTAATCGCGACCTTGACGCCTATTGCAGTCAGATCCTCAATGGTTGCCTCTTCCGTCGCGGTCGAAGGCGAGCCGAGGTGCAGGTGCCCCTGGTTTCCGATCACTGCGACAGAAACTCCGGCCGCCTGCAATTTCTTCACCAGCGCGATCGCGCCTTTGCGCTTGGCCGGAGATTCCAGGTTGTAGTCGTTGTAATTCAACTGCGCATTTGGATCCGCTTCATGGGCGTATTGAAAGGCCTTGACGATATAGTCCTCTCCGGCGATCTTCAGCCAGAGCGACTGGCGCAGCGTTCCGTCTTCGTTCAACGCTTCGTTCACAACGTCCCAACTGTCGATCTTGCCCTTGTAACGGCCCACTATGGTTTGAATGTGGTCGTGAAGCCGCTCGAGCAGTGCTTCACGGCCGATCGGATTTCCCTTCGCATCTTTGAAAACCCAGTCGGGCGTCTGGTTGTGCCAGCAAAGATTATGGCCGACGATGAACATATGGTTCTTCAGGCCGAACTCGACATACTGATCAGCCAGCTGAAAGTCGTAGACGCCGGGCCGCGGATGAATCAACTCCCACTTCAGCGCGTTCTCGGGAGTGATGGAATTGAATTGCTGGACGATGATCGCGTCTCCGCGCTTATCCCTGCCGGTAATCTGATCTTCATTTATCGCGACGCCCACCACAAAAGCACCCCGATAAGCGTCCTTGAGAGTTACGGGCGGCGCGGTCTGGCCCAGCATGGCCACGCTCCACAGGCAAGCGGTAGAAACAAGAAACAAGTTGCGGCGAAGTTGCATTTCAGTTATCTCCCGGGCTGGGAATCGCCCGATTCTGCTTCTCTCTTCTCGCCGGCATCACTAAGCCGAATAGCTTGTGCGCCGTTGGCTCAAATCTTGCGATATGGTGAGATTCAATTTCATGTTAATTGAGGACTCTCAGCAATATTGAGTCCAAGTGCTGATAAGCGGGCTCGGGTGGATTTGCAGTCCGTATGAAGGATGCTTTGAATTCCCAGTCCTTCCGCTATCTTAACGAACATTGGAGTATTGTCGATGAAGACTGCCTGCGAGGCCTGCACCTGAGCTATGTCCAAAGCAAGCCTGAAGATGTCCACGTCAGGCTTGCGAATGTGAACGAAGCAAGAGGAAATGAAGCAATCGACAAACCGATCCAGTTTGAACCTCTGAATTCGATGTGCATTCAGCTCTCGCCCTTCGTTGCTGACGATGGCTATCTTCATCCCCAGCCGGAGCTTGAGCTGGGTAACCAGCTCGATCATCTCCGGGAAAGGTTTCGACTGCGCAAACATGAAGCGCCGAAACTGATCACGGGTGAATGGCCTTTTCTTGTGGAAGATGACGAGACTCAAATATTCTAGCAGCGTGATCTTTCCCTCTTCGTAGATCTCGAATGTGAGATGATGACGTTCCTCCATCTCGGCCCAATCCAGCTTGAAGTTCTTAGCCGCGCGTTTGCGAGCCAGATGGTCCCAGCCATCGGTCAGCAGGACACCGCCAATATCCAGAAAAGCACAAGAGATCGCAGTCGTTTTCTTCATCAACTATCCTTCCGTTTGCCCAGCCGAAGAGGATTCTTCAAGATTTCGATTCCATTATATCCTTGAATTTACACTTTTGCTGCCAGTGATTCGTTCCCAGTCTCCCGCTCCAAAAATCAACAGCAGGCCGCCTGAGACTGCAAACCGCGCACCGTCTCTGCTCCAGCCCATCCGATTCACCTTCCTGTTTTTTGCTCGCCGTAGGCCTGCAACAGAATCTCCGCTGGATGGATCGCCTTGAACGTGGTTCCGTGTTCAATCTGCATCTGGCAGGTAGCGCACTCTGTGGCAACCATCTGCGGTTGCGCGGCGTCGATGCTCGCGAATAAATCTTTGCCGATCTCCATGGAGACCTGATATTTCTCCTGCTTGAAGCCATAGGTGCCGGACATGCCGCAACATCCGGCATCCATATCTTCAATGACGACGCCTGGAATCATGCGCAATAAGTGATACCACGGGCGTCCGATGCCCTGTGACCTCTGGTGGCACGGCGCGTGGTAAGCCAACCGCAGATCGGTGTGCTGGAAGTTGATGTTGAGTTTTCCCGCATCCGATTGCGCCACGAGTAACTCAGCAAGGTCGTAGGTGCGGCTGGCGATCATTTGCGCGGCGCCGGCATACTCCTCGTCGCCTTCAAGAACTCTGCCGAATCCCGTCTTCAGCATGTGTCCGCAACTGGAGCATGCAGTCACGATGCGCAGCCCCAAATCAACCTGCTGGGCCAATGCCTTGACGTTGGCTCGCGCCACCGCGCGCGCCTCCGCCGCATCGCCATTGGCCATGGCTGGAACTCCGCAGCACTCCGTTGATGCAACTTCCGCGGCCAGGCCGTTGCGCTCGAGCAGCTCAATCACCACACGCCCCAGATCGGGCCGGTTGTAGCGAATGAAGCAGCCGGGAAAGAAGACCACGCGCTGAGACTCCTTGCCGGCAATCGCGGGCGAGCGCAAATTCGGACGCGTGTAGCTGGGAAATTTGCGTTGCGGCGTGATCTGCATGAGCTTCGACATGAGAAAGCGCGCCGGCTTGATGGAGAGCGCAAAGTTGGAGAGCGCGGGCACAATAGTCGTCAGCTTGCCCAGCAATCCGGGTCGCGCAAACCACCAGTCGCGCAGGCCGCGCACCAGCGGCTTGCGATGCTCCGCCTTGGCGCGCGCAATCATCTCTGAAACGTTCACCTGATGGGGACAAACGAGATCGCAACGATGACAACCCAGACAGTACTCCACCCACTCGGTGTCGGTGGAGATGCCTTCGCGACGCAACCGTTCCAGCTCCGGCCCCAGGCGCTTGGGACCGGGATACCGGGTATGTACGGCCAGCACCGGGCACACGGTGTTGCACAGGGAACACTTCAGGCAGTTATCAATCGCCAGGTCATCGAGCCGCATGGTTTCCTCTTGTGGACGCAACGAGATTCCCCGCGCGATAACCTGTGAGAATGTGCAGGACGTTGCCGTGATTATCGACGCCAGAGTGCGGTAGCGGACCAGCAATGAAAAGGTTACGCGCCATCACAGAGCCTGTTGAAGTGAGCGGCCTCATCTGCTGGTCGCGTCCCGCGTATTCACCGCCCAGAGGACTAACAGAGCGCCGCCCGGTTGCCAGCACTGCACTCTGGCAGTGCAGATACAGTGGGCGGCCTGGACTGGCAACTCGCAGCCCAGTGCATAAGCCGTCGTGTATTTCCACTTTATCGACGGGGAATCCGCGATAAAGCTCCACGCCGATCTTGTGCAGATAACTCTCCAAACGATGGTAGATGCGCAGGCCGGGAATGGATGGAGGCAGCGTGGGAATCTCGCCAACCGTGCAACCAAGCTCGCGTTCGAATTCTGCAAACTGCTCCGCGGATGACTCCAACCCTAGGATTCCGGGCACCAGTATGCGCTCATATCCAGATGCTGCCATTCGTAAGGAGTTAATAAGTTCCGCGCGGAAGGACGGATCGCGATCAAAGCACTGTGCGATGCGCAAGGTAGTTATGGGAACTCCCATCTCGCGTGTAAGAGAGATTTGCCGCGCCGTGTAAGTGCCGCCGGAACTTATCCTGAGAGCCTGCTCAGTGAGCCGCTCGGCCATGAAGTTTTCATCAAAGCAGGATAGTCCTCGAACGCCAACTACCGCAGTGGAGACTCCTTCATGTGGATCAGCATTCCACAGCGTGAGGGGCGCAAGCGCCACGCTCTCTAAGTCGCCAAGAACAGTCGGCAAGTAGCGCGCGGTTGAAATATCTCCCGCATACGTGCAGCCGGCAAGGCGCATTAGTTCGCAAAAGAACGCGATTGCCTCTTTAAGTTCCGGCTCAGCAGATGCCCGCGGAATCTCCTGCGCCTTCAACCATCCGGACCCGGTGACAAACGAGCCTGGCCCGGTCGAAACCAGCGCGACTTTCAGTTTGCGATGAGCGGCCGCGCCGGCAGCGACAAGGCCGGAGAGCCCCGCGCCCACAACCACAACGTCGTAGCGATCAGTTCCCATCTTGCTTACCCGAATTCGCGCGTAACAGCTGATCCGCGCCGTACAGATCGTGGTTGAGGTCCAGTTGCTCGACCTGCTGGCCCTGATGGATAAAGGATTGTCCCTTGGACCGCTCGTGAAGATAGGCGGACAATTCGATGGCAGCTTCCGATGCCGTCCAGCGATGAGTCTGATAGCCGGCTAACATAGCTTTGTATCCGCAGAATGTTCCCTGGCAAGGCCCGAAACCTAGACGCGTTCGCCGGCCTATGTCGCTGATGGTGTAAGTCGGAACCGGAGCGGAGTCGCCAAGGACATATTCCAATTCGCCGCGAGTTACTAACTCACATTCGCAGACTAACTCAGCCAGCTCGGGCCGCGCTTCGATGGCGCCGATAACTCGCTTCGTTTCAGGCCCAAGGCGGCGCTCCATCATTTCCGCCAACGGATGCGGCAGCATATGAAGTACGCGATGGTGCGTCTTGCGGTCCACGGAGGGCCGCAACGGCGTCTTGTCCGTTGTACATTCCGCAGTTATCCCAAGTTTCTTCGCTGCACAATCGCAGGTTACGGCGGCCATCAGGCGATAAGTAGTGAGCTTGCCGCCGACAATGGAGATAAAGCCGCTCACTCCGTCCCGTGTCTGGTGATCAATCAGCGCAAATCCGCGGCTGATCTCGCGGCCATACGCCGCCTCCGCCGTCTTTGGCGCATACAACGGCCGAACTCCGCAAAAAATGCGCAGGATGCGCGCGTCCACAAGTCCGGGAATCATTTCGTCGCCCAGCCGCAGCAGGTGATCGACCTCCTCGGGCGAAGCGGACAATCCATCCGGACCGAGCACGCGAATCGAAGACGTGCCCAGAATGCATACCGGGCCTGCGGGCACCAAGATGTCGGCATCGCTGGACTTGCGGCAGCGGTTGATCACGCGGCGATTCAGCCGGTGATTGATCACCAGAAGCGTGCCCTTGTCGCAGCGAATGGGCACTTCAACGCTGGCCAGTGCGGCGATGCTCTGTGCCCAGCCGCCGGCGGCGTTGATCACCATCTCGCAGGGAAGCTCGTGTTCCTCGCCGCTCAGCGTGTTGCGATAGCGAACTGCGCGCACGCGCCCGTTGGAAGTGTGGATGGCAGTAACTTCGCTGTAAGTGTGGAAGCGCCCGCCGCGCGCCACGGCAGCCTCAAGATTTGCGAGCACCAGACGGAAGACGTCGACGTGAGCATCGGGGCATGTGAATGCGCCAAGAATGTTCGTTGCCAGGTTCGGCTCCAGTTCACGCGCTTCATCCGCGCTCATTCGACTGCTGCGAATGCCGGCGGCCTGGGCGGCGCGCTGCCACTGATCGAAGAATGCTGGGTCATCCTGAGCGCACTGGACAAAAAGCCCGCCGACGTCATCCACGCAATGAGGCGCTATGGCCTTGATGATGCGACCTTCGTCAACACACTCGCGCGCAGTATCCGGATCCTTGACAGCATAACGACCGCCGGAATGCAGCAGGCCGTGGCAACGCCCGGTGGCTCCGTTGGCGATGTCTCCCTGCTCCAGCAGGGTGGCGGAGATGCCGCGCAAGCTCAGGTCCCACAGGATACCGGCCCCCGTAGCTCCTCCACCGATGATGACGACCTGCGTAGGTTCCATGCCTGCCTTTCAAGTTAAGCGCAAACGCACCGCATCACAGAACCGCGCTGTTGCGCGGAAATATCCTTGAGCCGCAGGCTAGAATGCCTGGACGTCATCTACGATGGATGTAAGGAAGAAAACAGGAGTGTGGTCAGCAATGAAGCATGGAGACACGTACCTGGATATCTGGATGCGCAACAGAAAGGAAGCAGCCTGAACCTTGAGAGAGATTCATAAAACGAGAGCAAGGATCGGACCGCGGCCGTTCTGAACGCAAAAACCAGTTGCCTATGCAGCACTTGGTCCTGACTTCTTCAGCAGCATCCAATTACCCGCTCGTGCTGTCTCAGGCGCTCTTCACGAAACGGCGTGGACTAACTAACACTCAAGTATCTATCAATTCAATGAGCGCTGTCAAGCCGCCACGCAGTACTTACCTTACACATATTCAAAGCCGTTGGCATAACCAGGCCTATACCCGGCTATGCGCGTGATGGTCGCCCACCGTGACACTGTGTCTTGCCTCTGCCGCCGGGCAACGCCTATAATGATTTCCTTGCAAGCAATCACTGACTATAGCGGCTCTCAAGTATGAAAGCTCGCTCGTACAAGAGGAATTATTTCGCTGTCTCAATGACCTGAAGGAGAACGGAATCACATCATGCCAGCACCGCTAACACCGCTACGAATGGTTTTCCGCGAAACTCCCATCATTCCCTCCGTCCGCCATGTTGAACATCTGGATCAGGCAATAGCCGCGCATGGAAAGATAGTATATTTGCTCACCGGCGATCTGGAAAACTGCGAGGAAATGATCCGGAGGATTCTGGCCTCGGACAAACTCCCCATTGTCAACCTCGACCTGCTTAACGGCTTCTCGCGCGACAAATACGCCGTGAACTATCTAAAACATTGCGGTGTGCGCGGAATCATTTCCACGCACTTAGACCCACTGCGTCATGCGCATGGCATCGATCTCTATGCGATCCAACGAACTTTTCTTCTGGATAGCGGCGCCAAGAACACTATTACCAACCAACTGAAGAATTCGCCCGTGGATGCGCTTGAAGTGCTGCCTGCTCCGGTTGCACCCAAGCTGCTGGAGAGTGTGCGCGCCATCTCGCCGGATATCCCGGTGGTGGGCGGCGGGCTGATCTATACCCTGAAGGAGGCCGAGGATCTCTTGTCGCAGGGCCTTGACGCTGTCTCCATCAGCAATCCGCAAATGTGGATCAGTTAGCAATCAGGACCTGCTTGCGAGCCTGATTGATGTCGCATGAAGAATATTGTTATGTGTACTTATCTGTCCGAAGATTTCATTCTCCGGACTTATTCCCGGCAGGGCGTCGAGACAGACCGGGCGGCTCAATCTGCTCCGCTCTGCGTGGCGAGAGCTTCCACATCCACGACAGCAGCACAATCCCCATGAAAGCCGATCCCATGATCGCATAAAGAGCTACATTCCAGTTATGATACCGGTCAACCAGAATGCCGATACCTTTACTTTCGGTTACGCGCCCCAGATAGCCAAACAGGCCGATAAATCCGGCCGCTGTACCAACAGCTTTTTTCGAAGTGTAATCCAGCGCGCTAACTACCAATAACAGGATTGCCGGATAAACAAAGAAGCCTATAACTCCAAATAACACCAGATCTATCCATAACTTATTGTCAGGACTAAATATGATGCCGAGATAAGCGAGGAAAACAGGAATCATGCAGAAGGTGCTGATCATTCCGCGGCGTCCGCCGAGCTTATCGGACAACCAGCCCATCAGAATAGTGCCGAAGATAGCCGAAAACTCCAACGCTGCCGTACTCCCTCCACCTTCGACAAGGTTGGCATGCTTGACCTCCTGCAGATAGTACGGTCCCCAGTCGAGCATGCCGTATCGGGCAATGTAAACAAAGAAATTGGCGCATGCGAAGAGCCAGATATAAGGATTCTTCAGAATGTAGTTGACCAGCAAATCGCGAGTGCCCAGTTCCTTTTCGCTATCTGCTTTTTCCACAGCCGGGTAGTCGTTGCGATATTCCTCAATCGGCGGCAGCCCCACTGATTGGGGTGTGTCCCGAAGCCTGACGATAAGATAAATCGCGCAGATAACAGCCAGAATGCCGGGCACATAAAATGCCGAGCGCCATCCCAGCAGCACAGTGCTATACGCAACAATAAGGCCTGTCAGCCCACCTCCAACATTCTGAGCCACGTTCCAGAAGGCAAACGTGGTCCCCCGCTCGCGGATGCTGTACCAGTGGCCCAGGGAGCGCCCACAAGGCGCCCATCCCATGCTTTGAAACAAGCCGTTCATTCCCCACAGGGCCAGGTGAATCGGATAACTATGGACGGTAGCAAAAGCAAAATTACAAAGGGCGGTCAGCAACAATCCCATGGGCATGAAGTAACGCGGATTGCTGCGGTCTGACCATGCGCCCATAACGAATTTGCCGATGCCATAGGTGATGGCCGTAATGGCCAGCAGATCGCCTATCTGCCCTTTGCTGTAATGAAGCGACTCTCCAATATCTTTGGTGACGATGGGAAGATTATTTCTGACGAGGTAGAAGATGGCGTAACCAATAAAGGTGGATTCCATGATCTGCCAGCGCATCTTCGGGTATAGCCGCTTGATTTGCGCTTCGGGAAGCCTGGCGATATGCGGAGCGGGGTTAAGAAAAGGAAAGTTCCAAGACATGAATTACCTCGCATCGCCTGTAAGTGTTCTACGTGAATCATCAAGTACAGAATGAGCCTGCATTAACATGAGCGATTCGATTTTAATTGTATCGCAATCATTTTCTCGAGTGGCTATAACGGGCAGGGCATCCCATTATGTTGCAAGCGAATAATCTCATGAAGATGTAGCTTAGTGGCCATACATTTCGCCTGCACGCCTTTTGGGCCTGTTTGCGTGGTCTGAATCCAAAGTGGTTGATAAACAGACCGGGCCACCTGGAGGCGATGGATTCAAATAAGAAGTATGCCGGCCACATGGGAGTGGCCGGCATACAGGAGTGAAGCGGGTTAGTAGATGATCTTCAAGCCGAACTGAACGATGCGCGGCTCAAAGGTTCCGGTGATGAGGGTGTTAGCAGCACTGGCGCTCACTGACGTGGGCGATGTTGTGCCGCCACCAGAACCGCCCGCAGAAAGTGACGGTCCCGAGCCGCCGGGCAGATACAGGTTGGTGTGGTTGAAGATGTTGTACAACTCCGAGCGGAACTCGATCTTAACTTTGTCGTTCATCGCGCTGAACTTCTTGTTGAAGTCCAAATCCGTCTCGTAGTAGGGCATGGTGCGTCCAAAGTTCTTGGGCAGGTTGCCAAACGGACTCGCCGGAGTGGTTCCGGTGGAGTAGGTTGCGGGTATCTGCAAAGAGCTGGGGTTGACATATTGAACATATCCGCTGGCCAACTTCACCTTGCCCTGCGTATAGTGCGCTCCGGGAAGGAGGTTGGGGCGATAGATGTTCTGTCCGCGCCAGCTTTGCGTGAGCATCGGCGACACCTGGTTGGCCGAAGACGGGGCATACGTAAAGTTGAAGGGCGTGCCACCCTGAACGGTGTTAACGCCACCGATCTCCCATCCGCCGAGGAGGATATTTGTCACGGTGCCGCTGTTGGCCAGGAAGTGTTTTCCCTTACCAACCGGCAGCTCATAGACGAAGCTGGTGATATTGGCCAAGTCCAGGTTGTAGTCCGATTGACCGTAGTCGGCCCTGAGGTTGTTGGCATCCTGCGGAGCCGGTGTGTTGGCTTCGAGGGTAGAGGAGGCATTGTCCTGCGCATGACCCCAGGTGAAGGAGTCCAACAGAGTCAAGCCGCCGACGAAGCGCTGCTCGTAACGGGCCTGGAGCGAGTGGTAGTGAGACTTGAATCCGTTCAGAGCCTCGGTAATGTCGCCGTTGTTATAGGCATTGGCGGGGTTGTTGAGCAGGTATCCGCCCCAGTTGGGGTATGGACGAGCCCATCCGTTGGAGGGGTTCTTCTGGTTGGCATTGACGAAGCCCTGCAGATGGACGCCATGGTTGCCCACATAAGCCAGGTCGAAGAGGATGTTCTTGGCCAACTGCTTCTGCACGCTGAGGAAGTAGCTCTCAACGTAGCTGTCTTTGGTGTTTGAGGGAATGTAGTCGATGTTGTCGGTGCCGGCGCTGAAGGTGGTGGCCAGGCCTGTGGGGTATCCGGCCGAAAGTCTCTGGAAACCTGTCGTGGCGCCAAGGCCGACGCCCGCGGCGGGCGAGGGGTTGGATACGGAAGTAAACAACGCGTTGGGAGCGTTGATGGCCAGCATATTGCCCGAGCCGGCGCGATAGTAGTGAACAAAGCTCATGCCGACGCCGCCGCGAACCGAGATGCTGGAGGCGGCCGCATAGGCAAAGCCCAGGCGAGGAGCATAGTCGACCAGGTCCGGATGGACCAGAGTTTTGCCATAGACGCCGCTGCCGGAGTAGCCGGAGATGCATGGAGTTGATCCGCCGCAGGTTGCCGCAGAGGTGGTGTATCCGGGGGTCAGAGTCTGCAAGGTCCCGGTCGCCGGGTTGAAGTTAGAGAGGTCGTTGTTGCGTTCCGAGTAAGGCGAACCATACTCCCAGCGCACTCCAAGATTGAGTGTCAGCTTGCGGTCAACCTTCCAGTCGTCCTGGGCATACACGTTCTGCATATTCTGGTGCAGGTGGGAGATCCAATAAGTGGACAGCGAGTAAGCGCTCGGCGCTCCGAACAGGAAGTCGGCCCAGTAAGTGTCGGTTGAATTGCCAGCAACATTGCAGGTTGCGTAAACGGGGGTACCCCCTGAGTACGGGCAGGCGCTGTAGCCATGTGCGAAGGTGAAGGAACCATAAAGCGGGTTGGAGTCCTCCACTTCCATCCAGATGTACTCGTACTCATAGCCGAACTTGAGAGAGTGCTTGCCCTTGACCCAGGTGTAGTTGACCTTGGGGTCCAGGACCGAGGGGTTCTGCCATTGCGGGTTGGTGCTCTGGCGCCCAAAAGAGGTAAAGCCGCCGGAGATGGATATGGAGGGCAGGCCGCCGGATACGTTGGGGATGGTGGGCAGGCCGGGGATGTCGGTTGCGGAGATGTAGCTGGTGCCGATAGCCTTGGTCCACTTGCCGGCCCGGGTGCCGGACAGAGCGAAGCGGGCGTCGATAATCTTGTTGGCGCTGATGGTGTGGTTATAGCCCAGCGCAACCTGCCGATCAAGAATCTTGATTTCGCCGTTGGCCTGGCCGTCGATCGGCTCGGGAAGCGTGGGATAGTTGACCGCTGTTTCCTTACGATCGTCGATCTTCAGGAACCAGGACGACTTGTCGCTCTGCTGGAAATCCAGGCGAAGGTCGCCCTTGTCGGATTTGTCGGTGAAAGGTGCATTCGTGGGGCAGTTGTTTGCGGCCTCGCCCGCTGAGGATCCTGTGCCTGTGCCGGCAGTGAGCGACGAACACTTCGCGGGGAGAACGCCCAGGTAGTAATTCGCAATCTTCACGGCCGTCGGATCGAGGTCGGTATTGGCGAGTGCGGAGAGCTTCGTGCCCGCCGGAATGATTATGCCCGGAGTCCACGGGTCGTTCACGGGAACGGCCAAAGTGCCGCCGAGTTCATTGGGCGTGGGAACGGTTCCCACAATGGTCGGCTGAAGGGTCTGGCGAAATCCCTCGTAATCGACGAAGTAGAAAAACTTGTTCTTCGTGATCGGCCCGCCGAAGGTGGCGCCGAACTGATTGCGCTTGAAGGCCGGCTTGAAGAACGGATACGGAGAACTGGTAACAGGATTGTTGATGATCGGCTTGATGTAGCCGAAGGCGTTCAGGTCGGTGTTGCGCAGGAACTCGTAGAGAGTGGAGTGGAATTGATTGCCGCCGGACTTGGTGGCGACATTGATCAGGGCGCCGGAGGAGCGACCGTACTCGGCGCTGTAGTTGTTGCTCACCACCTCAAACTGGGCGATGGAATCAGGCGTGGGCTGGATGATCTGGTTGTCAAAGCCCTGGTTGCTCTCGCCATAAGCATTGTTGTCAATACCGTCGATCATGTAGTTGTTGAACATACTGCGCTGGCCGTTCATGTTATACGAGCCCTGGCGCAACAGGCTGGTGACGGAGGTGGTGGTAACTTCCGTTGGCGCCTGAC
>Ga0302319_10002166_pt1 | contig 42953 bp, 21 predicted proteins | sample Bog_T0_2_FD_203319 | JGI IMG/M metagenome (GOLD analysis project Ga0302319, IMG submission 203319) | Peat permafrost microbial communities from Stordalen Mire near Abisko, Sweden - Bog_T0_2 | ecosystem: Environmental > Terrestrial > Soil > Wetlands > Peat | place: Sweden: Abisko, Stordalen Mire...
TTTGTGGCTCCGACGTTCAGGCTCTTGAGCTGAGGCTCGCGAAGGGGAGTAGCCTGCGGATTTGGTTTGACTTAGCAATAATAGAGCAACCCCGCTTGGTGGAACAATATTAAAGCAGCCTGTTTTGTCCCAATGAGAGAATTGGGGGGATGAAACGGTGAATGCGCCACGGTCCTCCGCCAAACATCCATATGTAGGACTGTGCGTGTCATTCGCTGGAACTTAATCCGGACAGAACTCGCCGGCTTTTCAAGGAGATAGGCCGGACCCTTCACAGCCGTAAACTGCACAATTCAAATAGTCTTCACTGCTAAGAGGCGGCGGCAAAACCAGCAGATGGAGATTGGGCGCAGAAATTCCATGCAGTTCCAGATGCGGCTGTTGCAGCAGGCGCGAACCAAGAAGGGCTGCATGCGGGATGGCCGCAGGGCGCTTCAATCCAACACGCACGTCGCCGACGGGAAATAGTTCCGAGAGCAATTTCCGATCTGCCCTGCCGGAAAGCTAGTGATTGCTGCGCTGGTCCGATTCTGCCTGGCGTTTGATCTGGTTGCCGAGATTTTCAAGAAAACGATTGATGAGCGCCACGCTGCGGCGCAGTTCCTTGCGCCGGAAGTCTCTGAGCAGTGCGAACATTCCGGGCGGCTCGATAACAGGTTTCTTGTAGCTGCCCAATGTCTCGCTCACTGCCGCCACAATATCTTCGAGAATCTCCGGATTGATGCTGGCCAGCATCTTGCCCAGCAGAATGGCGTTGCGCGTGGCGCGGACCGCCTCTGCTGAACGCGCCGCGTCCACTGCGGTTTCCAGAATCTGGTTGCCCGCGGCGAGCGCGCCGGTCAGCACGCGCAGTGTTCCTGTCTCGTGCAACTGCTGTAGCAGTTCGTAGCTCTCAAGCAGCGCCTCGGCGTGCTCAGCGGGCGCCGCTTCCAGCCGCTTGCGCAGGGTCTCGCGTGGATCGTAGGGCGGTACTTCAAATGCAATCGGTTGCGCCATGGTTAGCTCTCCTCGCCGGCTGCGGCAGGCGCCGTGCTCTTGATCTGGATGAGATGCTGGCCCGGTTCATGGTAGTCCGCGCGCGCCCACTTGCGCTCGACCTCGACGCCCCTTTGCGGCGTTGGCGCGCCGTGACGCCAGTTGCTCGGCGGCAGCGGATCTGGACCGGCCGGGCTGAGGACGGTCATACGCACTGAAGTTTCCTTGTAGGCAGGCGTGTGGGTTGCTTCATCGGTGTAGCTGCTGGTCAGGCGATTCACCGGCTCTGCGACGGAGTTCATGGGCATGTACAGCTCATTGCCGCTGACGCGCGTAGTAACTACTGCCGGCACGGTCACTTTGCCATAGCGCGAATCGAGTTCCACCATCGCGCCGGTGCGGATGCCGCGCTCCTTCGCAAGTTCCGGCGATACCTCGACAAATGTCGATGGCGTCTTTTCGCGAATACCGGCCGTGCGGTAAGTCATGTTGCCTTCGTGGAAGTGCTCGAGAAGGCGCCCGTTGTTCAGGTGCAGATCGTACTCCGCGTTCGGCTGATCGCTCGGCTCGGTCCACGACACCGGGTAGAAGGTTGCCTTGCCATCGGGGAAATAGAATTCCTTCGTGTAGAGCAGGGGCTGGTCAGTCCCGTCGGCGGCCACCGGCCACTGCAGAGTCTTATAACCCTCCAGTCGCTCGTACGTAACGCCGGCCATCAGCGGCGTCACCGAAGCAACCTCCTCGTAAATCTCGGATGGATGCTCATACGCCCAGTGCGCGCCCAGACGATTGGCGACGTCTATGAGAATCTCCCAGTCCGGCCGGCTGTCACCCAATGGTTCCATCGCGCGATACAACCGCTGAATGCGCCGTTCTGTGCTGGTGAAGGTGCCTTCCTTTTCCAGGCTTGGGCTGGCCGGCAGAATCACGTCAGCGAAGCGGCAACTTTGCGAGAAGAAAATCTCTTGCATAACGAAGAAGTCGAGCTTCTCGAGCGCTGCTGCCACATAGTTCGCATTGGAGTCGACCAAACTGATCTCTTCGCCGAACATATACATGGATTTCAACCGCCCGTCGTAGATAGCGTCGATCATCATGTGGTTGTCGAGGCCCGGTTTGGGCGGCAGTGCCACACCCCAAGACTTTTCGAAGCGGGCGCGAATCTCAGGATCATCTACCTTCTGATAGCCGGGAAAGTAGTTGGGCATGGCGCCGTGATCGCTCGCGCCCTGCACGTTGTTATGGCCGCGCAGCGGGTACGCGCCCGTGCCCGGCCGCATGTAGTTGCCGGTGGCGAGCAGCAGGTTCGAAATCGCCGTCGATGTGTCGGAGCCCATCACGTGCTGCGTCACGCCCATCGCCCAGCAAATGCACACGCTCTCCGCCTCGGCCACCATGCGCGCCACTTTTTCGATCGTCTCGGCCGACAACCCAGTACGCTCGCTTGCCATCGCGAGCGTAAAAGGCTCCAGGCTCTTGCGGTATTCCTCCGCGCCCTTGACCCACTTGGCGATAAAGTCTGCTTTGGCCAGGTCATGATCGAAGATGTACTTGGTCACCGCCGAAAGCCAGACGAGATCCGTGCCCGGGCGGGCGTGCAGGTGAATGTCGGCGCGGCGCGCCATCTCGTTTTCGCGAAGATCGGATACGATGAGCTTTTGTCCGCGCAGCTTGTGCGCGCGCTTGATGCGCGTGGCCAGCACCGGATGGCTCTCAGCCGTGTTGCTGCCGATGATGATCACCAACTCCGCTTGCTCGATGTCGCTGATGGATCCGGAATCGCCGCCATAGCCGACAGTGCGAAATAGGCCAGTGGTGGCCGGGGCCTGGCAATACCTCGAACAGTTGTCCATGTTGTTGGTGCCAATGACCGCCCGCGCCAGTTTCTGCATCAGGTAGCTCTCTTCGTTAGTGCACTTCGACGAAGAGATGAAAGCCAGTGCGTCCGGCCCGTGCTCCGTCTTGATCTCGCCGAAGCGCCGCGCCACCAGGTCCATCGCCTCATCCCAGCCGGCCTCGCGAAAGCCCTCGCCTTCGCGGATCAGCGGCTTGGTCAGCCGGTCGGGACTGTTCACGAAGTCCCAGCCGAACTTGCCCTTGATGCATGTGGAAACGCCATTCGCCGCGCCGTCGGCCGGTTCCACCTTCAGAATGTGGCGATCTTTTGTCCAGATGTCGAAGCTGCAGCCCACACCGCAATAGGTGCAAACTGTCTTGGTGCGCTTGATGCGGGACTTGCGCATCTCAGATTCCATCTCCGAAAATTTCATGATCCCGCCGTAGCCCACCTCAGGCTCCACGTCCTTCACAATGTCGATCATTCCATCCAGGGTCTTACGCGGAAGGGCAGTAAAGTAGCCCGCTTCGCCCAACATTGACTTTTCCATCAGCGCATTGCACGGGCATACCGTAACGCAATGCCCGCACGAAACACAGCTCGACTCGTTGATGGGAGCGCCGCCATCCCAGAGCACGCGTGGATGTGGGTCCTCCCAATTGATGCTGAGCGTTTCGTTGACTTGGAGATTTTGGCACGCCTCCACGCAACGCCCGCACAGAATGCATTGCTGCGGATCGTAGCGATAGAACGGATTGCTCACGTCCACTTCGTAGGGCTTGGGCTTGTAGGGGATCTCCTGGTGCTCGATGCCAAGGAGTTTCGTTGTGTTGTGCACTGTGCAGTTGCCGTTGCTGTTGTCGCAGACCGTGCAGTAGAGCACGTGGTTGCTCAAAATCCGATCGAAGGCCTCGCGTTGCGCCGCAAATGCTCGCGGCGACTGTGTCTGCACGCGCATGCCGTCCGCAGCAGGCGTTGCGCAAGCGCGCACCAGCTTGCCATCGGCTTCTACCATGCAGGTATCGCAGGTTTGAATGGGGCCAAGTTGCGCGTGATAACAGACCTGGGAGAGCTGGATGCCGCTGCGATTCATCAGGTCGACAAGACGCTCACCCGCGGCGAACTCCAGGGGAATGCCATTCACCGTCACTGCCATGCTCAATCACGACCTCCCGTGACCGACTTGAGGATCAAGGCCTCTTCTATCTATTTTGCGCCGCGTTTTTGCTTTTGCAGCTGCGGTCGGGTAACCGCGGTGCGCCCGCATAAACAACAAAACGCTGCCCGCGCAAAAAGCCGATGAGCGTCATCCCCATCTCCCGGGCGACTTGCACCGCAAGGCTGGAGGGCGCGGAGATCGACGCCAACACAGGTACGCCGGCGGCCAGCGCCTTTTGTGCGATCTCGAAGCCGCCCCGCCCGCTCACCATCAGGATAGATTCCCCGAGCGGCAATTTGGCGGCGTGCATCGCCCAGCCAATCACTTTATCGACCGCATTGTGCCGTCCAATGTCTTCGCGGAGGACCAGGAGCGTTCCCTCAGCATCGAACAACGCCGCAGCGTGAAGGCCTCCGGTGCGCTCAAACACCGCCTGCTCGGTGCGAATGGCCTCGGGCAGGCCGCACAGCACCTCGGGCCGCACGCGAAAGTTTGGATTCGGAGCTCGCAGGCCGCGCCTGCGGATGGATTCGATCGACGCCTTGCCGCAAATGCCGCAGCTCGAGGCGGCAAAAAAGTTGCGTTGCAATTCCGCCGCCTCGAAGTTCCGCGTGCGCAGCTCCACTTCCACGGTGTTGGTCTTCAGGTGCGTCTCCACGCCTGCCCCACGCATGGAGGCGATCTCATCGGCGCTCTCGATAATGCCTTCGGTGAGCAGGAACCCGGCCGCCAGTTCCACATCGTGTCCCGGCGTGCGCATGGTCACTGTCAGGGGCGTGCCGTTCACGCGGATTTCCAACGGCTCCTCGACGGCCAGCATGTCCTCAACGGCACGCTCTGCGCCGTCATGCCACTCCGTCACCTGGGTCAGCACCACACTGCGCGCCGGTGGCCGCATCTCCCCTCCTCACCGGCATTGACCTTCGCCCAGCGAGCGGCCGATTGTCAATACCGACAGGCATCGATTGCTGTGCGCTTCTCCACTCGATGAGTATTGACGCCGAAGATCGCCGCCACCGAACCACTCGCGTTCTACGGAGCCATCAGGAACCGCAAGGAACTACAGCGCAAACAGCGAAATACCTTCGCTTATCGAACTGTGATCCCAGGAAGGGAACAGCGCCGGCAATCCAGGAGGCTTGCACCAGAACAAGCAACAGAGCCAGCCAAGACCGGCCTTCGCCACTTCGGGAGCTTGCGGAGTGGTGGTGGTTTGGATCTTACTTGCGGCGGAGGAGCGGAGCCTGACCGTGGTCGCCCTAGAGCCAGTGTCCGAAGCGCTTAAAAGCAGTGAAGACACCTGAAACCATGTGGACAGTGTATTCACCGTCCGGCAGATCTGCAGGGGCCGTCAAAACACTGCAATTCGTATATTTAGACGCAAGTGCAACCGTTCCCCGCGTGTCAGATGCCAATTGACGGGCTATCACATCGCACTCGACTTGGCGGCCCATTCCTTTCAGGATCGCGCGCAACAATACAACTTGACCCATATAAACTTCTCTGTGCGCTTCCTGGTTACTTGTCAGGTTGAAATATGGCTTACCTAAGCCCAATGCCTGCGTATAAGATGCAGTCGAGCCCGAGAAATGATGCCCGAGTTCTTAACCTGTTAGCAATCTCCTTTGCAAATTACAGAACAAATGGGTTATCGCTCTGGGTATCCGCGGATGAAACGCTGCAGGAGTGCAAGCCGCCAACCAAGAGCAAGGCAACTAATTTTCGACCGCATGCATCTACACCTACGCCTTGCAATACGTGGGGATCGCTCATAACTTAGGGTGTTCAAACTCTCCCCGGACCCAAGTGGTGCGTTCCTCCTAGCTTCCCCTTCCAGGAGTACACAGGTATGGAATCCACTGTTCAGAAGCCCACCAACGGGAAAAATGCGCCGGAGCTTCCTGCAAACTCTCCATCGCTGGCTACCTCTATCGCTGTTTTGGAACCGCCGCCGGAGCAAGAGTGTCTGGCCGCGGTTCTGCAGAGCCTGGAAACCATGAAGAATGGCGACTTCAGCGTTCGCCTGCCCGTGACCTGGACGGGTTTGCCGGGAAAGATTGCCGACAACTTCAACGAGATCGTGATTGCCAACGAGCAGATGGCGTCCGAGTTGAGGCGCGTTGGCCAGGCCGTGGGCAAGGAGGGCAAGACGCGGGAGCGAATTCGCGTGGAGACGCGCCGCGGTGCCTGGGACGATATGGAGGTCTCGGTGAACACCCTGGTGGAAGACTTGCTGCGACCCACAACCGAAGTGACGCGCGCGATTGCCGCTGTGGCGCAGGGCAATTTGACGCAGACCGTGCGCTTGGATGTGGACGGACGGCCGCTTGAAGGCGAGTTTCTTCGCTCCGCGAACATTGTGAACACCATGATTCAGCAGTTGGGCGTGTTCACTGCGGAAGTGACCCGCGTGGCCCGCGAAGTGGGCACTGACGGAAAATTGGGCGGCCAGGCCTTGGTGCCCGGTGTGGCCGGAACATGGAAAGATCTGACGGATTCAGTGAACTCCATGGCCTCAAACTTGACCGGCCAGGTGAGAAACATCAATGAAGTGACGACGGCCGTGGCCAGCGGCGATCTTTCGCGCAAGATTACGGTGGACGTGCGCGGCGAAATTCTGCAGCTCAAGGAAGCCATCAACACGATGGTGGATCAGCTGCGATCGTTTGCGTCGGAGGTCACGCGCGTGGCGCGCGAAGTGGGAACGGACGGCAAGCTGGGCGGGCAGGCCGTGGTGCCGGGCGTGGCCGGCACGTGGAAGGACTTGACGGACTCGGTGAACTCAATGGCCTCGAACCTGACTGGCCAGGTGAGAAACATCGCCGAGGTGACCACGGCCGTGGCCCGCGGCGACTTGAGCCGCAAAATCACGGTCGACGTGAAGGGCGAGATTCTGGAGCTGAAAGACACCATCAACACCATGGTTGACCAGCTCAACGCGTTCGCCGGCGAGGTGACGCGCGTGGCACGCGAAGTAGGTACGGAAGGCAAGCTGGGCGGGCAGGCCAACGTGCCCGGCGTGGCAGGAACCTGGAAGGATCTTACCGACAACGTGAACTTTATGGCCGGTAACCTGACCGGCCAGGTGAGAAACATCGCGGAAGTGGCAACCGCCATTGCGAACGGCGATTTGAGTCGCAAGATCACTGTCGATGTGCGCGGCGAAATTCTGCAGCTAAAAGAAACGCTGAACACGATGGTGGACCAGCTCAACAGGTTCGCCGGCGAAGTGACGCGCGTGGCGCGCGAAGTAGGTACGGAAGGGCGGCTTGGCGGTCAGGCAAACGTGCCGGGCGTGGCTGGCACTTGGAAGGATCTGACGGACTCGGTGAACTCGATGGCCGGCAACCTGACGGCGCAGGTGAGAAACATTGCCGAAGTAACAACGGCCGTGGCCCGCGGCGACTTGAGCCGCAAGATCACCGTCGACGTGAAGGGCGAAATTCTCGAACTGAAGAACACCATCAACACGATGGTGGACCAGTTGAACGCGTTCGCCGGCGAAGTGACGCGCGTGGCCCGCGAAGTGGGAACCGACGGAAAGCTGGGCGGCCAGGCGCAGGTCTCGGGCGTGGCCGGTACGTGGAAGGATTTGACGGACAACGTGAACTTCATGGCCAGTAACCTGACAGGCCAGGTGAGAAATATTGCCGAAGTGGCGACGGCTGTGGCGCGCGGCGACTTGAGCCGCAAGATCACGGTGGACGTGAAGGGCGAAATCCTGGAACTGAAGGACACGCTGAACACGATGGTGGACCAGTTGAATGCGTTCGCCGCCGAAGTGACGCGCGTGGCCCGCGAAGTGGGAACAGACGGCAAGCTGGGCGGACAAGCGCAGGTGCCGGGCGTGGCCGGGACGTGGAAGGATTTGACCGACTCGGTCAACGCCATGGCCGGCAATCTTACGGCTCAGGTGAGAAACATCGCCGAAGTATCAACGGCGATTGCGACGGGCGACCTTTCAAAGAAGATTACGGTGAACGTGAGCGGCGAGATTCTGCTGCTGAAGGAAACCATCAACACGATGGTGGACCAGTTGAACCGGTTCGCCGGCGAAGTGACGCGCGTGGCCCGCGAAGTGGGTACGGAAGGAAGACTGGGTGGTCAGGCCAACGTGCCGAGCGTGGCCGGTACATGGAAAGATTTGACGGACTCGGTGAACTCAATGGCCGGCAACCTGACGGGACAAGTGAGAAATATCGCCGAAGTAACAACCGCTGTGGCCCGCGGCGACTTGAGTCGCAAAATCACGGTGGACGTGAAGGGCGAGATTCTTGAATTAAAAAACACAATCAACACCATGGTGGACCAGTTGAACGCATTCGCGGGCGAAGTGACGCGCGTGGCCCGCGAAGTAGGCACGGACGGCAAGCTGGGCGGCCAGGCACAGGTGCCGGGCGTTGCCGGAACGTGGAAGGATCTTACCGACTCAGTGAACTTTATGGCCGGCAACCTTACTGCGCAGGTGAGAAACATCGCCGAAGTGGCAACGGCCATTGCCAACGGAGATTTGTCGCGCAAGATTACGGTGGACGTGCGCGGCGAAATTCTGCAGCTCAAAGAAACCATGAACACGATGGTGGAGCAGCTTCGCTCCTTCGCCGCCGAAGTGACCCGCGTGGCGCGCGAAGTGGGATCGGAAGGAAGGTTAGGCGGACAGGCGAACGTGCCGGGCGTTGCAGGCACGTGGAAGGATTTGACTGACTCGGTCAACGCAATGGCCGGCAATCTAACTGCCCAAGTGAGAAACATTGCCGAAGTAACAACCGCCGTCGCCCGTGGCGATTTAAGCCGCAAGATCACCGTCGACGTGAAGGGCGAAATTCTCGAACTCAAGGACACCATCAACACGATGGTGGATCAGTTGAATGCCTTCGCCGCCGAAGTGACCCGCGTGGCGCGCGAAGTGGGAACAGAAGGCAAGCTGGGCGGCCAGGCGCTGGTTCCGGGCGTGGCCGGTACGTGGAAGGATTTGACGGACAACGTGAACGTGATGGCCGCCAACCTTACCGAACAGGTGCGCGGCATTGTGAAGGTCGTTACGGCTGTGGCCAACGGCGCGCTCACGCAAAAGCTTACCGTGAACGCAAAGGGCGAAGTGGCCGCGTTGGCCGAGACCATCAACAACATGACGGATACGCTGGCCACCTTTGCCGACCAGGTGACCACCGTGGCTCGCGAAGTGGGTGTGGAGGGCCGGCTCGGCGGACAGGCCAACGTGCCCGGCGCTGCCGGTACGTGGAAGGACTTGACCGGCAACGTGAACCTGCTTGCCGACAACCTGACCAACCAGGTGCGCGCCATTGCCGAAGTGGCAACGGCCGTGACCAAGGGCGACTTGACGCGTTCGATTCAGGTGGAAGCCCGCGGCGAAGTGGCCGAGCTCAAAGACAACCTGAACACCATGATTGACAACCTGCGCCTGACGACGGACCGCAATACCGAGCAGGACTGGCTGAAGACCAACCTGGCGCGGTTTACGGGAATGTTGCAAGGGCAGCGTGACCTGAGCACCGTGGGCCGGATGCTGCTGAGCGAGCTGGCGCCGCTGGTGAATGCTCAGCAAGGCGTGATTTACCAGATGGGCAGCGAGGCTCCAGCTTCAGGGCAGGGCACGCTGGTTTTGCTCTCGACGTTCGCCGATACACCGGAAGGCTACGTGCAGGAAGTCCGAGTCGGCGAGGGACTGGTGGGACAGTGTGCGGCAGGAAAGCGCCGCATGTTGATCTCCGAGCTGCCCAAGAAGACCACTTCCATCCGATCGGGGCTTTTCAAAGCGCCGCCGAAAAACGTGATTGTGTTGCCGGTGTTGTTTGAGGATCGCGTGAAGGCGGTGATTGAGCTGGCCAGCCTGGGCGCGTTTACGGCTTCGCACCTGGCTTTCCTCGAGCAGCTGACGGCGTCGATCGGCATCGTGCTCAACTCCATTGAAGCCACGATGCAAACCGAAGGCTTGCTGAAGCAATCGCAGCAGCTGGCCACGGAGCTGCAGACCGGCCAGAAGGAACTGCAGCAGACCAACGAGCAGCTCGCGCTGAAGGCGCAGCAGCTTGCCGAGCAGAACACCGAAGTGGAACGCAAGAACCAGGAGATCGAGCAGGCGCGGCGCGCGCTGGAAGAAAAAGCCCGCGAGCTGGCGCTCACCTCCAAGTACAAGTCGGAGTTCCTGGCCAACATGTCGCACGAGCTGCGCACGCCGCTCAACAGCATTTTGGTGCTCGGCCAGCAGTTGGCAGAAAATCCTGATGGCAGCCTGACGCCAAAGCAAGTGGAATTTGCGCGCACCATTCACGGGGCCGGCACCGACCTGCTCAACCTGATCAGCGACATTCTCGATCTTTCCAAGATTGAATCCGGAACGGTATCGGTGGAAGCGGAGGAAGTCTTCTTCGGAGCGGTGCTCGAAGCGGTAGCGCGGCCGTTCCGCCATGAAGCGGAAAACCGCAAGCTGTTCTTTGACGTCATTGCCGATCCCGGCATGGGCCGCAGCCTGGTTACGGACTCCAAGCGGCTGCAACAAGTGCTCAAGAATCTGCTCTCCAATGCCTTCAAGTTCACCGAGCAAGGCAGTGTCCGGCTCAGCGTTTCCAGCGTCGCATCCGGTTGGAGCAACGACCATCCCATTCTCAACGGCGCAGGTTCCGTTATCGCATTTCAAGTCTCCGATACCGGCATCGGCATCCCGACGGAAAAGCAGCGCATCATCTTTGAGGCCTTCCAGCAGGCCGACGCGGGAACCAGCCGCAAATTCGGCGGAACCGGTCTCGGCCTGGCCATCAGCCGCGAACTGGCCAACCTGCTCGGCGGCGAAATCCAGCTCAAGAGCGCGCCCGGCCAGGGCAGTACCTTTACTCTTTTCCTGCCCCAGACCTACGTTGGCGCGGCTGCTCCTAACATGCCGAAAAACGAGAAGGCCGGCGTTGCTGCCGTTATGCCTGCGTTCCTCACCACGGTGGCGGCGGCCGAGCAGGAAGCTCGGATTGAAGACGATCGCCACGCCCTGGAGCCGGGCGATGTCGTGCTGCTGATCGTTGAGGACGATCCGCACTACGCTCGCATCCTGTGCGATCTGTCGCGAGACAAGGGATTCAAGGTGCTGATCGCGAGCACGGGAACAGATGCGCTCACGCTCGCGCGCGAGTACCACCCCGCAGCCATCTCGCTCGATGTGTTCCTGCCCGACATGCTGGGCTGGACGGTGTTGAATCATCTCAAGCAGGATCCGGCGACGCGCCACATTCCGGTGCAGATGCTTACGCTCGATGAGGATCGGCATCATGGGCTCTCGCGCGGCGCCTTCGCCTTCGTCACCAAACCATCGTCGCCTCAGGACCTGGATACGGCGCTCACGCGTATCTGGGATTACTCGCAACCGCGACGCAAGAGATTGCTGCTGGTCGAAGACAACCCGGCAGAACAGTTCTCGACGTGCGAACTGCTCGGCCACGACGACATCGATATCGATGTGGTTGACTCTGGCGAGTCCGCGCTCAAGGCGCTTTCGGAAGCAAACTACGACTGCGCAGTGCTCGACCTGCGGCTGCCGGATATGACCGGATTCGACGTTTTGGCGCAGCTTCGCGACACTCCCAGCCTCAAGGATCTGCCCGTGGTTGTCTTTACAGGCCGAGAGTTAACGCCGGAAGAAGATGCGCAACTGCACACGCTGGCGCGCAGCGTGGTCGTCAAGGATGTGGAATCGCCGGAACGGCTGCTCGACGAATCGTCTCTGTTTCTGCATCGCGTCATCGCCGACCTTCCCCGCGAGAAACAGCAGATGCTCGACCGCTTGCATCGCTCAGACGATGCGTTGGCAGGGCGGAAGGTATTGGTGGTTGACGATGACGTCCGCAACATCTTCGCGGTGAGTAGCGTGCTCGAGCGCCGCGGTATGACGGTGCTCTCAGCCGGTACCGGGCGCGAAGCCATTCAAATGATCGAGTCCACTTCCGACCTGGCCATTGTGCTGATGGACATCATGATGCCGGAGATGGATGGGTACGAAACCATGCAGGTGATCCGGCAGAATCCGGCATTGCGGCGGCTGCCTATTATTGCGCTGACAGCCAAAGCGATGAAAGGCGACCGCGAGAGATGCCTTGAAGCCGGCGCTTCAGAGTATCTGGCCAAACCGGTGAACACGGAGCAGTTGCTCTCCGCATTGCGCATGTGGCTGCACCGGTAATGCTTGCAGAAACTTTGGGCCAAGGAGATGGCGCGATGACGGTTGACGACAAAGTGAACATCCTGATGGTCGACGACCAACCAGCAAAGCTCTTGAGCTACGAGGTGATTCTCGCGGAGCTGGGAGAGAACTTGCTCAAGGCCGCGTCGGCGAGCGAGGCCCTGAATGTATTGCTGAAGACCGACGTCGCCGTGGTCCTGATGGATGTAAGCATGCCGGACATGGATGGCTTTGAACTGGCGGCCTTGATCCGCACGCATCCCAGGTTTAAGAAAACCGCGATCATCTTCATCTCGGGAGTTCATCTCACGGACTCCGACCGCATTCAGGGCTATCGCAGCGGCGCTGTCGATTACATATCTGTGCCCGTGATACCGGAGGTCCTGCGCGCCAAGATCAGCATCTTCGTGGAATTGCATCGAAAGACGCGGATGTTGGAAGCGCTGAATCACGAACTTGAGGATCGCGTGGCGGAACGTACAGAGGAACTGAGAAAGAGCGAAGCGGAGTTTCGCATGCGCGCGGAGCTGCTGAACATCGCCTCAGAAGCCATCATGGTTCGTGCCATGGACGACACCATCCTGTTCTGGAACCCCGGTGCGGAGAGCCTCTATGGCTGGCGTCGCGAAGACGTGTTGGGCAAGAATATTCACACCGTGCTGGGAACAGTCTTCCCCGTCCCGCGCGAGGAGATCGAACAGGCCCTGCAGGAGCAGCGGCACTGGCAAGGCAACTTGATGCAGAAGACCAAGAACGGAACCGAGATCGTGGTAGCCTGCCGCAAAAGTATGAATTATGAAGGCGACGCGGTGCTCGAGGTTGGCCGCGACATCACGGCCCAATTGCGCGCGGAAGAGGTGCTGCGCGAGACCGAAAAGTTGGCGGCGATGGGGCGCGTAGCCGGCATCATCGCTCACGAGATCAACAACCCGCTGGCCGCCATCACCAACATTTTTTATCTGCTCCGCAATCATCCTTCACTCGACGCCGAGGCCCGGCGCTGCGCCGAGATGGCCGAAGAGGAGTTGCAGCGCGTGAGCCACATTACCCGGCAAACGCTCAGCTTCTACCGGGAGTCGAAGCACCCAATTCCGGTTCCTGTGCCGGAACTGCTGGAGGACGTGCTTGGCCTGCAGGATCGCGCGCTCCGATCCAACTGCATTGCCCTGCGGAAGAAGTTCGCGCATGCGGCGCAAGTGCGGGGATTTCCGGTGGAACTGCGCCAGGTATTTCTGAATCTGATCGGTAACGCGATACAGGCGATGCCCGAAGGCGGCACTCTTGGCGTTCATGTACGCGAGGGCACCGATTGGATTCGGCAACGACGCGGCATCATGATCTCCATCATCGATACGGGCAAAGGCATTCAGCCCGCGGATGCGCGACGGCTCTTCGAGCCCTTCTTCACCACCAAGTCAACCAAGGGAACTGGCCTGGGGCTGTGGATCAGCAGGGGAATCGTACAGAAATACGATGGCTTGATCAGTTGTCGCAGCTATCGCCACGCCGGCGGATGCGCCACATGTTTCCGGGTCTTTCTGCCGGAAAGCGGCACATCGAACATGTCCGTGGGCAGTGGCCCCGAGCGTAAGTCCGACTCGATCTGGTCGCCGGCCGACGCCGTAATCGCGCACGACTCCTCAGCGGTAGTGGGCTGAGTTGAACTCGGTTGAGCAAGAACTGCGCCGTTGCGAAAGCAATGCCGGCAATGATGACAGGACGCCAGAAGACTCGATAGGGCAAAGGCGATACATATTGATAGATGATGACCGTCACTGGCCGTGGTGACTTGCCCCTGAAATCTCTGTCAGTTGAAATCGGAGCCCTCATACCTCTGATCCGCGCCGGGGGAATTCCCGCCTTCCATGAAGGCGTCCACATTCTTGCCAGGCACGCAACACTCGGGTCGTTTCGGTATTTGCGGGAGACGCGGCGCCGACCGATCAGAATTCTTCAAGGACAAGCGGATCGCCAAGTTCCTTTTGGAATGCGAGCAGGCGCGCCCACAGATCGCGCTTGGTATCGGTGTGCCCGGCATCGTCAGCAAGATTTTGCGTCTCCCACGGATCCCGCTCGAGATCAAAAAGCTGCACTTGATGCGCCTTGGGATAAACGATGAGCTTGTGCCGCCTGGTGCGAACGCTGCGCTGATAGCCGATGTAACGGCAGAAGACGGCATCATGGAGCGTCTTGTCTCCTCGCAGGAGCGGCGCAATGCTGGGAAATTCCACGGTGGATGGAATAGGAACGCCCGCGAGTTCGCATGTGGTGGCAAACATGCTGTGCTGATAGACGAACTCGTCGACAACTCTTCCCGGCTGAATGCCGGGCCCGGCGATGAGCAGCGGCATGCGCACACTGCAATCGTAGAGATTCTGCTTACCCATGAGTCCGTGCTCGCCAACCGCGAGGCCATGGTCGGCGGTGAGGATCACATAGGTATTCGACGCGCGGCCGGATTGCTCGAGCGCGGCGAGAATTCTGCCAATTTGAGCGTCGAGGTAGGAGATCAAGGCGTAGTATTCGCGGCGATGGAGCTGCACTGCCTCTTTCGTGCGCGGAAATGGCGCGAGCATTTCATCGCGCACGCGTGCGTCTCCCTGATCGAACGGATGCTCTGGAAGATAGTTGGGCGGAATCTCGATCTTATCCTGCGGGTAGAGGTCCAGAAATTCTTTGGGCGACTGGCGAGGATCGTGCGGCGAGTTGAAACCGACATACATGAAGAAAGGCTTGTCGCGATGCGCCAACTGCTTGGTCAGGAAATCCGACACCACATCCGCATACACGCTGCATGAGTGTTCGATGCGATTGGGCACGGCGCTGCGCCAGAGGCCGGCGCTGAGCCATTGGCCGCGCTGCGATTCGTCGTCGGGCTGCCAGGTGTTGCCGGGGCTGGGGCGGTTATAGGCCATGCCTTTTTCGGGAGTGGAGATAAACATGGCGGGGCCAATGGGCCCGAGTTCGTGAAAGCTGCGGCCGAGCAAAGGCGGGCTCAAATGCCATTTGCCGCAGATATAGGTGTCATAACTCGCAGCGCCCATGGTCTGGCCCCAGGTTTGCACGTCTTCGTCGTGCTGCTGCGCGCGGAAGGCCGTGAGCCCCGTGTTGAGCATGGTGCGGCTGGGAACGCATACCGCGCCCGACCAGGAGCCTTGGTGAAAGCAGTGCGTAAAGACGGACCCCGACGCGGCAAGGCGATCGAGGTTGGGTGTGTGCACTTCGCGATTGTTCAGCGAGTGAATTGCGCGATAGGTGAGATCGTCCGCGATCATGAAAAGAAAGTTGGGGCGACCGTCGCGTGCGGCCAGCGGAGCGGTTGCAGCCACAGCACGAGGGGCGGCAATACCCGCAGGCAATATGCCGAGGAATTTGCGGCGATCCATAAAGCGCTCCTACTCGAATTACATGTCGACGAATCGTTCTAGCCGCCCACTCTCTTCGGTTCGATCCTCGGTCTTTCGGGAATCTGCGATTCCAACTCCTGCATGCGATTCCACAAATGCTGTTGCTGGTCTGCGTAGCGAGGATCTCCCCAAATATTCTTGGTCTCCGCAGGATCGTTCTTGATGTCGTACAGCTCGAACTCCTGCGGCTCCATCGTGTAATGGATCAGCTTGAAGTCGTCGGTGCGAATGCCGCGATGGGGACGCACACCCTCAGGATTCACCCATTCGTAGTAATGGTAGTACCACTCCTTGCGGAAATTTGCGTCGGGTGCCTGCGCAAGAGGCAGCATGCTCTTGCCTTCCATCTGCGCGGGAATGGGCACGCCGGCGAGGTCCAGGATGGTCGGCGCGATATCGATGTCGAGAACCGCTTCGTCGCGCACCGTTCCCGCGGGAATGCGCTTGGGATAGCGAATCATCATGGGCACGCGAATCGAGGGCTCGTGCATCAGGCGCTTGTCGAACATGCGCCACTCGCCCAGGAAATATCCGTGGTCGGAACTTTGCATGATCGCCGTGTCGTCGAGGATTTTCTTCTTCTCGAGGTAGTGGAAAATCTTGCCAACATTCTCATCCACCGCGACCAGGCCGGCATAGTAATCTTTCACGACGCCTTCGAACGATCCACATGCTTCGTGCCCCGGCGAAGTGCCGATCTTGTTTTTCGCCGCGGCAAAGCTGGCTGGCTTGCCCGGATAACCCTTCAGATCGTCGTCGAATGTGGAGGGAATGGGAATCACCGTTCCGCGATAGAGATTGAAGTGACGGCGCGCGCGGAAGAAGGGCTCGTGCGGCGCGACAAACCAAACCAGCAGACAGAAGGGCTTGTCGCTTTGCCGCATCTCAAGCCAGCTGATGGCGCGGTCGACGGCAAGATCGTCAGGATAGACATTTTCGTAGCGCTGCTCCTCGCCGACCTTCCCGTCGCGCCCTTCCTTGAAGAGCGGCCGGACGTAGTTATTGCTGGCGTCGTTGTGGCCGAAGTAATAATCCCAGTGACGCTCTTCGACGCCGTTGTGCATATGCACTTTGCCAACGATGGCAATCTCATATCCGGCATCGCGCAGCAGGTCGGTGAAGAGCGGAATGTCGGCGGGCAGCGGAACTTGCAGAAACTGATTGGCGAGCGCGCCCGACGAACGGGAATAGAGTCCGGTGAGCAGCGTGGCGCGTGCCGGAGCGCACAGTGCGTTGGTGCAGAATGCATTGCGGAACATCATGCCTTCGCTGCCGATGCGGTCGTGGTTGGGGGTCTTCAGAATGGGATTCCCGGCAATCGAGAGCGCGTCGTAGCGCTGCCCTTCGCCAAGAAAGAAAACAATATTCGGCTGTTTGGGGCGGCCTTGAGCTGAAGCGAGTCGAACACCGGCTGTGCCCGCGAGCAGTGAGCCGGCAAGAACCGCTGAGCCTTGAATGAATTCGCGGCGCGTGGTTTCTCTTCCGGCGTGGTCCGTGGATGAGCTGTAAGCCGAGGGGGAACGGGGCGGCATTTCCTGAGGCATTTGCGATTCTCCAGTGTGCTACTCGAACAATCGATCCTGATGCTGCGTTTGTGCTCGCTACATTGAAATCTTCAGTGTGATTCCTAATTGCGATGCAGGTCCCGACGGCGGCTCTGCCGGGAGCTGCACGTGCAGGCCGGCAGGCTGCTGCTGGAAGCTTAGCTTGTCTTGATAGCCGAGCAATTCAACGTTGACAATTTTTCCGGGCCTTTGTGCGTCCTCCATGCCGAGTGCCTGGATGACAACTTCACCCTTGGGCCAGCCCATGACAAATGCGTAAATCGTGCTCGGCCCCTTGGTCGTGAAGCGGAAATCATCGGCTGTGAGCGGCTTGCGCTTACGTTCGTTGAAGGCCGCGCCGGGCGTGGACTGATTGAGCGTCATGGCTGGCCCCTCGCCGTAGATCTTCCAGGGCCGGGTCGCGTAGATGCCTTCACTGTTCACCTTCATCCACGCGGTCAGGTCGGCGAGGAATTGCAATTCGTCGGAATCAGGCACACCGTTATTCGGCAGCGGGATGTTGAGAAGCAGATTTCCATTCTGGCTGACGATGTCGACGAGCAGATCCACGACAGTTTTCGGCGTCTTGTAACGATGATGCTGGAACAGCGGCAGGCTGTAGTGCCAGCCTCCGATGCAGGTGTCGGTCTGCCACGGCTGAGTGCGGATCTGATTCGCGAGGCCGCTTTCAAAGTCGAGCACGCACTCGCCCAAAGCGCAATCTTCTTCGCGCTTGCAGGTATACACCGCCTGGTTTTTGCCGCCGTGCAAACTCGCGCTGAGATTGTAGAGATTGGCAACCACACTCGATCCATAATCCTCAAAAGGAAGCGGCCCGTCGCTGTAAAGCAGATCGGGTTGATAGCTATCGACGAGATCGCGCATGCGCAAAAACCAGTGCTGCTTCCACGAGTCGGGAATGCCGGCATCGTTCCAGGCAAATGGCCCACGCGCCCATTGCGCGGTTGCGGCCTCATGGTAGAGATCGAAGTACGCGGGATCATGGCCATCATACGGGACGTCTTGCAGTGGGCCGGTCTCGTCGGCGCCGTGCGCCGCACCGAACCACTTGTAGCTGATCCAGAGATGTTCCGATAGACCGAACTTAAGCCCCCGCGAGGTGGCCGCCTTCTTCCACAAGCCCACGATGTCTTTGTGTGGGCCTACCTTTACCGCATTCCAGCGGTTGTACTTTGAGTTCCAAAGATCGAAGTTGTCGTGATGCACGCCCATGCTGACGAAGTATTTCGCGCCGGCCTTGGCATATAAATCCATCAGGTGCTCAGGATCGAAATCGGCGGCCTTCCACAGCGGGCAGAGGTCCTTGTAGCCGACCTTGGAGGGATGCCCGTACGTCATCACGTGATACGGATACTGGCCGCTGGTTTGGACGTACATGTAGCGCGCATACCAGTCGCCGCGCTCGATTCCCGACTGCGGACCCCAATGCGACCAGATACCGAACTTGGCATCCTGAAACCAATTGGGAACCGTGTACTGCTGCAGTGACTCGCGCGTGCCGCGAAAGGTACCGGGATGAATGGCGAGCTGCGGCACTGCATTCCCTTTCGAAGTTCCGAGGGCGGCAATGGCGGCGGCTCCGCCGGCTACGTATTGCAGAGCGGCTCGTCTGGTAGTTGGCACGCTGTGATCTCCTGGCAAGGTATGTATTCGATTACAGTTAGCGATAACTCCTGCACAAGACCGGATACTAGACTGCGCACACTGCATTGTCAAGAAAGGAAATCGGCTGTAGTGCTCGGATGCATTTCTGCGCAAAAGTCTGCTAGTTCAACAAGCCCCGCGTCCAAGCCCAACCCCGTCTTCTCAAGTCCCTTCCCCATCGTCTTGCAATTTATGGCATCAACCCTGAAGCCGGCCGTTTGCCCTGGTGCAGCCAGCTCAGCAACTCGTCGAACGCCGTTGCCTGCTGCTCGGCGGTAAAGGCGCAGTGGCCATTCTCTTCGACATACTGCAGGGCAAAGTTGTTCTCATGGCCCTGTCGCACCACCTGGTTGCTATACCATTCGTCCGTGAAGGCGGGAATCAGCCGGTCATAAAGCGTGTGCACCTCGAGCAGTGGCCGCAAGAGATTGCCCGACGGGGTGAAGAACTGCATCAGGTACTGCGCCGCTACTGGATCGCCGGCATAGCGTTCCACGCCCCGATTCAGCGCCGCGTCGTCCTCCGTCCCCACATACACGAGGTTGCGGTTATCAAACGGCTGCCTACCCGCCTTCTGCTGAAAATCCTTCACGACGTAGGTGGCGTACGCGGCCTTGCGGGCCAGGTCGTCGGCTCCGCGCACCTGGCTCAGCGCCGTCATCGCGGCCTGCGCCTTGGGGTTTGCCTCCACTGCCGCTCGAAGCTGCGCAAGAAGTTCCGGTGTCTGCCGGTAGTCCTCTGGGACTGCGCTCACCTTCGGCAGAATGCCGGGGAAGTAATACTCGAAAGCCGCCAACTGCGCAACGCGCAACTGCATAAAGTCGTAGGTCGGAACAAGCGGTCCGCACAGGGCCAATCCGGCGCTGTAGATTTGCGGCGATTGCTCGATCGTCTTGAGCGTGAGCGCGCCACCCATCGAATGTCCGGAGACAATACTCTCGCTCGGCTCACCAAACTTCTCTGTGAAGTATTTTCGCAGTGCCTCGGTTTCAACGACCGCATGTTCCAGCGCCCAACCCGTTACGGAGAATTGGCTCTGCACCACGGCGAAGCCGTTCCGAAACGCTTCAGCCTGCAACGGCCCGAGCTTTTCAGCCACGGAGTACTTCCCTTCCTCCGCCGAGTAACCGTGGTAGTAGACGAGCAGTCCGGCGTGCTTCCAACCGGTGGGAACATCGACGCGGTAAGACACACCTTGCAGCCGGCCGATCTCCGTCGTCCCGGCGTCGGTTGCCTGTATCTGCTGCTCTGTGATTTGCATGGCGGAATTCTTCGGAGCCTGCTCCGGCGCTTGCTCCGGTTTCTGCTCGGGCTCCTGCGCTGCAGCGATCCGTTCCGCCACACCGCCCAATAAAATGATGCACAAAAATGTTGTCCATCCGAAATACTTCGCAACGCGCATTGCCATCCGCTCTCCTTTAAGCCACATCAGTCAGTTCGCTCGCCGGCTTGCAATCTCTGCGGGCGTTCGCCCCTACTTCGATTCATCAATAAAAACAAGACCACCTGGTGAATCAGTCTTCCAGGCAACTGCCCGAATGCTCCCAACTGCAGCCGCTGGGACCCCGGCGCGCGAAGGCGAGCGCTGGGTCGTAGTCCGAGTTCGGAGTCGGCAGGTCTGCGCTCATTTGGGTTCGCCAGTCGTGCAGTTTGCGGCGCAACTCTTCGGCCCTGGGAGCGAAGCTGGAAGAAAAATCGTACTGCTCGCCGGGATCGAGCGCGAGATTGTAAAGTTCCACATGCGAATCCTCAAAAAATTCCATGAGCTTCCAGTCGCCCTCGCGAATTGCGCCCGTGGGCGTGCCACCCTGGTCGCTGTAGTGCGGATAATGCCAGTAGAGCGCGTCGCGGGCCGGCGCCCTTTCTCCGCGGAAGAGACCTCCGATGTCGATGCCGTCGCAGGGTTGAGTCGCCGCGCCCGCGCCAGCCAATTGCGCGAGAGTAGGCAGGAAGTCCTCGCCGATGACCGGAACATCGCAGGAGCTACCCGGACGCGTGACTCCGGGCCAATGCGCGATGAGCGGCTCACGAATGCCGCCTTCGTACAAAAAACCTTTACCCGCGCGCAGGCCGCCGTTGTTGGCGATGCGATGCAAATCGCGGCCCTGGAAACCCACGCCGCCATTGTCCGAGGTTAGGATGATGATGGTATTGTCTGCAACTCCGGCGCGCTCGAGCGTGGCCCGCAAACTGCCCAGAGCCAAATCGGTGCTTTCAATCATGGCCGCATACACCGGGTCGGGCTCGCCTTTGCCGCCGTTCTTCCTGCGATACTTTTCGACCATCGCAACCTTAGCTTCAAGCGGAAGATGAACGGAATACTCAGACATGTAAAGGAAGAACGGCCCCTTGGCAGCGGCTTGCTGGACGTATGCGTCCATCTTTTCTGTCAATACGTCGGTGAGATAGTCATTTTTCGTGTAGCCCTCGAGGTTGTGGAATTGAAATGGGCCGAAGTAAGAAGGCGGTTTGCCTTGCACATCGCCGGCAATATTCACGTCGAAGCCGAAGTTCTCCGGCAGAAACCCATCGCCGCCGAGGTGCCATTTACCGATGGATGCGGTCTGATAGCCGGCGCGCCGCAACTGCTCGGCAATTGTCATAACGCCGGATGCGAGATGCTGCGCGCTCGCGGCCTCGCGCAGCTTCTTGTGCGGATAGACGACGCCCGGAATCCACTGTGTCAGATGCAGCCGCGCGGGCGACTGCCCAGTCAGGATCGATGCGCGGCTCGGCGAGCACACCGGCGCGCTCGCGTAGGCGTTGGTGAATCGCATGCTATCGCGTGCCAGGCGGTCGATGTTTGGCGTTTCGCAGAAGGTGTTGCCATAGCAGCCCAGATCGCCGTAGCCAAGATCGTCAATGAGAAAGAAGACGACGTTGGGCCGCGATCTTGGAGAGCCTTTCGGCAGCGCAGAGGCCATAGCGCCTTCCCGTGAGCACGACAGCGCCGTCGAAAGCGCCGCGGCCGACATCATGCCCAGGAAGTTCCTTCGCGTTGACCGCTTCGGCATCATGCCCCCTCGTGAAGAATGCGTTGCGCAGGCTGGAAGCTTGAGAACAGGCTCCAGATTAATCCCCCCGGGCAAGTTTACTCGTCTGGACGCCAGCTCCCTTAAACGTTATAGTAACCGTGAACGCAAACCGCACGCGGCTTGCCCGACCCGCCGCGCGATGAAAATGAGAGCGAGAAGAGGGGATCGAGATGAAACTCACACGACGGCAAGCGCTTGGCCTGATAGCGCCCGCCATGGCCATGCCCGGCGTCCTTCGCCGCGCCTATGCGCAAACTTCCAGCCCAACCTCGGAGATCACGCCCGGCAAATACACCGCAACATGGCCCTCGCTCAAGGCCTACACCATTCCCGATTGGTTTGCCGACGCGAAGTTTGGCATCTGGTCGCACTGGGGTCCGCAATCGGCCGTAGGCGATGGCGACTGGTACGCGCGCAACATGTACATGCAAGGCTCCGCGCAGAATCTGTATCACGTGCAGCGCTTTGGGCCGCCGTCAAAGGTCGGCTACAAGGATCTGATTCCGCTCTTCACCGCCGATCGCTGGGATCCCGAGCACCTGATGGATCTCTATGCGAAGGCCGGCGCTAAATATTTCTTCAGCATGGGTGTGCATCACGACAACTTCGACATGTGGAATTCGAAGTATCAGAAGCGGTGGAACGCGGTGAACGCCGGACCGCACAAGGATATCGTCGGCATATGGGCCGCGGCGGCGCGCAAGCGCGGACTGCGCTTCGGCGTGAGCGAGCACCTCTCGAACAGCTTTGACTGGTTTGCGCCGGCGCATGGCAGTGACGCTACGGGACCGCTAGCCGGTGTTGCTTACGACGGCGCCGATCCGGCTTTCGGCGATCTCTATCACGACTACGGCGGCGAGCCGGCGGACTTTGCCAAGACGGCAAAAGCCATGGGCCGCGTTGCGCCCGACAGTTGGAAGATGGAATATTTCCGTCGCATCAAGGATCTCGTCGACAGCTATCAGCCGGACCTGCTCTACACCGATGGTGGCATTCCTTTTGAGGAGTATGGGCTTTCGTGTTTGGCCGAGCTTTATAACGTTGGCCCTGTCGATGTGCGCGGCGCGGCAGAAGCCATCTACACCAGCAAGACAAGGGACGACTGCGCGGAAGGTGTGTGCGCGCTCGACCGCGAACGCGGCGTGGCAGGCAACATTTGGCCCGTGCCGTGGCAGACCGATACCTGCATCGGGCAGTGGCATTACAAAGTGGGCCAGGTGTACAAGACGCCCAAGAAAGTCATCGATCTGCTGGTCGATATCGTCAGCAAGAACGGCAACCTGCTCTTGAACTTCCCGTTGCCGGCTTCGGGAGAATTAGATCCGGAAGAAATGAAGACGCTCGAAGGCATCACGGCGTGGATGAACGTGAACGATGAGGGCATCTTCTACACGCGGCCCTGGAAGATCAACGGCGAAGGACCATCGATGACGGTAAAAGTTGCCCAGCAAAATTTCAACGAAGGAAAACAACCCGACCTTGACGCTCAGGACATCCGCTTCACGGCCAAAGGCAAAACCATGTTTGCGTTTGTGCAGGGTTGGCCGCAGCAGCCGGTCAACATCGCGGCTCTGGGCACGGCGAGTCCGCAGCAGCCGGAAAAAGTTGCCGACGTGCGCATGCTCGGCCGCAATGAAGCGTTGCAATTCACGCAGGACGCAACCGGATTGCACGTGACCGTCGCCGGCGATAAGCCAGCCACCGCTGATCTTGGCATCACGCTGAAGATCCGCTTTGTTTAAGGCGGAAACTGGAGATGGGGAACACTGCGATGCAAGCGCCGCGCGAGCACTTTCGCTGGCTATTGCTGCCGGCGCTTGTCATCTGCTGCGGGGTTGTGCCGGGCTTCGCGCAACCCAACCCACCACCCAATCCGGACCCGGCCGCGCTGGTGAATCCTCTCATCGGCACGGCCAACTCCGGCAACACATTTCCCGGCGCTGTGCTTCCCTTCGGCATGGTAGCGTTCAGTCCGGAAGAGCTTTTGCCCAGCCCTGGGCGCGGCGTTCCGCCCGGTGGGTACGCCTATAACGCAACCCAGATCCGTGGTTTCTCGCTGACGCACTTGTCGGGCGCGGGGTGCGCAGGCAGCGGCGATTTTCTTTTCATGCCTCTCACCGCCCTTGTCAAGGAATCGCCTGCGCTAGACATTCGCGACCCCGCATATCTCAGCGAATTGCGGCACGACAACGAACATGCCACGGCGGGCTATTACAGCGTGCAACTCGGAAACAACGTTCAAGTGGAGCTAAGCGCCACGCGACGCACCGGTGCGGCACGATTCACCTATCCGGCTGGACAGACCGCAACTCTCCTCATTCGTAGCGCCGACAACGAGTCGATCAGCACGGATTCTCATGTGACCATCGATCCGCAGCGGCATACCGTGAGCGGCTGGCTGCAGAGCGGCGGATTCTGCCGCGGAGGACCTCCCTCGAGCTACGACGCCTATTACAAAATCTTCTTCGTCGCGTATTTCGACCAATCTTTTGCGGCCTATGGAACGTGGAAGGACGCGAACGTTCTGCCGGGCGGCACTTCGGCCAACGGCGGTACTGCGGTTGTGGGTGGCGACGTGCCGCATGAAGGCGGGCCGGGGCGCGGTTCTGGAGCCTATGTTTCCTTTGCCGATGCGGCGGGCGCCGTCGTCGAGGCGCGCGTGGGAATCTCCTACGTGAGCGAGGCCAACGCAGAAGCGAATCTCCGCGCCGAATCTCCTGTGAGCCTTTCCTTCCGCTCCATTCGTACGCGCGCCTCGGCCGCGTGGAACGCGGCGCTTGGAACCATCGACGTGAATGGCGGAACACGCGAGCAACAGACTGTTTTCTACACCGCCCTCTATCACTCGCTGCTGCATATGAATCTGGCCAGCGATGTCAACGGCGAATTCCGCGGCATGGACGAGAAAACACATCGGGTTGCAAAGCCGCAAGTCGCGCAGTACGCCAACTTCTCCGGCTGGGATGTCTACCGGTCCCAAGTGCAGTTGGTTGCGCTTCTATTTCCCAAGATCGCCAACGACATGGCGCAGTCACTGTTGAATCAGGCTGATGAGTGGGGATGCTGGTCGCGCTGGACGCACGAGACGGGCGCAGCCAACGTGATGAATGGCGATCCCTCAGTTCCTGCGATCGCGGAGATTGCCGCATTCGCGGGCGACGGCTTTGCTGTGAAGCGGGCCTATGACTCGCTGCTCGGCACGGCGGCAACACCGCATGAGGGGCACCGCTGTTCCCGTCCGCACCTCGATCAGTGGCTGTCGCTGCATTACTTGACGGCCGCGAACCAGAGACACGATACCTCTGTGGCCGATACGCTGGAATTCTCCACGGCGGATTTTGCACTTTCGCAACTTGCCTCCCGGCTCGGCCGGACTGCTGAAGAAAAGGAATTGCTCGCGCGCGCGCAATACTGGAAAAATCTCTTCAACCCAAAAGCGACGCCGCAAGAGGGCTTCCTGCAAGCCCGAAATGTGGACGGGAGCTGGAAGAATTTCGATCCCGCCAGCACCGATGGATTCGTCGAGGGAATGGGCGCACAGTATCTGTGGATGGTTCCTTTCAACGTGCTCGGGCTGTTTGCACGGCTGGGCGGAAATGAAGAGGCGGTCCGCCGGCTCGACAGTTTCTTTCACGATACCCGGGGCAACTGGGCGTTGGTGAGTGGAGGGTTGCATCCCGGATTTGACAATGAGCCGTGCCTGGAGACTCCGTGGCTCTACGACTTCGCGGGCGCGCCGCATAAAACGCAGCAAACCGTTCGTGCCATCCTCGATACGCTTTGGCACGACACGCCTGGCGGCATTCCCGGCAACGACGATCTCGGCGAAATGTCATCCTGGTATGTGTGGGCGGCGCTCGGTTTGTATCCGGAGATTCCGGGAAGAGCGGAATTGGTGCTGGCGTCGCCGTTGTTCGCTGAAGCGCAGATCCACCGGGCAACGGGAACGATTCGCATCATAGCGCGCTCGCGGAGTGCTTCCGTTTTCGTTGAGAGCCTGCGCGTAAATGGCCGCACCTGGACGCGTCCATGGTTGCCCGCCACCTTCATTGGCCAGGGCGGCACGCTGGAGTTCACTTTGAGCGGACCGGCAAATCCAACCTGGGGAACATCGGCCGCTCAGGCGCCGCCTTCGTTCGATATTCGCTAAAGTTGAGCAGTGAACGGCGGGCAATTCGGGCCACGGCAGTTTGGCTTGCGATTGTCGACACCATGCGCTCAGGCCGCATTTGCCATGGCTAGCCTATATTTTCTATGATTTGAGTTATTCATCGGCGGCGGAAAAAACGGGGAGCCGCGCCAAGGACGGTCATAAAAAGCCGGGAAAATTTTCTTGACAACGGAATCTCAGCTCAAGAATAATCCAGATCAATCGGGATCAACGTTAACTGTAGCGATTTTTTTGAGATTTTCGGCCTTTTCCCAGTTCGCGGCTGAACATCTCAAATAGCTCATCCACAAAGCCAGGTCATCAACGAAATTCGAAAACCAGTGCGGCAATTTGTAATGCATTACAAAACAACACAAAACAGGAGGTCTCCAGATGCTGTTCGGACGATTTTTGCGCGGGGCACACAAACTACTTCCGCTCGCAGCGGTAACAATTCTCTTCACGTCTGGTCTGGCACTATCCGGGCAGACCATCACCGGCGACATTACCGGAACTGTCACCGACGCCACGGGCGCCGTAGTGGACAAAGCCAGCGTGACTGCACTCAATGTTGACACCGGAGTCAAAGTTTCGACCGTCACCAACTCTGCTGGCTTTTACACCATTCGCTTTCTGCAGATCGGCAGTTATCAGGTACGCGTTCAGAAGCAGGGATTCGATACCCAGGTGTTTCCGGCCTTCGCGCTGGAGCAGGGTTCAATTGTCAAAGTCGACTGCAAACTCGCAGTTGGCAAGACGTCCACGGTGGTCCAGGTAAAGGGCGATCTCGAGCCGCTGCTCGATACCGAAGACGCTATGACGACGACAACACTGGATTCGACCGCTATTGAAAATATCACCAACAACGGGCGGAATTTTTCCCTGTTCACAGCTCTGATTCCTGGTGCGGTGGATACGTACCCGCAGCAGCTTTCCGGGCAGTTCGCCACGGATCGGGACGCAAACCAGACTTCCGAGATAGGCGCCAACGGCAATCGCGCGCAGGGCAATGACTACGTTCTCGACGGAGTGGAGATCAACGAGACGGTAACCAACCTGATCGGCTATAACCCCAACCTGGACGCCCTCAGCGAGGTGAAGGTGATCTCCGGCAATCCCGACGCCGAGTATGGCAACTCGGTAGGAATGACCGTGCTGGCCGCGACCAAGAGCGGAACCAACCAGTACCATGGAACGGCCGGGATTTACATTGAGAACGAAAATCTGGATGCGAACAGCTGGGCCAACAAAAACAAGGTCGCTCCCACTCCGATCACTCCCATCAATCCGTTCGAGCAGAACATCTGGAGCGGCGCGATTGGCGGACCGGTGCGGATTCCGTGGCTCTTCAACGGGCGCAACAAGCTGTTCTTCTTCATGGACTACGAAGGGACAAGGTCGTCGACGGCGGGTTCTACTACGGCCTCTGTACTTTCAGCGAAAATGCGTACCGGCGATTTTTCTGAACTGCTCAGTCCGGCCATTATGTGCGGAGGCACCTGCTCGAGCCAGAGCAAACTGATCCAGCTTTACAACCCGGCCAACAGCTTTGCGCCGTATCCGAACAACCAGATTCCCGTGAGCAACCCGGTGGTGCAGTTCCTGGTGGCCCATCCCAACATCTATCCGCTTCCCAATGCCACGCCCTCGGGAAATTCCCCGATCGCCAGCAACTACATCGGCTCGCACCAGAGCACCAGCCGCAACGACCAGGGAGATATAAAGATCGACTGGACGCCGACCGACAGGGATCGCGCGTCGTTCCGCTATACGCAGGGCGAGGCCAGCGACTACACGCTCAACCCACTGGAGATTGAATTTCCCACACCCAATGACTACCCGGTAAAGGGCTTCGCCATGGATTACGCGCATACCTTCAGCGCCAATCTCGTGAACGACTTTACCTGCTGCTTTTTTCGCACACGTTACACCAGTTCCCTTCCCCTCGATCTGACTGGCCTGTTCGGCACCAAAGGCAACTCCATCGTGGGCATTGGAACCACGACGCAAACGGTTCCGGGTTTCTCGCAGCAGAACTTCCCCAATGGCGGAGTCTCGGCCGTGGGCGCCATCGGCGGCGGATCGGACGAAATCAACAATATCTTCAGTTATGTCGATAACGTGAGCTACCAGCACGGCCGGCACCTCTTCAAGGCGGGCGTGCAGTTTGAGCGCTATCAGCAGAATTACTTCAGCTCCACCGGCGGCTTGCTCGGCTCGTTTGGATTTACCGGAGTGTACACGTCGAATCCGAATGTGGGCGCAGGCAACGCAACCACACCGAGCGCTCCGGGATATGGAACGGCAGATTGGGTCCTTGATGAGGCGCAGAACGAGGCCTATGGTACAGCGCAAAAGATTGGGCAAAGACAATGGCGCGATGCCTACTACTTCCAGGACAACTGGAGATTTCGTCCCCGGCTCACCCTGTATCTGGGTGTCCGCTACCAGTATGATCAGCCGGTCTATGAGGCTCACAACAAGGAGGCGAATCCGCAGGCTTCATACGACGGCAAGGGTGGCTACACGATGCTGACGGCGGGCCAGAACGGTGCCAGCCGTGCGCTCTACAACCCGACCTATCACGATATTTTGCCGCGCTTCGGCGTCGACTATCAGATTAAGCCTTGGTTGGTGCTCAGCATCGGCTACGGCGATGTGTCGTTTATGGAGGGCGGGACATCCGGAGACCGGCTCACGGAGAACGCTCCGTTCCAATACAACTTCTCGCTCACGGGTACGCCACCGGGGACCAGCAGCCCAGGGGTGTTCTTCCAGGTAACGAACGGATTCTCCAGCACCAATCCCAGTTATACCGGTTCGCAGTATTTCAGCTTCAATCCGCAGCTTCAGCCGGAGGTGGTGCAGAACTACAACGTCACGCTGCAGTACGAAATGGGCAGCACCAGGCTGCTGAAAGTGGGCTATGTCGGCCAGAAGGGCTATCACCTCCTCGAAGAGTATCGCGGTAACGAGGCGGTAAATCCGTGCACAGTAGGCGGAGTAATTGAGCCGTATAACTACAACAGTGGCGGCAATAATTGCGCGGTGATCAACCCGACTCCCTTTGCGCAGCTGGTTGGTCAGGGCGGCAATGTGATCACCACCGACTCCAGCGCCATCATGGAGTACGACGGCATGCAGGTACAGTTCCGGCAAACACTGTGGAACGGTCTGGATTTCACAGCCAATTACGCCTTGGCCAAAGCCTTTACCGACGCGACTGGTTTCCAGGCAGTCGCCGACGTGAACGGCACGGGCGTGGCGCCGGAAGACTCGTACAACGTTCCGCTGAACTGGGGTCTCGCCGGTCAGAGCGAAAAGAGCACGTTCAATGCCAACGCTGTATATCAGTTGCCCTTCGGTCGCGGCCATTTGCTGCTCAGCAAAGCAAATCCGATTCTCGACGAGGCGATCAATGGCTGGAAGTTGTCGGGCGTCGTGCTGGCATACACCGGATTTCCGAATACCGTATCCGCCAGCTCGCAGGGCATTCAAACCTACTACAACGGCGCGCCGCAGCAACGGCCGATGAAGCTTGGCGTTCTGCAGAAGCTACCAAGTTACAAGTCAAACGGCGACCTCTATTACTTTGGAGCGCAGACAGCAGCTACCATCGGGGCAGCCTATGGAACGGTTCCCAATGGTCAATTCGGAACCACCAAGGTGGGCGACCTGCGCGGGCCGGGATACGTCGCGTACGATGCCTCGGCCTTCAAAACCTTCACCCTCTTTCGCGAGCAGACGCTGGGCTTTGAAGTCGATGCCTACAATCTGCTGAATCATGTGAACTGGCAAAATCCGAGCACGAGTTCCGGTTCTCCCAGCACCTTCGGTGAAATCACCAGCGTGCGCGGGCAAGAGCGGCACTTGCAAATCGCGGCCAAGTATACTTTCTAACCTCCTGAGGCCCGGCTGATTTTCTGCCGGGCCTCTCATTTTCCTCTAAAAATACTTCGCACAAGCCTTTCGCCGCCGCTCGAAGTTAACATTGCTAAGTCAGCATAAGGGGCATATCTTCTTGCGGAAAACCCTTCCAAATTTGACCTTGCGGGCTCTCAGTGCCGCGTGCGCCATGCTCTTGGCTGCGGCTGCAACCGCCTGCGGTCAGGCGGCACCACAAACCGCACCTCCCGCGCCCAGAAAGCTTCTCAACTCGCGGCTTGCGCCGGACGCCGCAAAGCCCGCGCCGGCCTCTCCGCAGTACTTTCAGTTGCAGCACCGCCTTGCGCAGGGATGGAACACCTGGGACGTGCAGAGCGTCACATCGCATGTGCTGCTGCCCGATGGGCTGGCGATCCACGTCGGCCTCGAGCACAACACCACGGAGCTCGTCGATTCCTTTCTCTCCAATCCGCTTATTGGCCGCCTGGCGCGTGGCGCGGAGCAAGTGACTCCCGGCCCGCACGGGTGGGATGGCAGTTACACCGATCTCCGCATTACGTGGAGACACAGTTCACTGCGCATCCAAAGCGCTCACGACGGCGACGGCCTGGTCATTCTCGCCACTCCGCTCGACGAAGCGCCCAACACATCCATGCCGCCGACCGTTGTCTTCTCCGTCGATTACTTGTGGAACCGCCCCGGAACCGTCCTGCGCAAGCCGGCGAGCATTGAGGCGCGTGACGCGAGCCGTACAGTGGAGATTTACTGCGCCTCCTCAAATTCGGAGAGAGCCGGCGCGCCCTGCGGTGAGGACAAAGCCGTCAACATTCCGGTCGGTGGTCCATATTTTGCGGTGGACTCTCGTTCGCCCGTCGCGGTAAGCGCGGGCCGGCGCCACACGCTTCCTGAAGTTCAGGCGATCGTCGAACACGCGCGTCTCGCTTATGAGCATTCGCATTCAGCCGAAGGCAGCCGCGCTCCCCTCGTCGATGCCATCGAGACGACTATCGGATGGGACACGATCTACGACCCCGAAATGCGACGCGTCGTCACGCCGGTAAGTCGCGGTTGGTGCACCGGTTGGGGCGGAACTGTGCTCTTCGAGTGGGATACCTTCTTCGCCGCGTCGCTGGCCGCGGTCGGTGATCCTGACCTGGCCTATGCCAATGCCCTTGAAGCGCTGAACGGAGAAACGCCGGCGGGCTTTGTGCCCAACTATGCGCGCTCGGGCGGATGGAAGAGCTTCGATCGATCGGAGCCCCCTGTGGGTTCGATCACTGTGCTGGCGCTCTACCGGAAATTTCACGACCGCTGGTTCCTTGAGGACGCTTTCGCGCCCTTATTGCGCTGGAATCGTTGGTGGGCGCAACATCGCGATAGGGACGGCTATTTAACGTGGGGCAGCGACGGCGAGAACCAGCCCGCCAATGTAGACGATTCATCGATTGGTAAGCGCGAAGGCGCAGTCCTGGAATCGGGTTTGGATAACAGTCCGATGTACGATGGCGTGACGTATGACGGCGACACGCATCAATTGGAATTTGCAGACGTCGGCCTGATGAGTCTCTACATCGCCGATTGCGACGCGCTGGCGCAAATCGCTGCGGAGCTTGGCAAATCGGCCGAGGCCCGGGAGCTTGCGGGGCGCAGCCAACGTTATCGCGCCAGGCTGGCGACTCTGTGGGACGATAAGATCGGAATCTTTCTCAACAGAGATTTACACTCGGGGCAATCGAGCCTGAGCCTTTCGCCCACTAACTTCTATCCCTTGCTCGCCAAAGCTGCAACTCCGGAGCAAGCGCGGCGCATGATGGACGAACACCTGCTTAACTCCGCGGAGTTTTGGGGCCAGTGGGTCATTCCCTCCATCTCGCGCAACGATCCTGCCTTCTGGGACCAGAAATACTGGCGCGGGAGAATCTGGGGGCCGTTGAACTATCTGGTCTATCTCGGCCTCCGCAACTACGCCGATCCAGCCGTCAGCAAAGAATTCGCGCAGAAATCCTACAACCTTTTCAAGCAGGAGTGGAAAGCAAACGGGCACGTCCACGAGAATTACAACGCCGTTACGGGCGTGGGCGATGACGTGGAGAGCAGTGACCGTTTCTATCATTGGGGAGCCTTGTTGGCACTCATTGAATACATACAAGAGGCACAGCCGGTGGCGGCAGGAGGAGAATCGCATTGAAGACGAACCGCAACATCACTCGCCGCGATGCGCTTGGCCTGTTGGCCGGCGGCATTGCCGCGTCCACTCCCGGCAGCGCGTTTCCATCGCCCCCAAAGCCCGCCAGGAAGCCCAACGTGGTCTTCATTCTGATGGACGATGTCGGCTACGGCGATCTTGCATGTTTGGGAAACCCTGTGATCAAGACCCCCAATATCGACGCGCTCTGGGCAAAATCGGTGCGCCTTACCAACTATCACGTAAGCCCCACTTGCTCTCCGTCGCGCTGCTCACTCATGACGGGGCGATACTGCAACGAAGTGGGAGTGTGGCACACTATTCATGGCAGGAATCTGCTGAGCACAAGTGGAGTTACTCTAGCCGAATGTTTTAAGTCCTCGGGATATAGGACGGCTAACTACGGTAAGTGGCACTTAGGCGATAACTACCCATGTAGACCCCAGGATCGCGGTTTCGACGACGCAGTAGTTTGCGGTGGTGGAGGGATCTGGCAGGCGCCCGACTATTTTGGCAACGACGATGTGGACGACAGTTACATTCACAACGGAGTGTTTGAAAAGTATTCAGGCTTCAGCACTGATATCTTCTTCCAGTTGACGACGGACTTTATTCTCGATGCTAAGAAGAAGGATGCGCCATTTTTCGTTTATTTGGCGACACCTGCCGCGCACGAGCCGGTCTGGGCAAAGGAGAAAGATGCTGCGCCGTATGAGGGCGTGGCCGGCCTGCCCCACGCCGGATTCTATGGAATGATCGCGAATATCGACGAAAACCTGGGCCGATTGGTGCGCTTTTTAGAGGATCAGCAACTGCTTGAAAATACGATCCTTATCTTTTCGAGCGACAACGGCACCGGCGAAGGCGACCAGGTCTTCAACGCTGGAATGCGGGGTGATAAGTCATCGGCGTACGAGGGCGGCCATCGCGTGCCTTTGTTCATTTACTGGCCGGGCGGGGGGCTTGCGAGGGGAAAAGATATTCCCACACTTACGGCGCACATCGATCTACTGCCAACCTTGGCGGACCTCTGCGATCTGACGAATCGTGGTCACGACATCGACGGTAAATCCTGGCGGCCGCTGCTCTATGACAGTAGCGATGGGTGGAAGGACCGCACGATTGTGGTCGATTCGCAGCGCGAAGAGAATTTGGTGAAGTGGAAGGACGCCGCCGTGATGACGCAGCAGTGGCGGCTCGTGAATCCGACTCCGCACGGGAATCCGAATCGACTGGAGCTTTACGACATTCAGAAGGATCCAGGTCAGCAGAACAATGTGGCGGCCCAGCATCCGGATGTTGTGAATGCTCTAAGGGCCGCCTATGAGACCTGGTGGAAGCAGACGTCAGCGGATGGAGACCGGTATGTGAGGATCGTGATCGGCAGTGATTTCGAGAGTCCCACTCGGCTGAACTGCATGGATTGGCACAGCGATGGCTCCGACCTGGCCAATAACCAGAGCCAGATTCGTAGCGGTCCTATCGCAAACGGCTTTTGGGCGCTCGATGTGAGTCGTGCGGGGCGATACCGTTTTGAGCTGCGGCGTTGGCCGCGTGAAGTCGATTTGCCGATTAACGCCGAATACCACGATTCAAAGCCAAACCGCGAGAAAACGCCGGGCGTTTCCATTGGCGCCAAACAAGCGGGCATTATCATCGGTGGGTTTAACCAGATGAAGCCGGTGCCCGCCGATGCAAGGTTTGTGGAGTTCGAAGTGCAATTGGACAAGAGCCCCACAAGCCTTCTGACCGCGTTTTATGACGAAGTGTTGAACGAGCGCGGCGCATATTACGTTTATGTGGAGCGGCTTTGAGAAGAATCGAGTCTTGGAAAGGGAATAACCGCCATGCGATTTGATCGGCGTGGTTTTCTGGTGGGTGCGCTCAGCGCTGGTGCGCTGAACGCAACGGCCGGCACACTGCGCGCCCAGGAGGGCGGGTCCGCCCCGGCTCCCTCGGCACGCGCTGATTGGCTGATCGATCCGACTTCCTATCTTGCCAAGGTGACGCACTCTGCCGATGGCCGGCAAGTGACGATCGAAAATGGCCTCGTGCGGCGGATATTTCAGCTCGCGCCCAATGCGGTCACCGTCGCAATTGATAACTTGATGACCGGCGAGAGTGAACTGCGCACTGTGCGACCCGAGGCGCAGGTAACCATCGACGATTTTGAGATAGAAGTCGGCGGACTCGCTGGTCAGCCCACGCAGAATTACTTTCTTCCGGACTGGCTTGAAACGATGACTTCCAATCCGCGCGCTTTTCTCTTCGTGAGGCTCGATGAGGGCAAGCCCATGGAGCGTTTTCCGTGGAAGCGTGTCGCGAAGTGGTCAACGGGAGAGTTACCCTGGCCGCCACCAGGCGTGTCGCTTGCGTTTCACTATCAAGCAGGACCGCAAACGCCGGTCAAAGACCTGAAGCTGCGCGTGCATTACGAGCTTTATGATGGCATTCCACTCATTGCGAAGTGGATCGAACTCGACAATGCGGGAGAGAACCCCATCATCCTGAATTCGTTCAAGGCTGAGATACTCGCACTCGTCGAATCGTGCGCCACGAAGGCGGCTCCGCTCATGCGCAACGGTCTGCTCGATATGTTGGCCCCCATCCACATCGAAACCGACTACGCTTTCGGCGGGAACATGCAGAGTGCAAAGGACAACGTGGCGGTTCGCTGGGTAACAGACCCACACTACCACTCCGACGACATTTCGCTGCTGGAGTGCGCGCCGCCGCTGGGGCCGGAGTTGGAGATTGCCCCGAGAGACACTTGGCGATCGTTTACAGTCTTTGAGTTACTTCACGACAGCAGCGAACCGGAACGTCGCGGCTTGGCGGTACGCAAGATGATGATGACGCTGGCGCCATGGACCCAGGAGAACCCGCTGTACATGCACATCCGCTACGCGGAGCCCGAGAAAGTGAAGTTCGCCATTGACCAGTGCGCTGAAGTGGGCTTCGAGATGGTCATGCTGAGTTATGGCAGCGGCTTCGACATTGAAAACAGGAACGATGCATATCTCAATGAGATGAAGGCTTTGGCCGACTACGCGCGCAAGAAAGATATTGCCATCGGGGGTTATACGCTGTTAGCGAGCCGCGGCGGCGACGCGAAGGACTTGATTATCGACGTGAAGACAGGCCTGCCCGGCGGCGGAAGATTCGGGCCTTCACCGTGCCTTTGCAGCGAATGGGCCGAGAGTTATTTCAAGAATGTACACGCGTTTCTCGACGCGACCGGAATGAACGTCTTCTTGAATGATGGCTCGTATCCGGGTGACTTATGCGCATCGACGCATCATCCCGGTCACAAAGGTTACTTAGATTCGCAGTGGCGGCAGTGGCAGGCAATTACCAAGCTCTATCGCTGGTGCAGAGAGCAGGGTTTCTATCTCAAGGTCCCCGATTGGTACTTTCTCAACGGGTCGAGCAAGATCGGCATGGGATACAACGAACTCGATTGGTCGTTGCCCAGGCAATATCAGCCCGTCATTGAACGGCAGGATATCTACGACGGGACGTGGGAGAAGACGCCCAGCATGGGATGGATGCACGTTCCGCTGGTTGAGTATCACGGTGGTGGAGAAGCCGCGACCGTGGAACCACTGCACCAGAATCTGGCGCACTACGAGACGCGGTTTGCCGATTTGCTGGGGGCGGGTGTGCAGGCCACGTGGCGAGGCACGCGCCTGTATGACACGGAAGAGACTCGGCTGGCAGTCAAGAAGTGGGTGGACTTTTACAAGCGTTACCGCGCGATCCTGAACGGCGACATCATTCATTTGCGCAGGCCGGATGGAAGAGATTGGGACGGCATTCTGCATGTTAATCCGAAGCTGGAGATTCGCGGCTTCGCGATGATCTATAACTCGCTCAATGAGGAAATTACGCGGGAGATACGATTGCCGCTCTATTACACGGGGCTTACAGCATCAGCGCGCATTCAGCAGGAGGATGGTGAGGCCAGAACATTTCAACTGGATCGCGAATACGGCGCAGTAGTGCCGGTTCGTATTGCCGCACAGAGCCGAACGTGGCTGGTTGTCAAATAGCGAGAGCTATTCTCCGCGCAGAATGCGCGTGATGACGCGGACACGTTCCGCGAGCGATGCGGGGGCCGAGTCTTCAGGAGGGAGGGACCCGTGAAAATGCTGCGCGCGTGTAAGCCGGGAAACTTCCCGCGCATTGTAGAGACGAAGGCCGCCGCCTGCCGCAACAGCGATGCGGTCAGAAGCACAGGTAACGAGACGGGCGAGCATCGCAGAACCGGCGACTACGTCGGCAGCGCCTCCCGAGGTGAGAACGCGATGGCAGCCAGCGGCAATCACATCCTCCAGAGCTTGTCCCAGATCGGGTGTCGCATCAAACGCACGGTGAAAGGTGACTTCAAGAGGATGGGCGAGTTGGACGAGTGCGCGAGTGCGTTCAATATCCACGGCTCCGCTGTCAAGAAGCACGCCGAGAACGACACCGGCCGCGCCCACACTGCGAATGAACTCGACCTCCTCGCACATCGTGGTGAAGGCGGAGGCATTGTAATGAAAGCTCTCAGCATGGGGACGCACCATCACGTGAATGGGAATCTCGCAGCAGTTGACGGCCTGCTCGATGAAGGTATGCGATGGTGTGAGGCCATCCACTTCAAGCGCGGCGCAAAGTTCCACTCGATCGGCCCCGCCCTCTTGTGCAGCCAGGCAAGCTTCCAAAGTTTCGGCACACAATTCGAATAGCATCAAATGGCTCAGGCCTCCTGCTCTCGTTGCTACAACCCGAATGACGGTCTCGCTGCAACGGCGCGGTCAACGCTAACTGTAATGTAAACTGAATTCGCGGGCTAGTTCGTACCTGATCGCTAGCCGGTTTTCTTCGGGAGGCACTCAAGAAATGGTCGCACGGTTGAAGGATATTGCCGAGGATCTGGGCTTGTCAGTCGTGACCATCTCGAAGGTTCTGCGCAATCATCCGGACATTGGCGAAGAAACACGCAAACGCGTCCTGAAACGGATGAAGGAGCTGAACTACCAGCCGAACTTTGCTGCCCGCTCGCTCATCACCGGCCGCAGCTGGACCATCGGCCTGGTGGTGCCCGATTTGCTGCATCCATTCTTTGCGCAAATTGCCAAGGAAATCTCAGTCGAGGTGCGAAAGAAGGGCTATAGCCTTTTCATCTCTTCTTCCGATGAGGATCCGGCTTTGGAGCAGGAAGAGATTGCGCAACTGCTGGCGCGCCGTGTAGACGTGATGTTGATTGCTTCATCGCAGTGGACTGTGGAAAGCTTTCGACGGATCGAAGAGCAAAAGGTTCCTTACGTTTTGCTGGACCGGCAATTCGCAGGATTCGAATCCAACTTTGTCGGCGTGGATGACATGGCGGTGGGAGCGCTGGCCACGAAGCACCTCATTGAGCAAGGATGCAAGCGGATCGCGCACGTTCGCGGGCCGGAGATCAGCACAGCCATTGGACGCCTTGAGGGGTACCGCCAGGCGCTTGCCGCACACCAGATGGCTCCGCTGCCGGGTCATGTGGTCTCGATCGGCCCCTCCGGAGATCACGTTGGCGACAAGGCCGGCTACGCCGCGACAGTGAAGTTGCTTGCCGGCAAGAACCGCCCGGACGGAATCTTCTGCTTTAACGACCCTGTCGCATTAGGCACCATGCGCGCCATTCTCGATGCCGGATTACGTGTTCCCGACGATATCGCGGTGGTGGGTTGCGGAAACCTTTCGTATTCGGATTTTCTGCGCGTGCCGCTTTCGTCGGTGGACCAGAACAGCAAGATGATTGGAAAGATTGCAGCGGCCCTCGCCCTGAAACTTGCCCAGGGCAGGACGTCTGCACGCCCCAAGAGCACGTTGATCGCGCCGGAGCTTGTGGTGCGCGCCTCAAGCTTCAGGACAAATCAAAAGGTGGAGTTGGACCGCGCCCGTCCCTCCTGATCCCAGAGGGTCACAGGCGAGTACGCAACTTACACGACGCTTGCTGGCAACGGCCGCGATCGAAAGACAACAGTCAGCCCGCTTCGCCTGAGAAGATACCTCAATCGGGCATGCCGAAGAGCTGCATATCGCCGCCCGCGTGCGGCAGATCGGTGAAGCGGGCGATGCGAAACTCTGCCCAATAGCCCGCCCAGCGCGGATCCGCCTGAAGCGCAACGCCGAGGAACTGTATCAGCTCTTTGCGGACCTTCGCATGGTCCCGGCTGGCGATCAGATTCACCGCATCCTCGCTGTCGAGATCGAAGAGTTCGTCGACCTGAGAGGTGCAGTTATAGGAATAAAGATAGCGGCGGCCATCCGCCGCGCGTCGCTGGATGCCGCAATCGAAATTGACGCCAACGTGCCATCCGCCGAAAAACAGAATGGTCCGCTCTTCCGAGCCCTGGCCGGATTGAATCGCCGGCAGAAGCGAGACGCCGTCGAATTTGGCCTCGGGTTTGATACCCGCAACATCGAAGATCGTCTGCGAGAGATCGAGCAGCGATGTAGGCGATTCCACGGTCGCGCGCCGCCGCGCCATGTTGGTGGGCAACTTGAAGATCATGGGCACGCGAGCAATATCGGGATGAAGGTAGACGCCTTTATCCACCGAGGCGCGGCGGCCGTTCATCTCGCCGTGATCGGAGATGAACGCGATGAGCATATTGTCGTAAAGGCCCAACTCCCTGAGCCGCTTGAGCACCATGCCGATGACGCGGTCGACAAGTTCCATTTGCAGAACGTAGGCGATGCGGTAATTGATCAACTGTTCTGGGTCGTAGATTCCCCAGTAGCGGCGATAGATGTCGACAATCTCCGGCTCGTCGGGCGCCCGCTGGAAGTCGCGTTGCTGGGCGGTATGCCAGGAGTCGGGGCAGCTCATGATCTGCCGCAGTTCACGCTCCCGGTCTTCAAATCCCGCGGGAATGGAAAACGGCTGGTGAGGATCGAAAAAATCGAGCTGCAGATACATGGGATGGCGTTTGAGCGAGCCGCTGCCGGCCAGGCTTTCCACGGCTTCAATCGCCTTCTTGCCCAGGTAGTAACTGTACTGCGCTTCGATCGGATACGGCTTGCCGTCTTCCTGCACAATCCACCCGCCCGCCGAGTTGCCGGGAGTGGTGCGATCCTGCATGCGGAAGACAATCTCCCGCGCGTACTTCTGCGGCTTCACGCCGAGTTCGCGCTGGTAGGCGAGGAAACTGTCATCGTCGAAGACCGGAGGCGACCACCGATCCCAGGGCTGATCGTTGTCGCCGAAGGCATCGAGAAATTTCTTCGCGCCCACGTGGCATTTGCCCACCTGGCGGGTCACGTATCCGGCGGCTTTCAGGTATTCGGGAAAAATGATGTCGTCGGCGCGGAGCTCCGTTTCCAGTCCCTCGGGTGCGCGCTCGCTGTTGCCCTGCACATAGCTATACCGCCCGGTCAAATAAGAGGCGCGCGAAGGCGAACAGAGCGGCACGGTGCAGAAAGCGTTCGAGAAAAACGTGCCGTCCTGCATGAGCGAACGGATGGCGGGGATTTGCACGTGCTGCGAGAGGGACCTGGCAGGATGGTAGAGATCGGGTCCGACCATGTCGGCGCTGAGGAGCAGGATGTGCGGCCGATTGCCAGTGCCGTCATCCAGAAAGGGCCCGACTCCGGTTTGCTCCTGGGCAAAGTGAAGTTTTCGGGGTTGCTCTGCGGCAGGGGATTGGCCTGCGAGCACTTTCTTGCTGAGAAGGGCGCCTGCGGTAAGGCTACAGAAAGATCGCCGGTCCATCATTGAAATCCTTGCGCAAAAAGGCGCGAGAAGCACCGAGAAAACCATATCGCATATGCATACGCCTTGTAAAGGATTACATGGAGCGCCAATTCCCCGCGGCAACGCAGGCCAGATGCCGAGTACGGCCGAAGCAAAGTGCGCCCAACCGGGCGAACCCACGCGTGGCCCCGAGACATGCATTGCACTCAATCGGCCAACTGTATTAACAATGAGATGGTCGTAACCAATGGATATCATTCAGGTCGCCAAACACGCCAAAGTTTCAACGGCTACGGTTTCCCGCGTTTTGAACGGATTTCCTGGAGTACGGGAGAAAACCGCCCTGCGCGTGCGGCGCGCCATTGCAGAGATGCACTACGTCCCCAATCCCAATGCCCGCAACCTGCGAGTGGGCCGGACGCGGCTCTTCGGATTAATCGTTTCTGACGTCAATAATCCCTTCTTCCCTGAACTGATCGACGCGTTCGAAGCCCTCGCCGCCGCCGAAGGTATTGAAGTCATCTTCACGCACACCAACTACGATCTGAAACGGCTGCATAGTTGCATCCGCCGCATGATTGAGCGCAGCGTCGACGCCATTGCCGTGATGACCTCTGAAGTGGAAGAAGAAGCATTGCAGCAAGCGGTGCGGGCCGGCATCCCCGTGGTTCTGATGAACCAGCGCAAGCTGGCCGCCAGGTATCCCAATGTTCCGGTGGATTACTCCGCAGGCTTCCGCGAAGCGCTAGAGCATTTGCTGTCGCTCGGCCATCGCGACATCGGTTTTATCGCCGGCCCTCAGTCGCTCAATTCCGCTCGAGGGCGGAAAGATGCATTCACCGCGGCGTTGAAAAGCCGCGGCATTCACGTTCGCAAAAAGTGGATCGCCATTGGAGATATGCGTGTGGAGGGCGGGCGCAAAGCGATGGAAACGCTGCTCGCGCAGCGCCCTCGGCCCACAGCAATTGTGGCGTCAAACGATCTGATGGCCGTCGGCGCACTGCAAGCCGCGCAGGCCAGCCGCATTCATGTCCCGCGGGATCTGTCGCTCATCGGCTTCGACGACTTGCCCATCGCGACCATGGTGCATCCCCCGCTGAGCACCATCCGGCACCCACGGCGCGAAGTGGCCGCAAGAGCCTTCGATTCGCTCTGGAAGACGGTTCGGGGCGATAGCGTTGAGGATGATTCTGCGCTTCAACCGCACCTGGTGATCCGCAATTCCACGGCTCCGCCGGCCCAGTTGAAGCGGAGCTGAAACCCAACGACAACTCGCCTGCCGCCGCAGCAGGGCTGATGCGCAATGCCCGCCGCACGAGCGAGTTTTAGCGGCCTATTCTTTGCTGCTTCTTCATCATTGCGTTTGGCCCGCGGCGAGAAGCAGCACGATCGAGAGCATGCGACCGACCTTTACGACAAGAGCAAAGAAGACCTGCAGATACGACCAGCAAACAACTCAATTATTCAGCAGCCTGCCGGGTGCTGTCTTATTCGCCCTTCGCGCTGAACCGCATCGTGCGGTAGTCGAAGGTGTAGCTCTTGAGCTGGCCGAGAGCGTCCACGCCGAGAATGCCATACACATCGTCGAGCGCACTGGAGCCGAGAGGCTGCGTCAGCACGCGAATGTAGTGCAGCTCAATTGTGGCGTTTCCCACGCGGAGCGGGACCGTCTCCGCAATATAGGAGGGCTGGGATCCGGACGCCTGGCCCGGAGGCGCGTAGAGATCCACCTTCATACTGTTGAACTCGGCGGCATGTTCGTCGAAGTAGCGCGACGTGAGCCAGGTCTGCTGCCCGCCGGCGTCAATCGCATACATGCGCTCATCTCCGGTGCCCGAGCCCGCAGGATCTGGCGGAGCCGCGGCGTCGGATGATGCCCGCACTCGTTTGAATGCCACGATCACCTGATCGCCGTCGAGAAAAAACGGAGCGCCGTCGGTAAGAAGATCGTCCTTGTCAGGAGTTCCAATTTGCTTGGTAGGGCGCACCTGGATGGTGTCGTCCGAGGTGATGGTGAGGCTTCCAATAGCCGCGAGCGCCGGATAGCCCAGCACGCCCTCCACCTGATAGCCCGTGTGCGGAAAGTAATAGTCGGCGTCGTTGTAGACGAAGGCCGTCATGTTGAGCACGGTGAGGCGGCCGCCAATGGTGAAGCGCGGAACCACGGTGGCCTGGACTTCGATGGCCTTTCCCGTAAGGGTGTGAATGGTCGCCTTTTCTTCAGAGAGCTTGAGCCCCACTTCCTTTGCCGTGGAGCGCGCAATCAGATTGAAGGGCAGCGTGGGGTCAAGCATCCAGTCGCGCGAGCGCGCGTCCACAAACACCGGAATGTCGACGAGGCCCAGCGGATCGGTGGTCACCTGAAGCGTGAACGGGTCGCAGGCATCGATGGTCGCGGGCGGGTTGTTCCTGGCCAGCGGAAGCATCTTGAGCGGCATCTCGATCTCGTCTTGCTCATCGGCCGAAAGCTTGGCATGCAGACGGGTGTCGAGCGTTTCAAAAGCCGTGGCCGCCTTCGACCAGTCGCCCAGGCGCAGATAGTCCTCGGCCAGTGCCGTGCGTAGCAGCTTTTCGTGCACCGTGTCGCCGCTGGCGGTTACCGCGTCGACCAACGGCTCCAGGAGCTGCACAGACTGCCTGAGATCGTTGGCGCGATTGGCCAGTACGCCGCGATACAACTGCGCATCCTGCGGTGGAAGCTGATCGAGCTGCGCGGCCACGCGGGAGTACTGGTGATCGGCGAGCAGATTCTCGATGCGCACGTCGAGCGTGAGGCCGCTCGAAGTTCCTGTCTGCAGTTGCGTTCCCGCGCCGGGCTGCTGCGGTTCTTGAGGCGACGGCTGCGCGGAGGGAGCAGGCGACTCCTGCCCTGCCGGCGGAGTTGCCGGCGGTGATGCTTGCGGAGCAGCCGGCGGCGGCGATGGTTGCGCAGCTTGCGGCGCTGGCTGCGTTCCCTTCTGCGCGGCGAGCGAAGACACGAATAGGACAAGCCCAAACAAACAGGCCAACGCGACAACCGGCAGATGGCCTGCGCGATGAGACGCGATGCGGCGGCTGCCTGCTGCCGCGAGTCTGTGGCTGGGGATCATCGTCAATTCGAAGTTAACAGAATCCACCGGCAAACGCGGAGGAAGAGGAGTTGTGGTTTCCGGCACTTTTCTCCGCCGCGGCGGACGAAAAAGCATGGGGCACGGAAATTCGCG
>Ga0302319_10002167_pt1 | contig 42944 bp, 36 predicted proteins | sample Bog_T0_2_FD_203319 | JGI IMG/M metagenome (GOLD analysis project Ga0302319, IMG submission 203319) | Peat permafrost microbial communities from Stordalen Mire near Abisko, Sweden - Bog_T0_2 | ecosystem: Environmental > Terrestrial > Soil > Wetlands > Peat | place: Sweden: Abisko, Stordalen Mire...
TCCCCCCCCCCGGGGGTGGGGGGGGGGGTCCCACGGGGGGGGGGGCCCCCCCCCCCCCCCCCCCCAAACCCCCAGCGCCGGCCCGCCGCTCCCCGACGAGGGACGCGACATGGACGTCGCGTCTACCTTGGTTCGCAACTGGGCGACGCCAGAGGTGAGTCTAGGTTTCGAGCCAAAGTTCGCCCGGGCCGCGGAACTGCACCCGCTCCTGCCACTTGAAACCGCCGGCGGCGAGGCGGCTATTCGGCGCCAGGGCCAGCAGGGTCTCCAGCACGATCCGCGCCTCCATGCGCGCGAGCGGCGCCCCGAGGCAGAAATGAATGCCGAAGCCGAATGACAAGTGATCGTTCTTCGCCCGACGGAGGTCGAAGACATCGGGATTTTGAAACCGGTCCGGATCGCGGTTGGCGGATCCGATCAACTGGAAGATCATCTGGTTCTCCGCCAGCTCCACGCCCTGAAAGACATGGGTCTTCTTGATCCGCCTGAAATTGCGTTGTTTGGGCGCCTCAAATCTCAAGGCTTCCTCGATGGCCGAATCGATCAGGGCCGGCTCGGCCCGGAGGGCCGGCCAGGAATCGCCCGTGGACAGCAGGAGATGGACGAGGCTTCCGATCAGGTTCGTCGTCGTCTCGTGTCCGGCCGTCAGCAGCGTGTTGCACGTAGCCAGGAGCTCGTCCCGGGTGAAGCCCCGGCCCGCCTCCTCGGCCAGTGCGAGCGCGGTGATGACGTCATCCTGGGGCTCGGTCCGCCGCCGGTCGATCAGGGCATTCATGTAGTCGAACATCTCGACCAGGCTCTTCTGCGACACCATGGCCAGCTCAAAGGTGGTCCGCCCCGTGCCCTGGAACCCGAGGATATCGGCGGACCAGCGCTTGAACAGGGCGCGGTCCTGCACCGGCGCGCCCAGCATCTCGGCAATCAGGATCACGGGCAGCGGATGGGCCACCTCCGCGACAAAGTCGAACCGGCCAAGCTTGACCGCATCCCGCAGCATGTCGCCGGCCAGGTTGCGGATGCGCGGCTCGAGCGATGCCACCGTCTTCGGGGTGAAGGCCTTCTGCACCAACGCCCGCAGCCGGGTGTGGTCGGGCGGATCGGAGCCGATGACGTCCTTCTGGGCAAAATAATGCCGGAGCGGCGCCAGCGTCGCGCGCTCGGCGTCGCTCAGATGATTGAAAAGGAGGGCCTGCCGGTTCTCGTTGGAGAGGTTCTCCTTGTCCTTGAGGGATGCCGCCACGTCGTCATACCGGCTCACGACCCAGGCCTGCCACGCGTCGCTCCACAGGATCGGCGCCTCGGCGCGCAGGCGGCGATAGACGGGATACGGATCGACCATCATCGCCGGTGAAACCAGCAAACGATCCAGCTCGGGGTTGGCGTACGAACTCATGGGGAATACCTTGGCTCTGCTTGCGGATCTTCAGCGTCCGCTTCAAGGACGAAATCGAAGGACGGAGCATGGGCTTCCAGCCCATGTTATCGCCGGACACGGGCTGGAAGCCCGTGCTACGTTGGATGAACACTCAGCCCGCTTCGGCGTAACTCCGCGAGGCCATATGATTCCAACCGCGCAGCACCAGCTTCGAGTTGATGTGGTGGTTGCCCGCTTCGATCCGGTCCTTGCCCGAGTGCATCTGGACCAGGACATTCTTCCGCACATGGGGCGAGCGGTTGGGCATGGACCCGTGCACCGTGAAATAATGGAAAAACAGGACGTCACCGGCCTCCGCCTCGATGATCGTCGCCCCGGATAGCGGATAGTTCTTCGCCAGGAATTCCGACTGGCTCTGCCCATCGGTTCCGGCGATGCGTCCGAGCTTGTGCGATCCCGGATAGACCCGCAGGCAGCCCATCTCGTCGGTCGCGCGGGTCACGGCGATGGTGCCCCCGATCATCGTGTCATGCTCGGACGGAAAATAGGTCCAATCCTGGTGCATCGGGAAGGGCGCGCCTTTCTCCGCCGGCTTCTGCAGCAGCTTGCTGTGGTGCAGCACGATGTCCGGCCCGATGATCCCCTCGACCGCGTCGAGAAATACCGGGTCCATCATGGCCTGGAGCCAGCGCGCGGAATAGGACTGGACCTGGTGGGTGTGGTTGATCACCAGGTTGGCCGCGACCTGCAGGTCCGGGTTGTCCCCGACCCAGCGCCGATTGGAGTTTTCGTTGCGCGCCGCGTTGGTGGCGACGATCCGGTCGAAGTCGCGCTCCAGCTCCCGGACCGCCTCGGGCGGGAAGACGCCCCGGGCCAGGTAGTAACCGTTTTCATCAAAGGACTTCGTGATATCGGGATAGCGTTTCATCGCCCCAGCGTGGACCGGCCTGATGGGGGACGGGGATTGAATTGTGTTGTAGAAACCCGCTCTTTGTTGTCCTTTTTCAACACACCATGCTGCTCTGGCCGGCCTCCGCCATCCCCGCCCTGCGCCGCGGCGGACGCTTCCCGATGCCGGAGCACAACCCCGAGTTCGTCTACCGCTCGCCCCGGACGGTGGCCCTGCACCTCAACGACCACGTCGGCCGGCTCTGGCTGGGTGACCGCGAGGTGAGCCTCCTGCCGGGCGACCTCACGCTCACGCCCGCCCGCATGCCGTCGCGCTACGACCTCGCCGGCCCGAGCTACCACCTCTGCGTCCACTTCGACGCCCTGCCGCCGGGCCGCGCGCCCCTCCGCCTGCCGCTCCATTGGCGCACCGGTCCCCACGAGCGGGCGGTGCGGGGCCGCCTCCAGGAGGTGATCGACCTGCGCCGGCTGGGCGACGGCCGGGGCCCGGGGGCCGCCCTGGCCCGGCGGGCCGCCGGCGTCTCCCTCCAGGCCCTCCTGCTCTGGATCGCCGTGACCGTGGGCTCGGAGACCCGCGCCGCCGCCGCCGCGCCCACCCGGGTGGAGTCCGTGGTGACCGAACTGCGCCGCCACCTCGACGAGCACTACCGCCGGCCGCTCGACGTGTCCGCCGTCGCCCGGCAGGTCGGCGTGAGCCAGAATTACCTGGCGCGGCAGTTTCAGGCCCGGCACGGGATGACGATGAAGCGCTACGTGCTCGGACGCCGGATCGAGCTCGCGCGGCACCTGCTGGCCGTCACGCGCCTGCCGATCAAGGCCGTGGCGATCGAGGCGGGCCTGGGCAACCCGCAGTATTTCCACCGCCAGTTCCGGCTGGTCACCGGGCGGAGCCCGAGCGAGGAGCGGGAGATAGCGCCGTAGAAAAGTAGCGCAGGCGTCCCGCCTGCGCTACCTTTCAAACCGCGGCGGGCTCCGCGTAGCTCAGGATCGAGTCATCCGGCGAGACGGCGATCGGCGTGGCCTTGCCGTGGCCCTTGGTCTCGTCGTAAGGCACGTTGGAGAGCGCGTTGTAGCAGCAGATGTAGGCCCGGCGCGGGATGTCGGAATTGTTCGCCTCGGAGGAATGGAAGGTGTTGCAGTGGAAGAACAGCACGCTGCCCGGGGCCGCCTCGCAGTACTGCACCGGCAGGTGTTTCATCGCGGCCTCGACGCGGACCGGGTCCGCCCCGTTCTGGTTCTTCAGCTTGTTGTGGTCGAACCGGCCCAGGAGATGCGAGCCGACGATCACCTTCAGGCAGCCGTTCTGCCGCGTGCACGGGTCCAGCGCGATCATGCAGGAGATCAGCCGGGGATAGAGGCAGGAATCGCCGTACCAGTAGCCGTAGTCCTGATGCCATTCCCAGGCGCCGCCGGTGCGCGGCTGCTTGATGCTGACCTTGCTGTGCCAGTGGTAGATGTCCTCGCGCAGGAGCATGCGCGCATTGTTGACGATCCGCGGGCTGGTCGTGACCGCGCCAAAGATGTCCGCGCGGACGTCGGCCCAGAAGGCCAGCTTGCTGGAGCGCCCGGTGTTGTCCTGGACATCCCAGGCGCTCTCGGTGACGCGGCCATCCTTCTCGGTGGCCGCCCGCAGGATCTCGACTTCGCGCGGACTGAAGACGTCCGGCAGAAGCACAAAGCCATCGCGATCGAAGGACTGGATTTGATCGAAGTTCAGCATGGGAGGAATCGGATTCAGCGGGAAATCATACCTTGCAAACCAACGGGCGCAAGAACGCCAGCCCATTCCGCGCGAGCGCGTCCTGGGAGGGGGCGAGCGGGCGCCAGATCGCGGCGGCGGCGGCGATCGCAAGACATTCTGGGGTAAAGGATTCGATCACCAGGTCGCCCCGGTAGCGGACCGCCTGGAGGCCCGCGGCCACCTGCGGCCACGCCACCAGCCCGTCGCCGGGCGTGCCGCGGTTGTTCTCGCAGGCGTGGAAGTGGGCGAGCCGCGGACCGGCGTGCACGATGGCCTCGAGGATCGAATCCTCCTCGATCGTCATGTGGAAGGTGTCGAGATGAACCTTCACGCTGCGGTGCCCGATCTCGTCGACCAGCTTGACGACCTGGGCCGAGGTGTTGATCAGATCGGTCTCGAAGCGGTTGAGCGGCTCGATCGCCAGCGTCACGCCGTGGTCCGCGGCCATTTTGCCCGCCCGCGCCAGCCCGGCCACCGCCCGGTCCCACTCCCGCTTCTTCTGGTCCGCCGACACCTGCCGCCGTTTTCCGACCGCCGAGTACATCGGTCCGGCAAACACCTTGACGCCCCACCGGTCGCACAGCTTGAGCACATCGGCGATGTACTTGAGACTCTCCCGGCGATACCGGGGGTCGTCGTGCGTGTGGTCGCGGGTGGGGCCGTCGGCCCCGCATTTGCGGGGGCGCAGCCCGGTCGACCGGAGCGCGGCGGCGACCTTGCCGCCCTTGAAGTGCGCCGGATCCTCGACCGCGATCTCAAAGACGTCGAAGCCCATCTCCGCCGCCCGCGTGATGTACGCGGTCGAGTCGTCGGTGAAGGGCGACGTCCAGACCCAGCTGTTGACGCCGATGCCGTTTTTCACGCGCTGCCCTCGTTGAAGAAGACGTGGAGCCCGTCCTTGCCCGGCGCAATGACGTCCAGGCGTCCCGTGCCGCGCAGATCCTTCAGGACGAAGTGAATGCCGCAGCCGGCCCCGATCCCGGGCTGGCCGTAGGCGATGATCTGCTTGGCGAAGCCGGAGCCCGTCCATTTGAAATAATAGATGCCGAGATCGTCGAACTCGCCCGGATCGCGGCCGCAGTGGGCCCGGTACCGCTTGCCGGTGACCAGCTCGGGCTGGCCGTCGCCGTCGATGTCCACCCAGTGCATGTCGTGATACTGGGAGTTGAACGGGTCGATCGGATGCTTGATCCAGGAGCGGGTGCCGTCCCGGCCCCGGTGCTGCTCGTACCAATCGAGTCCATAACCGTGAGCCTGCCCCACGATGAGATCGTTGATCCCGTCCCCATTCACGTCCGCGACGATGATCGGGATGCTCGCCGTGCCCAGGTTGAACTCCTTGTGGAATTTCCAGAGCTGCTCGTAGGGCTTCTCCGGCGCCTCCAGCCAGCCGTCCTGCAGGATGATGTCGGTGCGGCCGCGTCCGAGGATGTCGCCGAAGCCGATCCCGTGGCCGGAGAACTCCGAGCCGGGTCCCTCGCGCTTGAGGAAGATCCGGGCCAACTCCCCCGTGCCCCGCCCCTGTGCGTCGGTGATCCGTTTGAAGACCTGGAGGGGCTGCGGCGGCGTGTTGGGCACGATCTCCAGCTGGCCGTCCCCGTCGAGGTCGACCGCCCGCGTCGTCTCCACGTTGCCGATCTCCGGCAGGCGGTGGATCGTCCACGGCTTGGTCGGATCCGCCGGGCATTCGATCCAGCGGAAGTCGCCGCCATAGCCCCCGGACACGATGTCCAGGCGGCCGTGGCCGGCGATATCGAGGGGTATGGTGGAGAAATCCTCCCAGTACTCCCCGTTGCGCTTTACGTCCGCGATGTAAAATCGCTCGCGGAACGAGGGTCCCTTGTACCAGAAGGCGCCGGAGACGATGTCGATGACGCCGTCGCCATCAACGTCCCAGGCGCCGGCCGATTCATAGCTTTCCGCCGCAATCAGAACTTTCGTGAATTTAACGGGCATAAATCAGACTCCATTTTTCATCCTGAGCCAGTCGCGGCCCAGGCGCAGGTCCTTCAGCGCTTCCGCCGCCCCGACCGTCGGCCCGCTCTCGCCGCGGACAAAGCGGAGGAAATTGGCGGCCTGGACGCGCATGGCGTGGTCGAACGGCATCTTGGGCTGGTAGGTGCTCCCCGCGCTCCAGTTCGTGGTATTGAGCCACTCGTAGGGATGCTGGAAATTGATCGGGTAAGGCGGCAGCGCCGGCGACGGGGCGGTCCCCTTCTTCGGATCGCGCACGACCTTCACTTCCCCGGCCCGGTTGAGAATGAGGGGGGCCGGCAGGGAGAGCTCGAGGTAGCCGGACTCGAATCCGACCAAGGCCACCTCGTGCCAGTCGGAGATGGTCGTATAGGGGATGCACTCAAGGGTGACCGGGATGCCGGAGGTCACCCCGTGGCCGACGATCACCACCCCCGCCGGATCCACGTAGGACAGCTTGTAATCCTCCCCGAGGAGGTGCCGGATCAGATTGAGCTGGTGGATGAAGAAATTGACGAAGTAGAAATAGGCTTCGTTGTTTTCCTTGCTCAGGCCCGGATCCGGCGGATCGACATCCCCCGGGGCCGCCTCGGTGGGGGCGGGGAGCAGGTTGTCGAAGGTGCAATTGGCCACGAAGTCGCCCGACGGGATGGTCACCCGGATGTACTGCAGCTTGCCGATTTCCAGCGTCTGCTTCAGCCGCTCGATCTCGGCCTTCGCCCAGATCGTGGCCGGATCGCTCCGCTTGTGGTAGCCGACCATCACCTTGCCACCGGCCGCCGCGTCCGCCGCGGCGATCTGCTCGCCGACGGGCAGGGAAGCCGCGAGGGGTTTCTCAATGAAGATCGGGACGCCCGCCTTTAGGAGCTCGCCGACCACGATCCCGTGGCGGCCGAACTGCTGGGAGGCGACGATGGCATCGAACTTCTCGTGGGCCAGCAGGTCGGCGGCGTACTTGTAAACCTTGGGGATGCCATAGCGGGTCGCCACCCGCCGGGCCATTTCGTCCCGCATCTCGGCCAGCGCGACGACCTCGCACCCGCCCAGGGTCGCATAATTGCGCAGATGGGCCGACTGGCCCATGAAACCGGCGCCGACAAAGGCGATGCGGAGATTCTGATTCGGGGTGGCCATGGGGGAAAAGCGAAAATCGGAAAGCGGAAGGCGGAAACGCCGACACTTTTCGGGGACCCGCAGCAATGACAAGCAAGTTTCGCGGCCATCGCGTCCGCGCCGGCCGGCTTTAGACGGTGGAGGCCACGGCGGCCGCCGGCGGGTTCTGCTGCTCGACCTCGGCGATGTAGCGCCGGGTCGCCTGCGGCAGCGCGTGCCAGATCCGGATCGCGATGATCAGGCCGAGCAGGGCGAAGGGCGTGAGGAACACCGGCCACATCCGCCAGTTCAGCGTGGTGATGTGGCTCAGGCAGACCGCCTGCAGTCCGCTCCCGATGTAGGCAAACCCGTCCACGATGCCCATGCAGGTGGCGGTCGCCTTGCGGCCGCCGAAATCCGCCGCCGCGGTGCCGGACATCAGCGAGGTGATGCCGACCGCGCACATCACGATGACGACGCCGGCCCAGCCGGCAAGCACCGGCGAGCTGTAGAGCACGCCCGACATCACCAGCGACGTGACCAGGACAATCCCGCACAGGATCGCGGCCGGGGGGCCGCGGCGGGATTGAAAGAGCTTGTCGGAGCTCCAGCCGGCGGCGAGCCCGCCCAGGATGCCGAAGAGGCAGAGCAGCCAGCCCCAGTGCTCCTGAAAGAAGAGCGCCCCCGGCTGTTTGACCTCGGCGGAGAAGATAAAGTACCAGTTGGTGATCCCATCGCGAAAGACGCCCGAGGTCAGCTCGATCAGGGCGATCATGATCATGAGCGGGCTGGTGAACACCTTGCGGAGCAGGTCCATCTTGCTCAGCTTGATGTGCATCTGGCCGTGCGAGGCGTCGTAGGCCTCGAAGGGGGGAAATCCCGCCCCCTCGGGCGTGTCTTTGATCACCCACCAGTCGATCAGCGCCCAGAAGACCAGGATGATCGCGGGGATATAAAATACCGCCCAGGTGGCGTCCACTCCCCCGCCTTTCAGGGCAAACACGTCCAGGATCGCGCGATGCAGCCAGGTCGGGTTGTTGCCGCGGACAGCCTTGGTCATTTCCGCGATGCCCTGGCCCCAGTCGATGGCGAAGTAGATGCCGACCGAGATCAGCGAGCCGAAGATCGCCCCGAAGACGCCCCGCTCCCGGACGTGAAACCAATAGGCCTTGATCTTGATGATCGAGACCGCCCCGTAACTCTGGAAATACATGTTGAGCGCGTAGATCGTCGAAAAGGCCGTCACCAGCTTGATCTTGAGCTGGTGCGTCACGACGAGGTAAGTCAGGACCCCCATCAGCAGGTTGGCGAAGGATGAGCCGAGCGCGCCGATCAGGATGCCCTTCTTGCCGCCGATCCGGTCGACCAGCGGGCCGTTGACGATGAAGGACAGCGCGTAGGTGCAGGTGCCCGCCGCCGCGATCCAGCCAAAGTCCTCCTTGGACATCAGCGAACCCAGGGCTGCCTTCGAAACCGTCAGGTTGTAGCGCCCCATGTAAAGGAACGCATACGTCATCCCAAGGGGAAACCAGTTGATGAAGCGCCGCATCATGAACCAGCGGCTGTGCTTCTGCGGATTGTTCAAAAAATACAGGCCAATGACAATGACCATGCACAATCCGACGGTGGTGAGGTACATGTGAGGCGGGCGCCGGGCGCGATTCAGAGAGAGAACCGTGCGCCAAGACAAGCACAACCGTTTAGGGAGGGGAATACCCCATAGCCTCCGCCCGTCCGCCCGGTTATCCTTCCCCGCTCAACCCGAGTCACTTAGGGCCCAAATCGACCCCTCGTTCCCATGAATAAATCCCCCATTACCCGCAAGAGAATGATCCGGCTGCTGAATGAGGATCTGGCGCGCGAATACCAGGCGATCATCGCCTACACCGTCTACAGCCAGACCATGAAGGGCGCGCAATACCTTCATATCGCGGGCGAGCTGGAGAAGCATGCCGCCCAGGAGCTGAGCCACGCACTCCTCATCGCCAAGCAGGTCGACTATTTCAACGGCACCCCGGTGACCGCGCCGAAGGCCGTGAAGTTTTCCGCCAAGGCCGCCGACAACCTCCGCTTTGACCTGGAGAACGAGCACGCGACGATCCTCCAGTACCGGCAGCGCATTCGCCAGGCCGAGGACATGGGGGAGTTTGGCCTGAGCGAGGTCCTGCGGAGAATCATCGCCGAGGAACAGGACCACCTGACCGATTTGGCGGACGCCCTGGGCATCGACAACCCCAAGCTGTAAGGCCGGCCCCTGGCGCCACCCCGTCTTCCGCTCCGCAACCTCAACCCCGCTCCCTCCATGGCCCTGCTCTTCGTCGCCCTCTTTCTCATCATTTTTGGCCTGAACCTGCTGTTCGGCCTGTCCATCCCCCTGTGGGTCACCGGCCTCCTCGCCCTGGTCGGCGGCGTGCTGCTGATCATGGACTACTTCCGCGTTCGCGTGGAGAAGAAGTAGGCGTGGCGCGGGGTTGCGTAGCGCCGCGGAGCGGTTCACGTTGGACCGCTTATGGCCCTGCTCAGCCTGCTCGACATCAACCTCAGCTTCGGTGGTCCGGCGATCCTGAAGAACGTCAATCTTCAGATCGATCCCGGCGAACGCGTGTGCCTGCTGGGTCGCAACGGGGCGGGCAAGTCCACGCTCATGCGCATCATCGCCGGCGAAATGAAGGCGGACACGGGGGACGTCTTCCGCCCATCGGGCGCCCTTTACACCCGCCTGACGCAGGAGGTGCCGACCGACGTGCATGGCCCGGTCCACGATCTGGTCGCCACCGGCCTGCGCAAGGCGGCTGATCACGAGGAAGACTGGGAGCGGGAAGTCCGGATCGAGAACCTCCTGGATCGGCTCCAGCTCGACTCCCATGCCGAATTTTCCACCCTCTCCGGCGGTCTCAAGCGCCGGGTGCTGCTGGCGCGGGCGCTGGCCGGCCAGCCCGACCTGCTGCTGCTGGACGAGCCGACCAACCATCTCGACATCGAGTCGATCCTCTGGCTCGAGGAATTTCTCCTCCAGGCCAGGCTGTCCATTTTCTTCGTGACCCACGACCGGGTCTTCCTCCGCAAGCTCGCCACCCGCATCGTCGAATTGGATCGCGGCCGGTTGGTGAGCTGGGCCTGCGATTACGACACTTATCTCACCCGCAAGCAGGATGTCCTCGAGGCCGAGGAGCGCCAGCAGGCGCTGTTCGACAAAAAGCTCGCGCAGGAGGAGGCCTGGATCCGTCGCGGCGTCAGGGCCCAGCGCTCCCGCGCGCAAAGCCGCATCAACCAGTTGATGCAGATGCGCGCCGACCGGCGGGCCCGGAGGGAGCGCACGGGCAACGTCAACCTGAAGCTCGCCGAGGCCGAACGCTCGGGCGTCAAGGTGATCGAGGCGGAAAACGCCGCCTTCGCGTGGCCCAACGGCCGGCCGCTGGTGCGCGATTTCACGACGACCCTCATCCGCGGCGACAAGATCGGCATCATCGGTCCCAACGGGGCGGGCAAGACAACCCTGATCAAGCTCCTCCTCGGCCAGCTCGCGCCCACCTCCGGCACGATCACCCACGGCACGAATCTGGAAGTGGTCTATTTCGACCAGCTCCGGGAGCAGATCGACGACTCGAAAACCGTCGCCGACAACATCGCCAACGGCAATCCCACCGTGACCATCGACGGCCAGACGCGCAACGTCATGGGCTACCTGCAGGATTTCCTCTTCACCCCCGACCGCGCCCGCACTCCCGCCCGCGTCCTGTCCGGCGGGGAGCGCAACCGCCTGCTGCTCGCCCGGCTCTTCACCAAGCCCGCCAACGTCCTCGTGATGGACGAGCCGACCAACGACCTGGACGCCGAGACGCTCGACCTGCTGGAGGACCTGCTGGTCGAATACCAGGGCACGCTGCTGCTCGTGAGCCACGACCGCGAGTTCCTCGACAACGTGGTGACCAGCACCTTCGTCTTCGAAGGCGCCGGCCGAATCGGCGATTATGTGGGCGGATACGCCGATTGGCTTCGTCAGCGCGCCACCGCCCGGCAACCGGTCCCCGTCCCCGAGACCCCTCGCAAACCGGCGGCCCCCCCCGCGCCGCGCCGCAAGCTCACCAACAAGGAGCAGCGCGAACTCGACGCGCTGCCGGCCCGGATCGAAGCGCTCGAGCAGGAACAGGCCGCGCTCGGAGCCAAGCTGGCCGATCCGGTCTTTTACAAAGGCGAGCCCTCCGCCCCGGCCGCGGCCAAGGCCCGGCTCGAAGCCTGCGAGCGCGAGCACGCGGAGGCCTTCGCGCGCTGGGAGCAGCTGGAGTCGCTCCGCGCCAAATCCTAACAAGTAGCGCAGGCGGGACGCCTGTTCACTCCACCGACACCCGCGTCACGTCAGATATCCTCACGGGAAATTGGCCAAGCCCGACCAAGCGCCGCCCATCGCAGGAGACATTCCTGAGCAGCAGCCGCCCGATCGGAGCAGCCGGATCGCCGGCGACGGCAAAGACAGCGACCGGCGGCGGCCGCCCCTCGAACGCCACGTCGACCAACTCCAGTTCCCCGATCGCGGCCTGCTCCACGGCAATCAGGGACTGGACCCGCCGCACGTCGAAGGTGCAGTCGACCACCCGGATTTTCCCGTACCGGCTCGGCCGGCCGGCCGCGTTCCGCCGCAGCCCGTGGACCAGCAGCGTCGTGTGGGTGATCGCCGCGAAGTCGCAGCCCTCGAAGCTGAAGTCGCCCTGGTCGTGATCGGCATAAAAGCCCAGCCGCACGCCGCTGCCCCGCAGATTCCAGCCCAGCAACCCGCGAACGACATGGTTCTCCGACGCCCGGCGGTCATAGGTCGAAAAGTAGTGCCCCGACGCAAAGCTGTCATCGTTACACGCAACGAGGCAGTTCTCGATCAGAACGTTGCGGCTGCTTCCCGTGTTGATGCCATCGGCATACTCCGGCGCACAGGCAGGCGGGGTGAGAATTTTGACGTGGCGAATCACGACATCGTCGCATCCCCGGCAGTTGAGGTTAAAGTTCCTGCCGTTGCGGATGGTGATCCCCTCGATCCGAATCCGCCGCGAGCCGGTGATGAAAAGCGGGGACTGGGTGATCCACGGGCACAGCCCATTGGCCGTGTAGTAATCGACCATGCCGTGCTGGTAGTTGTTGCCGCCGAGCACGTAGTGCTCGTAGCCCTGGTGATCGATGCCGCCCCGGCCCGTGACGCTGACATTCTCGCAATCCTGCAGCCAGAGCCCGTGCCGGTGCTCGTTTTCCCCGCGGGCGCTGGGACGCACCTTGAGCAGGCAGCCGGCCGAGAGATAAAGGCTGAAGTCGCGCCCGTTCTTCAGACGAAGGCCTGAGACGGCATGGACCCCGGGTGGCACGACCAGCGTCCGACCCGCTCCGTTCGCCGCCGCCAGGGCCTTGTCGAAGTTCGCGGTCTGGTCCGTCTTCCCGGTCGGGTCGGAGAGAAACGGCCTCGCGTCGATCACCCGGTCGCCATCCGGCACCGGAAGCTCGATCTCCGGCGCGTCAATCGCCACCATCAATGGCGGCAGTGCGTTGATCCGGACGATGAAGTAGCGCGGATCGCCGGTGCCGCTGGAGAATCGAAGTACCCTGCCCTCCGCCCGGGCCCCGGCGGCACGCCGCGCCGGGATCACCTCGAAGCTCCGGATCTCCTCGACCGCCTCCACCCTCAGCGCCACGTCGCCCCCGGCCCCGAGGTGCGCGCTGTGCAGGTGCATGCAGGCCGGATCGTGGATGTGGCAGTAGGCGGGCAGCTTGCGGTACTCCGCCGCCAGCCGCTCCCGCTCCCCCGCATTCATCGGCGGCGTCTCCACCACCCGCACCGGACTCCCGTCCGCCTCCAGCCGGAACGCCCGGCTGGGGAAATCGCCGGCGAAGCCATAGTCGATGATCACGCCGGATGTTCCCGAGCGGCCGGTCGACCGACAAGCCGAAAGGCCGCCAGACAAATGTCATCCGCCGGATGACATTTGGAAGTTAGGCGCGTCGGTCCGCCGCGTTCCTCTTACGAAACGCGAAAGGGACGGCGCGTCTACCTTCGATGGTGCGCGGGCGTCCCGCCGGCAATCTCGACGACGGCAGGCGGGACGCCTGCGCTACTTTTCTAGTCGCCAGCGGTGGACGCCGGTCACGGAACCGGCGGGCAACCCGGGCAATTCGACATCGGCGGTGATGCCCCGGGGCAGCCGCAGCTCGACGTCGAGACCGGTATCGGTCCGGGTCCAGCTGGACTCGATCAGGCCCTGCGGCGAGGGGATGGCCAGGTTGGCGCGGTTGACGCCGGGAATCGCGAACTCGGGCGCAAAGCGGATGCGGCGCCAGGCGGTGCCGGTCTGCGTCACGCCGCCGATGATCCGGGCGAAGTGATACATCGGATGCGCCGACCAAGCGTGGGTGCGGCTCGCGATCGTGTCGAAAATCATCACGTCGAAATTCTCCCAGGTGCTGCCGCCGGGAATCATCTTCGAATAATGGCGGAGGATGTGCTCAATCACCTCCCGACGGTGGCCGGCGGCGGCCAGGGCCTCGTAGACATACGTGACCCAATAGCTCGACGGCCGGGCCACGCCCTCGATCTTGTCGTCCCGCGCGTAGGGCAGCAGCGACTTCGCCAGCAGGTTCGCGTGCTGCTCCGGCCGCAATCCGGTGTGCAGCGCGAGGGTCTGGCTGTGGACGCAGTGGCTGGGCACCGGGCGGTAGTGTTTGTCCAGGCCGTCGTGGAAAAGGCCCGCCTGGGCGTCCCAAAGCTGGCGATTCACGCGCTGCGTCTGATCGGCGAGCAGCGCGGCCAGCTCCGCTTGCTCGCGCTTCATCCCCGCGGCGGCGGCCAGGAGCGACAATTTTTGCAGCGCCAGGACGTACCAAAGGTTCAGCAGCGTCGGGATCGGGTCCTTGTGGATCTCCGTCCAGTCGAGGAAGAGCCAGTAGCGGGGATCATAGCGGAGCAGCCCGGTGCGGGGGTCCCGTCCCTCGGTCTGAAAATAGCCGAGGACCCGGCGCGCCCGCGGCCACTGCTCGACAAACAGGCTGATGTCGCCGGTCTGGTGGTAATGATCCCACAACGTGAGCAACCAGATGAGGGAGAAGTCCGGCAGGATGCAGTTATGGAAGTCGCTGGGCGCATGGCCGTAGGTCAGGCCGTTGGGCACGTCCTGCTGCCCGATCTGCCGGATGCCGCGGACGACCAGGCGGGAGTCGCTGCAGAGGTGAAAGGTGTTCTGCGCCTGGACGCGGGCGTCGCCCCACCACTGGGCCTGCTCGCGCCAGGGAGTGTCGACATAGGAGTCGAGGGCGCAGATCCGCTGCGTCTGGACGCAAATCCGATGAATGGCATTCAGGTCCGCGTGATCGGTCACGAAACGGCCGGTGATCTCCATCGGATAAACGCTGAAGCGCAGCGTGAGGCGCAGAGCCAGGGGCGCGGTTGACCCCCGGACCATGACCACGAGATAGCGGTGGCCGATCAACTGGAAGAACTCGTGGCGGTTGCGACCGGGGCGCAGGCGCAGGCGGGCGCCCATGGCGGAGCCGCACCCGAGGCGGCCATCGGGGATCGAAGGCGAGCCGTCGTCTTCCAAATACTCGGTGAAGCAGAAATCGAGCGCCTCGCCGCCGCGGGCGCCGGTCGCGTCGACGAGCAGGGTGCCGATGACGGGCTTGCCCATGTCGAGCAGCGCAACCCGCCAGCGGTCCCGACCGGTCGCCCCGATTCGGACGGTCTTAAAAGGTGGAAGCGGCGTGCCCGCCGCTTCTGGACGCGGGCTGGAGCCCGCGTCTACCTCTTTTTCGCGGGGGGACGGCGTCCATTTCGCGCCGGCCAGCTCTCCCCGCATTCCGACGCTGACGTTCTTGCCCTGCTCCCAGCCGGGATCGTTGGCCCCCGCGGCGGTGCGGAGCACGCGGGCATAGGGCAGCAATTCGTGGCCCAGATTGGCGATGCCGCGCGGTTCAAAGGAGTGCCACGGCATGCAGCCGCTGGCGCGGCCACCCACCGCCCACGGGTCCACCTGCCATCCCTTGGGCACAAGGGCGGAGGTGATCCAGGCCTGGTCGCCGGCGCGGGCATCCGCGTGCTCCTGAAAGTTGAGCAGCCAGGAAAGCCGGGCGGTGTCACCTCGGTTGCCGGGGGTGAGGCGCTTGATCCAAGCGGCGTTGGTGGCGACGTCCACCCCGCCCATCTTCCCGGCGCAGATCAGGCCGGCCAGGCCCTGGTGCAAGTACTGCCCGCAATGGGCTCCGGAATTGTAGACCCGGACGCTGAGCCAGTTATGGCCGCGGCGCAGGAGCGGAGCCAGGTCGTGCTCATCGTAGGGCCAGTGGGTCTGGAACCCCCGGGCCGGACCCCGGCCGACATAGCGGCCGTTGAGGTAGAGCATGTAGTTCTGGTCGGCCGTGATGAAGAACGGCGCGCGGCGCGGCCGCGTCTTCAGCCGGAAGTCCCGGCGGAAATCCGCGTAGGTGTTCTGGAGGGACGAGGGCAGCCCCGGCCACAGCCATTCGGATTTCTCAAAGGGATGAAGTGCGGTCATGGGAGGCAGCGTCCGATCGCAAAGCAGGGGCCTTACGAGCCGTGAAGATTTGAACAGGAAGGACGGGAAGAGTCCGATCCTTCCGGGCTATTTTTCCGATCTTCCCGTCCTTCCTGTTCAAAAAAACGGTCAGAGTCCATCGGGTTGCGCCTTGGGCGGCAGCGCCGAGCGGCGGTAGCCGACGCCCATGCGGTCGAATCGCGCCAGCATCCGCCGCAGCCGCTCCCGGAATTCCGGGTAGTTTTTCCGGCCGGCGGGCGTCCACAGCACCTCGGCCAGCGCGGTCAGGCGCGGAAACATCATGTATTCCAGGCGGGCCCAGCCGGGGATGTCCTCGCGCCAGAGCTGGCCCTGCCCGCCGAGCACCCGCACGTGATGGGCCGGCTCCAGCTCCTCGGGGATCGGCTCGAAGGCATAGACCTTCTCGAGCGTGGTCTCCATGCCCCACCGGTCCTCGTCGCCGCCGACGTTGCTCTCGGTGAAATTGAGATAGGTGTGGGTGTGCGGGGCCAGCACCACGTCGTGACCGGCGCGCGCGGCCTGGACCGCCCATTTGACGTCGCGCCAGGCCATCATCGCCGCGCCCGGCGCCAGCCCGCCCTCCTGGATCTCGTCCCAGCCGATCAGCCGGCGGCCGCGGTCGGCGAGGAACTTCTCGGTGCGGCGGACGAAGTAGCTTTGCAGCTCGTGGGTGTCCTTGAGCCCGTGGGCGCGCATGAAGGCCTGCGCGGTCGGCGACTTCTCCCACTGGTCCTTCATCGCCTCGTCCCCGCCGATGTGGACGAAGGTCCCGGGAAAGAGCGCCAGCACCTCGGTGAAGACATCGTCGAGAAACTGGAAGGTCTCCGGCTTCGGGGCGTAGGTCTCGGTGATGATGCCCCAGTGGCATTGCACCTTCGGCGCATACTCCGGCACGTCGGTGTTGCCCAGGTGGGGATAGGCCGCCAGCGCCGCCGAACTGTGCCCGGGGAGCTCAATCTCCGGCACGATCCGGATGAAGCGCTCCGCAGCGTAGGCGACCACGGCGCGGATCTCGTCCTGGGTGTAGTACCCCCCGTGCGGGACGCCGTCGCCCCGGGCCTCCTCGTCGCGCCGCGGCGTTTCCGCGCGCCACGCCCCGATCTCGGTCAGTCGCGGGTAGCGCTTGATCTCGATCCGCCAGCCCTGGTCGTCCACCAAATGCCAGTGGAAGACGTTGAGCTTGTGCAGCGCCATCAGGTCGATGAAGCGCTTCACCTCAGCGACGGAGGCGAAATGCCGCGAGACGTCGAGCATCGCGCCCCGCCAGCCGAAGCGCGGTCCATCGGTAATTTCCACCGCCGGCACCTCGGGGCGGCCGTTCTGCGTCCGCCGCCCGCTTTGCTCGACGTCCGGCGGCAGCAGCTGGCGCAGGGTCTGCACCCCGTAAAACACGCCGGCCGGGGCGGCGCCCCGGATGGCGACGCCGCCCGCGCCGCTCGTCAGCCGGTAGCCCTCGGGACCGAGCTCGCCCGCGAGGGCGGGATCGACGGCCAGGGTGATGGCGGGGGCGTCCGGGACGGCGGGTTCCCCGATCCCACCCAGCCAGCGGGAGAGCCAGGCGGCAACCGGGGCCGAAGCCGCGTCGTGCCGGAGGCCGGTGGCGGCGGTTAAGACGAAGGGCGCGCCCGCCACGGCGCGAAGCTCGCGGGGCGCAGGGAGGATGTCAGGCGTTTTGACCACAATCTCACGAGCCAATCACAGCCTCGGTGACGGGGTCAAAGAAATGCGCATGGTCGAGGTCAAAAACCACCTTGATCCGCTGGTTGACGTGAAAACGGTCCGTCGGCCGCACCCGGGCGATGAACGACGTGGCCCCGGTCTGGAGGTAGAGGTAGGTCTCGGCGCCCATCGGCTCGGAGACCTCGACCGTGACCTCGGCGGTGCGGGCGGGATCAGCCGAGGCGACCGTGAGCTCGTCGTGCAGGTTCTCCGGGCGGATGCCGAAAATGATCGGCTTGTCCACATACGCGGCGGCCTTGCCGGCGAGACCCTCGCCCAGCGGCAGGGTGAGCGGCGTGCCGGGGTTGTTGGACTCGACAAAGGCCAGCCGGCCGCCCGCGGGCTTGATCGTGCCCTTGAAAAAATTCATCGGCGGCGAGCCGATGAATCCGGCCACGAAGAGGTTCGCCGGATGCTCGTAGAGCGAGAGCGGCTCGGCCACCTGCATGATCCGGCCGTCCTTCATGACGCAGATGCGGGTGCCCATCGTCATGGCCTCGAGCTGGTCGTGGGTGACGTAGATCATCGTCACGCCCAGCCGGGCGTGCAGTTTCGAGATCTCGGTCCGGGTCGAGGCCCGCATCTTGGCGTCGAGATTGGACAGCGGCTCGTCAAAGAGGAAGACCTTGGGTTTGCGCACGATCGCCCGACCGACCGCCACGCGCTGGCGCTGGCCGCCGGAGAGCGCCTTGGGCTTGCGCTCGAGGTAGGGCTCGAGGCCGAGCATCGTCGCCGCCTCGCGCACGCGCACGTCGATCTCCTTTTTCGGGAATTTCCGCAGCTTCAGGCCGAAGGCCATGTTCTCGTAGACCGACATATGCGGATAGAGGGCGTAGTTCTGGAAGACCATCGCGATGTCGCGATCCTTGGGCAGCACGCCGTTCACCACCTTGCCGTCGATCGAAACCGTGCCGCCGGTGATCTCCTCCAGGCCGGCGATCATCCGCAGCGTGGTGGACTTGCCGCAGCCGGATGGGCCGACCAGCACCATGAATTCGCGATCGCGGATCTCGAGATTGATGCCGTGGACGACCGGGACCCCGGCGCCGGACTTGTCGGGAAACACCTTGACGAGGTTTTCAATGATTACGTTGGCCATGGGTAATAACGAAGAAAGACGGGTTGATTGACTTTTATTGCGCTAAAATGACAAGACCTTTAGGGCGAGCGGCTCAATTTGATCGGGTTGGCTCCCTGCGCGGCCGGTGATGGCCGATCCCGATCTGCCGCAAGACCCGCCGCAGCGGCCGGATGCGGCAATGAGGCCATCAAGGGCCGCAACGGGAGCCAACCCGATCAAATTGAGCCACCATGATTGATAGATTTTCAGATGAGTTGCTGCGCAATTGCCGCCGAGGGAAGAGTCTTCCGATCAAACCGCACCGGGGGAGGTGGAGGTGGCGGAGAGGGTGAAGCGGGCGGGGTTGTGGTTATACTCGGCGACGGCGATGGCGCCGTAGTTGCCGACCTGCTCGCCGAGGGCGGCGGGGACGATGCGGCAGTTCGCCAGGGAGCCGGGCAGGGCCTCGCGCTCCAGGGCCTGGCGCATCGCCGGTTCCAGCCACTTTTGGCTGCGGACGTACACGCTGCCGATCACGATGCGCTCCAGGTCGAGCATGTCCACCATCAGGGCCAGGGCCTCGCCCAGGCGTCCGCCGACCAGGGCCAGGAACTCCGCGGCCAGGGGATCGCCCCCGGCGGCGGCCGCGCCGACGGCGGCGGCGGTCACTTCCTCCCGCCGCGCGCAGCCGAATCCGCCCGGCAGCCCGCGGTCGCGCAGGAATTCCTGCGCCCATCGCCCGATGCCCCCGCCGCTGCAAAATCCCTCGAAGGAACCGCGCTTGCCATGCCCCCACGGTCCATCCGGCGCCAGGCGCATATGCCCCACCTCCCCGGCATTGCCGCCGCCGAGATAGAGCCGCCCGTCGAGGATCAGGCCGGCGCCCATGCCCGTGCCCGCCGTGAGGAACGCCATGTGCCGGCAGCCCCGGCCCGCCCCAAAACGCCACTCCGCCAGGGCGCAGGCCTTGGCATCGTTCATCAGGTAGGCGGGGCCGCCAAAGCGCCGGTGAAAATAGTCGACCACCGGCACGTCATCCCAGCCGGGCAGATTGGGCGCCCCGGTGATCAGGCCGCGGTCGGCCGCCAGGGTGCCGCCCGAGATGCCAATCAGCGGCGCTGGCCCGGGTTCCGCCCGGGCCACCGCCGCGGCCAGGTCCGCCAGCGTCTCGTCCGGGCCCCGCGTGGCCATGCGGTGAATTTGCGTGATCTGCCCGTTCTGCTCGAGAACGCACACGGCACACTTGGTGCCGCCGATATCAATGCCAAAGGTCATGGGGGATAAAGTTAGTCCATCAGGCTGACACCCATCAGGCCGATGACAACATCTTGGGAGAGCGTTTCGAGGGTGATGTCCTGCAGCGCCGCGCCGGGCCGGAGCGTCCACGACAGCACCATTGCGCGGCAATGGGCGCCCAGCTGCACGGTCGGCGGGGGCGTGGGCGGCAGGCACCAGGCGTCGGATTCGTAACTGTAATCCAAGCCGCCCCACGGGCATAGCGACCAGAAATTCAAGGGCGGCACGAGTTCCAGCCGCTCGATCCCGCCGTCGGCGTAGCGGAAGCGGAGCTCGGCGTTGGCAATCCGGGTCTGCATCGGAAAGGTCGAGCCGCAGACCAGCAGCCACGCGGCACCGGCCGCCCGGTTGACCGGGATCGTCACGGCGCGCGGCCAGTTGTCCCAGAGCGAGGTAAAGACAATGTTCCGCTCGAGCGCGAAGCGCGCGAACGGCACGTGCTGCGGCGTGCGGATCCGGCCCGGCCCGGATGCGAGCCGGTCGAGGTGGGAGAGATCGATCTTCGGCGGACCTTCGCGCCAGTGCGGAAAGGTCCAGGCGGAATAACCGTCGACGCCAAGGCGCACGGAGCAGGTCTTGGGGCGCGGCGACAGGTACTGCTGCTGGAAAATCGCGCGCACGTCGCCGTTGGCGTGCGGAGCGAGATCGAGGCAGGTCCAGGCGGCGTCGTGAGGAGCTTCGCGCGGCGTGCGGGAGGCGCGCTCGGCTTCGCCGGCCGGGTCACTTACCTTTAGTTTGAAGACCTGCCATTGCGGCAGGTCGCCGACGGTGATCCCGACCAGTACGAGGTGATGGCCGGGCTTGGGCGCGATGCGGGCGGTCAGGGCGTGGCCGGCGAGATGGGTGTCGATGAGGATATCGTGGAAATCTTTATTAAGTAGCGCAGGCGTCCCGCCTGCCGTCGTTGAGATTGCAGGCGGGACGCCTGCGCTACTTTTTTCGCCGAGCTCCAGCCGCACCTGATCCCCCACCTTCGCCTCGATATTCCGAGCGGAAGCCGCCGGCGCCCGCTCCACGAGCTCGATGTCGATCGTGAGGCGGAGCGCGGAAGCAACCCGGAAACAAATCCACGTGCAGCCATATCCCGGCTCCGCCGTCCAACTCACCTCCCGGCCGCCGAGCATGACCCTCCGCACGCCGGTGGCGCGCACCGGGAGCCGAAGCTCCACCGCCGCGCCGCGCGCGAGGGTCACGCGATAGCGCTCGGCGGCCCCCTCCCGGCGATACTCGAGCGCGTAATCCGGGATGCGCAGCGCGGCGTGCTCCCACGCCGCGGGGAACGCGGGGTGGAGGCGGACCACGCCATTCGGATAATCGGGGTCGAAACCGAACAGCCCCTCGGCCACGACGCGGGCAAATTCGTGGGCGCTGTCGCCAAAATCGGTCCCGGCCCCGATATGGCTGAAACCGCCGGGCACCGCGCTGGCGTAGCAGCCCTCCAGGGTCGTGCCGTGGAGGAGGTCCCAGCCCTCGTCCCCCAGCCCGCTTTGAAAATAGGCCAGCGCCAATTGGCAAAGGTCGCCGGAAAACATGTCGCGCACGGACCACTTGGACGGCACCCAGTTCGAGGCCTGGCAGACCACTCCGCCGTACGGCAGCCGGATGCGCTCCAGCGCCCACTCGGTGAAATAGAGCGCCTGGATCGCCTCGTCCGGGGTGGTCATCCCCGCGTCGATCGGCAGGAACTGGCTGTAGGTCCAGGCGTCGGCGTGCACCCGCCGGTGGCCGCCCTGTTCGACATAGACCCCGAAATGCCCGCGCTCCTTCAGCCAGAGGCCGTCGCGCAGCGCGCGCTGGATCTTTTCCGCCTGTGCCCGATGCCGCGCCTCCGCGACCGTGTCGCCGGCCCGGCGGGCCAGGTCGGCGGCGGCCCGGTGGCCGTAAAATACATAGGCCGATTCCTCGACGCTCCCGCCGCCATTGTACCACATGGAATCGGTCGGCAGCGTGTTGATGTAGCTCTCGTACAGCCCGTCGCCGTCCGGGTCGAAGCACGCGCGGGCCCACTCCAGGTGCAGTTCGAGGGCGGGCCGGAGGATTTTCTCCAGCGCCGGATCGGCGGTCCAGCGCCAGTCGCGGATGGTCTGGTCGAAGAATTGGGTCTGGGTGTTGTAGAAATGCTGGTCGAGCGGGATCCGGCCGCGCCCGTAAAGGCGGGACGAAGGGCCCTCCTGGCAGAGCCGCATCGATGGATCGGCGCGGGGTTCCGTCCGGTCCCCGGCGTCCACCACCTGGGCCGCGGCATAGTGGGCCGCATTGCCGCGAACCCGCTCATGCCAGCCGAGCACGGTGGCGCCCGCGATGACCCGCCAGCCCAGGAAACGGATGCTCCAGCTCATGCAGCCGTGCCGAAAGATGAAGGATCCGCGCTCGCAGTTGCCGTCGATGGGGTGGCAAACGGCGGCGACGGCGGCGTCGAGCCGGGGCTCCGGGGTTTCCGTCCGCATCCGCTCGACCGACTCCAGGGTGGCGAGCGCGTCGGCGAAATCCTGCTCGGGCCGGTCAACCCCACCGCCGCCTGCCGCGCCCGCGGCAAAGCTCCAGTACACTTCGTCGCGGCCGGCGCGCAAGGCGATGACCTCGCACGCGACCGGCAGGTCGCCCGCGGCCGATCCGGCCAGGGCCGCCGGGGTCGCCCCGGCCGCGGCATCCGCGACGGTCCTGGTCCCGCCCCGATCCGACCGCCCGAGCACCGCGACCGTGGCGTCCGCGCCCGCCGCCACGCGGAATCCTCCCCCCTCCAGGCTGACCGCGTTGCCGCGGCTCCACGCGGGCATCGGTCCGATCGTCAGTTCGGCTTTCACGGCATCGCCGCCCCGATAGACTTGGGGGTTGCCGCGGTTGACCGGGTCCCAGTGCGTGCGCGGATCGTCGTCCGGCCGGGCCCCGCCAAAGGTCCACACCAGGCGGTCGCCAGGGGCTACGCCGCGCGCCTCCAGGCGCGCGGTGAATCCGGCGCCCGTGCGCCGCGGCGCGACGGTCAGGGTCGCCTCCATGCCCGGCAACCCGGGATCGGAAATCGTCCAGGCCATCCGACCGCAGCGGTAGCTTGCGGCCACGGTGCCGAACTCGTGAAACCAGCGGCCGCCATCCGAACGCACGATGGCCGCAGCAAAAGATCCCAGGACATAGGGCCGGGCGAGGAGGCGGACGAAGGGGCGGTCGCCGGCCAGGGTCACTCCTTCGACTCCGCTCGGGGCGGGCCCTTCGACTCCAGGCCCTTCGACTACGGCCCCCGGCGCGTAGGCTGGCCCGTAGAGGGGCCGGTTGTTGAAATACGGCCCGTTGCGGCCGACGATCGCGCGATCGTCGGCTTCGTAGCGCAGCTTCCCGTCCCGCCGGTAGGCAGCGGTGACGATCTGCCCGGGCTCACGCCCTGGTGGCGCTTTCATCGCCGCAGCTGGCCGTAGGCTTCCTTGACCGCGGCCAGACCCGCCTTGGGATGGAAGGGGTAGGCAATATAGGCATCCGACATCTGCGGCCAGCTATCGGCGAGATTCCACAGGAAGATGCCCCAGCAGTTGGGCTGGCCGCCGTAAAACTCGACCCAGAACTTCGAGGCCTCGGCCTGCAGTTGCTGGGTCTTGGCGATCAGATCCTCGAGGGACTTCGGCTCCTCCCAGCCCCGGGCCTTGATGCTGTCCCAGAGCGTGCGGTAGCGCCCCTCCAGGTCGAGCCGCCAGCAGTCCGCCCCGTGGGTCAGGTATTCCGGATTCCAGACCGGCCAGCGGTGGGCGGGGCTGACAAACGTCTCGATCACTTCGAGCGGCGGCATCCCGAGATGGCCGATCTCGGTCACCATCCTGGGCTTCTGCTTCACGTAAAAATCCGCCCGGTAGGACAGGCCGTGGCCCCAGATGTGGCAGTCGCCCTCGAGCGGCGAATTCTGGTCGTAGATCGTGGGGGAATATGGGGAGGTCGGCACGTAGGGCGTGAGCGGCGCGTGGGTCCGCACGACCGACGCCAGGACGTCCTTGCTCAACGGGTTGTGCCGGTAGTCGGGATAATTGAAGCTGTTGTCGGCCAGGACGTCATTCTCGTTGTCCCCAAACCACACCGCCAGGCAGGGATGGTTGCGCAGGCGGCGCACCACGTGCTCGGCCTCGCGCCGCGCCTCGTCGAGGAAGGCGAGATCCTGCGGGTAGCAACCGCAGGCGAACATGAAATCGTGCGTGATCAGGATCCCGCGCTCGTCGCACATCGAGTAGAACGAGTCGCGCTCGTACACCCCGCCGCCCCAGACCCGCATGGCGTTGATGTTGGCATCCCGCGCCGCATCGAGCAGCTGGCGGTAGCGCGCGTCGTCGACCCGGGCGAAGATCGCGTCCGCCGGCGTCCAGTTCATGCCCTTCAGAAAGATGTTCCGCCCATTGACCGCCACGATGAACGAGGTGGTGCCGTCCGCCCCCGGCTCCTGGATGAGCGCAACCGTGCGGATGCCGAAACGGCCCGCGCGGCGGTCGAGCTCGCGGCCGTCGCGGCGCAGGGTCGCGCTCCAGTCGTAGAGCGGCTGCCCGCCATGGTCGTGGGGCCACCAGAGCTTCGGCTGCGCCACCGTGAACCGCTCGACGTGGCGCCCCCCGGCGCGATCGCAGGCGATGGCCAGCCGGCGGGTCTGGCCCGCCACGGTCAGCTCGCACTCCACCACCCCGGGCTGGCCGTGGTTGCGCTTCACCTCCACCAGGGCTTCCAGCACCGCCGCGCCGTCGAGCAGGGCGACCGTGCTGACGAAGACGTCGTCGATCTCCGCCTCGTCCACCAGGACGAACGAGACCGGCTGCCAGATGCCGATCGTGACCAGCCGCGGCGCGATGTTCCACCCGTAGCAGGACTGCGCCTTGCGCACGTGGAAGCGCAGCGGCGGCCCGTAACCGCGCACCTCGGGGGTGTTCGTCCGCCCGGTCGGAAAAACCGGCGACCCCAGGCAGACCTCGAGGCGGTTGACCCCCGGCTTCACCTGCCCGGTCACATCGAGGCGCAGCGGGGTGAACATGTTGCGGTGCTCCCCGACCTTGGCGCCGTTGAGGTAGACCGTCGCGAAGACGTCGAGGCCCTCGAAGAGGAGGTGCAGCCGCTGCCCAGCCGCCGGCACGGGCGGGACCACGTCGGTCCGGTACCACCAGTCCCAGTCCTCCATCCAGCGAATGTGGTCGTGGTTGAGGCCGAAGAACGGGTCCGGGATAATACCCGCCCGCTGGCAATCGAGATGCACGTCGCCGGGCACCTCCGCGGGGATCCAGCGGGTTTCCACGGGACGGGTCGAGCAGCCGGGCGTGAGGCCGAGCCACGGCTCGGTGTACACGACTTTCCATTCACTCGTCAGGGGCAGGGTTTGTTTCATGGGGAATCAGTCCTGGATAAAATCAAGATCAAGCGGCGCAAAAACCTTCGCGCCGCTCCGCGACCTCAGCGTCACTCCTCCCGGGGCCGGGGAGATGTCCGCCACCGCGTCGAAGCCGCGCGGGATGGCCGCGAGCGCCAGGATGTGCGCCACCCGGGTCGGGTGCCGGGGATCGAGCTTCACCGCGGTCGGGACGCCGGCGCGGTTGAGAAAGTTGCGCCCCGCCGACGCCGCCAGGCCGTAGTGGAAGAACGCCGTCACCTCCTCGAGGCCGAGGACGTTGACGTGGCGGCCGTTCCACGGCGGGTAATGGCGGCCGCCGTTGGAAATCCACAGGACGGTGTGGCGGAGCACCCGCGGATTCTTGAGCGAGAAGAAGACATGCCCCTCGCCCGGGAAGGACACGGCGCTCCACGCGAAGGCCGGCCGGGGATCGCCAACCAGCATCACCAGGTCCTCGTAGCCGCGCCGCGCGGGAAACCGGCTCAGGTCGGCGGTGCCCCCGTCGGCGGCGGGCACGCGCGCCAGCGAGGTGAATTTCGCCCCGAGCCGGAGGGCGTGGTAGCCCTTTTCCGCGGGCTTTTCCCACGGATCGGGCGCGACGTAGCCGCGGGTGAACCCGCTGACCGAGACCAGGCCCGCGCCCTCCCGGTCGGGAAACCGCAGCATGGGATGGGTGCCGAAGCACATCGGCCCGCTAAAGCCCGAGAGGACGTGCTCGCAGTAGACCGCGGCGTGCCCGCGGCGGAGCGTGATCCGTTTGTCCACCCGGCCCGGCCGCACGCGATCCACCAGGGTCGCATGCAGGCCGACGTCGCCGTCCCGGCCGGAACGCCCGGCCAGGGACCACGCCCGGTTGGCCGTCTCCCCGTGGGGCGGATGCCGCTCGCCGCGATACGGCGCGGCGTTGCCGCCGAACGGGGCGCAGAAGAAATCGCCGCGCAGGATCTTCAGCATCACCGGCAGCCCCGGCAGCGTCTCCCCCTGCCAGGGCGCGACGGAGAAAGGCTGGACCACGCGGCGCCCGAGGCGGAAATACACCGGCCCGAGCTGGCCGCCGGTGCGGGTAAGGAAGGCTTGCACGCGGTCGCTGGCCAGGTTCCAGCCGGGGACGGATCGGGGTGGAGTCGATGCTTTCATGGGGTGGATGAAAATCGGCTGGCGCTCAGCCCTTCACCGCGCCCATCGTGAGGCCGCGGATGAAGTGCCGTTGTCCGGCGATGAAGATGACGACCACGGGGAGAATCATGAGCAATGACGCGCCCATCATGAGATGCCACTCCGTGCCGCCCTGCGACTGGAACTCCTGCATGCCGAGCGGCAGCGTGAACAGGGCCTCAAGATTGGTCACCACCACCGGCCACAGCAGGTTGCTCCATGTCCCCATGAAGGTGAAGATGGCCAGCGTGGCCAGGCCCGGACGCGCCAGCGGGAGGATGATGCGCGAGAAGGTCTGCCAGTGCGTCGCGCCGTCCATCCGCGCCGCCTCGTCGAGCTCGCGCGGGATGGTGAGCAGGAACTGTCGGAGGAGGAAAGTGCCATAGGCGGAGACCAAGGCCGGGGCGATGAGCGCAAAATAGGAGTCCAGGCCCACCAGCCGGCCGAGCGCCGGGGCCGAATCGGAGGTGCCCAGGTACCGGAGGCCCGTCCAGTCAACCGCCGGGATCACCGCGTGGAGCCATTCCGGGATATGCTTCATGAGCGCGAATTGGGGGATCAACGTGACCGGAGCGGGAACCATCATGGTGGCGAGGTAAATCACAAAGATGCGGTCCCGGCCGGGCCAGCGCAGCCGGGCAAAGGCGTAGGCCGCGCAGGCGCTGGTGAAGACGTTGCCCACCGTGACGCAGACCGCCACGACCGAGCTGTTGATGTAATACCGGACGAAATTGACCTTGGCGGGATGGCGGGGATCCAGCCCGACATTGCCCCTCCAGACATCAGCGTAGTTATGCCAGTGCCACACGCGCGGCCAGAAGATGTGCCAGAGCGACTCCCCCGGGTCCAACGCCATCCGGGCCGTTCCCAGCGAAGTCGTGAACATGAGGGCGAGCGGCATCAGCATCGTCACCGCCAGCAAAAGCAGGGGAATATGCCAGAGGGATCGCGCGGTGAATTTCATGGCCTACAGGGTGGATTCCCCACTGCGGCGCCATTGCACCAGCGTGAGCGCCAAGGTGATGAAAAAGAGGATCCACGCGATGGCGGAGGCGTAACCCATTTCGAAGAAGCGATAGGCCTTCAGGTAAAGATAGAAGGCCAGGGTGGTGGTGGATCCAAAGGGTCCGCCGTCCGTCATGATGTAGGCCACGTCAAAGCTCCATTGCAGGTTCGCGATCAGCCCCATGGTGAAAATGAAGAAGGTCGCCGGCCGCAACGCCGGCCAGGTCACGTTCCAGAATTGCTGCCAGCGGTTGGCCCCGTCGATCCGCGCCGCCTCGTGCAATTCCTCGGGCACGGTCTGCAAGGCCGCGAGGTAGATGATCATCCCTGCGCCGCCCACGGTCAGCCACAGCATCATGAAAATCAGCGCTGGCTTGGCCAGGTGGGGGTCCTCCAGCCAGCGCAGGGGGGCGACGCCCATCCGCCCCAGGATGGCGTTGAACAGCCCGTAATTGGGCTCAAACATGTACTTCCAGAGAAAGAAAATCGCGACGCCGTAGAGGATCGACGGCAGAAAGTACATCAGCCGGTAAAAGGCCTGGAACCGCAGGCGCTGGTTGAGGACGAGCGCCAGCATCAATGACCCCGCGATATTCAGGGGCAGCGTCAGCAGCAGGAAGAAGGTGTTGCCGAGGTAGCGCCAAAAATCGGGATCGCTCGCCCGCCAGCCCTGGGGGGTGTCTTCAAAGCCCAGCAGCCGGACATAGTTGCCCAACCCGATCCAGTGCGGCGGCCGGAGCGCGTCCCACGAGGTGAAGGATAGGTAGATCGAGAACAGGACCGGTCCCGCGGTGAACAGGAGAAAACCGAACAGGTTCGGCGTCAGGAACGCCAGCGCCGGCCGCAGATCCCCGAGTTTTGCCCGCGGCTTCATCATGGGTAAAACCCGTCCTGCTTCTCCCGTGCCAGCCAGCGATAGATCTCATCCTCCAGCGTCTTGAGGATGACGGGAATGGGCACGTCCGGATCGGCGGAGACCTGCCCCAGGCGGCTGTCGATGATGTGGCGCAGTTCGGCGACGCCCGGCCCGTGAACGGGAAAGGCGCACATCCCGCTTTCCATCGTGTCGACAAAGTATTGCCGATGGGGCGGGTCCGGAGGTTGGGGCATGATTCCGGGGGCCGTCAGCAGCTCGCGGAATAGCGGCATGGCGGCGCCGGGTTGATCCAGGATCGCGATGCCCTCCGGTGAAAGGAAGAAGCGCAAGAAGCGCCGCGCCGCGGCGGCGTGCGGGGTGTGCGGCGAAATCCCGAGCGCGTACGCCCCGTTCGCGGTGACGCGCCGCCCACCCGGCCCGGCGGGAAACGGCGCCACGTCCCAGTTGAAACCAGCCGGGACCCCGTTCATGCCCGGATGGATGAAAAGCCCCATGATCCAGGCCGCGGCCTGGCCGCGCATGAACATCGATTCCACGGCAATATTGGACGGATTGAGCGTTTCGGCCCGGCTGATGACGGCCTTGGTCGCAACCAGCTGGCGCACGAACCGGCACATTTCCGCCGCTTCCGGGCTGTTGACCAGGACCCGGTGCGGATTGACCGGATCGTCAAAAATCTTCGCGCCAAAGCTGAACAGCATGCTGGTCATGTCGGGCATCGAAAAAAAGAACTCCGCCCGCGAGTCGGGATGCCCGGAGCGGCGCGCCAGCCGCGGCGCCACCTGCGCGACCCAGTCCCAGGTCAGCCCGGCCGGCGGGGGGATCGCGATCCCGGCCTGCTTGAAGATGTCCAGGTTCAATTCCACGATCACGCCGCACATGTTGTAGGGCACGACGTAGTACCGGCCGTGATTCAGCAACTCGTCCGGGACGATCGGCATGAAGGTCATCTTCTGCTCACGCGCCGCCCCTTCCATGATGTCGGTGACATCCATCAGCATCCCCCGGTCTGCCCATTCAAAGTAGTTCGCGATGTCGACCGACATCACGTCCGGCACGACGCCCCCGATGATCAGGGTCTGCATGTGCTGGCTGTAATCCATCGTCGGGTTCAGTAGCGTCAGGTCGACCTTGATGTCGGGATTCTCGCGCTCAAAGGCATTGATCATCTTCATCATATAGGCCCGGTCATCCAGCCAGCCCAGGCAGTAAAATTGCAACCGCGTGATCCCGGCCGGCGGCGGCGGCTTGAGGCAGCCGCCGAGACCCAGGCACAGCAGCGCGGCGAGGATAACATGGACTCCGTGAACGATCTTCTTGGTTTTTTGAGCTGAAGGATGGAGGCTCTTCTGCGGTTCGCGCATCACGGGGAGCTCAAAAAAATAAATGGAACGTCCAGAGAGTCAATGGTTGCAGCAGGGAGATTCGGTCATAAGTTCCCGGTCAATCGTTCCCCCTCGACGCCTTGCCCCCCTTCCCGTCCGCTTCCCCCGCCCCGTCCGCATGAAGGTCTCCGCCCTCCAGCGTCTCCGCGCCAAACTGAAGGCGCAAAGCCCGACCTACGGGTTGTGGATCACGCTGGAATCGCCGAGCATCTGCGAGATGGCGGTCGCGCTGGGGCTGGATTGGGTGACGATCGACGCGGAGCACGGCCACCTCGACTGGAAGGAAATCGTCGAGCACGTGCGCGCGGCGGTGCGCAGCGACACGGTCGTGCTGGTCCGCCTCGCGGAGAATTCCCCGGCGCTGATCAAGCGCGCCCTCGATATCGGCGCCGACGGCGTGGTCATCCCCTGGATCGAGACCCCCCTGCAGCTTGAGGCCGCGATCGCCGCGGCGACCTATCCGCCGCGCGGGCTGCGCGGCATCGGCGCGGAGCGCGCGACCTGCTGGGGCCAGTGTTTCATCGAGCATACCGCCGAAGCCGACGCCAACGTCCTGGTCGTGCCCATCATCGAGACGGTGCGCGCGGTGCGGGCCATCGAGCAGCTCGCCCAGGTGAAGGGCGCCGAAGTGTTTTTCTTCGGCCCGGCCGACCTGTCGTCCACCGCGGGCTTTCCCGGAAAATGGGAGGGGCCCGGCGTGGCCGACCTGATCCTCCAGTGCAAGGACACGCTGCGGCGGGCGGGCAAAGCCTGCGGCGTCATCGCGACGGACGACGCCAATCTCACCCTGCGCCGCGAGCAGGGATTTTCCCTGCTCGGCCTCGGGCTGGACGCCGGCCTGCTCATCCGCAGCCTGCACGCCAGCCTCGCGACCCAGGGCCGCGACCGCCGGATCCGGGCCAGCTTCACCCTGGAAAACAGCGCTGCCGCGCTCGCGGCCGAGCGCCCGGCGGCCTGCGCACCGCCGGAAATGCGCCCCGACCGCCCCGAGGTCATGAACGCACGCGGGAGCGGACCGCAATGGGAGCCCGGCCCGGGCGTCGCGTTCGACTGCATGGTCGGGGCGCACAATCAGGCGCGGAACCTGACCACCGGGCTCGTCACCTTCGCCCCGGGCGCCGTCCTCCCTTACCACCGCCACACCTTCGCCGAGTCGGTCACGCTGCTGGAGGGCAGGGTGACGGTGGAGATCGAGGGTCGGTACCACGAGATCGAGCCGCTCGACAACGTCACCATCCCCCGCGGCCTGGCCCACCGGGTCTCCAACCGCTCGCGGACCGAGCCGGCCGTTTTCCATATTGCCATGGCCTCGCACCAGCCGGAACGGGAGCTGGTGCCACGCTTCTTTGCCCGGCGCGTCATGCCGGCCCTGACCCTGACCCAGCCGGGCGGCGAGCGCGTGACCTACCAGAAAAAAGTGGAGCGCTACGCGCCCGGGGCCAACGCGGCGTTCGTCGATTACTGCAACGCCGAGCTCATCCCCGGCCTGGAGATGAGCGGCGGCTACGGACTTTTCCAGCCGGGCGGGCGGCTGCCCGCGCACCTGCACGATTTCGACGAATCGATCTGCATCGTCTCGGGCGCGGCCACCTGCGTGGTGGAGGGCCGGCGCTACCCGCTGGCCGACCGGGCCACGGCCCTGCAACCGCGCGGGCGCATCCATTATTTCATCAACGAGACCGCCGCCCCCATGGGCATGATCTGGGTGTACGCCGGCCCGCAACCCGAGCGGATCGTGGTCGACGAGAGCTGCGCCGCCGAGCCCAGGGTGGCGTGGGGCACCTGAGCCGCGCCGGAAATGCCCGCTCCCTTCCACCTCAAGCTCACCGGCGACTTTTTTGACGCCGCCGGCCGCGGCAAGTACGCCGACATCGGCCTCTCCGTCCTGGACGCCGCGCCGCACGTGGCAGTCGAGCGCTTCGCCGAGCACCGGCCGGAGATCGGCCCCGACCAACTGGCCGGGGCCAACGGGGTGATCGTGCTCACCCCGAAAGTGACCGCGCGCTCCGTGGCGCAGGCGGCCGACCTGCTGGCGATCGGCCGTTTCGGCGTGGGCTACGATGCCGTGGACGTGGCCGCCTGCACCGCGGCGGACGTCGCCGTCTTCATCACGACCGGAGCCGTGGACCGGCCCGTGGCCGAAGCCACGGTCGGCTGGATGATCGCGCTCACCCATCATGTCCGCGCCAAGGACCGGCTCGTACGCACCGGCGCCTGGGACGCCCGCTCGCGCTACATGGGGAGCGAACTGCGCGACCGGACGCTCGGCCTGGTCGGATTCGGCGGCATCGCGCGGGAGGTCGTCCGCCTCCTGGCCAACTGGGGCATGCGGCCGCCGCTCGCCTTCGATCCCTTCCTCAGCCCGGCCGACGCCGCCCGGGCGGGCGTGCGGCTGGTGGGCCTGGAGGAGCTCCTGCGGGAGTCGGACTTTGTCTCGATCCACTGCCCGCTGACCGACCGGACCCGCGGCCTGATCGGAGCGGCCCAACTGGCCCTGATGCGCCCCGGCGCCTACCTGCTCAACACCGCCCGCGGCGGCATCGTGGACGAATCGGCCCTCGCCGACGCGCTCCGTTCCGGCCGCCTGGCCGGCGCCGCGCTCGACTGCTTCGCCCAGGAGCCCGTGACCGCGCCGCCCCCGCTGGCGGAATGGGACAGCGTGCTCCTGGCGCCCCATTGCATCGCCTGGACCGACGAACTCTTCCGCGACATCGGGCGGACGGCCTGCCAGGGCATGGTCGAACTCTCGCTCGGCCGCACGCCGCGGGGCGCGGTCAACCCCGAGGTTTTTTCGCGCCCCTCCTTCCAGGAAAAATGGCGCCGCGTCTGCGGGCTGCCCCAGGCGGGAGGCCCGCCATGAGCGGTCCGGCGGAAACCCTCCCCGGCGCCGGGCGCCTGGCCGGCCGCGTCGCCTGGATCAGCGGCGCCACCTCCGGCATCGGCGAGGCGGTCGCGGAACTTTTCGCCCGCGAGGGCGCGCGCGTCGCCCTGGTCGGGCGCCGCCTTGAACTCGGCCGCGCCATCGCCGGCCGCATCGCCGCCGCCGGGGGGGAGGCCTTCGCGTTCGCCGGCGACGTCGGTTCCGAGGCCGACGTCGAGCGCTCCGTGCGCGCCACCGTCGAACGCTTCGGCCGCGTCGACATCCTGGTCAACAACGCCGGCATGGTCGAGGTGCGCGACCTGCACGAATATACCGAAGCCCAGTGGGACCGCGTGATGGCGGTCAACGTGAAGTCGATGTTCTTCGCCTTCAAGCACGCCTTCCCGCACCTGCGCGCCGCGCGCCGCGGTTACGTGGTCAATGTCGGCTCGATCAGCAGTTTCGTCGGCCAGGCCCGCACCCCGGTTTACACCGCCTCGAAGCACGCCATCCTCGGGCTGACCCGCTCGATCGCCCTCGACTACGCGGTGCACGGCATCCGCTGCAATTGCGTGTGTCCCGGCATCACCGACACCCCCATGCTCTGGGAGCACCTGAACGTCCGGCCCGACCCCGCCGCCGCCCTGGCCGAGCGCCTGCGCCGCGTGCCCATGGGCGTGGCGCTCACACCGCTCGACGTGGCCAAGTCCATCCTCTACTTCAGTTGCGACGACTCCTCCGGCGTGACCGGGACCTCGCTCACCATCGATTGCGGCTACCTGACGGCGGCGGAATGGAACACAAATGAACCAACGGCATTCCAAAAAAACGTCTGAACAGGAAGATCGGGAAGGACGGGAAGATTCCGAATTTGCAGGATTGCACCCTGCCCGATCTTCCCGGCCTTCCTGTTCAAAGGATTTCCATGAAGGTTAAATTCGCCTGCGCCGATTTCGCCTTTCCGCTCCTGTCGCACGCCCACGCGCTCGACCTGTGTGCGCTGCTCGGTTTTCGCGGAGTCGATATCGGGCTGTTCGAAGGGCGCTCGCATCTCTGGCCCTCGCGCGAGTTTCGGTCCCCGCGCCGGTCCGCGGCGCGGCTGCGGCGAACCCTGGCCGCGCGGGGGTTGCGGGCCGCCGACGTATTCCTGCAGATGGCGCCCGACTTCGTCCCCTTCGCCATCAACCAGCCCGACGCCCGGCGCCGGCGCCGGGCGCGCGATTGGTTCGACCGCGCGCTGGACTACGCCGACGCCCTGGGGTGCGGCCACGTCACCGCGCTGCCCGGGGTCGTCTTCGCGGCGGAGGGCCGCGCTGCCTCGCTCGACCGCGCCGCCGACGAGCTGGCGTGGCGGGTCGCGCGCAGCCGGGCCGCCGGACTCGTTTTCGGCACGGAGGCCCACGTCGGCTCCATCGCCCCCACCCCCGAGGCCGCGGCCGATCTGGTGCGCCGCGCCCCCGGACTCACCCTCACCCTGGACTACACCCACTTCACCCGCGCCGGGATCCCGGACCGCCGGGTGGAGCCGCTGGTGGCGCACGCCAGCCACTTTCACGCCCGCGGCGCCTGCCGCGGCCGGCTGCAATGCAATCTCCCGGAGAACACGATCGACTACCCCCGGGTCCTCGCCGCCATGAAATCCGCCCGCTACCGCGGCTGGATCGGCGTCGAGTACATCTGGATCGATTGGGAGCATTGCAATGAGAGCGACAACGTGTCAGAGACGATCCAACTCCGCGACCGGCTGCTCCGAGCGGCGGAAAAACTCTGATCATGATCCATGCCTGCCCCATCCGCCAGACGGCCCGCCGTAGTCCTGCTCGAGGTCCACTCGCTGGGCGGCGCGCTCGTCGTGCTCGACCAGGTGGAAAAGTCCGCCGGGGTCCGGGTGCTGCAGGCGGAGCTGAACGACGCCTATGGCCTTTTGCTCAAATTCACGGGCAGCCCGGCCGCAGCGCGGCTGGCGGTGGAGCGGGCCGGGGAGGTCGCGCGCGCGATGCGCGTGGCCCTGACCGCCCGCGTGCTGACCGCGCCGGACGCCGGTGCCTGGCCGTTGATCGAGAGCCCGCCGGAATACCAGCCGCTCCTCTCCCAGGAAGTGGTGCTGATTCCCGGGCCTTCCCGTACTCATATGTCTGATTCCAAATCATCCGCCGGCGCGCTCGGCTTGATCGAGACTCAGGGCTTCACCGCCGTGACCGCGGCGACCGACGCCGCCTGCAAGGCGGCCGCGGTCACCGTCATCGCCAAGGAGAAGCTCGGCGGCGGCTACATCACCGTGATCCTCGAAGGCGAGGTCGCGGCCGTGACCGCGGCCGTGGCCGCCGGCCGCGCCGCGGCCGAGACGGTGGGCAAGCTCATCTCCGCCCACGTCATCGCCCGCCCCAGCGAAGGGGTCGGCCGCATCCTGACCCGCCTGTGACCGTTTTTTCCCTCCCCCCCCACCCAACCTCATGAACGAATCCATCGGAATGGTAGAAACCCGCGGCTATGTCGGCAGCGTCGAGGCCAGCGACGCCATGGTCAAGGCGGCCAACGTGTCGCTGATCCGCCAGGTGCAGATCGGCGGCGGATTTGTCACCGTCGTGGTCAAGGGCGACGTCGGCAGCGTCCAGGCCGCCGTCGCCGCAGGCACCGAGGCGGCCAAGCGCGCCGGTGAACTCGTCTGCTCCCACGTCATTCCCCGTCCCCATGCCGGCCTGCTCAAGCAGGTCGGGCTTTGATCGGCCCACCCCCAACCCCCGCGCACCATGGCACAAGAAGCACTCGGCTTGATCGAAACCAAGGGGCTCTGTCCCCTGCTCGAAGCCTCCGACGCGGCCCTCAAGGCCGCCCAGGTCACGATGACCGGCTGGGAGACCATCGGCGGCGGCTACGTGACCGCCTTCTTTCGCGGCGAGGTCGCGGCGGTCAAGGCCGCCCTCGACGCCGGCGCCGAGGCGGCGGCCAAAATCGGCGAAGTCGTCAGCATCCAGGTCATCCCCAGCCCGCACGAGGAGCTCGGCCTGCTCGGCCCGTGGATCGGCGGCTCCTCCCCGGCTTAAACTCCCACTCCTCCCATGCCACAAAAAGCCATTGGTCTGCTTGAAACCCGGGGCCTCGCCGCGCTCATCGTCGGCACGGACGCCATGCTGAAGTCGGCCAGCGTCGCGCTCGCCGGTCCGGTAAAGAAGGTCGGCGACGGCCTGGTCAGCGCCGTGGTCGTCGGCGACGTCGCGGCGGTCAAAGCCGCGATCGAGTCCGGCGCCCAGGCGGCGCGCGCCGCCGGCGAGGTCGTCAGCGTGCAGGTGATCCCGCGGCCGCACGACGAGGTCGCCGCCGTCCTGCCCAAGGCGGCCGCCACGCGGAAGTCCGACAAATAAGGCCCGACGCCATGCAGCTCGCGCGCGTCATCGGAACCGTCGTCGCCACCAAGAAGGAGGAGGCGATGCAGGGCCGGAAGCTCCTGCTCCTGCGTCCCCTGCTGGTGGACGAGGCCAATCCGCCCCGGCTGCGGGACGGCGCCGGCACCGTCGTGGCCACCGATTCGCTCGGGGCCGGCCCGGGCGAGACCGTGCTCTTTTGCCAGGGGAGCTCGGCCCGGCAGGCCGCGGGCCTGCAGACCGTGCCGGTCGACGCGGTCGTGGTCGGGATCGTCGACACGGTCGAGGTGCGCCACCGCCAGGTTTATCCCGCCCAGCCATGATCCTCGCCCGGGTGGACGGAATGGTGGTTGCGACCGTGAGCCATCCCAGCCTGCAGGGGTGCCGCACCGTCATCTGCCAGCCCCTGGACGAAGCGGGCCGGGTCGAAGGCGCGCCCATCCTCGCCGTCGATCCGCACGGCGCCGGCCAGCATCAGCGCGTCCTGGTTTCGAGCGACGGCGCGGCCACGCGGCGCCTGGTCGGCGATCCCCACTCGCCGCTGCGCAACAGCGTCATTGCCATCCTCGACGCCACTTCCTGAGCCATGCGCCTCGGCCAAGTCATCGGCAAGGTCACCCTCAGCCGCCAGGACCCCTCCTATCGGGGCGGCAGCCTGCTCGTGGTGCAGCCGCTCTCCGCCGCCCAGTTCGCCGATCCCGCCGCGCGGGGCCCGGCGGGCGGCGCGAGCCTGGTGGTTTACGACCGGCTCGGCGCGGGACCGGGCCACATCCTCGGATTCACCGAGGGATCCGAGGCGGCCATGCCGTTTTCCGAGCCCACCCCGGTGGACGCGTACAGCGCCGCCCTCATCGACGAGATCTTCTACCGGCCGCCCCGGTAACCCGGCCCATGCGGAAACTGATCACCGTCGAAGACATCCGCAGCCTGCTGCGCTCGGGCGGAAGCCTGGATTCGATCCCGGCCGACGCCTTGCTCACCCCCTCGGCGCGCGACCTGGTGCGGGCGCATCGGCCCGCCGCCGCGTCCGTCGGCGCCGCGGCGCGCGGCGAGTTTCCGAAGGATCCGCGGGCCGTCGCGCGTTTTTTCGCCTCCCCGGAGCTGGAGGCACTGAAGGTGAAGCTGTGCGACATCGGCCGCCGCATGTGGGAACGCGGCTACGTCGACGGCAATGGCGGCAACATCACCGTGCGCGTCGGCGACAATCTCATTCTCTGCACGCCGACCCTAATCTCCAAGGGCTTCATGCAGCCGGGCGACATGTGCCTGACCGACCTGGAAGGGCGCCAGCTCGCGGGCACGCGCCAGCGCACGAGCGAGGTGCTGACCCACCTCGGGATCATGCGGCGCCAGCCGAAGGCCCGCGCCTGCGTGCACGCCCATCCGCCCCATGCCACCGCCTTCGCCGTCGCCTCGGTGCGTCCGCCGCCCTGCCTGATTCCCGAGGCCGAGGTTTTCATCGGACAGGTCGGCCTGGCCGAGTACCAGACGCCGGGCACCCCGGAGAATGCCAACGCCGTCGGCCGCGTCGGCGCCGATCACCAGGTTGTCCTGATGCAGAACCACGGGGTCATCACCTGGGGCGACCACGTCGAGGACGCCTACTGGAAAATGGAGAATATCGACGCCTACTGCCAGACGGTGTGGATCGCCTCCCAGCTCGGCAGCGGATTGCATTCCTTCGGTCCGGAGAAACTGCGGGAGCTGATCGCCATCCGGAAAAAGCTCGGCATGGACGATGCGCGGCAGGGTTCGGCCGACTGCAACCTCTGCGACCCGGGCGAATTCCGCGGCGGGACGCCGGCCGCGCCCACCGCCGCCGCGCCCCAGGTCGGGGCCGAGGCGCTGCTCGAAGCCCTGGTGCGACGCGTGGCCGACCGCGTCGTGCAACAGCTGCGCCCGTGAAATGAGCCTGCCCGCTGGGACCGCGGCCGCGCCGGCCAAGCTCGATTACCGCCTCACGGGGGCGAACGCCGCCCGCGCGGTGGAACAGGGCCTGGCGGAAGCCGAGTGGTACCAATGCCCGGTGCCGCGCGAGGCCATGCGCCAACTCCTGGAGCGACGCGACGGGCCGGCGATCCGCGACACGCTGATCTGGTTCGCGCTCCTGCTGGGCAGCGGCTACCTGACTTACGCCCTCTGGGGCCGCGCGTGGGCCATCCTCCCCTATGCGGTCTACTGCGTCCTGTACGCCCAGACCTCCGACTCCCGCTGGCACGAAAGCAGCCACGGCACCGCGTTCAAGACCGACTGGATGAACAACGCGCTTTACGAGATCGCCTCGTTCATGATCAAGCGCGAGTCCACCGTCTGGCGCTGGAGCCACAACCGCCACCACAGCGACACCATCATCGTCGGCCGCGATCCCGAAATCAGCCTCCCCCGCCCGCCGGACTTCCCGGCCTTCATCCTCGGGTTTTTCGCCCTGCATCCCGATTACTCGAAGCGCCTGCTGCTCCATGCGGCCGGCCGGATGCGCGCCGATGAGCGGACCTTCATTCCGGAGACCGAGTTTCCCAAGGTTTACCTCCGGGCGCGAATCTGCCTGCTGATCTACGCGGCGGCCGTCGGCCTTTCGCTCTATTGGCACAGCTGGTTGCCCGCGCTGTACATCTGCCTGCCCAATATCTTCGGCACCTGGCTGCTCTACGTCTATAACATGACCCAGCACGCCGGGTTGGCGGAGAACGTCCTCGACCACCGCCTGAACTGCCGGACGGTCTACATGAATCCGGTCAACCGGTACCTGTACTGGAACATGAACTATCATGTGGAGCATCACATGTTCCCGCTCGTGCCTTACCACGCGCTGCCCCGGCTCCACGCCCTGGTCAAGGACGACATGCCTCCGCCGTACCCGAACATCCTGGCGGCCTGGCGCGAGATCATTCCCGCCGTCCGCCGCCAGATGAAGGATTACTCCTACCATGTGCGGCGCCGGTTGCCCCCGCCGCAGGGGCGCCCGGCCGAGGGCATGGCCGCCTCCGGCGCCGCGCCCGATGCCCAGGGCTGGATCGAAGTCTGCGCGGCGGCCGATCTCGGGCCCGCCGACGTGATCCGCTTCGACCACGGCAAGCGGACCTACGCGCTCTACCGCGACGAGGCCGGACGGCTCCATGCCACCGACGGGGTCTGCACCCACGGCAACACCCATCTGGCCGGCGGGATGGTGATCGGCGGAATCATCGAATGCCCCAAGCACAACGGCCGCTTTCATCTCGCCGACGGCTCACCCGCGCGGGCCCCCGTCTGCCGGGGCCTGGCCACCTATCCGCTGGAGGAGCGCAACGGCCGCCTCCACCTCAACCTGGTCCGAGCGGGCGGGGCCGGCGCGCGGCCGCCGCAAACCTTTCGCCTGCGGGTCGTCAGCAACCGGAGCGTCGCCACCTTCATCAAGGAACTGGTGCTCGAACCCCTCGAGCCGGGCCCGACCCTCGCGTTCACTCCCGGCGACTACCTGCAATTCGACATCCCCGCCTACGCGGCCATCCGTTTTCGGGATTTCGACATCCCGGCGCCCTTCGCCGCCGTCTGGGAAAACCAGCACGTCTTCGATCTGGTCGCCCGCAATTCGGAACCCGGCCGCCGCAACAATTATTCCCTGGCCAGCAATCAGCGCCTGGAGCGGAATTTGCGCTTCAACGTGCGCATCGCCACCCCGCCGGCGGGTCAGGACTGCCCGCCGGGCGCGGGCTCCAGCTATGTCTTCAGCCTCAAGCCCGGCGACATCGTCACCGCCATCGGTCCGTTCGGAGATTTTCATCCCAAGCCCACCCAGCGCGAGATGGTCTACATCGGCGGCGGGGCCGGGATGGCTCCGCTCCGCGCGCACCTGACCCATCTCTTCGAAAGCGAGCACACCGCCCGCAAGGTCAGCTTCTGGTATGGCGCCCGTTCGCGCCAGGAGATATTCTACGCCGACTACTTCCAGGAGCTCGCCGCCAGGCATTCCAACTTCGCCTTCCATCTCGCCCTCTCCTCCCCCTTGCCGGAGGACCGCTGGACCGGACCGGTGGGATTCATCCACGAAGTGGTCCTGGAGCGATATCTGCGCGCGCACACCCACCCCGCCGCCGTCGAATACTACCTGTGCGGGCCGCCGCTCATGGTCAAGGCCTGCACCCGGATGCTCGCCGACCTCGGGGTCGGCGCCAGTCAGATCGCCTATGACGAATTCTGAACGTGGCACGGGCTTCCAGCCCGTGTTTATTGATAACATGGGCTGGAAGCCCATGCCACGCGGGCTGGAAGCCCATGCTGCTATTTTGCTCGCCGCCTGACGAAGTTTCCAAACGTGACCAAGCCCGTGCAGCTCCGCTGCAATTATCTGACCGACCCGCTCGGCGTGCACGACCCGGCGCCCCGCCTGAGCTGGAAGCTCGCCGATGCCGGCCGGCGCGGCGCGCGGCAGACTGCCTATCGCATCCTGGTCTCCTCCCGGCGCCACGGCGGACCCGATCTCTGGGATAGCGGCCGGGTGAAATCCGATGCCACCACCCAGCTCCCTTATCGCGGGCGCGCGCTCGTTGCGCGGGAACGCGCCTGGTGGCGGGTCCAGTCGTGGGACGAACGCAACCGGCGGAGCGAAAGCGCTCCCGCCTTCTGGGAGGCCGGCCTCCTCGCCCGCGGCGACTGGAGCGGCTCGTGGATCCAGGCGCCGTTCGCGGGCGGCCTCGAGTCCGGCACGCCCAGTCCCTATCTCCGCGCCGCTTTCCCGGTGCGCAAAAAGATCGTCTCCGCCCGGCTCTATGTCACCGCGCTCGGCCTTTATGAATTTTACCTGAACGGCCGGCGGGTCGGCGATGACATCTTCACCCCGGGCTGGACGGAGTACGCCCGGCGCGTCCAGTACCAGGTGTACGATGTGACGCGGCTGATCCGGCCGGGCGAAAACGCCGCCGGCGCCATCCTCGGCGACGGCTGGTATTGCGGCCATGTCGGCTGGTTTCCGCGCCAGTATTACGGCGATCGGCCGCGGCTGCTCGCCCAGCTGGAGCTGAGGCATGCCGACGGCACCACCCGGACGGTCGCGACCGACGGCTCGTGGAAAGTCGCCGCCGGTCCCATCCGCGAAAACGACCTGATCCACGGCGAAACCCACGACGCCCGGCTGGAAATGCCCGGCTGGGCGTTGCCCCGATTTGACGACGCCGCGTGGGCCCCCGCGGCGGTGTTTCCCTTTCCGGACATCGAGATCTCGCCGCGCCTCGGTCCGCCCGTGCGCGCCACCCAGGAACTCAAGCCCGTCGCTCCCCCCCGGAAGCTGCCCGCCTGGCCGTCGCCGGTGTGGATCTACGACCTGGGGCAGAACCTGGTCGGCCGCGTGCGCCTCCGGGTGCGCGGCGCGGCCGGCCAGGTCGTGCGCCTGCGTTTCGCCGAGGTGCTCAATCCGGACGGGACGCTCTACACGGACAATCTCCGCGCCGCCCGCCAGACCGACCGCCTGATCCTGCGCGGGGATCCCGCCGGCGAGACCTGGGAACCCCGCTTCACCTTCCACGGCTTCCGCTACGTTGAGCTCTCCGGACCCCGGACGGATCCGCTCCCCGGCGCGGTCACCGCGATCGTGCTGCACAGCGACACGCCGCGCACCGGCACCTTCGCCTGCAGCGATCCGCTGGTCAACCGGCTCCAGCGCAACATCGACTGGAGCCTGCGCGCCAATTTCCTCGAGGTGCCGACGGACTGCCCGCAGCGCGACGAGCGCATGGGCTGGATGGGCGACGCCCAGATCATCTGCCGGACCGGCGCCGGGAACCGCGACCTCGCCGCATTTTTCAACAAGTGGCAGCGGGACATCGCCGATGCCCAGCTCCCGGACGGCGGCATGCCCTCCATCGCCCCCCATGTCGCCACGGTGGAGCGCGAAGGGGGGCCCGCCTGGGCCGACGCCGCCGTGATCTGCCCGTGGACGATCTATCTCTGCTACGGCGACACCGCGCTCCTCGCCCGCCATTTCGACTCGCTCCGGCGCTTCGTCGCCTCGCTGGAGCGGAAGTCAAAAAAACTCATCCGGTCCCATCCCGATTCTCCCGGATTTGCGGGCTACGGCGACTGGCTCGCACTCGATGGCAGCGGCAAGACGGACGGAGGCACGCCGAAGGATTTGATCGGCACCGCCTTCTTCGCCCGCAGCGCCGACTTGGTCGCGCGCATGGCCCGCGTGCTCGGCCGCGCGGAGGACGCCGCCCGCCACCAACGGCTTTTCGAACGCGTGCGGCGGGCCTTCCGCCGGCGCTTTCTCACCGCGGACGGCCTGGTCAGCAGCCTCACCCAGACCGGCTACGTCCTCGCGCTCCATTTCGACCTCGCGCCCGCCGCCTTGCGCCCCCGGCTGCTGGCCGAGCTCGTGCGCGATATCGAGGGGCGCGGGGGCAAGCTCTCCACCGGGCTGGTCGGCACGCCGTACCTGCCCCACGTCCTCTCCGAGAACGGGCGCCCCGACCTCGCCTATCGGCTGCTCCACCAGAAGCAGTGGCCCTCCTGGCTCTATGCCGTCACCCAGGGGGCCACGACGATCTGGGAGCGCTGGGACGGCTGGACCCATGACAAGGGTTTCCAGGACAAGGGCATGAATTCCTTCAATCACTACGCCTACGGCGCGATCGGCGCCTGGCTCTATGCGGCGGTCGCCGGCATCGACCTGGATCCGGACCGTCCCGGCTACAAGCACATCCGCCTCGCCCCCCGGCCGGGCGGCAGCCTCACCTCCGCCCGCGGCACCCTGGAGTCACCCCATGGCAAGATCGTCAGCGCCTGGAAAATCCGGCCCGGGCACTTTGAGTGGGAGGTGGTGGTCCCCCCGAACACGACAGCGACGGCGACCTTCCCGGTGCCCAATACCGCAAGAATCCAAAGTGGCTTCCAGCCCAAGGGCTCAAAGAGACACGGGCTGGAAGCCCGTGCCACGTCAAGAATCCAACGTAGCTTGGGCTTCCAGCCCAAGAGCCCACAACGACACGGGCTGGAAGCCCGTGCCACGCCAATTCAGGTGCGCAAGCACGGAGCTATCACTTGCGAGCTGCCGGCCGGGCGGTATCATTTCATTGCGACTTGGAAAGTAGCGCAGGCGTCCCGCCTGCAAACTTGACGACGGCAGGCGGGACGCCTGCGCTACCTCTCCCCCCCCCCGCACATTTCCATGGCCCAACCCACCCGCCCCGTCCAGCTGCGCTGCAATTCCCTCGTCGATCCGCTCGGCGTCCACGACGTCTCGCCGCGACTGAGCTGGAGGCTCGCGACGGACG
>Ga0302319_10002168_pt1 | contig 42931 bp, 37 predicted proteins | sample Bog_T0_2_FD_203319 | JGI IMG/M metagenome (GOLD analysis project Ga0302319, IMG submission 203319) | Peat permafrost microbial communities from Stordalen Mire near Abisko, Sweden - Bog_T0_2 | ecosystem: Environmental > Terrestrial > Soil > Wetlands > Peat | place: Sweden: Abisko, Stordalen Mire...
CGTCACCACGTGCCCATGCGCCTTGTTGCTGATCACGCCATAGATCCCCATCGGCGCCGTCGGCTGGATGATCACCATCCCGATGATGATCAAGTTCCAAAGCCCCAGCGTGCGATGAAGGCTGGGCTGTGGGGTCGGCGATGTTTCTGGGAGAGCCATCAGGGAGTCTCTTTTGAATGCAGCCTGTCCCACCCAGCAGAATCCCCACCGCCAGATTTTCCAGACCATCTTGATCTGCGTCTTTGTCGCGGCGATAGCGGTTCTCCAATTGGCGCAGAGGGGAACCTTGCACGATCTGACAACGCCACATGAATTGGAGAACCGCTCTAGTAGGCTATGCTCGCTGCCCCAGAGTCGTGGAATGCTGTCGATCGAGCGCATGGATCCGCACGCCCTGCACGACCCGGTTGATGATTCCATCCGGGCTTGGATTGTCCGGATTCAAGCCTGCGAGCAGACTCAGGTTGTATCCCAGCAGTTGCGCCGCCACAATCTCATACGGCGTGCGCAGCGTGTCGTCCATGCGCGGCGCCACTGCGGGAATCACTGCATCAAAGTGAGATTCCGCTTCCTCGAAGTCGCCAATCCCGGTCAAGTACCCAATCCGCTTCTCACGCAGTTCCCCCACCAGGTCCAGTTCGTAGGCCCGGCGCAGCGGATCGCTCGACAGAATACAGACCACCAGAGTGCTTGGCGCAACAAACACCATCGGCCCGTGGCGAAGCCCGAGATAGCTCTCGGCCAGCACCGGAAAACGCCCCGCCGTCATCTCCAGAATCTTCAGCGCGGCTTCCTGGCGCCAGCCCGCCAAAGGAGAAGAGGACAATACCACCACTCGATCGACGACGCAGCGCGCGGCCTTCAGGCTCGCCTGAGCTAGGTCTGCCAACAGACTTTCCGTCCGCCTGCTCATCACATCCACATTCTGCACCACCTCGTCCGGCCGCGCCAGGGTCAATCCCGCCAGCACCAGGTTCGAGTAGGAACCGGTCATCACTAGGCTGTGGTCGTCAGTCCGCGGGTCCAGCTTCAGCACATGGTCGACGTCGCTTTTCGCCAGAGCCCCGTTTGCGTTACACACAATCGCCAGCTGAAACAGATCGGGCCGCAGGCAGCGCGCCACCTGCACCACCGCGGCGCTCTCCGGGCTATCCCCGGAACGCGCCAGCGAAATCAATAGATCCGTCTCGGCCAGCAAGCGCTGCCCATCCACCAGCAAGTCGGTCGTGGGTACGGCCCTGGCCCGTGGCCAAGCGGCGGCAATGGCTTCGGCCGCGTAGGCTGAAGTACCGGCGCCGGTCAGGACCACGCGTGCGCTCCCCAGCCTACCCGCCAGCCCCAGCCGCTCCACCTCGTTCACGATGGTGCGTACCGTGCCAGGCCAGAGCCGTGGCTGCGCGGATATCTCCTGCCTTGTGTAGGAGTTGTTGTTGCTCGGGCTTTCTGTTACAGGCTCATGCGCGTCCAGTGGCATCTCGACTTCCTTTCCAAGGTCTCGGCATTCCGTCTCAGGAAGCCTCTTTCGTTAAAAGAGAAAGCGAAACCAAATGAAACTATATAGACTCTATTTGTAGCCGTCAACAGTTATGTCGCAAGGCGCCTCCGCTTCGGGCGAACGGATTCACGGCGTACAGCGAGTAAAATGTTTATTTGACTGTTAGTTACCTAAATAAAAATCCACTCTCCAGGTCGCGTCGGGGAACTTGGAAGCGCACGCAGTGCGCCGGAATATGAAATATAGCTGCAATTGCGGTGGCTAGGCAATCCGCCATATGTTTCATTTGCATTCGATTTTATTCTTTTACGTTTTCACTATTGACAAATTCTGATGCTGATCGTAATAATACGAAACATATTAGGAGCCAGTGTTCGCCAAACGTGAATTCAACGTAACCATGTGAAGGGCTTGTGGGGTTCGTGATCATAGCTGTACATCTCCTTCAGGCGTTGGCAAGCACTCGATCATCTGCATGACTGTTTCCGCCGGACAGATTCCACAAATCTAGGAGACAACGATATGTCACCGAACTCGCTAAAACTGAGCCTGCTGTGTATTGTTATCGCAATGGCTGCATCCTGCCCGGCATTTGCCCAGCGCGATGCCGCCTCGCTTGAGGGACGTGTGGTCGATTCGAGCGGCGCTGTCGTGGCCGGCGCTCTGGTCACCGCGGTCAACGATGCCACCAACTTTCAATATCAGGCGCACAGCGACACGGCCGGCGCCTGGGTCATCAGTCCGGTTCGCATCGGAACCTACAAGGTCTCCATCGTTGCCCAGGGATTCAAGGAGGCGCTCGCGGGCCCCATCACGCTCGACGTGCAGCAGCGCCAGCGCGTCGATGTCTCACTCGAACTTGGCGATGTGCATGAGCACGTGGAAGTCCGCGACAGCGCGCCGCTGCTCGAGACCGACTCCTCGGAGACCGGCCAGGTCGTCGACAGCGAATCGATGGTCGCGTTTCCGCTCAATGGCCGCAACCCCGTGCAACTTGCTCAGCTGACCGTCGGCGTCACCACCAGTGAGCCCGGCGCACGCGATTCCGGCGGTTACGGCTTCAGCGCCAGCGGCGCACGCTCGCTGGATAACAACTTCCTGTTGGATGGCGTCGACAACAACTCCAATCTCCCCGACCTGCTCAATGAAGCCAATTACGTCGTCATGCCTCCTCCCGATGCGTTGGAAGAATTCAAGATAGAGACCGGCAACTACGACGCGGAGTTCGGCCGCGCCACTGGCGCGATCGTCAACGCCACCACCAAGTCCGGCTCCAACCAGTTCCACGGCGTGGTCTACGAGTTCCTGCGCAACCAGGACTTCGACGCGATCAATTACTTCGACTCTAGCCAGCAGCCGTATCATCAGAACCAGTTCGGCGCCACCCTTGGAGGCCGAATCATCCGCGACAAGCTGCTCTTTTTCATCGACTATCAAGGGTTGCGGAACAGCGAAGCGCAGACAACCACATCCGTGGTGCCCACGGCCGCCCAGGCGGGGGGCGATTTCTCCAGCCAGCTCGATCTCACTTCTCCTACCGGAGTGCTGGATTGCAACGGCGTAGCCACATACGCGGGCGAGATCTTCGACACCCGCAAGACGCAGCCCAGCGGTGGCGGCTTCTGCGGCGTCCCCTTCGGCTATTCGGGTGCCGCGCCCAGCAACGTGATTCCGTTAGCCAGCATGGATTCGCTGGGCAAGAAGCTGATCAATCTTTATCCCGCCGCCAACTCCAATGCATCCGGATACAACTACATCTCCGATCCGGTGACCACGCAGACCGTCGATCAAGGCGATGTCCGCGTCGATCAGGTTCTGAGCAAATCCGACAACGCCTTCTACCGTTTCAGCGAAAGCAACAGCCCGGAGATCATTGCGTCGCCGTTCGCCGGCATCGCCGATGGCGGAGGCTTCTTCGACGGCATTCAGCAGATCACCGCCTATGGCGCAGCCGCCAGCGAGGTACATATCTTTTCGCCGCACAAGATCAACGAATTCCGGGCCGGCTTCAACTGGCTCAAGACCAGCCGCTACCAGATGAACTACAACCAGGATGTCTCTTCCACAGTTGGCTTTCCTGGCGTTCCCTATGTAGCCGGTACCGACAATGGCGGATTGCCGCAGCTGACCTTCTCCGACGCCTCCAACCTGGGCAGCCCCACATTTCTTCCCGCCGTCGAGAAGCAGAAGACGCTTCAGTTCTCCAACACCTTCACGCTGATCTCCGGCAGCAACACATGGAAGTTTGGCGGCGAAGTACGCCCTGAGCATTTCTCCATCTATGAGCCGGCAGATCCCCGCGGCACCATGAGCTTCGGCCATCAATTCACTGACAATGCTGGCGCGATCGGCACCGGCGGCAATAGTCTGGCAACCCTGCTCACCGGTCAGCCGGACGGCGGCAGCATCAACAACCTCAATAACATCGACTACTACCGCCATACCTTTGCGCTGTTCCTTCAAGACGATTGGCGTGTCCTCGAGAACCTCACACTCAATATGGGTATGCGCTATGAGTACTTCTCGCCTGTCTATTCCGCGCACGATGCCCAAGCCAATTTCAATCCCATCACCGGAAACCTTGACATACCGGCGGACAGCAATGTCAGCCTGACTCCCATATTGGCTTCGATCCTGCCCGTGAATCACACCGCCTCGGGCGCACTCATCCCAGCCGACTACAAGGACTTCTCTCCGCGCGTCGGCCTTTCCTACAGCCCCACCAAGCGCCTGGTCGTCCATAGCGCATTCGGCATCTTCTTCAACGGCGACGAGGCCGGTCCCTACAGCAATCCCAGCCCCGGCTTCAATCCCCCCTACTTCATCAGCGAAAGCTTCCCGGCGGGCTGTTCAACGCCTTCCTACTCCGCGGCCGCCGGAGATTGTTCGGTGCAAGGAATCAGCACGCTGGCGAACGGTTTTCCCTCCACGGCGCTCACCGACCCCAACACGCCAATCCTGTTTTCGCTCGACACCAAGCTAAAGATGCCCTATGTCATCCAGTGGCATCTGGCCACGCAATATCAGTTCACGCCGAAAACGGTGCTGGAACTCGCATACATCGGCTCCAAGAGCGACCGCGCCTATATCTATCTGAATCTCAACCAGGCACAGCCCACAGCGGATTCATCCGCGCCCACTGCGCCGCGCCGCCCGTTCCCCTATGTCGATGCATCCATCGGCTATCTGAAGTCTTCCGGGTCGTCCGAATACGACGGCCTGCAAACTTCGCTCCAGCAGCGGCTGAGCTCTGGTCTCGAGTTCATTGTCAACTACACCTACAGCAAGGCGCTCGGCAACGCCAGCAGCGCCGATCTCGGCTCGCAGAACAACGACGGCTTCCGCAACAGCCTTTACCCAAACAAGGAATATGGACCGCTGGATTTCGACGTCCGCAACCGTTTCGTGGCCAGCTATGTCTACGATCTCCCCTTCGGCTCCGGACAGCGCTTTGCCACACATGTCCGCGCCGTCGATGAAGTCATCGGCCACTGGCAGTGGTCCGGAATCGTCACACTCTCCAACGGCACCTGGTTTACGGTCACCGATGGCAATGCCAACTTCGCCAACTCGGATGGCCAACAGCGCCCCGATGCCGTTCCCGGCGTGAAGGCAACGGACAAACCTTGTTCAGTGGGTCCGGGCGCCGCTCCCACCTTCTTCAACACCTGCGCCTTCCAAAATCCCGTGGAGGGTTCGCTCGGCAACGTCGGCCTGAATACCCTTGAGGGGCCCGGGGACAAGAACGTCGACTTTGCGCTTTTGAAGACCATTCCGCTCGGCGAGTCCCGCCACATCGAGTTCCGCGCAGAAGCTTTCAACACCTTCAACCATCCCAACTTCCAGTTCGCGGCCCCTGGACCGCAGAACTCCATCAACTCCACGGTCATGGGTACGGCAACCTTCGGCTATCTCACCGGAGCTCTCTCACCCAGGCAGCTTCAGCTTGGATTGAAGCTTTTCTATTAAACAAAGGATCGCCGGCGCAGCCCCATGCATTCTCTCGGCGAGCGGCGCCGGTGATCGTCAAAGAGCAGCGGAAGAAGGAAAGACAGCGTGAGTTCAAAGCGAAACAAAGGTGTGGCGGCGTTGTTGACTTCGCTGGCTCTCATCTGCACAGCGGAAGGCCAGGCCCATGCGGCGCCGCGCAAAGCCGCAAGGGAGTTGGGCTCGATCTCTGGCAAGAGCCTCACCATTACCGCGAGCTACGACGGCGCGTACGAAGTCCTCAGCACAGGCTCCTCGACTCCAGTGTTTCGCTCCACAGTTGAAGCCGAAGTCGACGCGCACCCGCTTCGCTCTTCCGACTATCCGCATCACACCGCCGCGCAATCGCCCTTCACCGATTCGCTTGGAACCGGGACGGCTCTCACTGTAACGCACACCGGCCTCGAAGGCCGGCCCGATCTCGTCGGCGTCTTCCGTCTTTACAACGACCGGGCGTGGGGAGACATCGAGGTCAGCGTTGCCAATACCACGCCTCGCCCGGTAACCGTCACCGCCATCCGCACCATCCGCGCTGCAGACGCTCCGGTCATCAACCTCAACGGCCCGGCAAGCGCCGACCGTATTCTCTCCGACAGTTACAGCGAAGACCGCCCGCAGCTCACCATCCGCGATTTAGGCTCTGCGCCCGGCGGTCTGCATCGCGGCGTCGGCAGCCAGCTCATCTTCAACAAGCAAAGCGGACAGAGTCTTTTCGTCGCGGCGCTAACCTCGGAAAAGTTCCTCACCGTCTTTCACCTTAAAGAGCAGACTACGGCGGGCTCGTCTTCCATCGCCTCGTTCGAAGCCGTTGCGGAAGGCACCACCGAAATCATGCGCGGCGAATCTCTGCGGGAATCGCCTGCCGCCGAGCAGGTGGACCTGGCCCTGCCCGTCCAACCCGGCGAAAGCCTCTCCTCCGAACGCCTGATGATTGCCGCCGGCAGCGATTACCACGCTCAGCTCGAGCAGTACGGCGAAGCCATTCGCATCCTGCATCACGCCCGTGTGAGCGTGCCCACGCCTATCGGCTGGTGGAGCTGGACTGCCTATTACTTTGGCCTCACGCAGACCACGGCAGGCGCCAATATCGAGTGGCTCGCTCAGAATCTGAAATCTCTCGGCTACACCTACTTTCACATCGATGAGGGCTACCAGTATGCGCGTGGCGAGTACACCACTCCCGACGTCAATCTGTTTCCGCTCGGCCTCAAACACACGGCCGCCCAGGCGCGCCAGAACAGTCTCACCTTCGGCGTGTGGACCGCGCCTTTTGAGGTCTCCGAGCGCGCCTCCGTTTACCGTGATCACAAGGACTGGCTGCTGCACAACGCCGCCGGCCAGTTGATCCACATTGGCTACGTAACCGAAAAGAAGGATCCCCTCTACGTCCTCGATGTCACCAATCCCAGCGCTCAGGCTTACCTGCGCCTGACCTACAGTACGCTTCGCAGCTGGGGCGTCCGCTTCATCAAGATGGACTTCATGGACGACTCCGCCATCGAAGGCGCTTACTATCGCCCGCACACTACTGCGCTCGAAGCGCAGCGCATCGGCCTCGGCATCATCCGCGAGGCAGTGGGCGACGATGTGGTGCTCGACAAGGACGGAAGTCCCATGCTCAACCCCGTGGGCATTGTCGATGCCGGCCGCATCTCGCAGGATACGGGCCACGAATTCGGGGCCTCCCGCGACGCGGCATCGGGAATTGCGGCGCGCTATTACATGAATCGCAATTTCTTTATTGCCGATCCCGACGCCTTCACCGTTTCCGCGCAAACCGTCGACGACCAATCCTGGCACAACGGCCCAAAGCCGCTCACTCTTGACGAAGCCAAGGTTTCTATCGCGCTCACCGCCGTCTCCGGCGGCATGTATGAAGTCGGGGACGATCTGCCCACGCTGGGTGAATCGCCGGAGCGGCTGGCGCTGGTCAAAAATCGGGACCTTCTCAACGTGGCGCGCATCGGCCGCGCTTCTACCCCGCTCGACCTGATGACCTACGCGGCTGAAGACCAACAGCCCAGCGAGTTTCTCCTCCGCGAGAGCCCGCGCCAGACCATCCTTACGGTCTTCAACTGGTCAGGCAAAGAACGCGCGCACTCCATCTCTCTCGCCTCTGCCGGACTTCCGCCGAGCGGCAGCTACCAGATCACCGAGGTGCTGGGCAACCAGAGTTGCTGCACGCTCGCTGCCGGGGCAATCGCTCTCAAACTCGCGCCCCATTCCGTCGCCGTGCTCAAACTCGTTGACAGCTCCATCCCCGCCTCCACGCCGCAGTTCTCCGCAAGCGTGCCGGGCTCCGGCGCGGCTGGCGAATTGCTCAATTTCAGCGCTTTGGCCGCACCCGGCATCGTGCCCACGCTCAACTTCCATTGGGATTTCGGCGACGGCGTTCAGCTTGATGGAGCCCAGGCGCATCACGCATACACCCACGCCGGCAAGTACCAGGTGAAAATTACTGCTGCCGGTATCGACGGTCTCGACGAATCGAAGACTCTCGACCTCCGCGTTTCCGGCGCGGTGGAGACGCGCTTCCAGCCGGAGCAGAAGCGCCGCCCCGAATAGCAATGTACATTTGCCTCAGGAGCAGGCATGAGCATGAACGAGAGCAGCGATCGCAACCAGCCGTCGGCTTCACGCGAACGGCCCGGCGTTGCCATTGTCGGCGAAATTAATCCGGACATTATTCTCGACGGTCTGCCCCGCGAGCTTGCTGAAGATCGAGAACTGCTTGCTGGCAGCTGCACCTTCACCCTGGGTGGATCGTCGGCCATCCTCGCGCACAACCTGGCCTTGCTGGGCACCACGGTCACCTTCAGCGCGCGCGTGGGCGACGACGGCTTTGCCGACATGTGCCTGGGAGAGCTGGTCCGCGCAGGCGTCAATCTGGATCGCGTGGTGCGCGCAGCCACCGGCAGCGGCACCGGGGTCACCGTGATTCTTCCGCTCGCCCAAACCCGCCGCATCCTCACCTTTCCCGGAACCATGTTTGAGCTCAGCCTTGAGGATCTCGACCTGGACTTCATCGCGCGCGCATCGCACTTTCATCTCTCCTCGCTCTTCCTTCACCGCAAGCTCCTGCCCGATATTCCCTGGCTCTTTGAGCAGATGAAGCTGCGCGGCCTGACTACTTCGCTTGACACCAACGACGATCCTGAAGACCGCTGGCAGGGCGTGGTCGAGAGCATTCTTCCGCACGTCGACATTCTCTTCGGCACAGAACAGGAACTGCGCAAGATAGCCGGCGTGGAGCAGGCTGAAGCCTTTCTGGCTCCGCGCGTTCCACTGCTGGTGGTCAAACGCGGCGCGCGCGGCGCATCGGCATACTGCGCGGGCCGCCACCATCACTCCCCGGCGCTGCGGCTCGATGCGGTCGATGCCGTTGGCGCCGGGGACACTTTCGACGCCGGCTTCCTGCATCAATGGCTGCGCCGGGCGCCGCTCGAACAATGCCTCGCCTATGGCAATGTCGCTGGCGGGCTCTCCGTCACCCGCGCCGGCGGAACGGGGGCATTCCGTGATCTGGCCTATCGGCAAAGCTTCTTTGAACGCCACTGGCAGCAAGGCCTGTTGGCGCCCTAGCAACGGAACGCGGCACAGCCGGAATGCGAGGCCCGGAAGCGAGCGGGACAAACGGAAGGTGACAGATCATGACAGTTCAGACACACCCCAGCGGCAGCGCCGCTACAGTTGAGAATCCAGTAAACGCGATGCGCCGGCTTTTTCACGAGAATCGCGCAGGCAAAGCCCGCGGCATTTATTCCGTGTGTTCTGCACACCCACTCGTTCTCGATGCCGCATTTGCTCAAGCGGCGGCGGACAAGAGCCTGCTGCTGATTGAAGCCACCTGCAATCAGGTCAACCAGGATGGCGGCTATACTGGCATGACTCCGGCCGGTTTCCGCGATTACGTGTACTCGCTCGCCACTGCCGCCGGCTTTGCATCCGAACAGCTGATTCTCGGCGGCGACCACCTCGGCCCCAACCCCTGGCGCTCGCTGCCCGCCGCGGTCGCCATGGAAAAGGCCCGCATCATGATGCACGCCTTTGCCCTGGCCGGCTTCGCCAAAATTCATCTCGATGCCAGCATGCGCTGCGCGGATGACCCCGCCGTCTTGAGCGACGACGAAATCGCCGAGCGCGCCGCCAGCCTCTGCGAAGTCGCGGAGCAGGCCGCCACGCAGGCCTCCGTCCGTCCGGTTTACATCATCGGCACTGAGGTGCCCGTCCCCGGCGGTGCGCAGGGCGAACTGGAGATCGCCGTCACCAGCACCGCCAGTGTTGAGCAGACTCTCGACGTCCATCGCAAGGCATTTGAGCGCCGCGGTCTCGCCTCCGCATGGGAGCGCGTGGTTGGCGTCGTCGTCCAGCCCGGCGTCGAATTCGGCGACGAAACCGTCGCCGACTACATCCCCCAGAACGCCGCCGAGTTATCGCAATGGATTCTGCGCGCGGAGGGGATCGTCTTTGAGGCGCACTCCACCGACTACCAGACGGCCGATTCGCTTCGCCATCTGGTCCGCGACCACTTCGCCATTCTCAAGGTCGGTCCCGAACTCACCTTCGCGCTGCGCGAAGCAGTCTTCGGCCTGGCCCGCGTTGAGGAGGAATGGATCGCCCATACAAGCCAGTCCAATATCCGCGCCATCCTCGATCGCGTGATGGTCGAAAACCCCGAGAACTGGCAAGGCTATTACCGGGGCGACGCGCATCACCTCCGGCTTGCCCGCGCTTACAGCTTCAGCGATCGCATCCGTTATTACTGGCCCCACGCCGAGGTCTCTTCCGCTCTTTCCCTGCTGATCGAGAACCTCCTCCATCATCCAGCGCCTCTGCCGTTGCTCGCGCAGTACCTGCCCTTGCAAGCTGAAGCCATCCGCCGCGGCGCGATGCCGAACGACCCTCGCGCCCTCATTCGCCATCGCGTCCGGCAAACTCTCGCGCGTTACTCCCGCGCCTGTGGGGCTCTATAGCGGGTCCACAATTGCAATGGCCGAAAACACAGCCTCAAGTGTCTTTTCTCAAGAAACGCACACTCTTTGCAGAACTGCAAAACGCACGCGAGTTGCGGAACTTGAACGGCGCCACAATCTCCCATGCGCGCAGCCTACAACAAGGTGCCGGAGAGTGAGGCAGAGGCAGCAGACGCTTCGCTGCCCTGGAAAAATCAACGCTTCAGCTTGGAGTTAGAGCAAGCCCGAAAACTGAAATAGCTGCACGATGGGAACGGGGCACTGTCTCCATCGGAGGCCTTGCACTCACGGCAGCAATTCAAATCAAGGCGCAGGAACCAATTTAGCGGTTCGCAGTTTTCTCTCTCTAAAGTATTGATTTTAATAATGGTCGGGACGGGCAGATTCGAACTGCCGACCCCTCGCACCCCAAGCGAGTGCTCTACCAGGCTGAGCCACGTCCCGACACAATGCAGCCGGCTCGCGGGGGCGAACCGGCTTTAGGGTCTGAATCAGTTTACACCAGCCAACTGGCTGGCGCGCCTGACCAAGGAAGAGCAAGGAAGGCAATTCGAGGAACGTGCCGGACTACTGGCCCGAAGAGCCAGGACGAGCGTCCTACTGGAGCGAACGGCATTCGGAAGCGGCGCGGCGGCTCTTCAATGCTGGGGTGGCAAGCGTATACACTTTCCGGCACATGCTAACTGCCGCCGATTCACGCTCTATGCCCGTTCGCCGCCGGTCTCTGCTGTGCCTGGCCGCCCTTGTCTGCTCGTTTGCCCTGCTCGCACTGGCGCCAGCTGCGCGCGCCCAGACAAAGGCCGCAAGCCAACTGCTCATCTACGCCATCGATGTAGAGGGCGGGCAGTCCACGCTGCTGGTGGACACGGTTACCCGAGCATCGCTGCTGGTGGACACCGGCTGGCCCGAAAACGACGGCCGCGATGCGGTGCGCATCCAGGCGGCGATGAGCGATGCGGGCATCACGCACATCGACCACGTGCTGATCACGCATTTTCATACCGACCATGTGGGCGGCGTGCCGGAACTGGTGAAGCGCGTCGAGGTGGACGAGTTTCTGGATCACGGGGTGAACCGCGAGGACTCCGACATTACTCGGCATGATTTCGCCGCGTACTTGAAGGCGATTGAGGGCAAAAAGCGGCGCACCGTTAACCCCGGCGACACGATCGATCTGCCCGGGCTCGACGCCGTCATCCTGACCGCCGACGGCGAGCACATTGCTGCCGTTCCAGGCGTGAAACCGACGCCCAACCCCTGGTGCGCGAGCGAGCCCAAGTGGGAACTCGACACCACCGAGAATCCGCGCTCGACCGGGGTGCTCATCCGCTTCGGCAAGTTTCGCTTTCTCGATCTGGGCGACCTGACCAAGGCCAAGGAGATTCCCCTGGTTTGCCCGGAGAACCTGATCGGCACGGTCGACGTCTACCTGGTCAACCATCACGGCTTCAACCTGTCCAACTCGCGGGTCTTCGTCGACGCCATACATCCGCGCGTGGCCATCATGGACAACGGCGCGCACAAGGCCGGGAGCCCGGAGGCGTGGGAGACCGTGCATGAGAGCCCGGGCCTGGAAGATCTGTGGATGCTGCACACGGCCGAAGACTCCGATGCGGCGCACAACAGCCCTGACGCGTTGATCGCCAACCCCAAGGGCGTGGCCGCCGATGGCGCATGGCTCAAGCTGGTCGCCTCGCCTGACGGGGGGTTCACGGTCACCAACGGGCGGACCAGGCAGACGAAGAGTTATCCGCAGCGGTGAGGGTGAAAGGTGCCGCGGTGATCTTGTGCCGCTTGGGGCACGACCGAATTCGTGCTGAGAGGTTGCCGAGGCCGGGAGAGCTCAGCATTTCGATGGCTACGCGAAGGAGTTCTACCTTCGCGTTCACCTCCTCACCGATGCGGGCGACGGCCGCGTCGAAGGCGTCGATCTGGTCCAGGTGCAGAATCAACTCGAACTCGCCATCGGGCAGGATTTGCCAGATCGGCATCCAATAAACGCCCGTCGCTTCCACGGCGAGGTGCGTCGCGGCCTCGGTTGAAAGCCGCTCCGGCAGGGCCATCAGGTCCCGGAGTGTCATCTTGAAGGTCTTGACATGAGGAGTGATCTTGCCTTCGACCTTGTGACGAATGCAGGCGACGACGGAGTCTTTATCCACATCCAGGCCAGAACAATCAGGGTGTAAAACTTCCATCCTTCCTCCGGTGGCGCCGCCGGCATTGAACCCCAATCCAAATGAATCTAAAAAGCGCTCCAGGGCTGTGCATCAGCCTGCGGCAGCAGTCCGGGGTACTCAAAGGCTGAGGGTCCGACGGTATTCGGGCTCGCAAGCACCAGGGAACGAACGACCTCGGCGCCAGCGACGCAATCTCACTCTAAACCAGAAACAACCCCGTATCGTCCAACCGAGGGTCGGCAACGCCGGTGCATGAATGTTACGAAGCGTTGCCATTCGCTCTTGGCCGCATGCCGGAGCTACCTTGATATTCATTCGGTATTTATGGTCTGGACCAATAACGAGTGAACTTAATCGTTTCTCTTAGTGTGTGATCCATGCCACAAACGCAGTCTTCGGTTGGCACTACCATGGAGAGCGAAGGATGCGGTGCATGCCCGGCGGGGAGGTCTCTTGCCGCCAGGATTGCACCTGCTTCCGGGCTCGCAGCTTCCATCGATCTGTTAACAAGCGCAATGCTCATCGCATCGTCGGTTGCATATCGTGAGCTCTGCCCTTGTGCTTGGCGGTCGATTGGATTTACCTTGGGTCCTGCCCATGGTTCATGGCCGCGCGTGGAGTTCAGCGCGGAAGAAGTTAGGTTGAAGCGCGAATTTGCTGCGGGAACTCCGTCTGTTCCGGCAGGTTGAGCACCTGGAGTGGGATTCGTCTGAAAGGGCTTACTCAAGGGGCGGGTCCCCTTGAGCAAGCCGGTAAAATTGAGTTTTTTGAGCCCGCGGGTTGCATCGCTCCCGCGGCTCCCAAGGAGAAGAACATGAAACGCACACTTTCACTTGGGCTGGGCCTGCTGGCATTCGCCCTCTTGCCCGCGCTTGCGCAGACACCGGCGCCCACGCAGACGCCCGCACCCTCCGGGTCTACAGGCAAGGTCCACGGCCACGTGACCAACCCAACCGGGGCGTCGCAAAGAGACGGCTCCGTGAGCCTTTCGACCGACGGCGGCCATACTTCGAAGTACACCTTCCCGGTGAATTCGAGCGGCGACTACAGCGGCGATGCGCCCCCCGGGACCTACACCCTGCTCTTCCGCCAGGCCGATACGCCGCCCGACAAGATGGTTGACTCCTTTGACGGCATCAAGATTGTGACCGGCCAGGATACGCCGCAGGATGTCGACATGTCGCGCAAGGCGTTCATCGACAAGCTGCCGCCGGACCAGCAGAAGCAGCTTGAAGAGCTGCGAGCGCACAACGCCGCGGCCATGCAGGCCAACGAGGTGATCAAGAACCTCAACTCCGATCTGCGGGTTGTGGTCCAGGACATCAAGGATGCCGACGTCGCGCGTGCGGCCGCCGTCCAGACCCTTGGAACATCGGCTGCCAAGGCGGATGTTGACGCCAAGGAAACTGAGATCAAGACCGCCAAATACACCGAGGTCGAAACCCTGATGCTGAAGGACACCGCGGCCAAGCCGGACGCTTCTGTTCTGTGGGCTCAGCTGGGCCAGGGACAGATTGGACTGAAGAAGTACGACGAGGCCGAAACCACTTTCAAGAAGGTTTTGGAGCTGGAAGCCGCCTCGAAGAAGCCAAGCATCTCCATCCAGGGGCTGGCCGACAGCGGTCTGGGCGAGATCTACGCGCGCACCGGCAAGATTCAGCAGGCGAGTGACTCCTATGATGCAGCAGCCAAGGTCAACCCGACCATGGGCGGCTTCTACCTGAAGAATGAGGCGGTCATCTTCTTCCAGACCAACCAGCCGGATGCGCAGGTTGCCGCGGCGGACAAGGCCATTGCGCTGGACCCGAACCAGCCGGTGCTCTACTACCTGAAGGGGAACGGCCTGGTGGGCAAAACCACGATGGACGACAAGACGAAAAAGCTGGTTCCGCCTCCAGGCTGCTTGGAAGCCTACCAGAAGTACCTGCAGCTGGCGCCTGAAGGCCTCTATGCCGGCGAAGTCAAGGGCATCCTGGCCGGATTCGACCAGAAGATCGACAACACCTTCAAAGCCGCCAAGCCCGCCAAGAAGTAACCTTCTGCCAGTCTGGCACCTGTGAGGGCGTTCGCCGCGGCGGACGCCCTCAACTGTTTTCCCGCGTGATATGCGCTGCGCCCGCCTTCCAGAACCTCTACAATCCATTGCATGAGCGCCAGTCTGCCCGGTTACGAGCAAGCCGCCGCCACGGTGGCCGTCCACGCGGCGCGGCTGGCGGTGTTGCGGGCGTCACGCCCGACCGAGCGCGTGGGGCTGGCTGCGGCGCAGGGCCGGGTTCTGGCCAGGCCCATTCGCGCCGATCGCGATCAGCCGCCCTTTGCCCGCGCCACGCGGGACGGCTTTGCCTGCCGGGCGGCAGAGACCCGCAAGCACAAGTTCCTTCAGGTGGCTGGCGCCACCCGCGCGGGGGACGCGCCGGGCGGCCCGCTGCCGCCTGCCGCCGTCTGGGAGATCATGACCGGTGCTCCGGTTCCTGCCGGCGCCGACGCGGTGGTGATGATCGAACATGTTGAAGCGCTGGACGGAATGGTGCGGCTGCTTCCGCCGCGCAAGCTGGCTCAGGGCGAAAACATTGTGGCTCCGGGCGCACAGGCGCGCGCAGGCGATGAATTGCTGCCCGCCGGGACCGAAATCACCTACGCGCAGATCGCCCTGGCCGCTACCTGCGGTTGCGTCACGCTGGAGGTGTTTCGGCGGCCGCGTGTGGCCATTCTTACCACCGGGGATGAGCTGGTTCCGGTTGATGCCGAGCCGGCTCCGGGGCAGATTCGCAACTCCAACGCGCCCATGCTGGCGGCGATGGTGACGGCGGCGGGCGCCGAGCCCTGGATTTTACCCACGGCTGCGGACACGGAAGCCGCTCTGGATGCGGCGCTCGATGAAGCGGCGCAGGCCGACTTGTTGCTCATCTCCGGCGGCGTTTCGGCGGGGAAGTTTGACCTGGTGGAGCCGGCGCTGGCCCGCATGGGTTCGCAGTTCCAATTCACCGGCGTGCGCATGCAGCCGGGCAAGCCGCTGGTCTTTGGGGAGCTGCCTGCCAGGAAAGCAAGAGCTCTCCAGAAAGAAACCATTGCGAAGTGCTTCTTCGGCCTTCCCGGCAATCCAGTCTCGTCCGCGGTGACCTTTCTGCTGTTCGCGGCTCCGCTGCTGGCAGCGTTGGGGGGAAGGCTGGAGCAAGGGCCACGGTTTGCCCTGGCGCGCTTGGCCGCAACCACCGACAGGCGCAGCAAGCCTGGCCTCACGCGCTTTCTTCCTGCGTGCTGCACCTTTGGCGGGGCTGAAGGGCAGCTGCCGGAGGTCGTGCTGGTCCCCTGGCAGGGATCGGGCGACCTGGCTGCGCTGGCTCGCTCGAATTGCTTTCTGATGATTGCCGAAGAGACGGCGAGCATTCCGGCGGGCGAAATCGTCCGCATCCTGCTTTTCTGAAGCCGCAACTGCGCTCGAGGAGATTCCGTGACCGAACTTTCGCATTTCGACGCATCCGGGCAGGCCCAAATGGTGGATGTCGGCGCCAAACAGGCCACGCGCCGCACGGCTATAGCATCGGCTTTTGTGGAGCTCTCCGCGGCGGTGCTGGCCGCGCTGCCCGCCAACCCCAAGGGCAATCCGCTGGAGGTGGCGCGTTTCGCCGGCATCCAGGCCGCCAAACGCACCGCCGAGCTGATCCCCATGTGCCATCCCCTGGCGCTCACCCATGTGGACGTGCAGGCCAACGTGGTCGCCGGCGGCGTGCGCATCACCGCGACAGCCGCCACAGAAGGCCCCACCGGCGTGGAGATGGAAGCGCTCACCGCCGCCTCGGTTGCCGCGCTTACGGTCTACGACATGACCAAGGCGCTGGACAAGGGAATCGTGATCCGCTGCGTGCAGCTGGAAGCGAAGACCGGTGGCAAGAGCGGAGATTACAGCCGCGGACAATGAACGGCAGGTGAGCGATGGAAACCGGACAAGAGCGGGCCGCAAACCCGGTTCCGCCCTTTAGGAAAATTCTCGAAGCGTTCCTGATGCTTCTGTTTTTTGAGGGCAGCCAGGGCATGACGCTGCTGGGGCTGCCGCGGCATCTGCTGGGGGTGCGGAGACTCGACGATCATCCATGGATCAATGTCTACGAAGGCCACATCTGGGAGCTGGCATTCGCGCTGGCCTTCATCGGCATTTCCAGTGGACCGCTTTCGCAATGGGGATTGACCACACGCAACGCGCGGCTCTCCTTGCGCATCCTGTGGCGATTCTGCTGTGTGTTTTTTCTGATCACTCTGGCTTGGAACGTGGTTCCGGTTCTATTGAGCCGCCAGATCGATCTCGGAATCTTTGGGCCGCCCAAATGGATCGACGTGGCGGCGTGGCTCTTCTTCGAATGGATCTTTGTGGGCATTGCAGAGGAAATCATGTTCCGCGGCGTGATCCAGACGAATCTGGCGAGCACGTGGACCGGCGTGTGGCGCGTTGCGGGAGTTGAGATTCCGAGCGCGGGCGTTGTGACCACCGTCCTGTTCTGCCTGGCCCACATCAATCCGCTGCACCCGCATGTCAACTGGCCGCAGCAGCTGTTCGCCCTGGGGCTGGGAATTTACTACAGCATCGTCCGGCACCGCACCGGCAGCTTGCTGAATCCGATTCTGGCGCACAATGCCGCGGACGGGATGATTTTGACGGCGATCTACCTGCTCTACTTTCATCTCCATTAGAGCCGGCTCAGACAACCGCGCTCATGAATAAATTCCAATGACTCCGGGAAGGAAAAAACGCAACTTGTCTGGCTGGGTTGGGGTTTCTGCCGATAGAAAGAGAAGTTGGACACGGCATGAACATCTATCCAAACTCGGAAGTTCCCATCAGCGAAGCCGACCGGAGCGAGATTGAAACGATCTTCATCGCGCTGATGCGCCATCGGGACCTTGCGGATGACACGGGCAGGGAAGCGGGCGAGGGTGAGAATCTGGAACTGCCGTACTTCGATCCTCCTAACAACCTTGGCGACCTTCGCTCGCAGTGGGGACTTTAACGGCGGCCGCTTGCCGATTGCCGCTTGCCTCCAAGACCCGCTTACCCTTTGACAAAAGATGACTTCTCCACCGGCTGCTTGCGATCCGGGAGGTCATGTGCGCTTCCATTTTTGCGGATGAATGGGCTAGGATTCTCCTTCCACATGAAGGAGGGTTCATGCCGCGATCAATCGTTTGTCTAGTGGGCCTGGTGTTGATCGGCCTCGGCGCCGCCGGCGCCCAGTCCGTCTCCGTTTACCAGACCACGCCGGACCTGCTCCAGGCTCTCTCGGAACGGGCGGCGCTGCACTTCTCCGCCAAGGTCAATTCAGCCGCAGCGGCCCCACTGATCACCGTGGAAGACGCGCAGCGCTTTCAGCAGATCGATGGCTTTGGCGCTTCGCTCACGGATTCGGCGGCATGGCTGTTCGCCAAGAACCTTCCCACAGCGCAGACCGATGCAGCCTTCAAGACACTCTTCAGCCGCAAGGGCGGCATTGCGCTCAGCCTTCTACGCCAGCCGGTCGGATCGTCCGACCTGGCAGTGACCTTCTACTCCTTCGATGACCTTTGCCAGCAGACGGCGAAGGCCTGCACCACGTCCGTGGGCGTCTCCGACGCCAGCCTCGAGCACTTCTCCCTGGCCCATGATCAGGAGTACATCCTGCCGCTGCTGAGGAAGGCAATCAAGATCAATCCCGCAATGCACGTGATGCTCACACCGTGGAGCCCGCCGGGCTGGATGAAGACGTCGGGATCGATGCTGGGCTCGAACCCAGAGACGAAGGAGCAATCGAGCCTGCGGCCGGAGTTTTACCTCGCCTACGCCGGCTACCTGGTGAAGACCATTGAGGGCTACCAGGCCGCGGGCGTGCCGGTATGGGCGCTGAGCGTGCAGAATGAGCCGCTCTACGCCCCGCCCACCTACGGCGGTATGCAGATGCTGGCTGAAGTGCAGGCTCGATTTTTCGGCGAGGCGCTCGCGCCCGCGCTGGCCGCCGCGCACCTGAGCCCGAAGGTGATGGCCTACGACCACAACTGGGACCGGCCCGATTATCCCGAGACGGTGCTGAAGGACCCCAAGGCCGGTGCGCTGGCCGCCGGCACCGCCTGGCACCACTACGGCGGCGATCCGGCGGTGATGACCAGAAATCATGAGGAGTTTCCCGACAAGGACCAGTGGGTGACCGAGTCGAGCGGCGGAGCCTGGCAGAAGGGTAATGTGTTCGCTGATGAGGCGGCGGAGTTGATTGCGGTGATGCGCAACTGGGCTCGGGGCTACGTGCTGTGGGCGCTGGCCACTGACCAGAACCACGGCCCTGTGGTGGGCGGCTGCGACACCTGCCGGGGCCTGGTGACCATTGATCTGAGCGACCTGGCAAAGCCGGTGGTCAAGCCCGAGCTCGACTATTACGTGCTGGGCCAGGCGAGCAGGTTTCTACTCCCCGGCGCGGTGCGCATCGCGTCGGACGAGCCGGCCGGAACCAAGCTGAAGGACGTGGCCTTTCGCAATCCCAACGGGACGGTCGTGCTCTATACCCTGAACAGCGGCGACAGCAGCCAGGAGCTGCGCATCGGCTTCCACGGCAAGACCGCGGCCGCCACCCTGCCCGCGGGAGCGGTGGCCACGTTTGTCTGGAAGCCGTAAGCAAGGCCTATCGATCCGGCCAATGACAACTGGGTGCTGGGTACCCCATCCTGTCCGCGTTTTGTGCGGAAAGGGTGAGAGAGCGTGGCACTATTTGAGGGCCGGATCAATAACGCTGCTCAGCGCCCGCTCGGCGGCGGACCCTGGGACGGATGAGGGCCATGCTCGGGATCGGGAATCTCGAAGTGCTCGGGTTTCTCGTGCCCGCGATGGCAGGTGGCGCAGGTGACAGGCTCGTCGGCTTTTGGGATCTTGGAGACGTAATTCTTGTTGATGTCCTCGGTCATCTTGGCCATCTGCCGGGCGGTCAGCTTCTCGGGCTTGGAATCGTCGGCAAAGTTGAAACGGGGATGGCCGTGCTCATCGAGATTCTTGGGGTCGGTGGTATGGCAATGGTCGCAATGCGTGCCCAGAGAGCCGGCCCACTTGTGCATGAGTTCGTGGAGCTGCTCGCCGGTCATGGTTTTGGGCAGGACTTTGAGGTTGGTGGGCTTGGGAAAGCTGTGCTCATGGGGCGGGCCGGCGGGTGGTGGCGCCGATGGCGCCTGGGCTGTAGCGGTGACGGCGAGGGCGGCCGCGAGGAGCAGAGCGATGGCGGCTGCGGGCAGGGACAGAGATGATGGTTTCAAGTTGAGGGCCTCCTTGAGGGATCGAGGAATTGATTGGCTGCACCGACTCAGACAATCCTAGCAAGCGGGGATTAGGTTTTGCTGAACGGTTTGGGCCTGCGCCGGATTCTCAAAAGAATACCTGTCCGCAGAGTGCGCGGGATGGGTCGCTTGCAAGAAAAGTGAACGGTAGAGGATTTCCCTGCTCCAGAATCGGTTCGCTCAGTCTGCAACTACCGCATCGCCTTGGGCCCGGAGACGCAGGCGTGACCGCGCAGCGCAAAGCGCAGCGGCCAGTCCACGGCCACGTGGATGCCGATGCGGGGCGTGACGCGCACATCGGACACCGCGAAGCCGTCGTCGCGGATCTGGAGCGGCGAGGCAGGGTCAGTGAGGTCGAGGGCATTGTGGAGCGGACGGGTGAGCCCCAGGGCCTGGCAAAGACGGCTGGGGCCGCTGGTGAGCTGCCTGGCCGCCGCGCCGGGCGTCAGGCCACGGTTTCGCTCCATCCGGTCTGCTCCATGCAGTGGTTCCAGGGCGCGCAGCAGCACGCAGCCGGCACGGCCCTCCGCCTCGCAGGAGACGTTCATGCAGAAGTAGCGGCCATAGATGGCATAGACATACGCGTGGCCCGCGGGGCCGAAGAGCACGGCGTTGCGCGGGGTGGGGCCGCGATGGGCGTGGGCCGCGGGGTCGGGCGGACGGTTGTGCGGGCCCAGATAGGCTTCCACCTCGACAATGCGGCCGGCTAGGTGCTTCGTACGGTTCTCGTCCGCGCCTTTTCCATCCCTGACGCGACGGACGAGGATCTTCCCGAGCAAGCGCGGGGCCACCTGCTCCGGCGACTCTTCAAAGAAGGCGCGGGGGAGCTGGCGGCCGGGGATTCTGCTGGCGCTCATCGAGCTGCACTCCTCATGAAGAGAGCTGGCTGAGTGTCGTGGTCTCCCACCCTTTCGCCAAAAAGACGGCGAAAGGATGGGGCACCCAGCCTCTGTGCGCTTACTTGTGCGTCTTGTTCCATTCCTTAAGCAGTTCCAGCACCTGCTCGGCGTGGCCTTCGGGCGTGACTTTGGGGAAGATGTGCAGCAGCGTCTGGTCGGGGCCGATCACAAAGGTGGTGCGCTCAATGCCCCACACCTTCTTCCCATACATGTTCTTTTCCTTCAACACGCCAAACTGATTGCAGACTTTCTCGTCTACATCAGCAAGGAGCGTGTAGGGCAAGTCGAACTTGGCGCGAAATTTGGCCTGGGCTTTGGGGGTGTCGCGGCTGATGCCGAGCACGACGGCCCCGGCCGCTTGCAGCTGGGTGAAGGTGTCGCGGAAGCCGCAGGCCTCAATGGTGCAGCCAGGCGTATCCGCTCTGGGGTAAAAGAAGAGTACGACGGGCTTGCCGGCGTAGGATGACAGGCTGGTGGTCTTGTCCTCGTCGGTTTGCAGGGTGAAGTCGGCGACTTTCTGGTTGAGTTCCATGGGGGAATTCCTCGTATGCTGAGTAGAGTGGCCTTCAGGTTCGATTATTCCCGACGCAGGCGGCAGATGTCATTGCGCAAGGCGGTTTGGTTGTTGATAAGACGAACGGCTGTTCAATCCGGGGAACCGGGTGCTCCGCTCTTGTCGGGTGCCCCATCCTTGTCGCGTTTTTGCGGCAAGGGTGGGATGCCACTGGTGCTGGTATCGGCCGCGCTGCTCACTGCACTGCCCGCTGCGGGTCAATATGTCGGCAAGGTGAGCAAAGACAGCAAGGAGACGCCCGAGCTGCGCTCTATCGCCGTACTGGAGTGGACCGGCGACCAGGGCAACCCCAAGGCCAGCCGTCTGGTTCCGGTGACTGTGCTGGATGCAGGCGAGTTGCAGGATGGCGGCGTTTACCTGGCGCGGCCCGAGCCCCTGGCGCTGGTTCCCGAGGTGGAGTACGAGCTCGAGCAGAACGGCCAGCCGCTGGGGCTCTTCGACATAAGCAACGCCGGCCAGCAGCAGGGCGCGTGGGTGGGCTTTGGCAAGTGGAGGCCGCTGCCGAGCGCCAAGCCCAGGCCCTCGGCGGCGGAGTTGGCAAAGACCCATCTTGACGACGATGACGCGCAAAGCGATACGCCGGTGCTGCACCGCAAGCATCATGCGGACGATACTCCTTCCGGCGGCGGTGCGGGCAACGGTTCGACAAGCGGCGGTCACGCAAGCCCCCCGGCGCAGCCCAGCGATCCCGACCGGCCGGTGCTGCACAAGAAAGCTGCGAGCGACAGCAGTGAGACAGGCAACGGCAGCCCGGCGGCGAGGAACCCCTCTTCGACGAGTCCAGATTCGACAAGCGCGGCTGCGGACAGCGACCCCGACCGTCCCACGCTGCACCGGAGGAGCTCAACGAGCGACAGCGCCGGAAGCGATTCGACATCGGGCACTGCATCGACCGACGATCCGGACCGTCCCGTCCTGAAGAAGAGCCGGAAAAGCCAGCCGGCTGACACCGGGAGCGTCGAATCGGTGCAAGGCGACACCGATCCCGACCGTCCGCGGCTCAAGCGCGGCAAGTCCAGCGGTGACGCGATCGACGTGACGCCCAGCCTGATGGGCTTTCCGCCGGATGTGCAGCAGACCGTCGCCGTCTCCGACGCCAAGGGGCGCCCGGTGCATTCGTGGAGCTATGCCTGGTCAAACCCAGACGATGAGGCGAAGATGGAGGCATCGCTGGAAGAGTTGGCACGCGGTGCGTTGGGGCTGAATCCGGCTGCCGCGCCGGCTAAGCCCGCGGTTAGGCGCACGGTGACAAAGAAGAACCCTGCGCCGGCGGCGCCCCTGGCTCCGGCACCGCTTGAGGACGAGCAATTCCACGTCTTCGAGCTGGCCTACGGTTCCGGCGCAACGCTGGTGCTGAGCGCGCATAGCGGCGGACCGGCGGCGAAGCAGAAGTTTGTGACGCTGATTGCCCAGCCCGACCTCTACGGTAACGTGCTGGTGGTTTTGAAGAACGTAACCGACGGCGCGCATCTGGACGAGAAGCCGCGCATGCGCCTGGTGGACGCGGTGGACGCCATGGCCGACAATCGGGGCGAGCTGCTCTTCGAGCTGCGCGGCGCAACCCAGCGCCAGTTTGCTCTCTACCGCGTACTGCGCGGACAGGCGGAGCAGCTGTTTGTCACCGGCGGCCAGATGAGCCTGACCAGCGAGTAGTCGGAATCCGCTTTCCCGATCCGGCCCTCCCCGCAACAATCGTGCTGCCCCGTGAAGTTTTCCGCAGATGGGCGTCCTCGTTGCGCGCCGAAGTCGGTTACAATCGCAGAATCCCGCGAACGACCAGCGGGTTAGTTGGAAGGCAGCCAAGACGACAAAGCGCTGCCCACCGATAGATTCCCCGATACGCTTATTTTGAACGTCTTTTAATTGGTTGTCCCTGGATATCAGAACAGGGTCGATGGAGCCGGATAGAGACATCGCTACTTTAGAATCATCCAGCCGGGTGCGGAGCTCTCGCTCTGCGCGCCGGGAAGATTTTTGCGCCGATCCTTCCCCAGAGGCGGTGCTGGCTGAGAATCTGCGCCAAAAAAAGATTCCCCGGCTGGACGCGCTGCGCGCCATCAGCGCGCTGATCGTGGTGCTCTTTCATTTCGGCGTTCTGGCTCTTCCGGCGGGGCTGGGCGTGATGACCTTCTTTGTCATCAGCGGATTCCTGATCACCTGGCTCTTGCTGATTGAAACCGAACGAACGGGCACGGTTGCGCTCGGGCATTTTTATTTCCGCCGCACCTTTCGAATTTTCCCAGCATTCTATGTCTTTTGGGCGGTCACCGTGGTTGGGATGCTGGTGAAGCATCGGTCCATCCTGTGGGGCCAGGCGGTTGCCACACTGTTTTATGTGGGCAATTACTACCAGGGTTTGAACCACTACCCCGAGACAGGCCTGAGCCACGCCTGGTCGCTGGGCGTGGAGGAACAGTACTACCTGCTTTGGCCTGCTGTGGCCATGCTGCTGGCAAGGCGGCCGCGGCTGCTTTTCCAGATCACCTGCGGGGCGATTCTGCTGGTGTGGGTTTACCGCGGGGTGCTGGTTTTCCGGGGAATGCCTCAGGAGTATATTTACACCGCGTTCGACACCCGCATCGATCACCTGCTGATTGGCTGCGCCGTGGCCATTGCGCTGCGCTTTGGATACCTCTCCGCGTTGTGGCGGATCGTCTGCGCGCGGGCGGGTTACGCGCTGCTGACGCTGGCCGGGTTGACGGTCTCTTCGGCGGCGGAGCTGGTGTGGAGGTCGGACTATCGCGATACGATCGGGTTCATCGTCAATCCGGTTCTGATCGCCTTTCTGCTGGTGCAGCTGCTGTCATCCAGAAGCAGCTGGCTGAAGTGGATGGACTCGGCGCCGATGATTTTCCTGGGCGCCATTTCGTATTCCACCTATCTGTACCATGAGTTGGCCGGCGATCTTGCGGGCATGTTGGTGGGCAACCTGCCCAGGGTGTGGGCCATGGTTGCGATTGTTGCCGCCTGTTACCTGGCGGCCAGCGCTTCTTACTTCCTGGTTGAAAAGCCGTTTCTGCGTGCTCGCGCCCGGATTGAAAACCGTTGGATCCGGCATGGTATCCACGTTGCCACCCCGCGCGATTGACCCGATGCGCATAACGTGGCACTGGCCGGCTCAGCCCGGCCAAGCATGTGATCCGGAGCCGCTTCAACACGAGTTGCCTGCGCTGCCCATGCCTATCTGGCACGCATGCAGCCCATTTATGGTCAATAGGGCTCACTTATTCCCGGTTTATTTTTCTTTGATTAACAACAGGCGGCAGCCATCCTCCAGGCTGTGTACTACTTCCTATACAATGGGATCAGAGTGGGCGTGTCGCCGCTCTCCAAGGATCTTTCCTAAATATGGCATCAGTTCTGACCGCACCCAACCCCGAAACCGCACAGCTTGGCTCAACCGACACCCTTGCCGACATCCCCGAATCCACAGCTTCCGTTGCCGTCCACGCGGTTCCCGCGCGGCTTGAGGTGCGCATGGGACGCGCCGCATCGGTGGGCGCGGGCGTCAACTGGCTGACCCTCGGGGTGATCGTCGCGTTTCATGTGGGCGCATTGGCGGCGCTGTTCTTTTTCACCTGGCAGCGGCTGGTGGTGATGCTGGTGCTGTATGTGGTGGCCATCAACGTGGGCATCGGCATGTGCTACCACCGGCTGCTCACCCATCGCGGCTATCACGTGCCCAAGTGGCTGGAGCATGCCATGGCCGTCTGCGCCACGCTAGCGCTTGAGGGCGGACCCATCTTCTGGGTGGCCACGCATCGCGTGCATCACCAGCACAGCGATCAGGACGGCGACCCGCACACCCCCCGCGAAGGCGGCTGGTGGGCGCACACCGGATGGATTCTATGGGGCAACACGCTGCACATGCAGACCGAGGTGCTGGGCCGCTACACGCCCGACCTGGCCCGCGACCGCTTCATGGTCTGGCTGAGCAAGTGGCACTGGATTCCCCTGGTCGCCAGCGGCGTGCTGCTGTTCGGCTTCGGCTGGCTGTTTGGTGGTGCATCCGGCGCGGTTGGTATGCTGCTGTGGGGCGCGTTCATGCGCGTGACACTGGGGCTGCATGCAACCTGGTTCGTCAACTCCGCCACGCATCTGTGGGGCAGCCGCCGCTTTGAGACCCGCGACGACTCCCGCAACAACTGGTGGGTGGCGCTGGTGAGCGGAGGCGAGGGCTGGCACAACAACCACCACGCCCATCCCGTCTCCGCCAAGCACGGCCAGGCCTGGTACGAGGTAGACCCCAACTACTGGGGCATCTGGCTGCTTTCAAAGGTTGGGCTGGCGAAGAAGATCCGGCTGGCGCGGTACGACCGGGAGAATCCCAAGCCGGCGGGCCTGTAGAGCGGCCTTTCCGCTTTCAAGACTCGGCAACGAGACGTTTGCAGAATGAAAAAGGCGGTCTGCCCTGACTTGGGTTGGCCGCCTTTTTGCGATTGCTTGAAGTCCTTGGCGCCGGGGTTCGACACTCAACTACTTGCGCACCTTGGCGCGCACCCACAAGACGGCGAACACCGGCAAGGCGATCAGCAGAACGGTCACGCCTGCCGGAAAGCCGACGTAAAGGTAGCTGTCGGCGTAGCTCACCGTGTGGTGGCCGAAGACGTTCCAGCCGAGCAGCGAAAAGATGGCGATGCAGGTGGTGGCGAAGAAGGTGAAAAACGCCGACGCCAGCGCAAGCAGCAGGCTGGTGAACAGGCCGAAGCCCTCCAGGGGAAAGCCAAGAACCTTGCCGCCGCGCTGCGCATGAACGAGTTCTGTCATCGGGATGGCCCTCGTCGTCTAGAATACTAGCTGATGTCGACAGGCGCACAAATCGAGCTTTGGCACGCGGAGAAGGTGGCCACGCAGGTGACGGTGGCCGAGGCAGCCAACGGCATTCACTATGCCGGGTGGGGCGAGACGCGCGTCTCCGACGCCGATCTTGAGAGACTTGTCGGCGCTGTGCCGGCGACCCTTTCCGCGGCGCTTGCCAATCGCGCCTATTACTTTGTTCCACTGGCCATTGCCGACACGGGCGAGGTGATGATCGCGCCGTCCTACACGGTCGATTTAGGCGACCGCGCCATCTGTCATCGCAACACGACCTTCGGATCGACAGAAGCGGTTTTTCTGTCCACGCGCCTGGTCGAGGACCGGTTCGGACTGGCCTTCGAGTTTTTCATCAACGTGGCCCACAACTTTGTGGAGGCGGCCGGCGTGCCGGAGAGCTTCTCCGCACTCGCCTGGTCGCAGGCCGAGGCGCAGGTGCGCGGCGAGACCAGCCAGGACGCATGGGAGACGCGCCGCCGCGCCCAGGACAGCCGGGCTTCTGACAGCCGCGGAGGCCCGAAGACCATCGACGAGCGCTCCCGGTCCAGCTACTATGAATCGGCGTTTTCCGACTCGCTGGCGGTCTACATGCTGGCCCTGGCTGTCGACTTCGATTACCACGACCTGCGCGAGCGCGAGTACCCGCTGCTCGCCGCCCCGGCCCTTGCCGAGCGGCTGCGCCACGTCGCCAGCCTCTTTCCCGCCAACCCCGGCTACGAGTTCCAGATCCTCTATCGCCGCAAGGGCTGAGGGAACGCGCGAGCCCCGAACTCATTCGAACAACGTAACCACCCGGGCCAGCACCTCGGCCAGGATTTCATCCGGCAGGCTATCCACTTTTCTGCCCGCTCGCGCTTCCAGATCGAGCACGCGCGGCTGGTTGCAGCGGACAACGCCGGTAGTCTTGATCCCCGCAAGCGGTACGGCGAAGCCGATGCGGCGGGCAAAGTCGCCTCCGCTGGTGATCGGCAGGACCACTGGCAATTTTGTTGCCTCATTGAATTGGGTGGGCGAGACGACGAGCACCGGACGCTGCCCGCGCTGTTCAGGGCCCAGGGTCGGGTCGAGCGAGACCATGTAAATATCGCCGCGCTTCAAATCAACTCACGGCCAACCGGCGGGGCATCGATCCACTCCCTATCTTCGGGCGGCATGGGCTGAGAATAGTCGGATTCGGCCAGCAACTCCTCCAGCGTGTAACGGGGCCGGGCCTGCGGCTGAAGGATCAGGCGTTCCCCCTCGACGGCCAGACCCACCGTTGCTCCGGCCTTGAGATGAAGCTGGTCCAGAATGGCCGGCGGCACGGCCAGCATCACGGAGCCGCCAACTTTGCGCAGATTTGTTGTGTGCACAGTTCGCCTCACAGAGTTATATAAAAATATAACACAACCACAGTGCTGCTCCCAGAAAATCGGCTGTTACTCAGCTCGAATAGAGATTCCTGCTCAAAAACTCATTCCGGAACTTGGCTTCCGGGTCGTACTGCTTGAGCAGGGCCTGAAACTCGCCGAGCCGGGCGTACTGCGCCTGCAAATGCGCCGGCCGCAGGGTGAACAGTTTGGCCCAGTGCGGCCGGGGCGCGAACGGCTCCAGCTGCTGCTCAATGAGCGGTAGGATTTTGCTTACCTCCAGCCATTCGGGTTTCCAGGTGAAGTGGATCGCCAGCGAGGGCCGCTGGTAGGCCATGCTCATCCACAGCTGGTCGGCAGCGATGGTGCGCAGCTCGGTGATGAACAGATGCGGCGTGATCTGGTCGCGCAGCTTTTCGACTGCGAGGACGGCCTCGTAGCCGCGGTCGAGGGGGACGAAGTACTCGGTCTGCAGCTCGCGCCCGCTGGAGGGGGTGAAGTTCATGCGGAAGTGGGGCAGGCGCTCGTACCAGGGGCCGGGAATGCCTTGCTGCTCGGTGCAGGCTTCGGCGTCGTGCGCGGCGATGGGGTGGAGCTTGCGCGTGGCCAGCTTGGCGCCGAAGAACTCGGGCTGCCAGTCGTTCTTGTCGCCGGGGGCAAGGCGGCGCTTGATCCAGACTTCACCGGCCTCATGGTGCTGCCAGTCGGTAAACAGGCTGACGCTGTAACCGCTGGAGAAGATCTCGAGGAAGTGGTGCGCCAGGTGATCGAGCGATAAATGCTCGTAGACCGACTGCGCCACCTGGAAGGTAGGCAGCAGGTTGAGCGTGACGCTGGTGACCACGCCGAGCGCGCCCAGGCCCACGACTGCGCCGAGAAATTTGTCGCCGTCTTTTTCCCGTGTGAGCACCAGCGTCTCGCCGTCGGCGGTGACCAATTCCAGCCCGGCGACCGCAGTGGCCAGGTTGCCGTTGTGCACGCCAGAGCCATGCGTGCCGGTTGCGATGGCGCCGGCTACGGAGATATGCGGCAGCGAGGCCAGGTTGTGCAGCGCGTAGCCGTGCTGATCGAGATAAGGCGAGAGCTTGCCGTAGGTGATGCCCGCGCCTACCGTCACCGTGCGCGCTTTCTCGTCGATGGCAATCTGGTCGAGGCGCTTGAGCGAGATTTGGTTCTGCGTGCTATCAGCGATGGAGTTGAAAGAGTGGCGCGAACCCAGCGCGCGCAGCTTGGCGCAGCTCTTCACCACTTGGCGCACCTCGTCAACGGAACCCGGCGAAAACAGCCGGTCGGTACTGTAGGTGAGGTTGCCGGCCCAGTTCTCTCTCGGGCCGGTGATCTCCTGCCCGGCCAGGCGATGCGAAAGAATACCGCCGGCCACAATGGCTCCGGATGCCTTGAGAAACTCGCGCTTATCCATTGATCTTGCTCCAAATTGCCCACCATCGCGCGAGGGCTTTGCCGCGCGCAAAGATGCTCGTCAAGCATAGGGACTGAATACGCGGCGGGCAATCTATTTCTGTCGGCGGCTGACATGCGTGGAGCAGGCTGGAAGCCGGCGCCTGCAAGGCCCATTCTGAATCGCGGGTTGACGACAAAGATTCTTCCCATGGCTTTGCGTCTTCAAGATTTGCCAAGTGTCCCTTAGTCTATAGAGGATGGGCAATTTCTTGGCCCAATTGAGAGGAGGGAGTTCCCAATGGCAGATATGGTAAAGAAGGCAACTACACCCAGGAAACCGCGCAAGGCCTCACTCGGCAAGAAGACGAATGTTACTTCAATCTCGGCTTCCTACGAACAGGTTGCACAGCTTGCGCATCGATTCTGGGCGGAGCGTGGATGTGAGCACGGACAGGATGCTGAGGATTGGTTCCGCGCGGAGCGGGAGCTGCTGGGCATGGCATCCTGATCGAGCCGGGCCGATCGTTAATAAACGTTACTCGCTTCGGTAGGCGATCCGCCCTTCGCTGATGGTCCAACGGACCTTGCCCTGCATGGCCCAGCCGTCGAAGGGCGTGTTGCGGGACTTGGAGCGGGTCTCGCGCGCGTTATAGGTCCACTCGGTCTGGGGGTCGAAGACCACCACATCGGCAAAGCTGCCCACGGTGAGGGTGCCGCGGCCTTTCAGGTTGAGCAGCGCGGCGGGCTGCGCGCTTAGCAAGCTCAGCACACGGCCCATGGGCAGCTTGCCTTCCCCGTGCAGCCAGCGCAGGCTCAGGCCAAGAGCCGTCTCCAGGCCGGTGATGCCGTTGGGCGCGTTCTCAAACTCCACTTCCTTCTCGTGCACGGCGTGGGGCGCGTGGTCGGTGGCAATGGCGTCGACTACGCCGTCGAGAATGCCCTCGATCATGGCGTCCCGATCCGCAGCCGCTCGCAGCGGCGGACACATCTTGGCGTTGGTGTTGTAGAGGCCCACGTGTTCTTCGGTGAGCAGGAAGTGGTGCGGAGCCACTTCGCAAGTAACGCGCAGACCGTTGCGGCGGGCCTGTCGGACGGCGGCGAGGGCGGCGGCGGTGGAGATGTGCGCCACGTGCAGATGGGCGCGGGCGTCGCGCAGCTCCTGCACCAAGCGGATGTCGCGCTCGACGATGGAGGTCTCTGCCTCATTGGGCCAGGCGCGCAGGCCCAGCCTGAAGGCCCTTGGACCGGCATTCATGCTGGCAACGCCGCCAGCGAAATGGGTCATGCGGGTATCTTCGGCGTGTTGGATGACACTCAGGCCTACGCGCGCGGCGGCAGCCAGGGTTTCGCGCATGACGGCGTCTTTGAGAATGGGCAGGCCGTCGTCCGAGACAGCTACGGCGCCGGCGGCCTTGAGCGCGGCAAAGTCGTTGATGGCCTCGCCCTTGGAGCCGCGTGTGGCGGCGGCGATGGGGAAGACGCGAATCGAGGCGTTGCGCTCGGGAGCCTGCATCCAGCGGGTGATCTCCGGCGAGTCGTTCACCGGCCGGGTGTTGGGCATGGCGGCAACAGACGTGAATCCGCCGGCTGCCGCGGCTGCCGTGCCGCTGGCGATGGTCTCCTTGTAGCCCTGGCCGGGCTCGCGCAGGTGCACGTGCATGTCGATCAGGCCGGGCGCGACGGTAAGGCCGGTTGCATCGAGGATCTGAACGCCGGGGCCGGCCGCGCCGTTGGTTTGCTTCAGCTTGCCGGGCGATGCGATCTCGGCTACGCGGCCGTCCTTGAGCAGAATGTCCTTCAGACCGTCGACACCGGCAGCGGGATCGATCAGATGGCCGCCGCGAATGACCAGTGCCGTCATGCGCGGCCTCCTTGCTGTTGGGCCGTGGTCAGCGCTCGCTCGACGACCGCCATGCGAATGGCGACGCCGTTTTTGACCTGTTCGAGGATGACGGATTGAACGCCGTCCGCCACGCCGGCGGTGACTTCAAGCCCGCGAATGATGGGCCCCGGATGCATGACGATGGCTGTGGACGCCTGCGCAGCCAGCCGCGGGCCGGTGAGCTGGTAGTTGGCTTTGTATTCTTCGAGGTCGAGTTGCAGGCCGGAGAGCCGTTCGGCCTGAATACGCAGCATCATGATCGCTTGCGACTGGCGCAGGGCTGCTTCAAAGTTGCGTTCGATGGCGATTCCGGGGCCGGTTTGCGCGGCGATCTCGGGGAGCAGCTCTTTGGGGCCGCAGAGCAGCACGCGCGCGCCCAGCCGCGGCAGCAACTGCATGTTGGAGCGGGCTACGCGGCTGTGCAGAATGTCGCCGACGATGGTGACGGTGACGCCGGCCAGGGTTTCCGCCGTGACCGTGTGGGTGCCCGGCCGCAGATGCGCCAAGATGGTGCGCAGGTCCAGCAGCGCCTGGGTGGGATGCTCGTGCATGCCGTCGCCGGCGTTGAGAACTGGCAGGCGGGTCTCGGCTTCAAGCAGCCAGGGCGCGCCTGATGAGTTATGGCGCAGGATAATCGCTTCGGCTCCGAGCGCGCGCAGGGTGAGGCCTGTGTCCTTCAGCGACTCGCCTTTTTCAATGCTCGAAGAAAGGCTGGAGACCAGCGTGGTGTCTGCGCCCAGTCCTTTGGCGGCCAGCTCAAAGCTGGTGCGGGTGCGGGTGGAGGACTCGTAGAAAAGCAGCGCAACGCGGCGCTTGGCCAGGATACGGTCGCGGGTGAGCGGGTCCTGATTTTCGAGGGCGGTGGCGCGGGTGAGAATGAGGCTGATTCCGTCCAGGGTCAGGTCGGATGCCGAGAGCAGCGACCCGGGATTGCAGGGAAACGCCGAGGCGGGCGCGGGAGGTGGATGAATGGGGCGGCGGGTGGAGGCTGCGGAGGGGTTCATTCGTTCCGGCTTCTAGCTGCTTTGCTGCTCGTTTCCCACTCTCCGCAAAAAGCCTTGAAGGATGGGGCACCCAGGGTCAAAGGGGGCGGTAAAGAGGCTCTAGTCCACGCGCTCGACCAGCAGCACCTGCTCGTCGTCGTCAACTTCGCGGAATTTTACCTCGATGATTTCGCGGCTGCTGGTGGGCACATGCTTGCCGATGTAAGTGGCCTCAATGGGGAGTTCGCGATGGCCGCGGTCGATCAGCACAGCCAGTTGCACGCGGCGCGGACGGCCATGGTCAAACAGTGCGTCCAGCGCGGCGCGAATGGTGCGGCCGGTGTAGAGCACGTCGTCGCAGAGCACCACGTCGCGGCCTTCCACGCTGAAGCCGATGGCCCCCGGAGTGACCACAGGCCGCACGTCAGCCGTGGAAAGGTCGTCGCGATAGAACTGAATATCGAGCATGCCGGTGTCGACAGGATGCTTCTCGATGCCGGAGATCAACTTGCCCAACCGCTCGGCCAGGGGGACGCCGCGGCGCTTGATTCCCACCAGCGCCAGGTCCTGACTGCCGTTGCTTTTTTCGACAATCTCGTGAGCCAGGCGCACCAGCGTGCGCTCAATCTCCGAGGCGGACATGAGCCTGCCTTTGACGCGCAGGCTTGGCTTGTTTGGGGTTTCGCTCATCGGTTGTCTCTCGCAGGATGATACGAGGGGCTGCCGGTCCGGGGCAAGTTGTGGACAATCGGGACGAATTGCGCATGCGGCGTCAGGAAACATTTTGGCGGGTTGCGGTGTCGAAAGAGTGAGAGGGCAAGAATGATTGACCCGGCACAACTGCTGGCCCATCCCGTAGCCTCTTTGGCTCTGCGCGGGCTGCTGGGCGGCTATGTGATCTACATGGCGCGCAAGTTCTACGCGGACCCGACCGGCTACTTCCGCAAGGTGGCGCGGCCCATGGTCGACCTTCCCTGGCTGGCGCCGATGATCCGCGCGATGGCGTGCTTTTGCCTGTGGGGCGGATGCTTCATTGTCGCGACGGCTGTCTCGGTGCAGATATTCGGCCTGCACGGCGACCTACTGGCCCTGGCGCTGATCGCGGTTGCGGCTGTTGCGGCGTGGTTCCTGCTTCCCAGCCAGGAAGGTGCGGAAGCAGAAGAAGATTCCGGGGTCAAAGATTGAGCCCAACCCCCAAAGGAATGGCTGGGGAACCTTTCCGGCGGTTGCAGTGTCCAAAAGAGGATGCGGAGCGCTCGTTGCGGCGAGGGGTCTTCGCCGCTGGCGAGGTCCAGCGTGTACCCTGAAGATCGGAGTCAATTGATGCGTTGGATGTCGATACTGGCTTGTTCCGCTGCGCTGCTGGGAACAGCAGCCTCACTGCAGGCGCAGGCTGTGCCGGCAAAGAAAGCTGCGCCTGCCAGGCACGCGGCCAAGGCACCAGCTTCAGCTGCGCCGGCTGGACTTTTGCCTGACTCCTTTGCCGGGTGGGTGGCGTCTGAGCCGGCGAAGAAGCTGACCGATGCCGCAATGGCCGACGCAGCCAACGCGGAAGCTCTCCAGGAGTACGACTTCAGCGAAGGCTTGCTGGCCAGCTACAAGCGCAGCGGCGAAACGCTGAGCCTGCGCGCGCTTCGCTTCAATGATGCAAGCGGCGCCTACGGCGCCTACTCCTTCTACCGGCAGAACGGCTGGCCCAAGGAAGACATTGGCACCGGTGCGACCTCAAACCACAACCGCGTGCTCTTCTGGCAGGGCAACACGGTGGTTGACGCCAACTTCTCCCGCATCGGCCCCATGTCCGGCGCGGAGCTGCGCGAATTGGCTAGCGAGTTGCCGCTTCCGGATGGCCCCCGTGCGCTGCCGCCTCCGGTGCTGGGCAACCTGCCCAAGGATTCGCTTGACCCGCAGACCACCCACTACGCGCTGGGAGCTGCCGGCTACACGGGTTCGGGCGGGGTGCTGCCGGCGGATCTGGTCGGCTTCGACCGCGGCGCGGAGGCGGTAACAGGAACCTACTCGTTGCGCTCCGGCCCGGCGACGCTTACCGTGATCGACTACCCCACGCCGCAGATGGCAGCTGCGCAAGAGGCGAAGGTCGGCGCGTATATCAAGGCCGGCAGTCAGGCCCAGCCGGCCTGGCCGAAGCCGCTCCAGGATTCCGACCAGGCCTCGCTCGAGGTCCGCCGGAGCGGCCCGCTCGTGGCTCTGGTCAGCGGCGACGCGGTACCGGAAGAAAGTCACAAATTGTTGGCCATGGTCCACTTTGAGGCCGACCTCACCTCCATTCCGCAACCCACCGAGTCAGAGGTGGCCAAGACCAGCAGGCTGCTGCTGGGCATTGCGAGCCTGGTCATCGTCGGCTGCAGCGCGGCGCTGTTGCTGGGATTCTTCCTGGGCGGCGGCCGCGCACTCTATCGAATCGCCCGCGGACGGCCCGTCTCCTCGGTCTATGAGGCGGAGTTCATCCGGATCGATTTGCGGGAAGAATGGGTGAAGGCGCCGCCTGGGGTTGACAGGACGCATCCGAAGGGTTAATGGGCAGCTTAAACCTGTGGAAAACTGGGCATAAACCCAAAGAAAACCCATGAAAAAGCTGGAATACGCGGGCATGCAAAGGCGAAGAGGTATCGAAGATGCGGCGCGGCTCATCTCCGGGAAATGATTTATAAGTAATTGAATACAAGGTGGTTATTTCGCCATCGATTTGTTCTTGACACTCCCTTCCCCCGCACCTACTATGCAGCCAGAAAGTTCTGATGGTTTTGCCTCCGTTGGAACTATTCTCCCTAAGGAAAGAGCTGCCCTGTTGCCGGGCGGCTCTTTCCGTTTTTCCGGGGTTCAGCGGGCGGCCTTTTCTGCCTCTCCATCCGTCACTGCAGCCGGGTCGGTCCACTGCTTGCCGCAGGCCTCGCAGAGCCAGGAGTTGGTGGGATCGGCGCTTTCAAGCACCGGGTCTTCGGCGCCGCAGGCCGGACATCGGGGCGGGACAAACTCCGGCGCCTCCTGCTCGTACTCTTCGATGATCTCCCTCGGAATCGGCCGGGCAGCGATCGCGCGCGCTTCGTCCAACTGGTCGGCTGCCACCACCACCCGAGGGCTGCTGACCCAACCGCGCCCCGGTTGTTCCACCCAGCTGTCAATGCCCGCCTGCCGCAGAGCGTCCCGAATCTGCCATGCCTGATCCGTGGTTTCGCATTCGCACAGCGGCGTCTTCCAGGTGTAGTCGGGCGACGAGCCGTCCACTTCGCTTTCCTCCAACTCGTCTGCTTGATCGACGGCCTTGTCCGGATCAACGGCGCTGGCCCATCGTCGCGGAGCGTCAGGCTCCGGCTTCTTCGGTGTGTCCCTCGTGACACCGGGCTCGGCAAGGCCGCGACTGCGCAATTCGTTGCGCAGAACTTCCTGCGCGGTCGCGGTCAGGTCGCCGAAATCGACGGCGAGTTCCCCCAGCTCCACGTCGTCCATCTGGCGGTAGTGTTCCGCCAGTGCTTGCCAGTCTGCTGCAGGGTTGCCGTGCATGAGCAGCAGTATAGCTGTTTTCACCTCGCGGCCGGGTGTCGTTCCGGATCAGCTTCGCGCGGTCTCCCAGTGTGGAAAGCGACGGACCGCACGGAGAAGGAGTCAGCCCACCAGCGCGCGGGTTTTGATACTCTAACCAACAGGAGTACGCGCCATGAATATTACTTCTCCGTTCTTCGTCGTTCCCGTCATCATCGTTGTCTTTCTGGCTGCCATACTGTTTGCCACCAGCAGCAAGGAAGACGGCAGCTCGACACACTGAGTTGGCCCCGGCCTGGCCGGCCTGAGCACGCGCACTCGTCTGGAGCCGCGACTGGCCGTACAGCGCCACCGTTGCCGCCGGTGCCTGGACCTTCCCATCCCCTGACTCGCCTACGAAAAAACCCTCTGCGCAAGGCAGAGGGTTTTTTCATTGCTGCAGATATAAATTGAGCCTCGAGCCTTATTCAGGCTTCTTGTCGTCCTTCTTGTTTTTGTCATTCTTTCCAGGTGGCGTGGCCCCGGGCTTGGCAACTGTCGCAGCAGGCAGCTTGGCTGGCGGTGCTGCGGGGGCCTTTACATCCGGCTGAGGAGCGGGTTTGACTGCCGGCTTGGGAGCCGGCGGGGCGACGGGCTTCTCGACCGGTGCGGGCACGGCCTTGGGGGCTGGCTGCGGCGCAGGTCTCAAGTCGGGTCTGATTGCCGGGTTGGGAACCGGCGGGGCGACGGGCTTCTCGACCGGTACGGGTACGGCCTTGGGGGCTGGCTGCAGCGCAGGTCTCAAGTCGGGTCTAATTGCCGGGGTGGGAACGGGCGGAACAACTGGCTTCTCGGCTGGTAAAGGTGCGGTTTTAGGGGCTGGCTCTGGCGCCGGCTTCAGGTCAGGCCGTACGGGGGCTGGGGGGGGGCGGACGCCTTGCTGAGGCGCAGGTTGAGGCCTTGCCGCACCGGGCGGCGGGGCTACGATGGTGTGGCCGGGAAGCACCCTGACCGGCGGGGCCGGCTTCACCGGCGGCGTCACGGGTACGGCGCCGGGCCTGGTTGAGACGGCCTTGCCCTTGTCGTTGATGAGGACAGGCCGCGCCACGCTCACTTGCGCTGGGCGCGCCGCGGCATGGCCGACAAACGACTGCGCGGTGGGCTTCGGCTCAGGAGCGGCGAGCGGCTGCACGCGGTCCATCTGGTGGACATCGACCACCACATTGGCCTGGTGGGCGGACCGGCCGGAGGCAAAGTCTTCATGGCGCATCGCGGTCACGGTGGTGCGGTTGACGTAGGTGATGTTGACCACGTTGATGTTCACATACGTGGTCTGCACATGGACGCGCTGACTCTCGCCGATGTTCGACCGGTTGATGTCGTCCAGATAGCGCGGGCTGGCCCGATACCAGGGCCGGTACACCTCGCCGGGACCGAGCGGGAACCAGGCCGAGACGCCTACTCCGCCTACATTGACCCCGCCAGCGAAGACCACCAGGGCGGGAGACCAGACGGGATGCGCCGCCGGAGGTCCGGGGACCCAGCCCCACCGGCCGTTGAATGCCACCCAGCGGCCATAGTGGAATGGCGCGTAACCCCAGGACTCATCTTCAACCCAGACCCAGCCCCAGGGTGCATGGTTGACCCAGTGGCCGTAGTGGTAGGGCGCCCAGCCGTAGGGAACATTGCGGGGAAACCAGATGGGACCGTAGGGAGTGCCGGGCATCCAGTCGCCGTTGGCGTCCAGTTCGTAGGCGCCGGGAATCTCAGGGCTGACGTAGCGGTAAGACTGGGCCTGGAGGATCTGCTGGTCGCGCTGGCGGCTCCAGTTGTCCAGCGTGTCCCAGTCGGCCGGCTGCAACCATTGCGGGGTAACGGGATTGGAGCCGACTAGCTCCAGGGCCTGTCCGCCGCTCAGGTCCTGCTCGAAATCGCCCGCTCCCGTGATCTGGAGATTGCTGCTGTAGCTGGTGAAGACGGCGGCGTTCTGGTCGGGAATTACATCAACACGGAGCTCGCCCTGTGTGGGCAGAGTGGCGCTGCCGCTGGGGGTGTTGACATAGACCGCCTGGTCCTGCCACAGGGGGTTGGAGCGGACGTGAACCGAGCCCTGGGCGACGCCGAAGTAGAGGCCCGATGGAGTGGAGTCGACCAGGCTGACGTCGGCGTTGGGGCCGATCCTGACGAAGGTTTGGCCCACCTGGATCTCGGCGCGGCCATCGACGTCGGTGACGATGCGGTCGCCGGGGCCGAGAGGAAGATTGGGATAGGCTTGGCCCCAATCGTCAACGCCGGCCGGCTGGATGGAAACCGTGCCGGTGAGGTAAGAGAGACGGCCGGCCTGCGCCGGCGGATCGGGCTGCGCGTGGCCGGGTGCAGCGGCAAGCGAGAGCAGTGCCGCGGCCGCACTTGCCAGCAGAAGTTTTCGAGAAGAAGAGAGAGCAGAGAGACGCATACGTTCAGGTCCTTTCAATGTGGCGCTCTGGCTTGGATGCCAGGTGCGCTGGAGTTCACAGCTGTGACTTGGGAAACCAGGCAAGGAAATGTGGGAACCAGGCGCCTTGCGTGCAACGGATGCGGAGAGCCAGGGCAACTCACCGCCGCGCCTCAGAGTTGCGAAGCCCGTCATGGTGGATACTAACCCGGAAACTGCGGAAAAGTGGCACGACTATCTTCGCTCGAGTCTAAACGATTACCGGAACCAAGGAGCAGGTTGCGGCGTATAACAAGGGCAAGAGGTCTTGAGCCATGGTGGGGAACAGGATGCGCAACGGTGCGGGATTGCTGGCCGGTCTGGCTTTGGCGACCGGGATCACGGGATGCTTCCGGGTGCATGTGGACAAGGACGCGAACGGCGAAGATAAGAATGTCCAGGTGGACACGCCCTTCGGCGGCGTGCATGTGAACACCAATCAGACCTCGGCCGCCGACCTGGGCTTGCCGGCTTATCCCGGCGCCAAGCTGATTGCCGACGACGACAAGCACAAGTCGGCGGATGTGCACCTGGGCTTTGGGGAGTGGGAGCTGCGGGTGCGCGCGGTGAGCTACGGCACTACCGACTCGCAGGACCAGGTCTCTGCCTTCTACAAAAAGGCTCTGGACCGTTACGGCAGCGTGCTTACTTGCCAGGGCCACACGGCGGTGGGTACGCCGGTGACAACATCGGAAGGGCTGACCTGCGCCGACAATGGCAAAGGCGTCAAGATCGATCACAAGGATTATGGAACCGGCGACAACAACCTGGAGTTGAGGGCCGGCTCCAAGCGGCACCAGCACATTGTCGGCTTTGAAGAACCCAAGGACGGCCAGACCCGCTTTGCCCTGGTTGCCCTGGATCTGCCCGCCGGGATGGATTCGGACAAGAGCGACTAGTTCTCGGAACGCTTGGTTTTGTACCAGTTCCGTGCCCCACCCTTTCCGCAGAACACTCTTCGGTCGAAAAGGGTGGGAAACCTCAGGCAATTGACGGGCCGGATCAATAAACCGGCAAGGGACAGCACCCCGTTCCCGAAAATCCGGCCGGGATGCGAGACCAACGAAGCTGGTTTTCGTCTATAGTAGAGTCAATCCTGAGCCGCTCAGCCGGGCCGATCCTTATTCCCCTCGGGCCTCTCAATGGCCCAACTCCGATTGCGAGCCATTTTTCTCAGCGCAAGTGAGTCTTTCCAGCCAACAGTGGGGTGCAGAGATGCCGCTGAAACTGACCGTCAACAACGTCGAAAAGACTGTGGACGTTGATCCCGACACGCCGCTCCTGTGGGTGCTGCGCGATGTGTTGAACTACACGGGCACCAAGTACGGGTGCGGCATGGGCCTGTGCGGCGCATGTACCGTGCATCTGGACGGCAAGGCAACCCGCTCCTGCCTGGTTCGCGCCGGCGCCGCGGAGGGCAACGCCATCACCACCATCGAGGGGCTTTCTCCCGACGGCTCCCACCCCGTGCAGGTGGCCTGGGAGGCGCTCGATGTGCCCCAGTGCGGCTACTGCCAGGCCGGGCAAATCATGTCCGCCGCCGCCCTCCTAGCCCACACACCGCACCCCACCGACGCGGAGATCGATACCGCCATGACCGGCAACCTGTGCCGCTGCGGGACCTTTCCGCGCATTCGTCAAGCCATTCACGAAGCAGCCGAGGCTGGCGCCGCTGCCAAATAAAACGGAGGCTCGTACCATGCGCATCGATCGCCGATCGTTTCTTCAGTTGAGCGCTCTGGCCGGTGGCGGCCTGGCCCTGAACTTCTATCGCTCGCCGTTGGCCCGAGCGCAGGGCCCGGGCGCTCCGCCCGATCTCACCCCGCAGGCCTTCATCAAGATCGCGCCGGACAGTACGGTTACCATCATGGCCCGCGCCTCGGAGACTGGCCAGGGCATGCGCAACATGCTGCCCATGCTCATTGCCGAAGAGCTTGACGTCGAGTGGAAGAACGTCCGCATCCAGCAGGCCGATCTGGATGAGAAGAAATACGGAATCCAGTTTTCCGGCGGCTCCGCCAACACCCCCATGGGCTGGGAGCCTATGCGACGGGTGGGCGCAGCCGGCCGCCAACTACTCGTCACCGCGGCCGCGCAGACCTGGGGCGTTCCTGCATCGGAGTGTACGACGGAGCCTGGACGGGTGCTGCACCAGGCCTCCAGCCGCTCGGCAGCCTATGGAGAACTGGCGGCCAAGGCTGCCGCGTTACCTGCGCCCGCGCTCAGCAGCGTCAAGCTCAAAGACCCGAAGGACTACCACATCATCGGCCACTCGCAGCCGGGTGTGGACACCCACGCCATCGTTACCGGCAAGCCGCTCTTCGGCATCGATGTGACACTGCCGGGAATGCTCCACGCCACCATTGAGAAATCTCCAGTCTTCGCCGCCAAGGTCAAGACCGCCAATGTGGAACAGATCAAGACCCTGCCCGGCGTGCGTCACGTGCTGGTGATCGAGGGCAGCATCACGCCCGCGGCCTACACGCCCTGGGAGCCGGGCATGGAGCCGGGCGTCGCCATTGTGGCCGATACCTGGTGGCAGGCGCAGCAGGCCCGCAAGCAGCTGAAGATTGACTGGGACCTGGGCCCGGCCGCCGCGCAGAGCAATGAGCTTTTTGAGAAGCGCGCTGCCGATTTACTCGCAGCGCCTCCCGGCGCCATGGTGCGCCGCTACGGCGACGTGGACGGAGCGCTGAAGTCTTCGTCCAAGATGGTCGAGGCCACGTATCAATTCCCGTTCATCGCCCACGTGACCATGGAGCCGCAGGGCTGCACCGCGCACTGGAAAGACGGCAAGCTGGAAATGTGGACCACCAGCACCTTGCCTGCCGACGGCCAGGCACTGGTCGCGAAAATGCTCGGCATTCAAGAGAGCGACATCACTACCCACATGGTGCGCGGTGGCGGCAGCTTTGGCCGCCGGCTCCAGAACGACTACGCGGTTGAGGCAGCATGGATTGCCAAACAGATTGGCGTACCCGTCAAGCTGCTCTGGTCTCGCGAGGACGACGTCTCCCACGATCCCTTCCGCCCCGGCGGCACCATGGGCCTGAAGGCCGGGCTCGACGCCGAGGGCAAGCTCACCGCCTGGCGGCACCACTTCATCACCTTCGGCGATGCCAAGCACTCGACCTCCGGCGGCGGCATTGGGGCGGACTCCTACCCCTCCGGCTTTCCCCCGGCCTATGCGCTCATGACCAGCGCGCAGCCGCTCATGCAGCGCACCGGCGCCCTGCGCGCCCCTGGCGACAATGCCTACTGCTGGGTGTCGCAGTCCTTTCTGGACGAAGTGGCGCACGCCGCCGGCCGCGACCCGCTCGAGTTCCAGCTCGAGCTGCTCAGCAACAAGAAGGCTCCCTGGAAATCGGACAGCAAGGATGCGGTGGGCGATCATGAGCCGACCGGGCAATCGGTTCTCATCCCCGAGCGGTTCAAAGGCGTGCTGGAGCTGGTGGCGGAGAAATCCGGATGGGCCAAGCGGCCCAAGGTGCCGGGTCGCGGCATGGGCATCGCCGCCTGGTTCTGTCACCTGGGCTACTTTGCCGAGGTGGCTGACGTGAGCGTGGACGCCAACAACAAGGTGACCGTGCATCACGTGTGGGCCGCGGGCGACGTGGGCAGCCAGATCATCAACCCGCAGGCGGCTGAGAGCATGGGCTACGGCGGAGTGATCGACGGAATGGGCGAGATGGCGCAGGAGATCACCTTCGCTGAAGGCCGCGGCGTCGAGCAAACGAACTTTCACAACCACCCGCTGCTGCGCATCAAGCAGGCGCCGCCCATCGACGTGTACTGGCGCAAGACCGACTACTCGCCGACCGGGCTGGGCGAGCCGACGCTGCCGCCGATTCTGCCGGCCATCACGAATGCGATTTTTGCGGCGACGGGCAAGCGGATTCGGACGCTGCCGCTGAAGAGGAGCGGGTTCAGCTGGGCTTGAGGGGCGCAAGCGATTCAGGGTAGGCACACCGAAACGGAACGATTGGATTCCGATGAGGTTTGGAGCATACTGTTGACATGGCCACGCTGCCCAAATACGAGTACGCCGAGCCGTTTGTGACGGTCGAGGAATATCTCAAGACCAGTTACCGGCCCGACTGCGACTATGTGGACGGTCGCGTCGAGGAGCGGAACCTGGGCGAGTACGATCACGGCTTGTTGCAAGCGCTGTTGGGCGCTTTGTTCACGAATAACCGGAATGCCTGGCAGGTGCGAACGGTAACTGAAGTGAGGACACAGGTGAGGGGCGCGCGATTCCGTGTCCCCGATGTGTCGGTGCTTCGTGCGGAGGCTCCTCGGGAGCCTATCATCCGGCACCCGCAGTTGATCGCGATCGAGATTCTCTCACCCGAAGACCGGCTGAGCAGGATACAGGAAAAGATCGACGATTACCTCGAATTCGGCGTAGAGAATATCTGGGTCATCGACCCACAAACGCGGAAGGCCTGGACCGCGGATGCTACCGGCTTTCACCTCGCCCAGAATGACGAACTCATTGTGCCGGGAACGCCGATTCGTGTGGTGCTGAGCGAGCTGTTTGCGGAGTTGGACCGGGCGTAGCGATTTTTGCTAAATGATTCGCGCTTCGCGGAGAGTGTTGTCCAGCCACTCTTCGTACCAGGATCCGAAGGTCGCAGGTTTACCAGTTCCACTGTGTAGCGGCGAAATGCCACTAAGCTCGGCGCGGCCATCGAGCCAAAGGCGTCCCCGCTTATTTCCTGTGACGACCAACCAAATTCGAATCGCACAGCCTACGTGGCAGATTGGAATTGCACCATTCAAAATTGAGGAGTCCCAATAGCGGGCCTCAAATTGCTCTACCCTTGAATCGAATTCGGGATCGCTCGGGTCAATCGATCCATATGAGGGGTTGCCCCCATAATGTCGTTCCATTCCCCTTCAAGAAGGAATGGCTCCGAAATTTTGCCAACGATGCCGTTCCGCTCTGCCCACGGTTGCAGACCGAACCCCGCATCCATCATTCCGAGCGGGAAAACGCCGTAGAATGGACCTGCCCCGCCGTTTCCAATGGAAATTAGAGCATTTCTCTCGAAGGTGTATAGTATGAGTGGCGATTCTTCGCGCACATGCTATGGCGCGACCATATTCGGATGATTTGCGGCGGAAGCTGCTTGAGGCCTTCGACCAGGGGAAGGGTAGCC
>Ga0302319_10002172_pt1 | contig 42874 bp, 11 predicted proteins | sample Bog_T0_2_FD_203319 | JGI IMG/M metagenome (GOLD analysis project Ga0302319, IMG submission 203319) | Peat permafrost microbial communities from Stordalen Mire near Abisko, Sweden - Bog_T0_2 | ecosystem: Environmental > Terrestrial > Soil > Wetlands > Peat | place: Sweden: Abisko, Stordalen Mire...
TTCGGCGTCGACCGCGGCCGTGGGCACGGACCTGAGCTTCACCTTGTCCTACGCCAACCTCAGCAGCGGGCCGGACACCCAGGGGGTCACGCCCGGCGTGAGCCTGCAGTTCAACAACGCCGGCCAGGGGGCCAGCGGCACGCGCTGCAGCACCAATTTCTCGGTGGTCAACGCCTCCGGCGGGGCCATCAACCTGCAGAATTACCGCATCCGCTATTTTCTCTACGATCCCGCCCACCCGGCGGCGTCCAGCTACGCCACCTACCTCAATTACGACAGCACCGGCGTGGCCGCGGCCGCCATGGCCGTCTATGCTCCCACCTACCTTGGGACGCGCGATGCCAACATGGAGGAGGACGTCACCTTCGGCTCCAGTTCCCTGGGCAACGGGAGCAGCAGCAACTTTCAGGGACAGTTCGGCAGCAGCGGGGATTCCTGGACCATGACGATGACCGACGACTGGTCCTACCCGGGCTCCGTGGCGTCCAACGTTGCGGCCCAGTACTGCGTGCTCGAGCAGAACGTCTCCGGCAGCTGGAATTTTGTGGCGGGCGAGTACCCGGGGGGCTCGCAGCCCGTCACGAACGTCACCATCACCGACGTTCTGGACAGCCGCTATACGTTCGTCGGCTCGACGCCGGCCGGGGGCATGGGTTCGGGCAACACCTTCTCGGTGACCCTGGCCAGCCTGGCGCCAGGGGCATTGGGCAGCGTGACCCTCACGGTGCAGGTCAATGCCACGGCGTCGAATGGCCAGGTCATCCCCAACAGCGCCGGCATTGCCGCGTCCGGCTACCCCTCAGCCTCTTCGAACACCTTCAACGTGACGGTGGGCGGCGCGTCCCCCTCGCCGGTATCCAGCCCGACGCCGTCGGCGACTCCCACTCCGACCCCTGCGTCCACCCGCACGGACACGCCTTCGGCAACTCCCTCGGCCTCCGCTTCGCAGACGCCCACGGCCAGCTCCACGCACAGCCCGGCTTCCAGCCCCTCGGACAGCCCCAGCGCCACGCCCAGCCCGTCGAAGACGGCCACCTGCACCGGCAGCCCCACGTCCACGGCCAGCCCCACGGCCACGCCGACCTGGACCCTCGTGCCGCCCGGAAGCACGGCGACGGCGACATCCAGCGACACCCCCGCCTTCAGCGCCACCCCCAGCGCAACGTTGACCTGGTCGGTGAGCGCCACACCGAGCGCCAGTTCCACAAACACCGGTGTTCCGACGAACTCCCCCGCTCCAACCAGCACGGTGCCTCCGACCGTCACGGCTGTGCCCACCCATACGGGCGCGCCCACCGGTACGGTCCTGCCAACGGTCACGGCGGTGCCGACGTTCACGGTCCCGCCGACAGCCACAGCGGTGCCTACCGGCACAAGCGGTCCCACGGCGGCGCCCAGCGCCACCCCTCCCCCTGGGCCGCCCACGCTTAACCCGCTATCACCCGCCGTCGGCACGGCGGGTATTGCCCTGGGGATCACCCTGACTGGAACCAATTTCACCCCCGCAAGCCAGGTTCTGCTCGGAGGAACTCCGGCCAGCAGCCATTATCTCGGCCCGAACCGGATCTTTGCGGTCCTGGATCTGGTTTCGACCGGCATGGTTCAGGTTGAAATCAGGAATTCTGATGGGCAGGATTCGGCGCCGCAATCCCTGACCGTGAAGGCCCCCGCCACCCCTGTTCCGCAGGCCGGACCAGAGGGAAGCCTCGTGATCCTGGACCATAGGGCCTGGCCAGACCCCTACACTGGACGCGGAAAAGGCATCATCGCCGTGGATCTCGAAGGATCCTGCGATCAGGTCCTGGTGCAGGTCTTCACCAAGTCCATGGTGCTGGTTGGAACCTGCAGCGCGGGACCCTTTCAAGCCGGCTGGGTCGGGCTGCCCCTGCCAGATTGCTTGGAAAACGGGGCCAACGGCCTGTATTATTACCGTGTGCGGGCCTTGCGCGGCGCCAGTGCCACGCCGCCAGTTCTGGGCCGGCTGGCGGTGATGCGCTAGGGCCTGGCCGCTTTCGGTGCGGGCCATGGACGGTTCGATCCAGGGACGCCGCTTGCGGATTCCGGCGCACGGCCGCGATAACGTTTGAAAAATCCCCGCCGCGACGGATGGAAAGAAATGGGTGGCATCCTGTGCTTTATCGTTTAACTCGACACACGGGACGGACCGCTTTCATGGTCCTGGCCGGATTCCTTTTCGCCCCGGCGTCAGCGCCGGGAGCCGCCAATTATCCGTTTCCCCAGAACCAGGCCCAGCCCAACGCAGTGCTCTACCCGTCCTACAGCAACGCCGACGTGGTCAAGCAGTACAACGCCTGGGTCGCCGAGCAGGTGACCACAAGCGGGGCCGGACCTGGGGGCGGCTCCGGAATCATCGGCGGCGTGACCCAGTACCAGCGGGTGCAGCGCAACGGGGACCCGACCCTCACCCCTTTCAGCACGGTGAGCGAGGGCATCGGCTACGGCATGATCATCACCGTGTACATGAACCAGCAGCAGCTGTTCAACAACCTATGGGCCTACGAGCAGCTGTACGCCGGCGGTGATGGGCTGATGAATTGGTACATCGGGCCCACGGGGGCCGTCGAAGGCAGCGGCCCGGCCACGGACGCGGACGAGGACATGGCCTGGGCCCTGGTCATGGCCCATTACCAGTGGGGGGACAGCTCCTCGGCCCTCAACTACACCAGCCTGGCCACCGCCCAGATCAACGCTATCTACGCCCACGAGATCAACGCCGCCACCAGCGACGTGCTGCCGGGCGACGGCTGGGGCCAGGGCTCCCTCAACCCCAGCTACTTCGACCCGGCCGAATACCGGGTCTTCGCCCAGTTCACGGGCAACAACGGCTGGCTGGGCGTGGTCAACGAGTGCTACACGGTGCTCTTCAACAGCCTCAATGCCGCCAGCGGCAACCAGTCCAACGGGCTGGACCCTGCCTGGTGCACCCCGGCCGGAGTCCCGACCACCGCCGCCTTCACGGGGGCGCCGGATTGGTACCAGTACGACGCCTGCCGCACGCCCTTCCGCGTGCTCAAGGACTGGGTCTTCTTCGGCGAGCCCCGGGCCTTGAGCTACACGGCGCTGAACAACGCCTTCTTTGTCCCCATCGGCGCGGCGGGAATCATCGACGGCTACAACCTCGACGGTAGCCCGCACCCCCTTTACGACACCGCCGGCAACACCGGCCAGGCCGCCTCGTTCGTGGGGCCCGCGACCTGCGCGGCCATGCCCAACCCGGCGGACGCCGCCTTTGTGCAGGCGGGCTACGACCTGCTCACCACGGCCCAGTGGCAGCCCAGCAACCTGGCCAGCCCGATGCTCATCGGCGGGCAGTACTATGACCAAAGCTGGGACGTGATGAGCCTGCTGATGATGAGCGGCAATTATCTGGACTACGCCCCGCTGCCGCCGACGCCGACCCCTTCACCCACGCCGGACGCCTGCCAGGCACGCATCCGTGTCGACGCCGGGGCGTCCACGCCCTACGTCAGCTCCGCGAGCGGCCTCACCTGGGCCGCGGACCGACTGTACGCGGCGGGCGGCTACGGCTACGTGTCCTGGGCCGCGGGCACCGCCACCAGCAGCGCCGGGCCCGTCACCAACACCAATGACCCCACCCTCTACCTCACCGAGCGCTACGGCCCGACGGTGGGCTACGATTTCACCGTCCCCAACGGGCCGGCGACCGTGACCTTCTACTGGGCCGAGACCTACTTCAGCACCGCCGGCCAGCGCGTCTTCAGCGTCAGCATCAACGGCGCCCCGGTGGAGACCAACCTGGACCTCTACACCGCGGCCGGCGGCAAGAACGTGGCCTATGTGGCGAGCTTCCCGGTGACGGTGACCACCGGGCTCATCAGCATCCTCATGACGGCGTCCGCCAACAACGCCACGATCCAGGCGATCTCGGTGCAGGCCGGCCCCCTGTGCACGCCGACCGTGACGGCGACCGCAACGCCGGCCTGGACACGCACCGACAGCCCGACGGCGAGCCCGAGCCCCAGCCAGAGCCCGACATTCAGCGCCAGCCCCACGGCCAGCGTCACCCCGACCGTCAGCCCCACCTTCACCGCCTGGCCCACGCCCGACGCCTGCACCCTGGTGGACCGGATCGACTGCGCCGCTTCCGCAGCCTACCACAGCGGCAGCAGCGGCCTGACCTGGGCCGCGGACCAGACCTTCACCGCCGGAAGCTACGGCACCCTGACCTGGGCCGCAGGCACGGCCACCAGCAGCGCGGGGCCGGTCACCAACACCAACGACCCGACCCTTTACCTCACGGAACGCTACGGGTCCCAGGTCGGCTACGCCTTCACGGTGCCCAACGGGCCGGCGCTGGTGACCTTTTGCTGGGCCGAGACCTACCACACCGGGCCCGGGCAGCGGGTCTTCAGCGTGAACATCAACGGCAGCGTCGTGGAACCGGCGCTCGACATCTTCGCCGCCGCAGGGGGCAAGAACGTCGCCCTGGTGCAAACCTTCCCCGTGGCCGTGACCAACGGCCTTGTCACCGTGCTGCTGACGGCGTCCGTGGACAACGCCACGGTCCAGGCGATTGCCGTGCAGTCCGGGGACGGCTGCACGCGGACGGTCACTCCGACGTTCACGGCGGGGACGCTTTCCAGCACGGTGACCCCCTCCATCCCGCCGACGGCCAGCCCTTCAGCCACCCTGAGCCTGACCCGGACGGGAACGTTCTCGCCCAGCCCAAGCGCGACTCGGTCGGCCAGCCCAAGCGCGACCCCGTCGGCCAGCCCGAGCTCCACGCCATCGCTCAGCCCGAGCGCGACGCCTTCGCCGAGCCCAAGCGCCACTGCGTCGCTCGGCCTGAGCGCCTCGCCGTCCCAAAGTCCCAGCCCAACTCCGTCGCTGACCCGAACCCAGGGCAGCGGAGCGTCGCCGAGCCCAAGCCAGTCCCCCAGTCTCAGTGCGACCGGCGTCACGCCCGGAACGCCCAGCGCAAGCGCGACCATCACTGCGACTCCGACGCCCCCGGCGTTGGCCAGCCCGACGCCGTCGGCAACAGCGTCGCCGTCTCCGGACGGCAGTCCTACCCTGTCCGGATCTCCGACCCCGGCGATCACACCGGTTGGATCCGGCACGCAAACCCCGTCCATCTCCGTGACAGCGACGCCGGGCGCCACAGCCTCCGCCCAGCCCAGCGCGACCCAATCCCCGGCCCAGTCCCCGACCCAGTCCCCGACCTTTTCTGCGACCTTTTCTGCGACCCAGTCCGCAGTTCCCAGCGTCCCGCTGACGGCGACCCAGTCCCCAACGCCGTCCATGACCCCAGGATCACCCCTGCCATCCTTGACAGCGAGTCCCGGTCCCGGCCTGACAGCGACCGGGACCCTGGCGCCAGCCCTGTCTCCTGAAAGCAGCGGCCCTCCGGTCATCCTGAAGGCGGTCTTTGAGCCCTGTCCTTACCCCGGATCCGGGTCCCTGGTTCTGGCCATGGACCTGAGCGCTCCGGCGGATTCCGTCGAGTGGCGCTGCTATAACCGGGCGTTTGTTTGCGTGGCCAGGGGGAGCCTGGGGTTTTGCCCGGCCGGATGGAGCCAGACGCCGCTGGGGTCCGCAGAGCCGGGCTGGCAGGGGGGCCTGTATTTCGTGGCTCTGAAGGCGAAAAAGGGAAGCGCAGCTGCGCCTGGAAGGACCGTCAAACTTTGGGTTCAAAAAGGATGAGTTGCCGGGCCTGATCAGGGTCCATAGGGGCGGCTTTGGCCGATATCTGGTAAAAATGCGAGATAATGCTTCGAAATTGGAGCGAAAGTTCAAAAATCGTCACTGGGATACGGTTCCATCCCTCATTGATCCCGAAGCAGCAGGCGATGCATTCATTCAGCTGTTTCGTGCTTCAAAAAACTACAATTAAGCAAAAGCCCTTTTTCATCAATAACGTTAACGTGTAAGTAAGTGCGCAATATGGAACACTGTTTTTGTTTTTGCGGGCGCTTTCGCTATAATGAAAGCAGACTCTGCTCCCAGGAACAAATCTTTCTGCCCTTGAACGATTAAACATGCGCCGCTTTTGTCTGCATTCATGTGTCCTTCTGATTCTTGGCCTTTGGTCCGAGTTGCTGAACGCTGGCATCGTGACGGTGGCCATCAATTCAGGCATTCCGCGCTATCCATTCCCCTAGTTCCTCGACTACCCCAACGGCCTGGCAAGCCTCGCTTCCAAAAATGCGGTCGGCGTCACCCACATGGAGATGGAACAGCGCATCCGGGACGCATGGCAGATATTCGCCAACGAATTCACCTACACCGGCGGCAGCTACGCCGGGGTCCAGTTCATCCAGGGCAACGTGGGCTGCCCTTATGACTGCACCGAAGGCGACGGCTACGCGCTTCTGGCCGCGGCCTACATGGCGGACAAGACCATTTTTGACGGGCTCTGGTTCCAGATTCATGACGCCAAGTTCCAGATGGAGCCCACCTACGCCGGCTGCGTCGTGGCCAACCCGACCTATCCCTACGGCCGGCTGCCCAAGGACAATACCTCCGATTCGGCCGGCGACGGCGACGTGGACATCGCCATGGCCCTGGTGCTGGCCTGGTACCAGTGGGGGGACAACTCGGGCTACACCGACGCCTGCCTCAACCCGATCAGCTATAAGAAAGAGGCCCTGAACATGATGAAGGCCCTCGTGGACACGGCGGCCGGAACCTCGGGCGTGACCTGCACCGTGGCCACGGGGGACGTCGGCATCGACGGCTACATGAAGAGCGGGGACACCTTCGGCGAAATGACCAACTGGGCCGCCGGGCAGTGCCCCCAGCCCCAGTTCGGCGGGCCCACGACCGAGTACATGGACTACAACGCCCCCTCCTACTTCCACGATTTCAGCGCCATTCTGCAGAGTTCGGTCTTCGGCGTCGCCCCCGGCGCCTGGGAACCCACGCAGTTCCAGAGGGCCGAAACCGCCGGGGACTGGCTCATGGGCCAGGAGAACCTGGCCAACGACGTCCCCTTCGCGGGCAACGTGCAGGTGGCCGGGACGACGGCCACCTTCTCGAACTTCAGCCAAGGCGAGGACTTCCGCAACGCCTGGCGCACCGTGCTCAACTACGTCTGGCATGGCGCGCCCACCCAGTCCTGGAACCCGGCCGCCCATGCCGTGGCCGCGGGCACCAACACCTACGAGGTCAGCGAAGCCACCCGCTTCGACAACCTCATCAAGCTGCCCCAGAGCCTGGGCCAGGCCTGCTCCAGCTTCGGCTCCTCGCCCATCAAATACCAGGGCACCCAGACGATGGTCTACGACTACAACCTTGGCGGGACCCCCAACGGGGCCTTCAACCTGAATTGGCCCTTCGGCACGGGGTCCGTGTCGGCGGTGGCGGCGCAGGACTTCCCGACCATGGCCAAGCTGTTCCGCGAGCTGACGATCGAGTGGGACGTCACCACCGCCGGCGACAACTACCTCAGCTCGGTGCCCGTCTACTTCCACGGCTTCTTCCGCTGGCTGGGCATGGCGGCGCTGAGCGGCAACCTCCAGGACCCCCTGGGCATGGCGGAGCCGGACACGGCCGCGGTGATCCCGGCCAACATGAAGCTCTACAAAAGCGTCAACCGCACCTTCGCGTTCCCGGGCGACACGCTCACCTACTGGCTCAATTACCGGAACTACGCTTCGGTCGCCGCCAGCGGGGTCACCATCACGGACACCCTGCCCGCGGGATTGAGCTTCCTCTCCTCCACCCCGGCCTCGACCCAGGTGGGCGGCACGGTCAGCTTCGCCGTTGGCGCCGTGCCGGGCCTGCAGAACGCGGCCTACGCGGCCACCATGGGCGGCGTCACCCTGGTGGCCACGGTCAACCCGGGAACCGTCGGCGACATCATCTGCAACACGGCTAGCGTCGCCTGCGGCAACGGCACGGGCTGGACCAGCAACGGGTACCCGGACGACCCCGACGGAGTGTTCGACGGAGGCGCGGTCACGAACTACACCAACGCCGTCATGCAGCGCAATTGCGTGGACATCGTGCCCACGGCTCTGAGCCTGACCAAGAGCGCCTCCACCACCCTGGCCAACCCGGGCAACACCATCACCTACACCCTGGCCTACCAGAACAACCAGGTGCCCTTCCTCAACGGCGGCCGCCCGGGGGTGGTGGTGTCCTTCGCCAACGGAGGCGTTCCGGCGTCGGCCTCGCAGCTGCTTCTCGGCATCAAGATCTGGCACGACGCGGACCTGGCCTACATCAACTACCAGAATTACCGCCTGAGCTACTACATGAACCAGGCCTCCTACCCGGCCGGCAGCTGGAACCTGCAGAACACGGTCTATATGGGCGGCATTCCCGGCGGCGTGACCGTGACCCAGGAGAACCTCACCCCGGGCGCCAACTGGAACCAGCGCCTGATCATCCAGTGCGCCAACGAGATGGCCACGATCACCCCCCACCTCTTCGAGTACTCGGGCATGGGGGCGCGCATCCATCAGGGAGGGACGGCCCAGCTGCTGGCCCTGTGGAACGTCTACGCCACGGGCTATCCCAGCGTGAACTGGAGCAATGACTGGTCGGCGGACACCCTGGCCAACGACGCGGGCAACCAGGGCGACCCCTGGTACCCGGTGTCCCCGGACTGGACCACCGACGGCAGCGGCGGAATCCCGGTCACCCAGGTGTACCCCGACGAGTGCGCCCCGGTGAACCCGTCGCCGCACCAGGTGACCAACGTGCTGATCGAGGAGTGGGACGGCTACACCTGGCGCCGCGCTTTCGGCAACGGCCCGGTCTCGGGGCGGCCCATGACGAACGTGACCCTCACGGACACCCTGCCCGCGGGAGAGACCTTCGGAGGCTTCATCGGCACGCCCGGCGTGCAGAGCGGCGGCACGTTGACCTGGACCTTCCCCAAGCTTGAGGTGAACCAGTCGGGCACGGTTTCCTTCTGGGCCACCACCAACGCCGTGACCTGCCCGGTCAACCAGCTGCTGACGAACCAGGCCGTGATCCAGGCCACCAACGAGGACCCCGTGAGCTCGGCCGTGGGCGTGTCGCTCACCTGCAACGCGCTGCCCACCCCGGTGCCGGCCTTCCTCAAATCGGCACAGCCGGCCTCGGCCAACGTCGGCGGCAACGTCACCTACAACCTGAGCTACACCGCCCCCAGCCCGATCACCACCGTGGCGGACTCCTTCGCCACCAACGTCAGCGGGGTCGGGTCCTGGGGCAACTGGAGCCTGGCAGGCGGCGCCGCCAATTCCTGGACCATCAGCGGAGGCGTGCTGAGCGACGGCAACTGGGCCAGCACCGCCATGCAGGATTCGCAGACCAACGCGGTCAACACCACGGTCACGGTGAGCCTGCAGATACCGGCCTCGCAGTGGGCGGGCGTGATCCTGCGGTCCTCGGGCGGCAGCTACTACGAGGCCATCGCCTCGCCCAACGGCGCCATCGGGACCGTCGAGTTCGAGAAGGTGGTGGCCGGCACCGCCACCGTCCTCGCCACCACCGGGGCCAACCAGCCGATCCCGACGACCACCTTTCAGCTGCGGGTCATCGCCCAGGGCAACACCTTCATCGTCGAATACGACACCGGCGCCGGCTGGGTGAACCCCCTGGGCACCATCACCGATTCGAGCATCGCCGGACCAGGACTGGCCGGAATCATGGTGCAGCCGTCGGGCGTGGACTTCGAGAACTTCTCGGCGACGCTCGACCGCATGACCATGAGCATCTACGACACCACCCCGGCCAACACCACCTATGTCAGCTCGGTGAACTCCACATCCCAGCCCGCGATCGGCGCCGCGGGCCCGGTCGTGTGGGGCCTCGGCACGGTGGTGTCGGGCACCCTTGAATCCGTGACTCTGGTGGTGCAGGTGGCCACCTGCCCGGCCGGCGGATTTGTGACGAACCAGGCCTTCCTGGCGGGCCCTCAGCTCGCCTCGAACGCCCTCACCACCACGGTGGCCTGCGGCACGCCCACCTTCACACCCAGCCTCACGGCCAGCCCGAGCCTGAGCCCTTCGCCCAGCGCCACGGGCAGCCCTACCGTGACGGCGACGCCCAGCCCCAGCGTCTCGAGGACATCCAGCCCAAGCGTGACGGACACGGCCACCCAGACCCAGCCGGCCACTCCCATCTCCACGCCTTCGTCCAGCCCCAGCCAAAGCGCCACACCCACGGTGTCGCCCAGTCCGAGCCTGAGCCCAAGCTCCACGGCCAGCCCGACGCTGAGCCCGCCCTTCACCCCCACGAGCTCCCCGACGGTCACCTCGACGGCCACCGTGTCGCCTGTCTACACCCCCACGTCCAGCCCGACGGACACGTCCAGCCCGACGCCCTCGCCGACGGCATCGGACACCCCGACACTGACCGCGACGGAAAGCGCCACCCCGACCTGCAGCGCCAGCGCCACCCTCACCGCAAGCCCGAGCGCCAGCGCCAGCGCCACGGCCACACCGACCCTTTCCCCCAGCGCCACGCTGACGGCCAGCGCCTCCCAGACCGCGTCCTCCACCGCCAGCCCCAGCTCCACGGCTTCGGGCACGGCCACGACGACGGCCACGCTGACCGCTTCAGCCACCGTCAGCCCCAGCTTCACGGCCACCCGCACGGCCACGGTGACGGCCACCCGGACCGCCTCCTTCACGCCGAGCCCCAGCTTCAGCGTCACGGCCACGGTGTCCCTGACCACCACCCGCACGCCGAGCTTCACCATCACCCCCACCTTCTCGGCTTCGCCGACCTGGTACCAGCCCTTCTACCAGCAGCCGGTGCTGATCCAGCAGAAGGCCGTGTATCCCAATCCTTTCACGAACGCGGCGAACCTTTACTTCATGCTGCGGGTCGACGCGAACGTGCGGGTCGAGGTCTTCAACGTCGCGGGCGAGATCATCTTCCGCAAGGATTACGGGTGCCTGGCTGGTCCCAACGACATCCAATGGCTGGGGGTCAACGATTATGGCGCGCGGACGGCCACGGGCATCTACATCGTCACGGTGAAGGCAAGCGGGGTGGACGGATCGCAGGGCGGCTATTGGGTGAACCTCGCCTGCACGCGTTGAGGGAAGTTTGAAGTTTATTGTCAGGTCTCATCAGACTCTGGGCAAGGTGGGCTGGATTTAGGGAGCAAAGCAAGGAAGTTTCAGAATCCGTCCACAGCTGTGCAAAACCGCTCCATGATGAGCCACGCTCCGCCGCCGCCGTATGCATGGCCGCAGGCGCCGGCGCCGCCGCCGCCCCAGTTTTCTGAATAGTAACGAGTGTCACGTCCCGCGTGCATTGACCGGAGTGTTGCCTATCCCTATGATGGCGGCCTTCTGATCCAAGCCGTTGAACGCACCGTCATTCCGGGTCCGGGTGGATACCAGCATGTTCCTTCAATCGCCGAAAACCTCGCTGTCCGTGGGCCGCACATGGCTGTGCGCCGCCCTGCTCGGGCTCGTGCCGACGGCCCTGGCGGCGGGTGCCCCGGCGGCGGGGACCATCTTCACGGTGGCCGGCGGCGGAAGCATCGCTGGAACGGCGGCGAACGCCAATCTGGCGGTCAATGCGCAGCTTTCGGCCGTCGTCGACCTTGCGGTGGACTCCAGCGGCGTCATCTATCTGATCAACGCGGGCAGCTACCTGGTCCAGTCCGTGAACCCGGCCACCGGGCTCATCACCGACATCGCCGGGACCGGATCCGCCGGCTCGCAGGGAAGCGGCGACGGAGGCCAGGCGACCCTGGCATCCTTCGCCAACCTGCAGGGCATCGCCGTGGACGCCGCGGGCAACGTCTACGTCACCGACTCGAGCAGCGTCCGCAAGATCACCAAGGCCACCGGCAACATCAGCACCGTAGCCGGCAACTCCACCACCACTTCCTGGACCGGCGGCAACATCCCGGCCACCACCGCCGGGCTCGCCAATCCCGTGCACCTGGCCACGGACAGCGCCGGCAACCTCTACATCATGGACGGCTACTACGGGGCCGTGCGCAAGGTCGACACCTCCGGCATCATCACCAACTTCGCGGGCGGCGGCAGCCTGGCGGGGACGGCGGCGGACGGCGGGCCCGCCACCGCGGCCATGTTCAACCAGATCGGCAACGGCGTGGCGGCCGACAGCGGCGGAAACGTCTACATCACCGACTACTACGACGCGCTGGTGCGCAAGGTCAACCCGGCCGGAACCATCAGCACCATCGCCGGCAACGGCACCGCGGGCGACAGCGGGGATGGCGGGCCTGCGACCCTGGCCGAGGTCAATGCGCCCTCGGCCATAGCGGTCGACGGCAACGGCAATGTCTTCATCGCCTGCACCACCAGCGACACCATCCGGGAGATCGTCGCCTCCAGCGGAAACATCACCCTGGTCGCGGGCACCGCGGGCACCGCGGCCTATTCCGGCGACGGCGGCCCGGCCAGCCTGGCGGCCCTGCACTACCCCGAGGGAGTTGCGGTCGACGGCAGCGGCGACGTGTTCGTCGCCGACACCAGCAACAATGTCGTGCGCCTGGTCTACGGCAGCGGCGCGGCCTGGATCCCCACGCCGGCGCCGACGCCCACGGTGAGCCCGACCGTGACCATCTCGCCGACGATCTCGCCCACCTTCAGCGCCACGGCCACGGCCACCCCGGCGCCGACCCCGGGCCTGGGCGCCGGACCGGTCTACGTCGCCGACACGGCCAACAACCGGATTCTGGAGCACGTCAACGGCAGCTGGACCGTCCTCGCCGGCGTCTCGGGCACGGCCGTCGGCCAGTTCCTCTCACCCTCCGCGGCGGCGGTGGATGCGGCGGGCAACCTGTGGGTGGTGGACAGCGGCAACAACCGCGTCCAGGAGCTTTCGGACGGCGCCTGGTTCAGCTTCAGCGACGGCTTCACGTCCCCCAACGGGCTGGCGCTGGACCGTTCCGGCAACCTCTACGTGGCGGACACAGGCAACGGCCGGGTCGTGGAGTATTCCCGCTACCAGTGGACGGTTCTCGGCAACGGCCAGGGCAGCCCGGGCGCCCCGGGCTACTTCATGCACCCCGCCGGCGTCGCGGTCGACCCCTCGGGCAACGTCTGGGTCGCGGACACCGGCAACAGCCAGGTGCAGGAGCTCAATTCGGACGGCTGGTTCATCATCGCCTCCTCCGGAACCGGACCGGGAACCTTCCAGGCGCCCACAGGCGTAGTCGCGGACCCCTTTGGAAACGTCTTCGTCACCGACAGCCAGGCCGGCACCGTCGAGGAATACACCAGCGCCCAGGCATGGACCGTGCTGGGCACCTACGGCAGCGTGACGCAGGGGGCCCAGGGCGGCCTCTTCCTTTCGCCGCAGCAGCCCAGTGTGGACGCCGACGGGAGGCTGTGGGTCGGGGACGCGGGCAACAACCGCATCCAGGAATTCGCCGCGGGAGGGTGGAACACCTACGCGTCCGCGGGCCCGGGCATCGGGGCCTTCGCGGCCCCGGCAGGCGTCGCGGCGGGGGCCCCAGGCGCGGCTCCGACGCCCACGGCCACCGCGACGCTGGTCGCCGGGCCAATCTTCGTCTCCGACAAGGCCGACAACCGCATCCTGGAGTTCAAGAACGGCCAATGGACCCAGTTCGCCGGCCCCAGCGGCCCTGACGGCCTGGGCCTGGACGGCTCGGGCAATCTTTACGCCGCCATGGACCCGGGCAACGTCATTCAGGAATTCAGCGCCGCCACAGGGGCCGTTCTGGGAGGCTGGTCCGCCGACGGGGGAGCATATCCGGGCGTGCCGCAGGACGTCGCCGTGGATCCGGCGGGCGACATGTGGGTCGCCTATGTCAGCTCGGGCGGCATCGTGGAGCTGACGTCTCCGGCCCTTGGCCCGGTGGGGACCGTCAGCATCGCCGGCACGGGGACGGCCCTGGGACAGGTCAGCAATCCCGGCGGCATCGCCGTGGATCCCTTCGGCAACGTCTTCGTGTCGGACAGCGGCAACAATCGCGTCGTGGAATACAACGTCACGAACACGGCCTGGAGCCTGGTGGCAGGGCCCGGCGCGGCTCTGGGGCAGTTCGCGAACCCCGGGGGGCTGTCGTTTGACGCGGCCGGAGACCTGCTGGTGGCCGACAGCGGCAACAACCGAGTGCAGGAGTTCTATCGCGGAGCCTGGCGGGCCATGGGCTCGGCGGGAACGGCCCCCGGCGAGTTCAACAGCCCCATGTTCATCAAGGCGGATTCGGGCGGGCACCTGTGGGTCTCGGACAACGGCAACAGCCGCATCCAGGAATTCGATCCCGCGACCAGCGCCTGGACCGCCTACGCGAGCTTCGGCGCCTTCCCCTCATTCCGCCCTTACGGCATCGTGGTGGGCCCGTCCAACCCGTCGATCCTGCCCACGCCCGTGGCCACGCCCGGCTGCTCGCTGGGAGGCTACTACGCGCCCGGCCCCGGCGCCGCGACCCTGGGCTTCGCCACGATGTACTTCGAGCCGGTGTCCATCGCCGCCGGCACGGTCAGCCAGATCAGCCTGAACCTGGCCCCCCTCAGCGGCGACCCGATAGCGCCGGTGGGAAGCATCGTCCAGGCAGGCCTCTATTACGACGACGGCCTGGGCGACCCCGGCGAGCTGATCGCCAATAGCGTGGCGGTGCCCGTGAGCCAGACCGGCTGGGCCGCCATGGCCCTCACCGCGACCCCGGCACTGGCCGGCGGCACCTACTGGCTGGCGGTTTTCGGAACGGCGCCGTTCAACGTGAGCGCAAGCGCCAGCGTGGGCCCGGTGATGACCCTGGATTTTGACGGCGGGGCCTTCCCGTCCGTGTTGGGTGTGAACGCGGGCCTGGCCCTGCTGGGCGGCATGGTCAACCTCGGTCAGGTGGACATCAACAGCTGCCCCCTGGCGCCGACGCCGGTCCCGACGGTGGTCTGCGGTTCCAGCGGCCCGGGCTCCGTGAACATGAGCACCTACTGGTCCCAGGCCAATCCCATCCCGAATATGGTGGCCCTTCCCGACGGCGGGGTGGTGGTCACCAACGGCGGCGAGGGCCCGGCGCAGTACTGGTTCGACCGCATCGACGCGGCCGGCAATGTCATGAACGACTTCGGCAGCTCGCAGTTCGGACCGGCCTTTCTCAGCCCGGGACAGGGGGCTTTCCTCAACGGCTACCTCTACCTGCCCGACAGCCAGGAAGCCAACGTCTACGTCTATGATGGCCAGGGCGACTTCCAGACCAATTTCGGCAACCTGAACCAGAACAACCCGTCCGAGACCATCGCCGGCCCCGGGGCGGTGGCCACGGACGGGACCTACCTTTATGTCGCCAACACCAGCAACAACAGCATCGCCCAGTTCGACGCCTCGGGCGACTTTGTCACGAGCTGGTCCACCTCGGCCGGGGACACCATCACGGCCATGGCCTATTCCGCGGTCACGGGCCACCTGTACGCTCTTGACGTGAACTACCAGGACATCGAGATCTACACCGTGACGAACGGGGTGTACGACTCGGGCACCTACGACGTGGTGACGCCCGGGCTCGTGTCCCCGACCGTGGGCACGCTGACGGGCCTGGCGACCGACGGCAATTACGTCTACACCGCCTCCAATTACCAGGGCGCGAGCGTGGTCGAGCAGTGGGTGGACGCGACCACCACCTTGGACCCGCAGCAGCAGTTCGCGGCCCCCGCCGGGGTCCAGTCCCTGGCCGCGGCGGCCAACACGGGCGTGCTGTGGATGGGCTTCAGCAGCGGCTTGGTGCAGGCCGTGGACACCTGCGGCGGGGCGTCCGCGCCCTCGATCCCGGCCTACACGCCGCAGTGCGGGGACGAAATCGTGGAGACGGACCTGGCCCAGGCGCCGGCGGTCTTCGGGTATCCGCCTAGCTTGTCGCCTTCGGCCAGCGGCCCCATCCTGTCCTCGGCCCTGGACGGAAGCGCCTATTTTGAGGGCTACCAGACGGCCACCGGGCAGTACGGCTACGCCCATGTGGCGGCCAACGGCGGCATTCTTTCCTTCAACCCCAGCAGCCAGGCGCCCCAGTTCCAGGCCCAGTCCGTGATGCTGGGCGCCTACATCTATTCCGTCACGAACACGGCTTTTGCGGGAGTGTCCGTGGTGGACCCTGCGGCGTCGATCTCGGCGCCGGCGCTCGTCACGGCCGGGGCCTTCGCCGAAGTGGTCTCTCCGGTGGCCGTGGCCACAGACGGGGCGGCGTTGTGGGTGGTCGGTTCCTACACCCCTGATGGTGGGGTCACCTACGTCAACACCGTCTACCGCTATGACGTGACCAACCAGGGCGGGACCATCCACACCCTGATGCTGGGGCAGTGGCCCCTGAGCAACACGGACCAGCCCACGGGAGTGTCCTATGCATCGGGCTTCCTGTTCGTGCTCGACGGCCCGGACGACGTGGACATGTATGACAGCCTGGGCAACTACGTCGGATCCTGGAGCACCACGGGGGCGGACTGGCAAAGCATTGGCGCGGACAACACCTGTGTGTATCTGGGCGACCCCTTGTACCAGGAAATCTTCGTGTACCAGTACGCCAACACCGGCGGGGATGATCCATACCTCTCCACTGCTTTGCCTTTCCCCTCGATCCAGGGGCTGGCCGTGCAGCCGGGAAGCAGCGTGCTCTGGGCCCTCGATGAGCAGAACTTTGCCGGGGCCTTCGACGTCTGCGGCGGTCCGTCCGGCTCCACGACCCCGTCCTGGGGCAACACAGTCCCGACGCCAGTGGGCACCCCGGGGTGCAGCCAGGGCGGCCAGTACTTCAGCCGAGGCTCGGACGCCTTTTACAGCAAGGAGATCTATTTCACCCCGCTGTCCGTGACCTCCGGCCTGGCCGTGGTGTCGATCAGCCTGGGTTCGGGCAATTCGAACCAGGACGAATCGGCCGTCCCCAGCCAGTTCCAATGCGCGCTCTACGCCGACGACGGCAACGGCAATCCCGGCCAGCTGATCGGGACCAGCTCGGTGGGCACCTTCACCAACAACATGTACTCCACCTCCACCTGGACCTCGATGCCCATCGGCGGGCCGAACGGCGTGACCCTGCCCGCGTCCGGCCTCGTCTGGGTCGCCTTCACCGGCACCGCCAACCTGTATTACCTTCAGGTCAATCCTGACGCTTACAGCGATTTCAGAGTCTTGGACTACGCCGGTGGGCCCTTCCCGAATCAGGTGGGCTCCGCGGCATTGGACGAAGGGGCCGCCACCTTCAACAGCATCGAAGTCGACCTCAACAGCTGCGCGCTGGCCCCCGGGCCGACCCCGGTTCCCGCCGTCTGCGACAGCGTAGGCGCGGTGAACGTCAACGTCCCCAGCCTGATCGATTCGGTCGGGGCCCTGAACCCCCTGGCCGCGGCGCCGGACGGCAGCGTGTTCGGCGGACTGGGCCTGGGCACGGTCGTGCAGCTGGATTCCGCGGGCAATTTCATGACCAGCTTCTCCGACGGACCGGGGCAGCCCTATGGCCAGCTGGCGGTGGCCGGGGGCAGGCTGTACGCCACCATCCCGAACTACAACCAGGTCATCGTCACCGACCTCGCCGGCAACCAGATCTATCTGGGCGGCTTCAGCAACGGGTCTCTTGGCCTGGGGGCGCAGTTGAACGGCCCCTCGGGCATCGCCAGCGACGGGGCCTTCCTCTTCGTGGCCAACTCTGGGACGAATCAGATCCTGCAGTTCGACCTCAACGGTGATTACATCAGCGCGATCTCCACCCTGCCCGGGGACGACATCATCGCCCTGGCCTGGGGCAAGGGGACCCTCTATGCGTTGGATGCGGCGAACAACCAGATCGAGGCCTTCCCCGGCGCCAGCGACGCCGACTTCTACAGCTGGTCCGTGGCCGGCTTCGACGGGCCCGCCACGGCGGTCGCCACGGACGGGACCTACGTCTATGTGGTGGGCAACGCGTCCATTGACCAGATGGACGACAGCGACCCCCAGAACGTGGCCGTGCTCGCCAACCTGAACAGCATCAACGAGACCGGCGCGGTGTTCAGCATCGCCGCCCTGCCGGGAAGCGGCGTGATCTGGGCCGGGGACCTGAGCGGCAACCTCACCGAATACGCCGTCTGCGGGGGGACGGCGGCTGCGCCCCGGCCCACGCCGGTCCCGTCCTGCGGCCAGATCGCCACCGTCCTGGATCCCTGGGCCGACAGCTACCAGACCTACCAGTACAACAACGGGCCGGTGCTCAACCCTGCGGACGGCAGCCTGTACTTCATGCTGGGCAACCCCCAGATCGCCGGCGATGTGATCATGCACTACGACGGCGCCGGAAACTTCCTGGGCTCCCTCGGTTTCGCCTGGTCCAGCCAGGCCGAGTTTGGGCAGGGTGTGATGCTCAACGGACTCATCTACGCGCCGAACCCCAATTCCGGCCAGGTGGTGAGCCTGCGCCGGCGGGGCGTCTCCGGCCCGACGCCGATCAACGCCCTGGACCCGGGAACGGGCTTGCAACCGGACGTCACGGCGGCCTTCCAGGAGGTCAATGCCCCGGCGGCGGTGGCGTCGGACGGGTCCTCGCTCTATGTTGCGGACAGCTACAGCACGGTCATCGACCAGTATCAGGTTTCGCTTTCCCAGACGGGGTCCGTGGAAACCCAGCTCCTCAACCAATGGACACCCGAAGGCACCGGCGCCCTGGGCGCCATCGCCTGGGCCAGCGGCTACATCTTTGTCGCCGACAACTCCACGGCGTCGGACAACATCGACATGTACACGGCTGCAGGCGCCTATCTGGGCTCCTGGACCGGCACCCTGACGGGTTCCATCGTGAATTCCATCGCCGCGGACAACCAGTTCGTGTATGTCGTCGACCCCGGCGGCACCGTGAACCAGTTCGACTACACCGTGGGAGGCACGCCGCCCCTGGTGCAGTCGTTCACCCTGCCCTTCATCGGCAACACCGCCCAGGCCGAAATCTTGCCCGGAACCCCGGGCCTGTGGGTCGGGTTCAACACGCCGGAATCCGAGAGCCTCGAGTACCTGGTCTGCGGCCCCTCCCAGCCGGTCCCGACGGCGACGCCGGTGATCCCGACCCCGACTTGGTCCAGCACCTCTACACAGAGCCCCACCGTCACGGCGTCGCCGACGGCGAGCCCCAGCTTCACGGCCAGCCCGGTGGACTCAACAACCGTCAGTCCGACCGTCACGCCGACGCCCAGCGCCACGGCAAGCGCGAGCCCGACGGGCACGCCCAGCGCCAGCCCGACGGGCACGCCCAGCGCCAGCCCCTCGGCCACGTCCAGCGCCAGCCCCTCGGCCACGTCGAGCGCCAGCCCCTCGCCCACGGTCAGCGCCACGGCGACCAACTCGCTGACGGCCAGTGCGAGCCCGACAGCCAGCCCCACGATGACCGTGAGCGCCACGGCCACGGCCAGCGCCAGCGCGTCGGCAAGCGCGACCCAGTCGCCGAGCCCCGCTCCGACCGGCACCGTCAGCCCCCTGGGCACGGGCACGGGATCCGTGACTGCGTCGCCGACCATCAGCGCCACGCCGACGGCGACCCAGTCCTACACCCCCAGCCCCACCGAAACCGATTCGCCCACGGCCACCTTCACGCCCTGCTACCAGGCGCCGCTGGCGGGCAGCGGCGTTGCGGGATCCACCTACAACGGCGTGTCCGGCCCCGCGGCACAGCTGGGTTCCCCCGCGGGCCTGGCCTGGGGGCCGGCCTCGCAGGGTCAGGCCAGCCTCTACATCGCCGATTCCGCCGACAACGCCGTGCTGGCGCTGGCGCCCAACGGCATCATCCAGGCGCTGACCGGCACCGCGGGCCTTGCCTCGGGGCCCCAGGGCCTTTTGGTGGACGCGGCCGGGGTGGTCTACATCGCCGACACCGGCAACAACCGGGTGGTCCGGGTGGATGCCCTGGGCAACACGGCGGTGGTTGCCGGCGGCAATGGGTTCGGGTTCGCCGGGGACGACGGCCCCGCGGTGTCCGCGAAGCTGGCCAGCCCCACGGCCCTTGCCTTGGATGGGCTGGGCAACCTCTACATCGCCGACTGGGGCAACGCCCGGGTGCGTGAGGTGAGCGTGGTCAGCGGCACCGCCATGATCAGCACCGTGGCTGGCAGCGGCACGCCGACGGCGTCCACCGTGTCCGGGGCCGCCCTGTCCGTGAACCTTTCGCCCCAGGGCCTGGCGGCGGGCCCGGCCGGCGACCTCTACGTCGCCGACGCGGCCAACAGCCTGGTGTGGCATGTGACCCCCCAGGGCCAGGCGAGCGTCGCGGCCGGCAAGCTGGGCCAGGCGGCCGTCAGCGCCGACGGGCAGCAAGCAGCCGGCAGCCCCATCAGCGGACCGGCCGGGGTGGCGCTGGACGCGGCAGGAACCCTGTACTTCACCGAGAACCAGGGGACGCCCAAAGTGCGCTCCGTGCGCAACGGCGCGCTGGGCACGGACGGGGTCTTCAGCGGGACCCTGGGCGGGCTCGCGGTGGGCCCGGCCGGCCTGGCCGTGGCCGTCCCCGGCTCCCACGTGGCGACGCTGCTGGGCGCTTGCGCCCCGAGCTATACGGCGCCGGCGCTCCCTCTCTGTTCATTGAGCCAGCTGGAGGCCTTCCAGTCCAAGCTGGGCGCCCGGAGCGCGGTGCCGACCTGGCACCCCCAGACCTGGGCCCCTCTGGCCGTGCCCAATCCGGCGCGTGCAGGCGGCTCGGTGTGCGTGTCCTTCCAGGCGCCGGTGACCAAGGGCCGGCTGGTGCTGTACACACTCGACGGCAGGGCGCTCGGCGCCTGGCCCGCGCAAGGCAGCCTGTCCTGCGTGCCGGCCCCCGCGAGCCCGGGCATCTACTTCCTTTCAAGCCAGGTCCTGGACCAGGATGGCGGCGCCCACGCCGACATCCGCAAAATAGCGGTGTTGCCATGATGCATAAGCGAATCCTGCTCGTCGGCCTGCTGCTCCTGCCGCTGGCCCGGCTGGGGGCTGAGGCGCCGTCCACGGCCCTGGTGCAGTCGGTGCGCGGCAAAGCCGAGTTCCACCGTTGGGGCAAGACCGACCTGCACCCGCTCCTGGTCGGCATGCAGCTGTCCCGCGGAACAACCCTGAAGACCGGCGAGGGCGGGGCCGTGACCCTGAAGCTCCCCGACGGCGGCCACCTGGGCCTCAACGCCAACAGCGAGCTGACCCTGGGGTCGCTGATTCCGAAGCATGGGCGGCGTTCCACGCTCGAGCTCGTGCAGGGCGCGGTGCGCTGGGCCGTGGGACGGCTTGCCGGCACCCAGTCCGAGGACCTGGACTACGAGCTCTACACCGCCAACGCGGTGGCCGCGGTGAAGGGCACCGATTTCACGGCGACCTACGGGGCGGACGGTTCGCTGACCGTCCAGACCTGGAGCACCGAGCATGACGGCGTGGAGGTGGGCGACCCTTCGGGCAAGTGGTTCCTGCTGGCCGGGGCCGGTGTCGCCGTTGAGCGGGAGGCGGACGGCTCGCTCCTGGAACGGCCCCTCAGCGCCGCCGAATATTCCGCGTTGGAGACCTACGAGGGCTTCAAACAGCCCCAGCCGCCGGCCAACCTGCCCAAGACCCCCAGCGACTGGCAGAAGGGCACCCCGACCGGGTCGCCCAAGGGCTCGGCCGGACTGGCCGCGGCCCAGGCCCTGCTCAAGGGAAGCGGCCTCGCCGCTGCGGATCCCAAGGCGGCGGCGGCCCTCGCGAACCTGGTGAAGCAGGGAGTGCTGGGCATCACCGGCCTGGACCGCCTGCTGCGGCAGTCCGAGGAGAATCAGGCCAACGCCGCCAAGCTGGCGGTCCTAGAGGCCGCCCTGGGCCAGATCGACAAGAACCCGGATCTCGCCAAGGAGCTGGCCGAAGGCTACCGGCCCGACACGGCGCTTACCCAGGTGCTGGTCGCGGACGGGCTTTCCTCTTCGCTGGCGGCCAAAATCGACGCCGCGATCGAAAAGGAGGCCCTGGCCCCGGGTCCCCAAGGTGACGCCAAGGGACAGCTGAACCTGGATCCCGGCAAGAGCAAGGACCTGGTGACCTACATCGAATCCAGCCAGGGCATCAAGAACAACGGGGTCTCGTCTCCGCTGACGAACCTGGACGTCCAGGACGCCCTGGCCCTGCAGGCTTCGACCCTGAGCGCCCTGGCCGCGGCCACCGCCCGCATCGAGGCCGCGCTGGAAGCCGCCGAGAAGCTCGGCGGGCCGGCGGGCGAGGCTGCTGAAGAGGCGGCCCTGAAGCAGCTGGCCGCCATCAGCGGCAACCTGGCGTCGGAGATCGCCGCCCAGACCGGCTTGGATTCCAAGGGTCTGCAGGGCGCCCCTCAGGGGCCTGCCCCCCAGGGCACGCCCGGCACCACGGGCCAGCCCGGCGAGAAGACTCCGGTACCCACGCCCGTGGCGGGGACGCCCCAGTCTAACGCCCAGGAGCTCATCACGACCATCACCGAGCAGCTGGCTGAGCTCAAGGCCGAGCAGGCCGCCGCAGCCAAGGAAGAGCAGCAGCAGCGGGCGCAGGACCTGTACAACGGCACGGCCTTTGTCGACCGCCATGGCTACCAGGTCCTGGAGGGCCAGGCCGTGCTGAGGCCGGACGCCAACACGGTCCAGCAGGTCACGACCTCGAAGCGGAGCGCCGGGCCGGACGCCGGGACCAGCGTGTTCAGCGTGCTGTACAGCTACAACCAGGCGCTCCCCCAGGACTGGACCGGCATTGTTGGACGCGGCCTGAACGACCCGGCTAATCTGGTCAACGGCACGCCCAGCTATTACCTCGTCGAGAAGCAGGAAACCCTGCTGGGGCCCACGGGCTGCAACCTGTGCATGACGCAGCAGGAAACCCCAGGGAGCCTGGGGCTGACCCAGCTTTCCCCGGGCAGCTGGGGTGTGCCATACACTTATTCGTATGTGTCCGGCGGAAGCCTGCTTGGGCAGTTCAGCTTCACCGCAGCCGGATCGCCGGTCCCTGCCCCGCCCGGGACTCCGACCCTGCAGATCACCGCCCAGCCGCAGGCTGATGACAGCTGGCTGTTCACCTATTCCTCGTCCACTGCGGTCGGCCTGGGCGCGCCCACGGTCAAGACCATGTTCACCGCCCAGGTCTGGCTGCTGGATCAGGCCGGCAACATCCTGCCGGGCGGCTTCATAGGCAATTTCCCTGCCGTCAGCCTGAGCGATCCCAGCCAGGGACTTGCCTCCCTGAGCCTGCTGACCGCCGGCACCCTGAACGAACTGTCGGTGTCCCCGGCCACGGGCGGCAGCGTCGATGTCCTTGTCCCTAATGCGAGCTTTGTGGGGTCTTTCTGATGCTTTCGATGAGACGTTGGCTTTGGATCGCCGCCCTTGCGGCGGCCGCGCCCGCGGGCGCGGCTCAATGGCAGACCGTTCTGCAGGCGGACCTGGAGGGCGGCGTGGTGTCCGTGCCCCAGGACACGAACAGCGGCGTGTCCGGCACCCTGCTGGGGGACGTGGACCTGGCGCCGGCCCTGAAGTTCGACAATGGGGGCCTGCTCAATCCCCTGATCTACGCCAGCGCCAACGGCCAGAGCCGGCCCATCGACGAGGAGACGCTTTACGTGCGCTCCTACGCGCTGGGCATGCGGCCGACTTACACCCACACCCTGGGCTGGACTCTGTTGGGAGGAGGCTGGTCCGCCGGAGCGCGCCTGCTGGCCACCCATGTATGGAACCAGGAGGCCCTGGACGAGACCTTCGGCCAGGGGGTCTACGATTATGAGGAATTCGGCGGCGGCTTGCTGCTGCGCAAGGCCGCGGGCTCGCTGGACGACCAGCTGAACCTGGACTTCTCGCACCGCGACTACCCCAACTACCACGACCCGGGTGCGGACGTCACCGGCGACAGGAACTACTACGTCAAGGACAGCTACTTCTGGCGCCTGGGCTTCCGGCACCGGGACCGGCTCTCCGACGACAAGGTGCTGACGGCCAATGTCCGACTCAGCGAGCGGGATTACACCGACAGCTATGTGGTGAGCGACGTCGACGGCACCCTGACGGGCCAGAAGCAGAACGATCTGGACGCCAACGTCGACCTGGGCCTTGCCTGGCGCCTGGGCCAGGCCTGGAGCGTCGATTTCGGGCTGGGCTACGACCAGCTGGCCAGCAACCAGAATCTTTTCGACACCGGCGTCGCACCGGCCCAGGCGACGGAGAATGGGGACAACTTCTACGACCTGCGCATCGACCCGGGCCTGCACTGGCTGTCCGGGCCCTGGAGCGCCGGGGCGACCTACGAGCTGCTGCTGCGCCAGACCAACCATTACATCCAGGACCCGGACGGGACCTACACCGAGGGCCTGCAGGCGGACGTGGAGCATGGCCTCAGCTTATCTGCGGACCGCGCCCTTGGAGCCGGACTGAAAGTGCGGGCCGATTTTGCGGCTCGTGAAGTGCTCTCCAACCAGGAATTCGCCCACGGCACCCTGGCGAGCTACAGCTACTACAACGCCGGCCTGGGGCTCGTGTACGCCTGGCAGTCCGGCGCGCACTAGCGCGCCGTGGACCGGCGGCCCGCCCAGGCCGGCCGGGTTGATTCCCTTGTCAGACCCGCGGAGCGCCGGTGCGCCCTGCGACGCCCCCGATGGTGGGGCCACGTGCCCCAGCCCGGGGCCCAGGACATGATGACCGTCAACCGTTTCGGCGTCCTTGGACTGCTCTGCGCCGGCCTCCTGGCCGGCGCGCCCCTGCGCGGCGCCACGGACACCCCCAGCACCACCCCCAGCAGCACCCTCAGCCCCACCATCACCCCGACCCCCGATTACAGCCCAACGGCGCTGCCCACGGCCACGTCCACGCCCTTCGGGCCCGGAGTGATGGACAGCGCCGTCATCACCAATGGTTCGGTCTATGCTCTGGCCGAGCTCAACGGAACCCTGTTCCTGGGCGGCACCTTCAGCCAGGTCGGTCCCCGGACCGGCGGCGGCGTGCAGGTGGACGACTCTGTCGGGCTCCCGAGCGCGGGCTTTCCGGTGGTGGCGGGCGCCGTGCGCTGCGTCATCCCCGATGGTTCCGGCGGCTGGTATATCGGCGGCGACTTCACCTACGTCGCCGGGCAGGCCCGCACGCGGCTGGCCCACATCCTTTCCAACGGAAGCCTGGACCCCCTGTTCGCCGCGACGGCCGACAATTCGGTCTACTGCATGGCCCTGGTGAACAACAGGCTCTACATCGGCGGCAACTTCTACTATGTGGACGGCGCGACCGAGCCCAAGCTCAGCGCGGTCGATCCGGTCACGGGCGCCCTTGCCGGCTGGTACCCCGGCGTCAACAACGTGGTCTACGCCCTCACCCCGGACTCCAACAACCACCTTTATGCGGCCGGGGCCTTCACCACCATCGGCGGCCAGTCGATCAGCTACGCCGCCTGCCTGGACGGAACCACCGGGCAGGCCCTGCCGACCTACAATCCCGCCCCCAACAACGCGGTCAATGCGGTGGTCCTCTCGCCCGACGGCGGCACCGTGTACCTGGGCGGATCCTTCACCCAGGTGGGAGGCCAGCTGCGGGGCTACATCGCCTCGACCGACACCTCGGGCAACGTCCTGCCCTGGGCCCCCAACGCCGACTCCACCGTGAACTCCCTGGCGATCGACCCCTCCGGCAACCCCATCTACGTCGCCGGGGCGTTCTCCCTCATCGGCAGCCAGGTGCGCGAGCGCATCGCGGCCGTGGACACCACCAGCCAGCTGGCCACCAGCTGGAACCCCAACGCCAACAACACCGTCGGCTCGATCTTCCTCAGCGGCAGCAGCCTCTACGCCTGCGGCAGCTTCACCATCATCGGCGGCGCCCTGCGCCAAAGCATCGCGGCCCTCAACACCACGGACGGGGTCGGGGCGGCATGGTCCTGGGCCCCCCAGACCGACGGCGGGCAGGCCTATTGCGCGGCCGCCGTCGCCGGCGCCGTGTACATCGGCGGCGCCTTCAACAGCGTGGGCGGGCAGCTGCGCAACAACCTGGCCGCCATCAACGAGAGCACCGGCCAGGTGACGGCCTGGAACCCTGGCGCGGACAGCACCGTCTACGCCCTTACGGTCAGCGCCGGGACCCTGTACGCGGGCGGCACCTTCGCCAACGTCGGCGGCCTGCCCCGCGCCCGCCTGGCGGCGGTGGACCCGGTGAGCGGCACGGTGTCGGCCTGGGCCCCCAACCCCAATTACACGGTGTACGCCCTGGCGGCCCCAATGACCGAGACGGTGCTGGTGGGCGGCGGCTTCGGCAGCATCGGCGGGGCCAGCCAGAGCTACTTGGCGGCGGTGGACGTCAATTCGGGCCTGGCGACCTCTTGGAACCCCGCCGTCAACGGCTACGTCTACGCTCTGGCGAGCAGCGGCAACACGCTTTACGTGGGCGGCGGCTTTAGCGGGGTCGGCGGCGGGAGCCGCAACAATCTCGGCGCCGTGGACCTGACCACGGGCTTGGCATCAGGATGGGCCCCCAACCCCGGCAGCACGGTGTACGCGCTCGCGGTCGGCGGGGGCAGGGTCTACGCGGGAGGCAGCTTCGGGACGATCGGTGAGCAGAGCTACTCCTATCTGGCGGCCCTGGATCCGGTCACGGGACTGGCGTTGCCGGGTTTTGTCGGCGGCGCGGACAACCAGGTCAACGCGCTGAGCCTGCTCAACGGGGCCCTGTTTGTGGGCGGCTATTTCCAGAACCTCGGCGGGCAGCCCAGGGCCCGGCTCGGGGCGTTGGATCCCGCCAGCGGCGCAGCCCTGCCCTGGATCGCCAACACCGACGCCGCCGTCGAGGCGGTCCTGGCGTCCACGGCGGCGTCCAACGTCTACGCCGGCGGCGTCTTCGCCACGGTGCAGAACCTGCCGGCCGTCGGATTCGACGCCTTTGCGGCGCCGGCGGCCACGCCCACCCAGACGGCGTCGTCGACCTTCAGCGCCACTCCGTTCGACACGTCCACGCCCAGCTTCACCATCACGCCGACCTATTCCATCAGCAACACCCCCACCCAGAACGCGACGCCCACGGTCACTCCCCAGGGCCCCGGGGCGCCGGTGAACTTCCCGGTGGCCAACGGCACGGTGTACGCGCTGACCGAATCGGCGGGGGTGCTGTACCTGGGCGGAACCTTCACGCGCGTGGGCCCTGAGACAGGGAGCGGCATGGCCCTGAGCCCTTCGACGGGCGCGGCCCTCGCGGGCTGGCCCGAGGTGGCGGGCGGCGCGGTGCGGGCGGTGGCCGGCGACGGGGCCGGCGGCTGGTTCATCGGCGGCGACTTCGCCTTCGTGGCGGGGCAGGCGCGGGCGCGGCTGGCGCACCTATTGGCCAACGGCAGCCTGGACCCGAACTTCAACCCCGCGCCGGACAGCACGGTGTACGCCCTGGCCTACGCCAACGGGATCCTGTACCTGGGCGGCAACTTCTACTACGGGGCCACGCTGCCGACGTACCAGACGAGCCCGCACCTGGCGGCGCTGAGCGTGGGGACGGGGTCGCTGGCCTGGGGCAACCCGAGCGTCAACAACACGGTCTATTCCCTGGCCCTGGGCAACGGGGCCCTCTACCTGGGCGGCACCTTCACGTCCGCCGGTGGCAGCGGGCGGGCCCAGGCGGCGGCCATGGACCCCCTGGCCGGATCCCTGCTGCCCTGGACCCCGAACCCGAACAGCACGGTGTACGCGCTGGCGGCGGTGTCGGGGACGGTGTACCTGGGCGGGGACTTCACGTCGGTGGGGGGCCAGATCAGGGGCTACGCGGCGCAGGTCGACGCGGGCGGCAACGTGCTGGGCTTCAACCCGGGGGCGAACGCGGACGTGTACACGCTGGCGCCGATGGGCGGGCAGGTGATCCTGGGCGGGGCGTTCACGACGCTCAACGGGGGCACGGCGGAAGGCTACCTTGGGATCGTGGACGGGGTCAGCGGGACGGCGAACGCGGGCTTCAACGCGGCGGCGAACGCGGCGGTGTCGTCGGTGGCCACGGACGGGGTGAACGTATACGCGGCGGGGGCCTTCAGCAGCATCGGCGGGGCGCCGCACGCGAGCCTGGCTGAGCTCAACGGGGCGACGGGCGCGGCGCTGGGCTTCAGCGCGGACGCGGACGCCGGGGCGAACGCGATCGGGGTCAACGGCAGCGAGGTGTTCGCGGGCGGGGCCTTCAACAGCCTGGGCGGGGTGGCGCGCAGCAACGCGGCGGCGGTCAACGAGGCGACGGGGCAGGTGACGGCGTGGAACCCCTCGGCGGACAACACGGTGTACGCGCTGGCGGTCAACCCCGCGAGCGGGTCGGTGTACCTGGGCGGAACCTTCCTGAACATGAGCGGGCAGGCCCGGTCGCGGCTGGCGGCGGTGGACCCGGTGAGCGGCACGGTGGCGGTCTGGAGCCCGAACCCGAACTACACGGTGTACGCCCTGGCGGTGCCGACGAGCGCGACGGTGGTGGTGGGCGGCGGCTTCGGCAGCATCGGCGGGATCAGCCGGAGCTACCTGGCGGCGGTGGACGCGACCACGGGTCTGGGGACGTCGTGGAATCCGGCGGCCAACGGGTACATCTACGCGCTGGCGAACAGCGGCAACACGCTGTACGTGGGCGGCGGCTACAGCAGCCTGGGCGGGGTGAGCCGGACCAACGTGGGGGCGGTGGACTTGACGACGGGGCTGGCCACGGGCTGGGCGCCGAACGCCAGCAGCACGGTGTACGCGCTGGCCTTGGGCATGGGCAACGTGTACGTGGGCGGCAGCTTCGGCAGCGTGGGGGGCAAGACCGCGACCTACCTGCAGGCGGTGAGCGCGCTGACGGGGGTGGGGCTGCCGAGCTGGACCTGCCAGCCGGACAACCAGGTCAACGCGCTGAGCCTGGTCAACGGGACGCTGTATGTGGGCGGCTACTTCCAGAACGTGGCGGGCCAGCCGCGTCTGAGGGTGGCGGCGGTGGACCCTGGGCTGGGGACGCTGCTGGGCTGGACGCAGAACGCCAACAACACGGTCGAGGCGGTGCTGGGCTCGGCGTCCGGGACCAATGTGTACGCGGGCGGCCTCTTCGGCGAGATCGCCAACCTGCCCGCGGTCGGCCTGGGCGACACGGTTCCGCCCGCCCCCACCTTCACCCCCACCGCGACGGCCACGTCCACCGCCACGCCCCAGCAGAGCCCGACCGCGACACCCACGCCGATCCTGTTCAGCTACACGCCCACGCCCACGGCCACCCCCAGCACGCCTCCGACGCCCCTGCCGACGGCCACGGTCACGCCCCAGGGGCCGGGCGTCCCGGTCACCTTCCCGGTGGCCAACGGCACCATCGAGGCCATGGCGGAATACGGCGGCACCCTCTACCTGGGCGGCACCTTCACGCGCATGGGCCCCGAGACCGGGAGCGGCGTGGCCCTGAATCCGGCGACGGGCGCGGTCCTGGGCGCCTGGCCCGAAGTCGCGGGCGGCGCGGTGCGGGCGGTGGCGGGCGACGGCGCCGGCGGCTGGTTCATCGGCGGAGACTTCACCTTCGTGGCCGGGCAGGCGCGGGCGCGGCTGGCGCACATCTTCGGCAACGGCAGCCTGGATCCGGCCTTCAATCCCGCTCCGGACAACACGGTGTACGCCCTGGCCTACGCCAATGGGATCCTGTACCTGGGCGGCAACTTCTACTACGGCGCGACGCTGCCGACCTACCAGACGAGCCCGCACCTGGCGGCGATCAGCGTGGGGACGGGATCCCTGGCCTGGGGCAACCCGTCCGTCAACAACTCGGTCTACGCCCTGACCCTGGGCAACGGTTCGCTCTACCTGGGAGGCAACTTCACCTCGGTCGGAGGGGCCGGACGCGCCCAGGCGGCGGCCGTGGACCCCCTGGCGGGCGGCGTGCTGCCCTGGAACCCCTACCCCAACGGCACGGTCTATTCCATCGCGGTGGGCGCCGGAGCCATTTACCTGGGCGGGGACTTCACCTCGGTAGGCGGGCAGATCAGGGACTTCGCCGCCGCGGTGGACGCGGCAGGCAATGTGCTGGGCTTCAATCCGGCCGCCAACGCCGACGTGTACGGCGTGGCCCTCATGGGCAACAAAGTGATTTTGGGCGGCGCATTCACGACCCTCAACGGCGGGGCCGCCGAGAACTACATCGCCCTGGTGGACGGCGTCTCGGGCACGGCCAACGCGGGCTTCAACGCCAACGCCAACGCCGCGGTGTCCAAAGTCGCCACGGACGGCGTCAACGTGTACGCGGCGGGGGCCTTCACCGGCATCGGCGGGGCCAGCCACGCCAGCATCGCGGCGCTCAACGGCGTCACCGGCGCCTCGCTGGGCTTCAGCGCGGACGCGGACGCCGGGGCGAACGTCATCGCCTACGGCAGCGGCGTCGTCTACGCCGGCGGCGCCTTCAACAGCGTGGGCGGGGTGGCGCGCAGCAACGCGGCCGCGGTCAACGAGGCCACCGGCCAGGTGACGGCCTGGAACCCCTCGGCCGACAACACGGTCTACGCCCTGGCGGTCAATCCCACGGGCTCTTCGGTGTACCTGGGCGGAACCTTCTTGAACATGAGCGGACAGGCCCGTTCGCGCCTGGCGGCGGTGGATCCGGTCGGCGGCGCGTTGGCGGCATGGACCCCGAACGCGAACTACACGGTATATGCCATTGACGCCGTTTCCCCGTCCACGGTGGTGGTGGGCGGCGGCTTCGGCAGCATCGGCGGGGCCAGCCGGAGCTACCTGGCGGCGGTTGATGCGTCGTCCGGCCTGGCCACTGCCTGGAATCCCGCGGCAAACGGCTACGTCTACGCGCTGACCAGCAGCGGGAACACGCTGTACGTGGGCGGCGGCTACAGCAGCCTGGGCGGAGCCAGCCGCGCCAACGCAGGCGCGGTGGACCTGACCACGGGCCTGGCCACGAGTTGGGCGCCCAATCCCAGCAGCACGGTGTATGCGCTGGCCCTGGGCCTGGGCAACGTGTATCTGGGCGGCGCCTTCGGCCAGGTCGGTGGCCAAACCCGCGACTATCTGGCGTCGGTGGACATGGCCCTGGGCCTGCCCCTGGGCTGGGCGCCCAACCCCGACAACCAGGTCAACGCCGTGGCGGTGGACGGCAACATCGTCTACGCGGCAGGCTACTTTCAGAACATCGCAGGGCAGCCGCGGGCCCGCATCGCGGCCATCGACGGCGTGATCGCCAACGTGCTGGGCTGGACCCCGAGCTTCAACAGCACCATCAACGCCATCTGGGTCAATTTCAGCCGGGTCTATGCGGGCGGCGCCTTCAGCATCTTCGCCAACCTGCCCGCCCCGGGCGCCGCGGCCCTGAACGCCCCGCCCCAGTCGACCGCCACCGTGACGCCCAGCTTCACCATTTCGCCGACCTTCAGCATCTCGCCGACGGCCAGCCCGAGCCCGACCATCACCCCGGACTATTCGCCGACCCAGACGCCCAGCTACAGCGCCAGCCCGACGACCAGCCCCAGCTTTACGGTCTCCCCCACGGCCAGCATGACGGCCAGCGTCTCGCCGACCCCGGGTCCCGTGGGGACGCCCGGATGCAGCGCGGGCGGCCAGTACCAGGACCAGAATTCCGACGCCTTCTGGAACGACCTGGTCTATTTCACGCCGCTGAGCGCCACCCCCGGGGCGATGGTCCACGCCATCAGCATCGAAGTGGGCGGGGTCGGCGGCTACAGCACCTCGCAGTCGGGCATTCTGCAGGCCGGGCTCTACGCCGACGACGGCCAGGGCCAGCCGGGCCAGCTGCTCGGCGCGAGCGACTCCGTGCCCTTCGCCAACAACGACGCCTGGATCAGCATGGCCATCGGCGGCTCGGGCGGGGTCGCTGTGCCGGCCTCGGGCGTGGTGTGGCTCGCCTTCACCGCCACCGTGCCCGAGTACATCCTGCAATGCGGCGCTTCGGGCTCGGCGGACTACCAGGTCATTGATTTCGCCGGCGGCGCCCTGCCCGGCCAGGTGGGCGCGGCCGCCGTCGATGAGGGCTCCGGGTTCACGGCCCTGGCCGTGGACCTCGACACCTGCGCCCTGGCACCCACGCCCACTCCGTCCACGTCCTGCGGCTCGGGCCTGGTCCCGTCCCAGAGTTTGCCGGTCCTGGCCGGCTTCGGCGGAAGCTTCCCGCTGGGCAGCGCGGCGCTGACGGCCCAAGGCAACGTGTTCTTCGCCCTGGCGGTGAGCGGCACCGGGGCCTCGGACGTGCAGCAGATGGACGCGGACGGCAACTACATGGGCGGCTTCACGGTCGCGAGCGGCACCGTCATCGGGCAGATCGCGGCCGTCCAGGGGACGCTGTATGTCACCGGCGTGAACAACAACACCGTGCAGATGTACGACACCCTAGGCGACCCGATCAACCTGGGCGCCTTCAACAACGGTTCGGTGGGCCCTGCGGCGCCCCTGGACGGCCCGGACGGCATCACCACGGACGGGTCCTTCATCTACGTGGCGAACACCGGCACCAACCAGGTGCTGCAGTTCGACCTCAACGGCGACTACATCAGTGCCTGGGACAGCGACGCCGGGGACCATCTGGCCCTGCTGGCCTACAGCAACGGCACCGTGTACGGACTGGACACCGCCGGCAACCAGGTGGAGGCCTTCCCGGCCCCCGGCGGCGGGGGTGATTACGCCTGGAGCGGCCTGCCTGCCGGCTCCACAGGCCTGGCCGCGGACGCCCAGTACGTTTATGTGGCCGCGGGCGGGTTGGTGACCCAGTACAACGACAACGCCAGCCCGGTGACGGTCGAGGCCCTGGGCGTCATCACACCCACGGCCGCGGCCGTCTGCATCGGGACCCAGCCGGGAGCCGGGGACCTGTGGACCGGCTCCGCCAACGGGACCGTGCAGGCCTTTGCCGCCTGTGGCGGGCCCGCGGGGGCTCCTGTGGCCACGCCCACCCCGGCCTGCGGCCAGGTTGCCGCCTATGTGGAGCCCGGCCTGGAGGTCCAGAAGCACGACAATGTGGGCTTTGGAGGCCCTGTCCTGGCTCCCGGCGACGGAAGCGCCTTCTTCTTCTCGACCCCCGGCGCCCCGGGAACGGCGATCGTCACCCACTACGGCCCTGCCGGCGTCCTGCTGTCGACCAGCGCCTATGCCTGGGACGGAGCCGCGGCCTTTGGCAAGGGCGTGATGGTCGGCAACTACCTCTTCGCCCCGGACCAGGGCGGGCCGGCCCCCATCGCCGTCCTGAATCCGCTGACAGGGGCCCTTCCTTCCGCCGCCGGCGCCTTCTCCGATTACCCCGCCAGCGACGTGCTGTGGAGCCTGGCCACGGACGGGACGACCCTTTTCGCGGACGACGCATCCGCGGATACCGTGCATCAGTGGCAGGTGACGGTCAGCGGCGACTCCGGCAGCGTGGGCACCACGCCCTTGAATCAGTGGAGCCTGGCCAACACCGACACGCCGGGCTCCCTTGCCTGGGCATCGGGATACCTCTTTGTCGTGGACCTGGGCATCGACGGCGACGTGGACATGTACACGGACCAGGGCGCCTACGTGGGATCCTGGACCCTGCCCGGATCGCCGGCGCTGCAGTCGGTCACCGCGGACAACCAGTTCGTCTATGTCCTGGACGCCAGCGGCATCCTGTACCAATACGACTACACGGTGGGAGGCTCGCCGGCTTTGGTGCAGGCCAACAGCTTCGAGTGGGGCCAGCAGGCCGTGGCCCTGCCGGGATCCCCGGTCCTGTGGCTCTCCGACAGCCAGGGTGAGGGCTTCGTGATGGCCGTGTGTGGCCCGGCTCAGCCGGTGGGGGCTCCGACCCCGGAGCTCAGCCCCAGCCCGAGCGCGACAGCGTCCGCCAGCCCGAGCGCCACCGCCAGCCCGAGCGTATCCGGCAGCCCGAGCGCGACCGCCAACGCCACTGCGGCGTTCAGCCCGACCCAGTCGCAGACGGCGACCCCCACGCAAAGCGTGACCGTGACGCCCAGCAGGACCCTGAGCTTCACCGCCAGCCCCTCGGCCAGCTCCACGCCCAGCCTGACTCCGACGGGCAGCCCCGGCGGGACGGCCACGGTCACGTCCACCGACACGGTGAGCGCCACCTTCACGGCGAGCTTCACCATGACCCTGAGCCTGACGAGCTCGCCGACCTGGTCGTATTCCCCCACGGTCACGGCGACGCCGACCCAGACCCAGTCCTTCACGCCCAGCCCGACGCGGACCGACACGCCGTCGCCGACCTTCACGCCCTGCTACCAGGCCGTGCTGGCGGGAACCGGCGTGTCGGGAACCGCCGGAACCGGAATACCCGGGCCGCTGGCCCAGCTGGAGGGGCCGGTGGCCCTGGCCTGGGGACCGGCCTCCCAGGGCCAGGCCTCGCTGTACATCGCGGACGCCTCGGCAGGCACGGTGCGGGTTGTGGACCCCACCGGCGCCATCAACCCGGTGCCGGGAGCCGGTTCGCTGAATGGGCCTGAAGGCCTGGTGGTGGACGCGTCAGGGACCCTGTACGTCGCCGACACCAGCGGCAACCAGGTCCTGCGCATCGACGCCGGCGGCAATTCAACGGTGGTGGCCGGCTCGCTGTCCGGGAGCGCGGGCTTCGGCGGCGATGGAGGCCCGGCCGCGTCGGCCTATCTGCACGCCCCCACGGCCCTGGCCCTGGACGGACTGGGCAACCTGTACATCGCCGACAGCGGCAACAGCCGGGTGCGCATGGTGTCGGTGAGCGGTGGCGCCGCGACCATCGTGTCGGTGGCGGGCAGCGGGACCCCCACGGCCGGCGTCCTGGACGGGGCGGCCCTGAACGTGAACCTCGCCCCGCAGGGCCTGGCGGCGGGGCCGGCCGGTGACCTGTACATCTCAGACAGCGTGAACAACCTGCTGTGGCATGTGAGCCCGGCGGGGCGCGCCACGGCCATCGCCGGCAACGGCAGCGCCGGGGTCACGGCGGACGGGCAGGCCGGCGCGGGCAGCCCACTGTCCCAGCCCGCGGGCGTGGCCCTGGACGCGCTGGGGACCGTGTATTTCACCGAGAACCAGGCCGTCCCACGGGTCCGCTCGCTGCGCAACGGGGTCCTGGGCACCGACAGCCTCTTCACCGCCGCCCTCGCGGGCCTGGCGGTGGGCCCGGCCGGCCTGGCCGTGGCGGCGCCTGGCCAGCACCAGGCGGTGCTGTTGGGCGCCTGCGCCCCAAGCTACGTGGCGCCGCCCGTGCCTTTGTGCGCCCTGAGCCAGCTGGAGGCCTTCCAGAGCAAGCTGGGCGCCCACGGCGCCCCCGCCACCTTCCGGCCGCTGGCCTGGGCCACGGTCCTGGCGCCGAACCCGGCCAGAGTGGGCGGCTCGCTGTGCCTGGTGCTGCCGGTTGAGGCTCAGCAGGGGAGCCTTGCCCTCTACAGCCTCGACGGGCGGGTGCTCGGCTCCTGGGCCGTGCGCGGGGCGCAGGCCTGCGTGCCCGCCCCCTCCAGCCCGGGCATCTACTTTGTGGGATACCAGATTGTGGACGCGGACAACGCCCGCCACGCGGACGTGCGCAAGGTGGCCGTGCTGCCCTGACGGCGCGGCCCGGCTGAATCCCTTCCGTAAGGCTGTTTTCTTTTGATTGATGCGGGCCCTCAGGGACCCTGACGGATCCGGCCGTTCAAGGCCCGGTATTCCTCCACCCAGACCCGCAAGGCCGGGTCTACCGGTCCAAACCGAAGCAGCTGATCAAAGGCCTCCAGGGCCCGGTCCACATCCTGGGCGCAGTACCAGTAGTCCGCCATGGCCCGCAGCAGTGTGGGATCGCGCGGGCTTTCAAGCAGGGCCAGCCGCAGCTCGGCAAGGGCCTCCGCATCGCGCCCCTGCGCCTGCAGGTCCAAAGCGCGGTCGTAGTGCTCGGGCAGCACGGTGATGCTGAATCCGGCGGGAACCGGGGCAGGGGCCGGCGGCGGGGGCAGGCTGGGCGCCGGAGCCGCGGCTTCGAAGCGCCAGCTGAGGCTCAGCTGCTGCGAAACGCCGAGGGCGCCGAAGGGCACATAGGCGTAGTCGAGGCGCCAGGGTCCCCGCTCGAATCCCGCGCCAAGGCTCGGGCCGCCCTGCGCCGCGGCCGCGGCGGCACCCAGTGCCTGGTTCCAGCCTCCGCGCAGGGCCAGCAAACCGCCCCAGACCAGTTCCGCCCCGGCCTGCAGCCGATCGGTCCCGGCCTGCTGCCAGCTCGCGTCCAGCTCGGCGCGCAGGAAGCACGCGGGGCCCAGGCCGAAGCGTTGGGCGGCCCCCAGTGTGAGCGGCGCGCTCAAGGCACCGGCTGCACCCTGAAACCCAAGGCCCTTCCACGCCAGCCCCAGGCTGGAGGAGGCTCCCGGACGCCACTGCAGCCCCAGATCCGCCCCGATGTTCGCGGGCGCGCTGGGGCCCCAGGACAGCTGGCTGGCCTCGATGCCGGCGCCCAGGTCCAGGGCAGCGCCGACGTTTCCGGCCCAGTCCAGCTGGCCGGACAGACGTTCGGCGTGGTAGGGGGCGGTGAGCTTGCCCAAGTCGTCCGCGCCCTGGAACTCGCCCAGGTCGAGGTAACCCAGCCCGCCCCCGAGCACCCCCCAGCCCTGCAGCGGCAGGGCGCCGGCCAGGTCCTCGCTCCAGGTGTCCGCGATCCACGTGGCCTGGTGCAGCCCGAACTCCGGGGCGGCCAGGCCCGCCAGGCCCGCGGGATTGAAGTACTGGGCGGCAGAATCGCCGTCCACGGCGACGAAGGCGCCGCCCAGGGCCAGAGCCCGGGCCGAAGCCCCGGTCGCCTGGAGGGGCGCGACAGCGGACTCGGCGGCGTCGTCGGACTGGGCGGAGTGAAGGAGGGGGCAGCAGAGGGCGAGCAGCAAGGCGAACAGCGGGGCGGCCAGGGCGGCCGGGGCCTTGGGCATCAATGGACGACCAAGAATTTGCCTGTGGGCAGAACCTGGGTCCCTCCCCCAGGGGATACCAGGGTGCAGACGTAAAAATAGGCCCCCCGGGCGAAACGGGACGCGTCGACGTCCAGCACCTGGGGCCCTGCCGCCAGGCCCGGCTGGTCCACCGAGCAGGCCAAGTCCCCTGCCTCGTTGTAGATGCGCAGATGGGCGTCCGTCGCGGAAGCGAGATTCAGGGCAACATGGACGGTCCCGCCGCGGACAGGCGAAGGGTAGACGCGGCTGCTGCCCGTCGCCGGCCCAGATCCGCCGCCCGTGGCCGTCGGGCTGGCCTGGATCGGCAGGCCAAGGTAAAGGTAGGCCTCGCCCTCGTGGCCCGAGGCCTGGTAGGCGCTGACGATGAGGTCGGAGTGGCCGGAGCCGTTGATGTCCCCTGCTCCCGCGCCGACGTATCCGTAGGCGCCGGGCCCACTTGCGCTCCAGGCGGGCAGGGAGCCCAGGCCCCCGGGGCCGCCGGTGAAGACATCGGCGAAGCCGCTGTTGGCGCCGATGTACACGTCGGCGTAGCCGTCCGCGTTCAGGTCCCCGGTCCCGGCGAGATGGACGCCGAAACCCGCACCGGCGGAAGGGCCGGATTGGGTCCATGCCGGCGTCGACGCCGGCCCGCCCAGACCGCCCAGGAACAGACGTACGGTTCCCGCCGAAGATTGGTCCCCGACAAGCAGGTCGGCGTATCCGTCCCCGTTGACGTCCCCCGCGCCGGCGACGCTGCTCCCAAACTGCGAACCCAGGGAGCCCACTGCCGAGCCGTCGAGGACCCAGGACGGGGTCGCGGGCAGACCCGAAGGGCCGCCCAGGAACACCCAGACCTGGCCGTTGGGGCCCGACGAAGGGGCGCCCACAATCAGGTCGTCATAACCATCGTGGTTGATGTCCTGCCCGCCGCCCACCACCACATTGGCGCCCGCGGTGATGCTCCAGGCGGCGGTCGCCGAGAGGCCCCCTGCCGTCCCCGGGTAGAGGGCCACGGACCCGCTGGCCACGCTGGCGACGGCGAGATCCCGGTACCCGCTGTTGCTGAAGGCGCCTGAAACCACGCTGGCGGCGAAGCCGCTGCCGGCCGCTCCGGTGGCGCTCCATGCGGGCGCGGCGGAGGGTCCGGAAGGGCCTCCCAGGAAGAGATAGGCCGCCCCGGAGGTGCCGACCGGGCCTTTGGAGGTCACCACGAAATCAGCGTAGCCATCGTGATTGAGGTCTCCGGCGGCGGCCACGACCGTCCCCAGGCCCGCGCCCAATAGCGCCGTCCCGGTCAGCGACCAGGACGCCCCGGTCGCCAGGCCCGCCGGCCCGCCCGGGAACAGGTAGACGGCCCCAAGGCTGCCGGCCGCGCCATAGGCGCCGACGAGCACATCCGAGTAACCGCTCCCGGTCACGTCCCCGACGCCCGCCAGCGATTCCCCCAGGTAGGCGCCCGCGCTGCCGGTCACGCTCCACGCGCTGGAAGAGGCCAGGGCGCCGGCGTGCGCCGGGCGCAGCGGGCAGGCAAGGAGCAATGCCAAAATCAGGGTTCGCATGGCCCGGCCCCGTCAGCGCAGGTCGATGCGGACGCGCCGCACGATCGTGAAGCTGCCTGCGGCGCACTCCACCCGGTAGATGCCGGGGGCGGCCCTTCCCCGGGGCCCCGTTCCGTCCCAGGTGAATTCCATCGGCCCCGGGGCCGCCGCGCCATTGAAGAGGACCTTTTCCGGGTCGCCATCGGGTGCGAGAACCCTCAGCGCCAGGGATTCCGGGGCCCTGAGGCGCAAGGCGACGCGAAGGACGGTGGGTCCTGAGGCAGGGGCTTCCAGCAGCATGGTCACGGGGTCGGCCAGGGGGCTTGCGGCGGGATCGGCATCCGCAGGCACAGCACCGGCGGAGGCGGGCGCCTGTCGTGCCGGGGCCGCCGAAGGAGCGGCGGGCGCGGGCATGCCGATTCCGGACGGGAGTGCCGGAGCCGGCACTCCCGCCGCCTGGGCCAAAGCGCCGGCAGCGGGGCCGTTCATCGGCAGAACTGTCCGGGTCAAAGGCGGTCTGTCCGGATGCCCCATCCACAGGCGCAGGAGCAGGCCTGAGGCCGCCACCAGCGCCAACCAAGTCCACGCCGCCCTGCGCGGCCAGGCCGCGCGGACCCAGAGCCGGCCGCCGCCACCGCCGTCCGGGACCTCGGGCAGTCCGAGTTTGCCGTAGAACTCCGCGGCGCAGGCGGCGAAGCGCAGGGCGTTGGATTCGTCCCCCTGCAGCAGGGCCTCGATGCGGTCGAGTTCGGCCTCGGCCAGATCCTCATAGAAGAAGCGTTGCAGCACATCGCTCATGGACGCCCTCCCCTCACACCTTCAAGGACGAGCTTCTTCAGGGCCTGCCTGCAACGCGCCAGGCGCGAAAACACGGTGCCGGGCGCGAGGCGCAGGGTGAGGGCGATGTCCGAGTAGCTCATGCCTTCCAGATCGCGCAGGGACACGATGCGCCGGCATTTCACGTCCAGCCCGTCGAGGGCGGCCCGCACCCGCTCCATCGCCAGGCTGCGGGCGTCCGCCTGCTCGGCTAGCTGCTGGCGCTCCGAGACCACCGCGCGAGCGGCCGACTCCAGCCCTTCGAATTCCATCAGCTGCTCCCGCCTCCGCCGCCGGAGGGCTTTGAAGCATAGATTCACGCAAATCTTGTTCAGCCAGCTGTAGAGTTCACGGTCAGGCTGCCATTGCGCCAAGTGCGCCAGTGCCTGCAGGAAGGTCTCCTGCACCAGGTCTTCGCAGTCGGCGTCCTGCCAGCCGAGAAAATGGGTGCACACCCTCAGCAGGCGGCTGCGGTAGCGCTCCACGAGGCGGGTTTGCGCCGCCTCATCCCCCTGCAGGATCTCCGCAACCAGCCGGCGGTCCGCTTCGACCCCTTCCGATGTCCCACGGGTGGCGTCCAGGCGAGGCTCTCCATGGCGTTGGCGCCCCGGGACGGGGGCCGGGCCACATTATAGGCGCCCGGGCCCCGTCGCTCACTTTGAATTCTCCAGGGAGCGGATCCATTGCTTCAGCACCGCCCGCCCGGGATCCTTGGCATAGGCGGCCTTGAAGCAGGCCAGGGCCCGGGTCCGGTCACCCAGCTTGTTCCAGGCCAGGGCGGCCGACGACAGCAGCCTGCTGCTTTGCCGGTCGTCACCGGTCTCCGAAAGCTGGGTATAGAGCGCGGCGCATTCCTGGTAGCGCCCGGCGTCAAAGGCCTCCCTGGCCCTCTGGGCCTTGGTTCCGCGCTGGGCCGCGGTGGCCTGGGGAAGTTCCGGGACCGCGGCCTTGCCGCCCGCGGCAGGGCCTCCACGCCCGGCTGTGGCCGACGCCGGTGCACCCTGCCGCGCGGCGTTCCCGGGCGCGCCCGCCTCGGCACTGCCGGTGGGTACCGGGGCCGTGCCTGAGGGTAGGCGCCAGCTCAGCGTGATCCTTTGCACCGGGCCCAGGTCCCCCAGGCTCTGGAAGGCATAGTCCAAAGTGAAGGACGCCAGGCCCAGCCCGACGCCGGCGGTCAGCCCGGCGGGGTCGCCGGCGCCCAGATCGCTTTCCCAGCCGAAGCGCCAGGCCGTGCGGGCGCCGGCGACGGACAGGGAATACTCCAGCCCTCCGGCGAAGCTATCCTGGCCGAGCGCCACGTAACGCCGGTATTCGCCCAGGGCTTTGAACCCGGCGGGAAGGTCCAGGGCGGCGCCGGCGCGCAGGGTGAAGGGGGTCTGCACCGCGCCCCCACCGAAGCCGGGATCCTGCTCGCTCCCCAGATTTTGCGCCGCGGCGCCCAGGCGCAGGCGACCGCCCATCAGGTCCGCCTGCAGGCCCAGGTCCCCGGCGAAGCCGTCGGCCTGCTGGCCGGCCACGCCCTGCTCCAGAAGCTTGCCGGCCAGTCCGAAGCGCAGCCAGTCCATCCTGCCTGCGGCGGCCAGGCCGGCATTGATGTTCTGGAGGCCGAAGCTGCCCAGGGCCTGGCCGGTGCTGTCGCGGGCCAGGTCCTGGGCCGAGGCGTATTGGGCATAGGCCCCCAGCCCAAGGGTCCGGTTGCCCCAGGCCGCGGACAGGTATTCCAGGGAGGTGCCGCCGATCCAGGCGGCGTGGGAAAAGCCGATCTCGGTGGAGTCCATGCCGGCCACGCCGGCCGGGTTGTACCACAGGGTCTCGGCCGAGCCCGTCTCCATGCTGAAGGCGCCGGCCAGGGCTGAGGAGCGGGCCCCTTCGGGCACAAGCAGCAGCGGGGAGCCCTCGGACGCGGGCAGGTAGGAACTCAGGGCCAGGAGGGCCGCAACGAGCAGGCTTGCCTTCAGGCAGGGTGATTTCATGGCCGCAGCACCGTGAATTTGTGGGTTAGGATTCCGTTCCCCGATGTCAGCACCAGGAAATAGAGGCCTGAGGGCAAGGGCTGGCCGGAGCCGTCCAAGGCGTTCCAGGTGGCGAGCCCAAGGGACGCCTGGACCTGGGCCTGGGGCAGGTCCAGAAGGCGGTGCCCGGCCCAGTCGTAGACCGAGAGTCGCGCGCCGGAGCAGGGCTCGAAGACCGCGGTCAGGGTTTGGCCTGGAACCGCCGGGTTGGGGTAGGTGATGACCTGCCCGGGGACGGGCTCGCCGGGCCGGGGCGTCGAATCCGGAGCCGCGGAACCAGGGCTTCCGGCCGGCGCGGCGGTGGCGGACACCGTCGCCGTGGCGGAGACGCTGGGGGTGGCCGTGAACGAGGGGCTGGGTGAGTCGCTGAAATTGGGGCTCGTGGTCGGGGAAGCCGTGGCGCTGGCGGCCTGGGTCTGCGCCGCGGAAGCGCTGGGCGTGGCGGACGGAGTGGCCGACGGGCTGGGGCTGGCCGTGAAGCTCGGGGATGCGGTGGCGGCGGACCCTGTGTCGATGAAGATGCTCCAGTTTTCGGCGGTGGGCGTGGCGCCCGACAGGGTCGCGGGAAAGGCGCCCCAGAACTGGTCAAAGACGAATCCGGTGCCCGCGGCTCCGGCCGTGTAACTGGGAACGTCCTGGGTGTTGTCGACCTGCCAGGCCAGCCAGTAGATGCCCGCCGGCAGGGCCAGGCTGAAGGGGCTTCCCGAGGTGATGGGGACCGTGATCCAGCCTCCGGAGGTCGCGTCGGCCAAGACGCCGGAATCCCACAGCAGGTTCTGGGGGGAGCCGTTGTCGTAGATGCCGAGCCGGACGTGGCCTGCGGCGGCCATGGAATAGAAGTTGATATCGCTGGCCGTGGTGGCGGCGGTGACCGTGATCTCGGTGCCCTTGATGGCCGACTGCTGGGAATAGGCCACCTTGATGACCTGGCCCGGCGCGCTGTCCGTGCCGCAGTAGACGTGGCCGGTGGTCGGGTCGATCACCGAGCCCTGGTTGTAGACCTCCCCGTTGGGAAAGGTGGCCCCGTTGTCCGTGGAACCCGCGAGCGAGTTGGTCCCGTCGCAGGGTGGCGTCGCGTAACCGCCAAGGAGCGAGAAAAATCCGCTGTTCTCGGCGGGCAGGCTGTCGCCGCTCCCCGATCTGACCTTGAAAAGCTTCATGGGATAGGTCAGGTCCGTGGCGTACACGAGGGCCTTGCTGGCCGGGTCGAAGAAGCCGGCCGAGATATCGCCTTCCGCGGCGGTGGGCCCGTTGCAGCCGCCGCTGCCGGGGTTGAAGTCCATGGTCGCCACCTCGGTGAAGCTGGCCAGGTTGACTTTGGACAGGGCCGAGGGCGTGACCGGGTAGTAGCTGGCGTAGTAGGCGTAGTGGGTGGCCTGGGTGGTGTCGATGGCTGCGGGGCGGCCGTAGGTGATGCCGGCCGGAGTCGACAGCGTGAGGACGCCGGCCTGCGTCGGCGCCGCCGCCCCGTTCAGGCTGATCCTGCCGATCTGGTTGGTGCCCAGTCCGTTCAGGTAGGCGTAACCGGCGCCCGTGTCGATGGCGCCGTGCTTGACGCTCCCGCCAGAAGGGGGGAACACCGGGCTGTTCATGGTGAGGGAACCCACCAAAGTGGGGACGGCCGCGTCGCCGTCGGCGGCGCTGGGCAGCAGATACTTGTAGACCACGGCGGGAGAATTCTGGCTGATGAAATAGCCGTAATGCTGGGCGGCATCCGGGTTGCTCGCGTCCAGCAGCGCGGCGGGGCAATCCAAGGGCAGGCTCGCGACCTCCGCCGGGGGCACGCCCGCGGCGCCGACCCTGATCTTTGCGATGCTGCCCGCGTCGTAGATGTAGGCGTATCCG
>Ga0302319_10002173_pt1 | contig 42862 bp, 30 predicted proteins | sample Bog_T0_2_FD_203319 | JGI IMG/M metagenome (GOLD analysis project Ga0302319, IMG submission 203319) | Peat permafrost microbial communities from Stordalen Mire near Abisko, Sweden - Bog_T0_2 | ecosystem: Environmental > Terrestrial > Soil > Wetlands > Peat | place: Sweden: Abisko, Stordalen Mire...
CTTCGCCGCGATAGCAAGTTAGCGAGTTAGCGCAGGACCCGATCTGAGACAACTGTTAATTTCAACCGTAACTCTGCGCGGCGAGTCAGGCTGCTCCTGATAAACAGAGCTGTTGGGGGTGGAAAGCGCGCCGAAAAGCAACCGCAGGTCCATTCGACTCCCTTCGGTCGCTCCGGATGACAGATTTTTTTGGGGGGGTGGGGGCGCTCTGCTATTGCTGGGCGGGCGGAGTTGCGGGGGGAACGGTTGGCGGCGTGGCCTTGGCGTTGGCTATCTCTGGATCTTTCAAGGCTTTGATGGCGTCTTTGCCGTGGCGGCTGTCGGGATCGTATTCGGCTACTTTCTTGTAATAGTCGCGCGCTTCTGCCATGTTGCCGAGGTGGCGCGCACTCTCCGCGAGACCCCAGTAGACGTCAGGGTCGTCCGGCGAGAGCACCATTGCAGACTCAAAGCGCGAGAGAGCGGCCTTCCAGTTTTTGGTCTGGAGATAGTACTTGCCGACTTCGATGTCCTCCGCCGAGGTTTCGACATGCTCGGGAGGCTTGACGGCCTGCTTGTGGTGCTTGCCTTGGGGCTGATCGTCGTCGTCCGGACTGGGGACCAGCTTGTCGAGGCCGGCGCGGCTGGAACTTGACGACCCTAACTCCTGCGCGGTGTCGGATTCAATGGCCACATCGTCGGGGCTGCGGACCGGGTCGCCATCCGTGGCTGGCAGTGGCAGGCGCTTGGTGCCAGCGGCGTTGTCATCCCCCATGTCGGTGCCGGGTGGCAAGGCGGGTGTACCCTTTGACGGCATTACGGGTACGCTCGTTGTGTCTTCTGGAAAAGCATTGGGATCCTGCTTTGTCGCGGGTGCGGGCGGCTTTTGCGTGCTATTCGGTGGCGGATTCTGGCTGGGCGCGGCTTGGGCCTGCCCCTTCGTACCCGCGATCAGAGTTCCTGCAAGCACCAACGTAAATAAAAAGCCCTGTTTCATATCCCGATTTCCCTTGACCCTACCCCTTCAATGTTACGATGCGGACCATACAACAAAATTCGTTGAACAAAAATCGCTCATCAAGAAAGCATCGCATATCCGCATGGCATTGATCATCCGCTCTTCCGCGATTCACGCTGCCGGCTGCTACACCACTACGCCCATCGCCAAAAACCGCCGAATTGCCGAATACACTGGCCGGCGCATCAGCAAAGAAGAGGCAGACGAGGCTTACGAGGCTTCGCCAATCACCTACCTGTTTGGACTGGGAAATGGCGATATCGTCATCGACGGGCATTGCGCGTCGATGTTCATCAACCATAGCTGCGAACCGAATTGCGAGACCAGCGAAATACGCGGACGGGTGTGGATCAAGACGCTGCGGCCGATTGCTGCGGGGGAGGAAATTACTTACGATTATTGCCTTTATGACGGAGGCGATGACGAGGCCACTTGCAATTGCGGGACAAAGAAATGCCGCGGGACTATGTATTCGAAAGCAGAGGTTCGGAAGAGGAAGCGGGCTAAGGAGAAGGCTGCGGTTGGGGCCAAGAAAAAGCCGTCAGGAAAGAAGCGGAGTAAGTGAAGTCTTGAAATTCGGAGAGTATTCCGGTTTGCGAGTGCGCATTCCCTCAGGGGCTAAAGCCCAATTGATTTTGTTGGTTTTATGTACGGGCTGAAGCCCGCACCCTTCATCAACTTGTACCCTTCATCAGCCCGTACCCTTCATTAGCCCGCACCCTTCATCGACTTGTACCCTTTATCAGCCCGCACCCTTCATCAACTGGTACTCTACATCAGCCCGCATCCTTCAACGCTGATTCATTGCCACAGACATTTCCACGGATCGGCATTTGAGCCTGGAACGATACAATCAGCTCTAGGCTGTCCTGGATTTCGAGGCGGCCTTTCGAGGAGCGAGCACGCATGGGTTATCAGGTTCTGGCTAGGAAATACCGTCCGCAGCGGTTTGCCGACGTGGCGGGCCAGGACCACGTAACCCGTACCCTGATGAATGCGCTGTCGCAGAATCGCATCGCGCACGGGTATATCTTTTCCGGCCATCGCGGCATTGGGAAAACTACCATTGCGCGCATCGTTGCGCAGGCGCTGAATTGCCGGACGGAAATTGGCACGGAAGCGCGGCCCAATCCTGAACCTTGCGGGGTTTGCGATTCATGCATTGAGATTCGCCAGGGCAACGCTGTCGACGTGATTGAGATTGATGCGGCTACCAATCGTGGCATCGACGAGATTCGCGAACTGCGCGATGCGGCACGGTATGCGCCGTCGCGCGACCGGTACAAGATTTATATTCTCGACGAAGCTCATCAGATTACCGACGCCGCCTTCAACGCACTCCTCAAGACTTTGGAAGAGCCGCCGGCGCACGTGATCTTCATGATGGCGACGACGGAGCCCGAAAACATTCCGCAGACGATTCGTTCGCGCTGCCAGCACTTCAGTTTTCATGCGGTGAAATTTGACGACATTCTTACGCAATTGAGGATGATTGCCGCTCAGGAAAATGTGGAGGCGGAAGACTCTGCACTGGCTCTGCTGGCCGAGGCTGGAGATGGATCGATGCGCGACGCGTTGTCGATCATGGACCAGGCGATTGCTTCGGCGCCTACTGACGCAGGGCGCGCTGTGCTGTCGGGAGCGCAGATCCGCGAGTTGATGGGCGCAGTGCCTAACGCCGTTTTTGAGCGGCTGCTTGAGGCCGTGGCTGCGGGACAGAGCGCGGAGTTGATGGAGCAGTTGAACCTGCTGGTGAATGCGGGGCATAGCCCTTCGTCGCTGGCGCGGCAAATGGTGCGCTACCTGCGCAACGCGCTGATGGCCAAGCTGGGCGGCGAGCAGACAGAGCTGCTGCAAATCTCCGGGGATGAGAGGGCGCGGGCAGCGCGGACGGCACTGCTGTTTACCGAAGAAGAGCTTACTCGCAATCTGCAGATTGTGCTGCGAACGTTTGACGACCTGAATTATCGCCAGGAGCAGCGGTTTCATCTGGAACTGGGTCTGCTCAAGCTGATTCATGCGCAGCGCCTGTTGCCGCTGGAGGAATTGTTGAGTGGCGCGGCAAGTGGGGCTGGTGGGCGGAGTAGTGCGTCGACCTCGGCACCACGCGCGGCGGCAACATCGGCACGGCCTGCGGCCCCTGCACCCAAGCCTGCACCAGCCGCACCATCGATTTCGCCATTTGGACCGTCTACAGGCAGTTGGGGTGCTGGTTCGTCGAACACGGGTCCGAAGATGGACACGGCTCCGAGACCGGAAGCTACCGCTGGGCCAGTGGCGATGATGGAGCGGCCGGCACCTGTTGTGAGTTCTGCGCCAACACCTGTCAGCAACACGGATATTTCAAGTAGTCCATTTGTTGGCAACACACCATTCCCGGCCACCGCTAGCCAAACGACAAACTACGGCTCCGCGACGATGACGGAAGGTGCGCTGGCAAAGGCACCTGAAGTCGCGACCCAACCGGCAATTACACCTGGAATTGAGTCCGTGCGGCACGCGGTCGGCTCGGCGCTCGTGGAAGCGGGACATCCGTCGGCGGCACAGTTGCTGGGGTCGGGCACATGGACGATTGACGGGGCAAGCCTGCGCATTGAAGTTCCAGGCATGGGCAAAAAGATGCTTGCGTTGACGGTGAACGCGGCGGCAGAGAAGATCATCCGCCAGGAACTGCAAAGGCTGGGGGCGCCGACTCGGTTCATGGTTGTTCCGGGAGACGGCGTGGCTTCAAACGGGGCTGCCAGTTCCGCACCACCCCTTGCTGGAAGCGTTCAGGAAGCGGCGCTCAATAATCCTCTGGTGCAACGGGCAAAAGAGATTTTCAAGGCTGAAGTGCTGAGTGTCGTCGATCTTAGACAGAAGTAACTGGGGTAGAAGTAAACGGACGTATTCATCGAGGTATTTCGTCATGATTAATCCATTGAAAATCCCGGAAATGCTTGCCCAGGCCAACCAGATGCAGGAAGAAATGCAACGCAAGCTGAGCGAGACGATCGTAGATGGGACCAGTGGCGGCGGGGCTGTAACCGCTACTATGAACGGCAAGAAGGAGCTGCTCAAAATTCGTATTGACCCCTCGGCCGTGCTCGGCCTGAGCAGCGCTCAACCCGACGTCGAGATGCTTGAAGACCTGGTCGTGTCCGCAGTGAATGAAGCCGGGCGCAAGGCAGACGACGCCATCAAGTCCAACGTGCAGGGCATGCTGGGCGGACTGAAGATTCCCGGACTTACTTGAAATTCGAATTCCCCAGAGGTTGAAAGCGATGTTTGAAGGAATGAATCGCAGAAATTTTCTGCAATTGGGCGTGGCGGCCGGCGCGGTGGCCGTGGCTCCGCGTTGGATGAAGGCACAAGCGGTTGTGCAGCCTGCGATGGTAGTGCAGAATCGCGCGGCGGCGGCGAAGACACCGGTCAAGACAACCAAGCTCTACGACAACATTTACCTGCTGCAAGGGGCAGGTGGAAACATGGCGCTGCAGACAGGCTCGGATGGTAATGTGCTGATCGATTCGAGCTATGCAACGGCGGTTCCACACATTCTTGAAGCTGTTGCCGCGGTCAGCAAGAGTCCGGCGGATGCACTAATCAATACACACTGGCATACCGACCATACCGACGGCAACGAGGGCCTTCACGCTGCCGGGTACACAATTTTCGCGCATCAGAAGACGCGTGAGAGGCTCTCAACTTCACAGACAATTGCAGCGTTTCACACTACTTTCCCTCCGGCGCCTGCAGGCGCACTGCCGGTCATTACCTTCGACGATTCAATGCATGCATGGCACAATGGCGACTCGCTGGATCTTGTGCATTTCGATCCGGCGCATACGGACACGGACATCTATATCCACTTTCACAACGCGGATATTCTGCACCTGGGAGATATCTATTTCAACGGCATGTATCCGTTCATCGATGAGAGCACTGGCGGCAAGATTGACGGCATGATCAAGGGGGCGCAAACCGGGCTTTCCGTGGCCGGAACAAACACCAAGATCATTCCCGGGCATGGACCGCTTGGAACGAAGGCGGATCTTCAGAAATATCACGATGTGTTGTCGGCTATTCGTGACAAAGTAGCGGCGCTGAAAGCTTCCGGAGCAAGCGAACAGGAGGCTGTGGCAAAGAAGCCAACAGCGGAATTCGATTCTGTCTGGGGGAAGGGATTTATGGGCCCGGATGCCTTTGCCGGGTTGGTTTATCGGACCTTGTAGGAGCGCCAGGCGGGGTGGTTCTGCGCTTCGTTATTTGAGCTGAGGAGCAACCGCAGGTCCATTCGACTCCGCTGAAGTACGCTTCGCTCAGGATGACAAATTTGTTTTGATTCGAACAGCCGAAAGCAAATTGCCACAGTTGTAATTCGATCGTCAGGGGGCATTGATCGTGTCACGCTATGCTGAGCCGATGGCTCGGCTGATTGAAGAGCTGAAGAAGTTGCCGGGAGTGGGAACGAAGAGCGCTCAGCGCTTCGCCTTTCATATTCTACGCGCTACCGACGACGATGCCGCGGCGCTGGCTGAGGCGGTGCGCGGTCTCAAGGCCAGCCTGCGCCTCTGCTCCATTTGCAACAACGTTACCGACGTCGATCCATGCGCGTATTGCTCCAACCCTGCACGCAACCAGCGCCTGGTTTGCGTGGTTGAGGAGCCGACGAGCATTGCAGCGGTTGAGCGCAGCCGCGGCTACCAGGGGGTATTCCATGTGCTGCACGGGACACTATCGCCGCTGCATGGCGTGGGGCCTGATCAGTTGCGGACTGGCACGCTGGTCGCACGAGTCGAGCGCGGCGAGGTTGACGAGGTAATCCTTGCCACTAGTCCGACTCTCGAAGGGGAAGCTACCGCCAATTGGCTCGCGGCAGCGTTGCGCGGGTCCCATGTGCGCATTACCCGCATAGCAACCGGCGTACCCGCGGGCAGCGACATCGAATACGCTGACGAAGTGACCATGGCTCGCGCCATGGAAGGCCGGCGCGAGCTCTAGGTAAAACTATCCGCGCAGCCTTGTGAGCAGGTCCTGCGGATGAACCGGTTTGGCCAGAATCTCGAACTCGTATCCCTGGGCGCGGGCCTTTTCAAGCAGATCGGCGGTTGCTGCCTGGCCCGAAAACAGAAGGATTTTGATCTTCGGAAGCAGCGCACGCATCTGGATGGCGGTATCGATTCCGTTGAGATCGGCCATGATCACGTCGGAGATTAGCATGTCGGGTGAAAACGCGGCAGCCACTTCAAGCGCCTTTTCGCCCGAGTAAACGGCACGAGCCTCGAAGCCACTCTGGTTCAGAATCATGGAAAGCGTGTCGGCGATCACTCGTTCGTCGTCGGCAACTAGGACCTTGGGTTTGGCTGAATTCTCCGGCATATTCACCTGGGCTTACTTTCTGGGGGGATTTATCAAGTTGTACAGACAAAGTTCGTTAATCTTACATGACCGTCATCTGCCAAAAGTATTGAGGGTGGCAATACGCCTTGCTCAATGATACGCTCAGTTTAACGCATCTTCGGAGCCGTTTCTTCCCCTCTTGCTTACGCCAGTCACAAATAACAAGGAACTTTAGGTACTTTGCCAAGTCCGACGTCGCCAACCGGTTGACGATTCATGTAAGAGCAACGACCAAAGTCTACACTTGCCATGACAACCAGCCGACGATTCCGGCGAACTGACCATCTACCGGAGATCCATGCATGCAGGATACGGGCACCCAAAACCAGGTTACGACACCGGCCGTAGAAGCGGGCGTTCGCGCAGTCGAGCCTATCATTCGCGCGGAAAAGATAGAGAAATATTACTCGCAGCCCAGCCAGAATCGCATTCAGGTTATCTCTGCTACGGATCTGGCGATCGTTCCTGGAGAGATTCTTGCGTTGCTCGGGCCTTCGGGGTCGGGCAAATCCACTATGCTGCGCATGATGACGGGGTTGTCCACCCCTACAGCCGGTCAGGTCTACTGGCACGAGCAACCCATTGCCGACGCCGAAATCAACGTATCCATTGTGTTTCAGAGCTTCGCACTGTTTCCCTGGCTGACGGTTCTTGAGAATGTCGAAGCGCCTCTGCAAGCTCGCGGGGTCAATCCGGAAGCTCGGCGCGAACGCAGCATGAAGATGCTGGATACGGTGGGTCTGGACGGTTTCGAAGGCGCCTATCCCAAAGAGCTTTCGGGTGGAATGCGGCAGCGGGTTGGCTTTGCACGCGCGTTGGTAGTGGAGCCGGAAGTGCTGTTTATGGACGAGCCTTTTTCCGCCCTGGATGTGCTGACGGCGGAGAACCTGCGCTCAGAATTGCTGGAGTTGTGGGCCAACAAGGCGATGCCTACCAAGGCCATTTTCCTGGTCACGCATAACATCGAGGAAGCTGTGTTGCTGGCTGACCGCATCATTGTGCTGGGGCGCAATCCGGGGCATATTCGCACCGATTTCAAGGTTCAGCTGGCGCAGCCAAGGGATCGCAAGTCAGAAGGATTTACGCAGCTCGTCGACTACATCTACAAAGTGCTGACCAAGCCGGACGTGGCGCCCACACAGGCACCCGACCAGCAGCCGGGGAAAGTTGTTCGCGATCAGCGACAGATGCATTACCAGATGTTGCCGCACGCACGCCCCGGCGGCGTTGCCGGCTTGCTGGAACTGCTGCTGGATAAGGGGGGACGCGACGATATCTACCGGCTGGCGGACGATCTGGCCTTCGAAATCGACGACCTGCTGCCGATTGTCGATGCGGCGCAGATACTGGGCTTTCTGAAGATCGACGAAGGCGACGCGGCTATCACAGAGAGCGGCGCCGAGTTTGCCAACTCAGAGATTTTGCGGCAAAAAGAGCTGTTCCGCGACGCTGCCACGGCAAACGTCCTGCTGCTGCGGCAGATTCGGCGCGCACTGGAATCGAAGAGCGACCACACGGTCCCAGAGGACTTCTTTCTCGACATGCTGGACGAGCAGTTTAGCGAAGAGGAGTGCCTGCGCCAGATGGAGACGGCTGTGGCCTGGGGCCGCTACGCCGAGTTATTCGACTTTGATGCCGGCCGGCGCCGCTTCATGTTGCCGGATGCGCAGGAGGAAGAGGCTGCGGCGAATGAGGAGGCCGAGTGAACCTCCCCCATCCTCTTGCGCGTTCGCTGGTTACGGCACGCACGTGGCCCTTCGTCATTGACGTGGGCGTGGCTGCTTGTGGACTGGCTATCTTCTTTACGATCATCAACACAGGCACCTATTGGTTGGGCAAGCCGATACCGGTGGTGCCTATTTCCCACTCGATCAGCGCACTGCCGGTCTATGCGGCTTATTCCATTGTCCGGATCGCTCTTGCTTATATCCTGAGTCTGATCTTTGCTGTTTCTTATGGGTATACGGCGTTTTATAACCCTCGCATAGAGGCGTGGATGATCGCCGTTCTCGATATTCTCCAGTCCATTCCAGTCCTCAGCTTCCTGCCCCCTGTGGTTCTGGCGATGGTGGCGCTGGTACCGGGCCACCAGATGGGAATTGAGATGGGAGTGATCCTGCTCATATTCACAGGACAAGTATGGAACCTGGCCTTTAGTTTCTATTCCTCACTCAAAAGCATCCCCAGGGAGATGCTTGAGGCCTCCCGAATCTACCGCTATTCCGCGTGGCAGCGATTCTGGCAACTGGAGATGCCCTATTCGGCGATTGGGCTGGTGTGGAATTCCATCGTGTCCGTTGCCGGCGGCTGGTTTGCGCTGATCGCCTGCGAGATGTTCACCATGGGCGACCGGAACTTCCAATTGCCGGGGCTCGGCAGCTATCTCCAGACCGCAACAGCATCTGGCGACATTCGCGCGTTGGTATGGGGGTTTGCGGTGGTGATTCTGATCGTGGTGGCGACCGACCAGTTGGTATGGCGTCCGCTGATTGCGTGGAGCGACAAATTCAAATTCGAACAGGTCGAATCTGCGGATCGGGTTGTTTCTCCGGTGCTCGAGTTGTTGCGGCGATCGACTTTATTCAGCACCCTGCCCGGGCGCATATTTGCTCGCATAGAGGAGCCTATCTATCGCCGCATGGCTGGCACGCAGGACTGCCGTGTTGTGCATCCTGTTGATGAAGAAAAGGCCAAACTAAAAGCGTCACCTGGTTTATGGGCTCTGGCAGTTGCGGTCCTGTGCGGCGTGCTTTGGGGAGCGACGCAGGCCGTCTATATGCTCAAGACGGTGACCTGGCCGGACCTGCGGTTGCTGCTTGAGGGCGCGGGCGCTACATTTTTGCGGGTCAACGCAGCGTTGGCAATTTCCGCCGCGTGGACTGTGCCGGTGGGTGTCGCTATCGGGTTCAACCCGAAACTCGCACGAATCGTGCAGCCGATTGCGCAGGTGATGGCGTCGGTTCCGGCTACAGCATTCTTTCCTATCCTGCTGATCGGGCTGGTGAAGATCGGCGGGGGGCTAGGTATCGGCTCTATCGCACTGATGCTGCTCGGCACGCAGTGGTACATCCTGTTCAATGTGATCGCAGGAGCGATGTCGATCCCATCGGATTTGCGCGAGGTGAGTTCGCTCTATCACTTCACTCGCTGGCAGCGCTGGACGAAGCTGATCCTTCCTGGAATTTTCCCTTATCTCATCACTGGCATGGTGACGGCCTCGGGTGGCGCCTGGAACGCGTCGGTATTCGCCGAGTACTCGCATGTTGCCGACCGCACACTGCAAACCATTGGTCTGGGCGCGCAGATTGACGCAGCGACGGACAGCGGGCGTTTCCCCATACTGCTGCTTGCTACCATCCTGATCTCGTTGATGGTTGTGACCATGAATCGCCTGGTTTGGAGGCGGCTTTACCACCTTGCTGAGACCCGGTATAAACTGGAGGGCTGATCGGCGGACAGCTCCACTGGTGCTGGGGGTGAATCATGATTCGAGTCGGATTGGTAGGTTTTGGCATGGCGGGGCGGGTGTTTCACGGGCCACTGATCTCGTCGGTGGAGGGGTTGCAACTTGCCGCTGTAGTCGAGCGCCATTCCGATAACGCGGCTGAACGCTATCCGGGTATCACGACTTATCGCTCGCTTGAAGCCATGCTGGCTGATTCGTCGCTCGGCTTGTTCGTTGTAGCTACGCCGAATGGAACGCATTTTGAAGTTGCGCGGCAGGTTCTGGAAGCTGGGAAGAGCGTCGTAGTAGACAAGCCGACAGCGGTCACTTCAACCGAGATCGCAGAGTTGATGAAGTTGGCTGCTGCTAGAGATCTGCACTTGATTCCGTTTCATAACCGGCGCTGGGATAGCGATTTCCAGACAATTCATAAACTTATTCGTGAGGATTCAGTTGGTCGCATTGTTCATCTGGAGTCGACATTCGATCGCTGGCGGCCGGTTCCAAAGGCTCGGGCATGGAAGGAAGATCCTGCTCAAGGCGGCTTGCTACTGGATATCGGAACTCACTTAGGAGACCAGGCATTAACGTTTTTCGGAAATCCCAAGGCAGTGAGCGCGGATGTCACGCGCGAACGCGATGGGGACGGTTCAAACGATTCCTTTACGGTCCGACTGCGTTATTCGGAATTCAACGTTACGCTTTCGGCCAACGTGCTTTCGTCGCTTCCGAGACCGCGGTTTCACCTGCGGGGTACCAAGGGAAACTACTGCAAATGGGGGCTTGATCCACAAGAGGCAGCGCTCAATAAAATCACACGCATCGATGCAGAGCCGTGGGGATTGGAGCCGTCGCGCGACTGGGGCAATCTCACTGTGGATGTGGATGGCGGCGCGGTTTCTCGACCGGTAACGCCAATACCCGGCGACTATCGGCGCTATTATGCCGGTGTGCGCGATGCGCTGCTGGGCAAGTCAAATGCCCCTGTCACGGCGCTGGCTGCGTGGCGCGTGGCAAGAGTGCTGGAGTGGGCGGCGCAAAGCTCGGAGGAACGTCGAGAGGTTAATTGCGAATGGGGTGACGAGCCGGAATAAAAACGCACGCTAGTTGTTTTTTAGCCCGTGCACATTTGGCTCCTTCTCCACTAGCGGAATCCAGAATTGGAATGTGGTGCCCTTTCCCGGCGTACTCGCAGCATCGATGCCGCCACCATGGGCGATCAGAATAGCGCGCGTAATCGCCAACCCCATTCCCGATCCTTTGGCTTTGATGGCGCTTTTCCTGCCGCGGTAAAACTTCTCGAAAATCAGTGGAAGATCCGCCGAATCGATGCCGGGACCATTGTCCTCGACGCTGAACTCCAACCGTTCCGTGCTCCTCCAACTTTTGAGGGTGATGCGGCTGCCGGCGGGCGTGTGACGGGCGGCGTTTTCCAGTAAGTGGCGAAGCACGCGGCCGAGCAGGTGCGGATCGAACCAGGCCGGGTCATCCTCGCCCACTACATCGATATTCACACGGTGAGCAGTTAGAATTTTTCTCGATTCCTCTACCGCCTGGTCAAGAAGTGCGCGTGGATGTTGCGGAGCCGCGTGCACCTGCACCACATTTGCATCTATCTCGGCCATCTCGACGGCCTCGCCGATCAGCTGGTCGAGCCGGGAAGCCTCTTCGTCCACAAGGCTGATAAGGTCCAGACGGCCCGCTTCATCCAGGCCTTCAGACTCAAGCAGCGTGGTGGCTGCGGCGCGGATCGAAGTCAGCGGGGTGCGCAGTTCGTGAGTAAGCGAATCGATCAAAGCCGTGCGGAGCCGTTCCCCCTCGCGAACAGCTTCAATGCGGGCCGTTGCCTCAATTGCCATGGACCGCGCCAGCACGATGGCAACCTGAGCGCTCATTGCGGTGGCCACCTCGCGCGAAAGCTGAGCGGGCCTCCAACCCAAGGCTCCAACTGGTCGAAGTCCCAGCATAAGCGGTGTTGTGTAAAAGCCCGATCCCGGCAAGATGGTTGGATTCTGTCCCAGGGTTATGGCCTGCAGACTGGCTTTCACGCTCGCTGGCACGTCGGAAGTGGAACCGTAGAACTGGTCCTGATCGGAGACAAAGAGGACCACTCCATTCAACTTGAAGACACGATCGATCAGGCGCGGCAAGTCCTTGATCAGACCCGCGGCATCTTCGTGCAGCATCATTTCCTGGCTCAGCTCGTAGAGGCGCTCCACATCTTCGCGGCGCTGTTCGGCAGCCCGAGTCTGCCGCCGTGCCATCTCTGCGACCCGGCCCACCACCAGGCAACAGGCGAGATAGGAGACCATGGCTATCCACGCTTGGCCACCGGCTAATTGAAACGACCGCACAGGGGGCAAGAAGAAGTAGTCGAATCCAAGAGCGCACAGGATAGCCACATAGATGGACAACCATCGTCCAGCCTGGGTGGCGGACCACACCACCAGCACCAGGTACACCATGCCAGCCGCAGTCGGATTGGCCCCAAGCCGCACCAGCAGAAGCGTGGTCAGCACGGCAAACAGGGTGGCGACAAACCAATGAAACGCTCCCCGCGAATCGGTGAGCCCATCCATGATCTTCATCACAGGAATCATACCGGGGAGGCCCGATGATGTAATCTTCCGATGGAAGAAGAACCCAATATGCCTGGAAGAATTCTGGTTATAGACGACGAATCGCAGATTACACGAGTGCTGCGAGCTGCACTTTCCGCGCAGGGTTACGATGTCCGCACGGCGAACGAACCTGAGGAGGGATTGCAGCTTTACAAGGACTGGAATCCGGACCTGGTGGTGACCGACCTGATGATGCCGGGGATGTCCGGGGTGGATGTAACGCGCGCCATCCGCGCGATTGCTTCAACTCCAGTGCTGGTGCTTTCTGTTCGCGACCACGAACGCTCCAAGGTCGAGGCGCTGGATGCGGGGGCAGACGACTATGTGACGAAGCCGTTTGGCATTCAGGAATTGCTGGCACGCGTTCGTGCGCATCTTCGGCGCGCTCCTGAACGCACCACCGCTGCCATGGAGGTGGGAGACTTTGTGATCGACGCAACCGCACATTCGATCACAGTTCAGGGAAAGCCGATTCATCTTACGCCGAAGGAGTTCGACTTGCTGGTTCACCTGGCTCGCCATTCGGGAAAGGTAATGACTCATCGTGCGCTGCTTACCTCGGTGTGGGGTGCGCAGTCGGCTCATCAGCCGGAGTATCTGCGCGTCTTCGTTGGACAGGTGCGTAAGAAGCTTGAAGCTGAAACCGGCCGCCAATATATCCAGACCGAGCCATGGGTCGGATACCGTTTCATCCCCGAGGGTTGGAGCGGTAACGATGAATAGGGTCAGAGCCTATTCTGTGCGACATGTTAACTAATTTGGTTCGACATTTTCCGGGTTTTCCCGGTCCTCTTCGGACTTTCTTTGAGCCGAATTGATTTGATTCCCCTCCCCTTACGCTTTATTTAGGAATTCCTACGGATACTTAAAGCTGGCGGCAAGCAAGATTATTGAAGGTGTGGTGAACCGGACCGAGTGCCGGTGCGCCGGGCTTATTGGAGCAGTGAGACCCACGATGCAAGATCTGATCATGCTTTTATTCACGGTTGTTTTCTTCGGCCTGGCGTTTCTCTACGTCAAGGCCTGCCAGAAGTTGAGGTAGTCCCCCATGCACATTGACGTCATTACAGTAGTCGCTTTGATTCTGTCTGTCCTTTTGCTGGGTTACCTGGCTCTCACATTGCTCTTCCCGGAGAAGTTTTAACATGTCCGCCAATGGCTGGTTGCAGTTTGCCTTTTTCTCTATCGTTCTGCTCGCGACTGTACGTCCGGTAGGGGCCTACCTGGCCCGGGTTCTCGAAGGGGAACGGACTTGGCTGGATCCGATTCTGCGCCCCATCGAGAAGATCATCTACAAGCTTTCCGGCGTGAACGCGGAGCAGGAGATGAACTGGCGCGAGTATGCCTTTGCGATGCTCGGCTTCTCAGCGGTGACACTTGTCGCGACCTATGTCATGGAGCGTGTTCAGGCTCACCTTCCCTACAATCCACAGGGTCTGGCCAACATTGGACCCGACCTGGCATGGAACACCGCAGTCAGCTTTACCACCAATACAAACTGGCAGTTTTATACGCCCGAAACCACGATGAGTTATCTAACTCAAATGGCCGGGCTGGCGACGCATAACTTCTGGTCTGCGGCGGCGGGCATCGCGATTGCCGCGGCATTGATTCGCGGGATCAAGCGGACCGGCTCAGGGACCATCGGCAATTTCTGGGTCGATACAACGCGGATTTTGCTCTACGTTCTGATTCCGGCCTCGTTCATTTATGCGTTGTTGCTTGTCGGTCAAGGCGTGCCGCAAAACATGCATGCCTATACGACGGCTCATCCTCTCGAACAAGCTTCGCAGACGCAGACCATTGCGCAGGGTCCCGTTGCTTCGCAGGAAGCAATCAAGATGCTGGGTACCAACGGCGGCGGATTTTTCAACGCTAACAGCGCTCACCCGTTCGAGAACCCGACGCCGTTCTCGAACTTCTTGCAGATTCTTTCGATCTTCATTATTCCGGCGGGTCTTACTTACACGCTGGGACGTATGACTGGTTCGCCGGGCCACGGCTGGGCTGTGCTGGCCGCCATGTTCATCTTGTTCGCGGCCGGATTTGGAGCACTCTATTGGGCTGAGTCGCAAACACACCCGTTGATTCACGGAGCAGTTCAGACTCATACGGCGACCGCGCCGGGCGGCAACATGGAAGGCAAGGAAGTGCGCAACGGCATTGCCGAGAGCGCGCTGTTTGGCACGATCACGACCGACGCAAGTTGCGGCGCGGTCAATGGAGTTCACGACAGCTTTACGGCGCTGGGCGGCATGGTTGTGCTCACCAACATCATGCTTGGCGAAGTGGTCTTTGGTGGAGTAGGCGCGGGGCTCTACGGCATTCTGATCTTCGTTGTGTTAGCGGTCTTTATCGCCGGCCTCATGGTCGGGCGTACTCCGGAGTACCTGGGTAAAAAGATAGAAGCGTACGACGTGAAGATGTCCATGCTCTATGTGCTGATCTTTCCGCTGATCATCCTCTCACTTACTGCCGTTTTTGTCCTCTGGCCTTCGGTTGGATTGGCGGCTCTGACCAACCACGGCCCGCATGGGCTTACTGAGATTCTTTACGCATTCACTTCTGCGGTTGGGAATAACGGGTCTGCCTTTGCAGGGCTGAATGCGAGTGTGGATCCGAAAACCCTATGGTGGTACGACGTGGCCATGGGATTCGCGATGCTGGGTGGGCGCTTCCTGATGAAGATACCCGTGCTGGCGCTGGCCGGACACCTGGCGATGAAGAAGAGCGTACCGCCTTCGCCTGGGACTTTTCCGGTAAACGGTTCGCTGTTCACATTGCTGCTGATTGGCGTAATTCTGATTCTCGGTGCGCTTACATTCTTCCCGGCGTTGAGCCTGGGCCCAATTCTGGAACACCTTTTGCTGAAGTCAGGTCAGGTTTTCTAACCAGCACGCACCAGTACGTATAAGGACTAGGCGAAAAACTGTCATGGTTGAAAAAAAGAGTCTTTGGAATACAGAAATTCTGGGCCAGGCGCTGCTCGAATCGGTGCTCAAGCTCGATCCTCGGGGCATGGTCAAGAATCCGGTGATGTTTGTCGTCGAAGTGGGCAGCGTGCTGACCACGGCTCTGCTTGTCGACAACACAATTCATCATCGGCCAGGGTTCGGCTTTAATCTCCAAATCACGCTGTGGCTGTGGTTCACGGTGTTGTTTGCGAACTTTGCTGAGGCCATGGCCGAGGGACGCGGCAAGGCGCAGGCCGATACGCTGCGCAAGGCCAAGGGCGAGACGATAGCCCAGCGCTACAACGCCAATAATCAATTGGAAGAGGTTGCCAGCGGACTGCTCCGCGCGGGAGATGTGATTTACGTTTTGGCCAACCACTACATCGCAGGGGACGGCGAGGTTATTGAAGGCGTGGCATCGGTGGACGAGTCGGCAATTACGGGCGAGTCGGCGCCGGTGATCCGCGAGGCCGGCGGCGACCGCTCGGCAGTTACCGGCGGCACAAAAGTCTTGTCGGACTGGATCAAGGTTCGCATTACATCCAACCCTGGCGAAACGTTTTTGGATCGCATGATCGCACTGGTCGAAGGAGCCACACGACAGAAGACTCCGAACGAGATTGCACTCAGCATTCTTCTTTCCGGATTGACGATTGTGTTCTTGTTGGCCGTGGTGACGCTGCAGCCATTCGCAATTTATTCAAAGGCGCCGCAGACGGTTTTCGTATTGGTTTCGCTACTGGTCTGCCTGATTCCGACCACGATCGGCGGGCTGCTTTCGGCTATCGGCATTGCCGGCATGGACAGGCTGGTTCAATACAACGTGCTGGCGATGAGCGGCCGCGCCGTTGAAGCTGCCGGCGATGTGAACACACTGTTGCTCGATAAGACTGGAACCATCACACTTGGCAATCGTCAGGCTACGGAATTTCTGACAGCCCCCGACATAAGCGACGAGCGCATGGCCAATGCTGCGCAGCTTTCATCGCTCTCGGATGAAACTCCTGAAGGCCGGTCGATTGTTGTGTTGGCGAAGGAGAAATACGGCTTGCGCGGACGCGACCTGGGCGGCATTCATGCGGAGTTTGTTCCCTTCACCGCACAGACGCGCATGAGCGGTGTGAATCTTCCGGGCACACGCATCCGCAAGGGCTCGGTCGATGCAATTTCGCGTTTCCTTGAGGAACAAGGTTCGCAGTTACCGCAGAAGGTGCGCGATCACGTTGAACATGTAGCGCGGCTCGGTGGTACGCCGCTGGTGGTTGCTGAGAATGCTACTGCGCTGGGCGTTATTTATCTCAAGGACATTGTGAAGGGCGGCCTCAAGGAGCGGCTTGCGCGGCTGCGCGCGATGGGCATTCGCACCATCATGATCACTGGCGACAACCCGCTCACTGCCGCCGTGATCGCACGCGAGGCAGGCGTCGACGACTTCCTTGCCGAGGCCAAGCCCAAGGACAAGATGGACCTGATCAAGCGCGAGCAGGGCAAGGGCAAGCTTGTTGCGATGACAGGCGACGGCACGAACGACGCGCCGGCATTGGCGCAGGCCGACGTTGGCGTGGCTATGAACTCCGGAACGCAAGCGGCGAAGGAAGCCGGGAACATGGTCGATCTCGATTCCAACCCGACCAAGTTAATCGAGATTGTCGAGATCGGCAAACAGCTGTTGATGACACGCGGCGCGCTCACCACGTTCTCCATTGCCAACGATGTGGCGAAGTATTTTGCGATTATTCCGGCTATGTTTGCAGGCGTTTTTCCGGTGCTTGGCGCGCTCAACATCATGTATCTGCACTCACCGCAGTCAGCCATTCTTTCGGCTGTAATTTTTAATGCGCTCATTATCATTGCGCTGATTCCGCTGGCACTGAAAGGCGTGAAATACGAGCCCAAAGCCGCGGATATTCTGTTGCGCAACAACCTGCTCATCTACGGCGTGGGCGGCATTATTGTGCCCTTCATCGGCATCAAGGCCATCGACATGTTTTTGGTAGCCGTGCACCTGGCGTAGGCAGTCGAGCTTTCCCACACTTTGCTGAAAACGCAAAGGATGGGGCACCCAGAGCGTACTAGGAGAAAGAAAATGCACTCCGTTTGGAGAACTTCAATTCGTTTTACGATCGTGACCACGGTTCTTCTGGGCCTCGGTTATCCGCTGCTGGTCACTGGGATCGCCGGCACACTTTTTCCGCGCAAGGCTGCTGGGAGCCTCATTCTCAAGGACGGCCAGGTCATTGGCTCGGAATTGCTGGCGCAGAGCTTTGTTTCAGATAAGTATTTCCATCCGCGCCCGTCGGCAGCCGGTAACGGCTATGACGCGACGGCATCCGGAGGCTCGAACCTTGCCCCATCGAACAAGGTGCTCATCGACCGCATTCAAGGTTCCATCGACAAGCTCTCGCAAGAGAACCCCGGCAAGCCCGTGCCTATCGACCTGGTTACGACTTCAGGATCGGGACTCGATCCGGACATCACGCCCGATGCGGCATACTTCCAGGCTCCTCGCGTTGCGAAGGCTCGCGGCATATCAGAAGACCACATCCGCCTGCTCATCGGACAACACATCTCGGGCCGCCAACTTGGCTTCCTCGGCGAACCCCGCGTGAACGTGCTCGACCTGAACCTCGATCTCGATAAGTTGGGAAAATAACTCTGAGTTCTTAGAGCCAGGGTTCAAGGGAGTCCACCGGCTGGCCGAATTGGAGCAGGTACCCATTGTTGTCGTAGATGGCAAACTCGCGCATGCCGTAGTCGAAATTCTCAATCGAATAACAGACTTTCACACGATCTTTTACGGCCAGCCAGACCTCATCCACATGATCTGTTCTGAAGTAGAGCGATCCGGTGAATTGCGGAGTCTTGTCTGCTTCATGTTCATTCGGTGCGGAGAGCATCAACTCAACCCCGTCACGCTTCAACAGCGCCCAGCTTTCTGCATTGCTCAGAAACAAAGCCTAGAGCTTCAGAGTAAAACTTCACGCTGGCGGGTAAATCCCATGTGCGGAGCATCGGGGTGAGCGCCTGGAATGTCAAAGTGAATTTCTCCTTTCATAAACACGCTGGCCCTCCCCGAAGGAAGGGCCAGCGTGTTTATGGTTCCAGCCGAACTAATTCACGGTCACAGTTACAGTAGTTGTCTCGGTGGTTGTACCGACTGTGCCGGTAACAGTGACGCTGTAGGTGCCTGCCGTAGTGCCTGTGTTCCCGCCACCACCAGTGGTTCCTCCGCCACCACCGCAACCCATTCCCGCAAGACCGACAAAGATCACCAGCAGTCCAACCATCGCCAGCCAGTTACGCCGGCGCCTCGGCAGGCCGAAGAAAAGCAGGAAGGCAAGAGTTGCTCCACCAGCTGACGGCCAGAACAGCTTCTTTATTTCATTCTTTGAGGTGGTTGCCGCAGTCGTTGAAATGGTGAGCGTGCTGGTCTGCGCGCCGGAGCTGATTGTCACCGAGGCCGGCGATAAACTGCACGTCGCCGGATCTGTTGCTGCGTTGGTGGTGAACGAGCAGGTCAGAGCAACAGCGCCGGTGAACCCTCCCGATGGGGTAACGCTGATTGTTGAAGTATTGCCGCTGGCGGCTCCCGCGTCTACCGAAATATTGCCGCTGTTGGACAGTGCGTACGATGGCGTTGCAGCCGCGGTCACTGTTACGTTCACAACCGTGGTTTGCGTAATCGCACCGTATACGCCCGTCACGGTGACTTGGTAAGCCCCCGGCGTTGTCGACGAAGTGCTGTCAACCGTCAGGGTGCCAGTCACCGGGCCGGCTGTAATATCGGCCGCAGCCGGTGGTGTGCAGGTTACTGGACTGGTTGCGCCCGCCGGGCTTGTCGTAACGGCGCAAGTCAGAGTGATGGTGCCGGTAAACCCATTCGAGGGAGTAGCAGTGATCGTCGCAGTATTGCCGGTAGAGGCGTCCTGCGCGAATGTAATGGGGCCGTTATTGGTCAACGCGAATGTGGGGACTGGAGTTGCCGTGGTCACGGTCACATTCACGAGTGAAGTTTCAGTGATCGCACCCGACTTGCCGGTAACCGTAATCTGGTAGGCGCCAGCGGTCGTTGTGCTGGTGCTGACGGCGGTCAAGAGGGCGGTCACCGCACTTGCGCTGGTAACGCTTGCTGTTGCCGGAATGGTGCAGGTCACTGGACTGGTTGCGCCCGCCGGGAGTGTGGATACAACGCAAGTCAAATTGACTGTTCCTGTAAACCCATTCGCCGGAGTCACAGTGATTGTTGACGTATTGTTCGCTGTGGCACCGGGGCTGATGGAGATCGCGCCGCTGTTGCTCAGGCTGAAGCCCGGCGTCGTCGTAGAAGTGCCGGCAACAGCCAGAACGACGCCCACAGTATGGACATGCCCCTGGGTGTCTGTCCCGATGAGCCCAACATTGAAGTTCCCTGCTCCCAACGAAGCCGCGGGGGTCAGGGTCAGGTTGATGGTTTGGGTGCCCCCTGCGGCAAGGGTCACCGAGGACGGAACCTGAATGCCGATTGCCGAATTCGCGGTAGTGGTGAGGGTGATTGCTCCGCTGTAGCCATTCACAGAGCTAGCCAAGATCTGCACTGTTCCACTGCCTCCCGGCGCGCTGACGGGAACAATGGCGCTGCCTGAAACCAGCGAGAAGTCGGAAAGCGGGTTCGAGATCGGCGCGGTCAGCACAGTGGCGGACGGGTTGTAATGGGTGTCGCCAAAATACTGGAGCGTGATCTGGTTTGATCCCTGGAAGAGGTTCTGGCTATTCAGGGTAACGCTGAAGGTCGAGCTGCTTCCGGTGCCTGCAACAAGGCCTGCACCGGTCGGATAATTTCCGGACGAGTAAACATCGATGCCCCCTGTCGGAGCTGGACTCCCGCTTGGACCGCTTACTGTTCCCGAAATCGTAACCGTGCTCGTCGGCGAGATGCTCCCGGTCACAGTTGCAGCAATCGTGGAGGTCAGGCCACCGTCGCCACTGGTGGTCTCAAATGCCAGGTTGTAGGTGCCGGTCGTCGTGTTGTAATTCGAATCGCCGTTGTAGGTTATGGTGGTCGAGTAGGTCCCTGATACGGTTCCTGCCGGAACGACAAAGGTGGCCACACCATCAACCGCACTTGTGTACGGGTCGACTGCCGGCGCCAGTGTCACAGTACCCGAGAGTCCGGTAAGAGAACTGCTGACCGTCACCGTGCCCGTGGGTGCAGCTATAGGCACAGGCGCAGGCGTTTGCGCGCTTCCCAGTGTGTATTGAGGCGTGTTTTCGATCAGAACAGTAAGCACCGTGGGCTGGTTGGGGCCGTTCACCAGGTTGCCGTTATTGCTGTCCTGGATCGAGGTGTACGGTGCGATGGTTGGAGTATCTTTGATGACCGTGAATGGAATTGCGGCGGCCGTCGACGAACTGTAGCTGTTATCTCCGGCATAACTGGCAGTTACGGAGTGCGCACCCACACTGAATGGCGCGTTGTATTCCGCATCCCCCTCGACGTTGATCACCGCCGTATTCAGGGCCGCGGAATTATCGCTGAATTTTATTGTCCCCGTGGGGTTGGTGTATGTCGGGCAGGCTGTCGTGCAGGTTCCGAGCGCTGCAACATCTGCCGCGGGCGCTACCTGAGCGCTCAGGCTTAGCTGTGTGCCATAGTCCACGCTGCTGCCAGGCGCAGTTGTAGAGGTGTATACGCCGCCCGGCGACCGCAATGCGAAATAAATGCCGCTCGTCTCCGGGCTTACCGTGATCGAGACCGGGGTGGACGAACTCTCTGCATTTGTACTGTCACCGCCATACTGGCCCCAGATGTTGTAAGTGCCACCGGGGAGAGTGGTGGTTGTCCCCGTGTACGCGCCACTGCTCAGCGAGTAGAAACCCTGGCCTTGCTGGCCCGGTTCCGGACTGCTGGTCATCAGAGCCACCCCCCCCGTTGCCGTACCGCTGGCAGGGGTGACGGTACCGCTGATGGTGATGGACGTACCATGCGTGAATGTCGTCGAGGACGGAGTCAGTGTTGTCGTAGTGCCGGCGAATGTGACCTTGTTCCAATTCGTCACAAGCTGGTTGGCGTCGACGGTGCCCAGGCCGCTGGCCATGTCGTACCCTGCGACAGCGTTGTAATCGGCTGTTGTGCCGGTGCCGATTTGTCCTTCAACCGTCCCGTCGGTATCGGTGATGGGGCTCGTTACTGCGATGCAGTCGGTAGAGCCAATAGCGCAAGGCACTGAATTGGAGCCATTCTTCACATCGTTGAAGGACGCCGGGAACTGCTTGGAAAGCGGATAGAGGACATAGTCCGCCTGACCTTGACGCCCATACTTCTGGTTCACCAGGGCCATGATTCCGGCGAACGCGGGAGTTGAAGCAGATGTGCCGCCGACGCCGTAGAATTGCACCGTTCCGCTGGTGGCAGGCTGGCAATCGCCATCTGTGGCGCATATCGGATAATAGCTCGCATTGGAGCCGTTCGAGGCGAAGAGCGACAGATCGGGCAAGTCGCGTGCTGTCGTATCGCCGAACCCGGTCTGCCAGGCGGGTTTGGTGGTATAGACCGAGCTTGCCCCGCCGCTGCCGCCGGCGATGCTTGTTTGTGTGTCCGTGGTGGGTGTACCCAGTTCCAACGTCGATATGGTCAAGCCATATTGGCTGTCGTTCCAGGGTTGCTCGGGAATCACGCCTTTGATCGATACGACCGGTGTGGCGTTGCTGGGGGTGGTGGACCAGTAGGTTGAAAACTGGTTTTCCATAGCCGTGAGCCCCTGGGTGTAAGCGGGATAGTAGAAATCCGTTCCTCCCACGGACACGTTAAAGGGAGTGGAACCGAGCCCGTTGACCGCCAACCCGAGGGATGCGTACTCGACACTATTGTCATTGTCGCAGCCGGCTGAGCCGTTATCGCCCGAAGAGACCAGCACGGTGATGCCCTGCGCCGCAGCCTGTTCCCAGAGAGTGTTGTAAAACGCGGTTCCGGCGGCTCCAAGAGTAGATTCGCACAGGCCAAAACTCAGGCTCATGATCGGGGCCACATTGTTGTAGACAGCGTGCTCGGCGGCCAGGTCCAAGCCATCCTCGAGCGCCGTATCCGAGGCAATCACAAGATCGACAGTTGCGTTCGGAGCGACCGCGCCTGCCCACTCCACATCCAGATAGGCTTCTACCGAAGCGTAGTTGGGGCCAGCCGGACTGTTGATCCCATCGACGCCCGGATCGTTGCCATCGATGATGACCTGCGGCGGATTGACCGGAAGCCCGAAGAGGCTTCTGAACTGATTGACGAGGCCAATGTTGACATTCGATTCGTTGATGATCGCGATGGTCTGCCCGCTGCCATTCACGTTGGCGGTGTAGAGGGGATTCAGATCGTACTGCACCGCAAAATCCTGTGGCGCCAGCACAAAGTTGTATCCGTTGGCACTGCTGCCGACTGTCCACTCAGGAGTAGCTTTGTCAGTCTTCGGGTCGTAGGTCGCCTTGCCCAGCGGCTTGACGTAGCTCTTGAGCCGGAAATTGTTCAGGGAAGCAAACCCACCCACTACCTGCGCCAGGGCCGCAGGAATCTGCGGATCGCTGGAGTTGGCGTAGTGCGTTTCGCCATTCACCTCGTACTTGTGTATCTGCGCATGGAAAGCGCCGCGGAATTGCGCCACGCTACCGCTGAACTCAATGGTCTGCTTTCCTGGATTGACCTTGGCGACGCTGAAACCATGGCCACTGAGCCAATTCTCAACGGTCGTTATGTCCTGGTCGGAGGGACCGAACCGCTTGCCGAAGGCATCCGGGGTCAGCCACTTGTGGTAGCTGGGACTTCCCGGATTGTGCAGATCGGAAATCAATTGACGAAGCGCCGTCTCCTGGGCATCGCTGCGCTTGAGCAAAAGGTGCATCCGATCGAGCAGCATCTCGTCTGGCGCGGCGCCGCGGTCATTCCTGGCGTTGGCCAGCCGATGGACGGTTCCCTTGAGCGTTACGAGTTGCTTTTCGTCAATTCGATTGACAATGCGCGATGAGGATGCCGCTTCCTGGGCGACCGCGGTTACAGCTGCGGAGCAAACCAGAGCAACGGACAAAACACAGAGGGGGAATTTACGCAGGAGACGCATAGGTGTTTTCCTGAACCCTTTCTTCGGCTAAAACGGATTTCGAGTGCAAGCGAACGGTTCCAATCAAAATACCACGGGCGGGTAACTCCTGTATTCAACCGGAATAAGAAATGAGTCGAAGGACAGGAAAGCAATTGTTTGGCGCCAAAACTCAACTGTAAGTTCAATTCACATTTGTTCAGAACATGAAAAACAGGCATGACACGGTAACTTCACCGATTACGGCCACAAGTTTTCTCTGTCTTGAAAACTGGGCAGTCAGTAGGTCCCAATTGGGTAATTAGGGGAACGGCCGAAAGAGTTTTGGCCCTCCAAGTAAAAGCTGGCCCAAATTCTTGATTGAATCAAGAAAGTTAGACGAGATCGAAGGATGAAAGTTACCCCTATTCCGTCGGCTTGAAGATTTTCTGATGGGACCCTTTGTTGAGGGCCCCATCGACATGGTCATTCGCCCATTGCGAGCAGAATTGTCGTTTGCAAATTCGGATTAGTCTCGCGGACCTACTTAACCGGCAGGACAATCGCCTGCTCCAGTTTGAGCTTGCCTTCGAGCTGCGGATCAGCCGAAGAACGGCTCACATGCACGGTAAAGCCCCCTGCGTCGGCATGCCACGCCCCTGCTTTCTCGTCGTACCAGGTAAAGCTTCGGGCATCGAGCGGCACCGTTACATGGCGCGACTGCCCCGGATCGAGCACCACCCGCGCAAAACCCTTCAGTTCCTGTGGAGGGCGCGGAACCTGCGGATGATCCTCGCTCACATAGACTTGCGCGACATCTGCCCCGGCGCGACTGCCCGTGTTGGTGACATCAAAACTGACTTCGTAGCTACCCGCGCCCGTCCCCGGGTGAATGTCGAGCCCGGAGTATTTGAAACTGGTATAGGAAAGCCCATAGCCGAAGGGGAAAAGCGGCTTTACGCCGTTGTGTTCGTAACCGCGATAGCCTACGAACACCTCATCCTTATAAGGAATGGTCAGTGTGCCCGGTGTCGGGTAGTAGTAGTCGATTGAGGGATTGTCCTTCAGGCTGCGTTCCCAGCTTATGGGAAGCCGTCCCGAGGGATTGACGTCGCCAAACACGACTTCGGCCAGTGCTGTGCCGCCTTCCTCGCCGGGATACCAGTTTTCAAGCAATGCGCCGATATGGTCGATCCAGCGAGATGCATCGACGCTTCCGCCGGAGGTTACGGTGACAATGGTATTCGGATTGGCGGCGGTTATTTTCTCAATCAGCTCATCCTGTCCCGGGGGCAGTTGGAATTCGCGGTCGGCGCCTTCGGTCTCGATGTCCGCGTTATAGCCGACTGCGATGATCACCGCGTCTGCGCTCTTCGCCATGTCGATGGCTGATTGGTTTACCAGTGTGCCTTCCTGCGCGATGCCGATCTTGAGCGAGCCTTCGCCAAACTGCGGCGCACTGAGCACTTCCATCACAACTTTGTGCGGTCCGGGAGTCAGGGCGAGAACCCTTTGAGCGACTGCGGACTTTGGAATCTCTGCGTGATCAATCACTGTCTTTCCATCGACTGCCAGCCGGTACTGGCCCTGGTTTTCTGCGAAGAGGAGGTAATCGCCGGGAGCGCGCGCAAAGTAATAGCCCGTCCAGCGAGCGAAACGCGGCGGGCCGCCTACGTTCATGAATGCCGCCATCTGGTCGGCAGTAATGCTGGCGATCATCTCCGCCATGTCCGGATTGTCGAGCACGTTCTGGCCGGTGTTGGCGGTCATCTCGGTGCGTGTGGCGATGGGCTTGCCTGTGAATTTGTCATTGTCGAAGGTATCGACCGTAAGGCCAGGGACAAACTTCTCGGCAGACTGGCTGAAACCGGAACGCATCGCTATTACGGAGAGCTTGGGAACGCCGCGGTCATAGAGCACATTGGCGTTCAGGCCGAGGCGATCGCTGACACCCTTGAGGACGCTGACGTCGCCGAAGGTAGGCACTTGGCCGCTGCCGCCGGCAGTGGGAACTCCGGGAAAAGCATTGGGGCCGATGACAGCGATGGTCTTCACTTTTTTCGGGTCAAGCGGCAGCAGGTTGGCTTGATTCTTCAAAAGGACGATCCCCTCGCGCGCGCCTTGCAATGCTGCCTGGCGACCCTGTTGGTTATAGCGCGGGATGCTGATGTCCATTGGGTCGTGATCGATCCAGCCGAAGCGGTAGGCGTTGCGAAGAATGCGGCGGATCTTGTCGTCTATGTCCGCCTCCTTGACCTTGCCCGCCTTGACAGCCGGCACCAGCGTCTTCTCGTTCATATAGGTGCCAAAAGGCATTTCGAGGTCCATGCCGGCGTTCGCTGCGGCAACGCCGTCGTGGGTTGCGGTCCAGTCGGACATCATTACGCCGGGAAAGCCCCACTGTTGTTTGGCGATTTCGACGTTCAGATGGTAATTCGCTGTAGCATGCGTGCCGTTGAGAAGGTTGTAGGAGTCCATGATGGAACCAACGTGGGCCCGCTTCACCGCAGCCTCAAAGGTGGGCAGATAGATTTCGCGAAGAGCGCGCTCGGAGACGACCGAATCCGATGTAAAGCGGAAGTACTCGGAATTATTGGCCGCGTAATGCTTGATGGTGGCGCTGACGCCCTGTGACTGCACTCCATTGATATAGCCGACGGCGGTTTCGGCGGCCAGGAATGGGTCTTCGCCGAAGTATTCATAGTTGCGGCCATTGAGCGGGGCGCGATAAATATTGACGCCCGGGCCGAGCAGGTAGCTTGCACCGCGGGAGCGAGCATCGCGGCCAAGTTGCGTACCAATCTGCGTGGCGAGTTCGCGATCCCAACTGGCTGCAAGGCCGATGCCCGCGGCATACGCCGTCGATGGGGGCGGAATGTGCGCGCCGACCGGGCCATCGCTCATGCGAAAGGACGGAATACCCAGCCTGGCCAATGGCGTCGAGGCCATCATGCTTGACCCGGAAAGCATTTGGATCTTCTCTTCCAGCGTCATCTTTGCAATGGTGTCGTTGATCTTCTTTTCGTCGTCCGCTGTCTGTGCCTTGCCAGCTATTCCGCGCATAAAGAAAACAACAGAAATTGCGAGAATAGCGGCCAGAAAGACACGCCGCGTGTGTTTGCCCTGCATAGCTTGCTGCATATTGCCTCCTGAAATTGGAACCGGGCAATTCTAGTCCATCGGAGGTAGCTTTGGTTAGTCGAATGCAATCGTTTGCGCAAAGAATCGCGGTCGGCGGAGTCTTTTCCGCGGCTGGCGTGGCGATATGGGACACTCGACGGAGGAGTTTTGGAAGGATGATGCGCAGGCTTCAGGATTTGCTCGACGAGATGGAACGGGATCCGTCGCTGGACGACCCGGACCGGCTTCGTGATCGCATCGAGGCGCTCGATCGCCTGGATGCATATTTGCAGGGCGAGGAGTCAAAATCCGAAAACGAATCGCGCGTTGGGGACGGTACAATTCCGCGGGCTCGAGCGATCTATTCAAAGCTCGAAGCGGCGAATCGCGAACTTTACGAGAGGGTCCGGTTCAGGATCCAGCAGGGTGACGGGATTGACAGTTTGCGGCAGTGGCTACCGGCAGTCGATTGCGGCGCGGCCGCTGTCGAGAAGGGACTCGGCTACGACTATCTCGACGAGTTGATCGGCGGCGTTCTCCAGTTTCCGGCTCCGGCGGGTGATGTTGTTGCCCTAGCGCCGGAGATGGTCTTTTATCAGCCCACGCCGGCGCGCCACATTTTCGACCTGATTGGGCGAACAGCGCTCACGGAAGAGGACCTGTTCATCGATCTAGGCTCGGGGCTGGGTCATGTTCCATTGCTTGTTTCCATTTGCACGCGAGCACGCTGTATCGGAATCGAATTGCAGACGGCATACGTCGATTGCGCACGGAGAGTCGCTGAGAAACTGAACCTGAGCAGGGCAACTTTCATCCAGCAGGATGTGCGCGCCGCTGACCTGTCGCATGGAACAGTTTTCTATCTCTACACTCCATTCACCGGCTCGATTCTTCGTGTGGTGCTCGCTTCGCTTCGACGCGAAGGCGAAAGCCGCGAGATTCGAATCTGCAGCTTTGGACCGTGCGCGACGCAAATCGCCGAGGAGCTTTGGCTTCAGGCAGTCGGCGCGCCCGATGAGGGTCGCATCACTATGTTCCGCTCCCGCAATTGATCGCTAAAACGGATGCCGTATTTGATGATCCAATCCAAAATGCAATAGACAATTGATCTCTCTATCGAATAACATACTGGTTTCCAGCACTGGACATCTGAACCGAGATGTCCAATGAAAGGCATTCGCCATGGCCCACGTCGAATCCGCTCTTACCGACCGCGCAGTCCGAGCCTTGGATGCCTTTCAAATCGAGATTCCATCCTGGGGATTCGCCAACACAGGCACGCGCTTTGGCAAATTTGTTCAGCCAGCCGCCGCCTCAACGCTGGAAGAGAAGTTCGCCGACGCGGCTGAGGTCAACCGCCTCACCGGCGTCACACACACCATTGCTCTCCACGTGCTCTGGGACCTGCCCAACGGCATTGGCGACGTTCCCGAACTGAAGAAGCTTGAGAATCGGTTCGGCATTCGCGCCGGTTCCATCAATCCAAACCTTTTTCAGGATCAGCAATACAAGTTCGGCTCGCTCTGCAACCCCGACGCCGAAATCCGCCGGCAAGCCCTGGATCATGTCCTCGATTCCATCGAGATTTCAAAGGCAACGGGATCGCGCGACATTTCCCTCTGGCTGCCCGACGGCTCGAATTATCCAGGGTCGCAAAGCATGCGCAATCGCATCGTCTGGCTTGAGGAGGCACTGCGTACGGCCCATGACCACCTGGCTCCAGACCAGCGCCTGCTCATCGAATACAAGCCGTTTGAGCCGGCTTTCTACCATACAGATATTGGCGACTGGGGCATGGCGTCGCATCTCTCGCGCATGGCAGGACCGCAAGCCCGCGTGCTGGTCGACACCGGGCATCACTACAATGCTCAGAATATCGAGCAGATTGTGGCGTGGCTGCTGCATACCGGGCTTTTGGGCGGATTCCACTTCAACGATCGCCGCTATGCCGACGACGACCTGACCCTCGGCTCCATCGATCCTTACCAGATCTTTCGCATCTTCCATGAGCTCCATGGCGCTGCATCTGAAAACCCGCTCGACACCGTCGCGTTCATGATCGACCAGAGTCATAACCTGAAAGGCAAGATCGAAGCCACCGTTCAGACTGTCGTTACGGCCCAGGAACTCTGGCTGAAAGCCTCGTTGATTGATCGCGAAGAACTGGCGGTTCATCAGCAGTCTTGTGACATAGTCGCCGCCGAGGAATTGTTTCGTGGAGCGTTCTGGACCGATGTCCGGCCTCTGGCTGCTGCCTGGCGTGAGGCGCGAGGTCTGCCGGTAGATCCTCTTGCCGCTTTGCGTGAAGGCGGGTATGTGGAGCGTGTTGCGAAGGATCGCGGAAGAAGGCGTTCGGCCGTAAGCAGTTATGCTTGAGGGCGGCGCCTTCATTCCGAACAGACGTTTAAGTTGAATGTTTTATGCGGTATGAAGTCGACTCTTCATAAATCCACTTAAGGATTTCTAATCCCTGCCGATGAACCATACAGGGCCGGTTTACGCCTACCGCGCTCCCACGGTGGTTCAGCTTGATTACGCACCAGGTCACCCCGCTTCACATTGCAGGAAACACGACTCCGAAGCAGAACGAGAAGCTCAAGGGCAATCTCGACGAAGCGGTGAATCGGGTCTATAAAGAAACGCTCAAGCAGCTCGATGAACATAAGATGGCGCTGGTGCTCGAGTTTGAGGATAAATTCAAGGCCGAGCTGACCTCAGCGGCTCACAAGATCATCGAGCGCCTCATCACGAGCGAGAAGTACCAGGAAGAAGAGACCATCTCGCGACGCGAATATCCATCCGCGTACTACGTACGCCCGATCGAGGCGCAGGTGACAGCTCTGCGTGAGGCCTTTCCCTCCCTGGGAGGCTGCATTGAGCGACTGGCTCGAAATCCTGTACCGGATGAGGCGGAAGCATGGTTCGCGATTCCCCGCTGGCAAGCAGTCGCCCCGACTTATTGCGCGGCGGTGGAGGAGATGGTCAAGGTGATCGAATCAAAGCGCCGTTTCTCCAACCGGCTCACTGAAAACCTGGGACCCAAATTCATGCGCCAACATGAGCGTACCAGGCTTGCGGAGGAATTAGTTGCCAAGCAGCAGCCAGGCAGCGACATTCTTGTACTTGCCGCTCAATTCGGGTTGCGCCATCGGGGATGTTCGGCTCGCCGCGCCCGCGTGGTCATGGCCAGCAACGAATTCGGCCTGGGCGCGTTTGCCCTTGGTTGCATGCTCATTACTCATCCCGAGCGCCTTTCTTCTCTCGAAACGCTGATGATCGACTGCAGCGGCGACGAGTATTCTCTGCGAGCAGATACGATCTACGATCGGGTCCCTTTGTTCGATTTCGACCTTGGCGGGGTGGAATTCAGCGTGTTCTACGAGGATCGCGCACGGAATCTCTGGGGGACGCCGACCGCTTTTGCGGTCAAAGTTTCGCTGGATAAGACTCCCCTGGCAATCTCCTCGGCGGTTCATCGTCTTCCCTGATGGGGGTCTTATCATTCGCAGATCAATTTGCACGTGCATTGCACGCCTGGTCCGGAGTTTTTCGGATAGGAAATCTATCTCCTATTGGTATCGACGTGCTATCGTTTAAGAGGATCTATCCTTCCCTGTAAAGTGGTGTATATGACCCAGACCGCCTCAATTCCCGCCACCCTGAAGTTTCTCGAAGATCGCTGGGACCCGCAAATCGCCGCCACACTCGATCAGGCGGAGCAGTTACGCTATCGCTCGAACCTTCTCGGGTCCGATCTGCGTCTTACCAACTTTGCGGGTGGCAACACCAGTTCAAAAGTCACTGAGATCGACCCGCTCACTGGTGAGCCGGTCGAAGTGCTCTGGGTCAAAGGCTCTGGCGGTGATCTGGGCAGCATGAAACGCGCCGGGCTGGCGACACTTTACCAGGAGAAGTTTCTCGCGTTAGAGCGGATGTACAAGGGCCCTGAGACTGAAGACGACATGGTTCCGATGTACGCCCTCTGCGCCTTCCGCAATAACCCGGTCGCTGCTTCCATCGATACGCCTCTCCACGGCTTTCTTCCCTTCCCTCACGTGGACCATCTGCATCCAGATTGGGGCATCGCGCTGGCTGCATCTGCAAATGGCAAGGCCAAGATGGAGGAGTTCAATCGCGAGTTTAATCACTCGCTGGTCTGGGTTCCGTGGCAGCGGCCAGGGTTTGAGCTGGGCCTGATGATGCGGCAGGCTGTGCGGGACAATCCGGGATGCGACGGGATTGTGCTGGGTGGACATGGACTATTTACGTGGGGCGAAACACAGCGTGAATGTTATCTGAACACCATCACAGTGGTTGACCAGATTGGCCAGTTCATTGAGCGGCACGGGGCCACCAAAGGCGCTAAGCGTTTCGGCGGCGAGGCTGTTGCTGCGCGCGAAAATCGATCCCAACTCGCCGTGCAGATTGCACCCTATTTGCGCGGCCGTATCAGCGTGCAGAATCGATGGATTTCGAGCTTTACCGATGCTCCGGATGTGCTGCAGTTTGTTAATTCCGTCGACGCCAAAGACCTCGCATTTCTCGGAACAAGCTGCCCCGACCACTTTATTCGGACAAAGATTCGTCCGCTCTTTATTCCGTGGGCGGCAGGAGCCGACCTTGCGTCACTGAAGCAGCAGATCAACGCTTCGTTGGATGAATATCGCCAACAGTACCGCGACTACTACCATTCCTTCGCCACTCCTGACTCGCCGGCCTTGCGCGATGCCAGCCCAACAGTTGTTCTGATTCAGGGCCTGGGCATGTTCAGCTTTGGGAAAAACAAGACGGAAGCGCGAATCACGGGCGAGTTCTACACGAACGCCATCCATGTAATGGAGGGCGCGAGCCTGCTGGGCGATGGTCCTGTGACCGGTCCCCTGCCGCAGTGCGGCCCCGCAAACGATCCGGCCAGCTTCAAGGTTTTTACCAATTACGTTGCGCTGCCTGCGATTGAAGCCTTTCGCATTGAATATTGGGCCATGGAAGAGGCGAAAATTCGCCGCCAGCCGCCGGAAAAGGAATTGAGCCGGCGTATTGCTCTTGTCGTCGGTGGTGGAAGCGGCATTGGGCGCGAAGTGGCTCTGCTGGCGGCTGCGCGCGGCGCACACGTGGTTGTTGCCGACCGAGACGAAGCTGCAGCGGCACATGTCGTTGCGGAGCTAAAATCCGTCACCTCTTCCGAATTCACTGCCGTCGCCCCGGTTGATATCCGCAATCGCGAAGCCATTGCCAAGGCGCTCGATGCTACTGTCGCGGCGTTCGGCGGGGTCGATATTTTGATCAATACGGCTGCCATGTTCCCATCGTCGCCGGACGGGGTTATTTCCGACGCACTCTGGGCCACAACGCTGGACATCAACGTAACTGCCAACTACCTGCTCTCAGATGAAGCTGCAAAGATCTTCAACGATCAAGCTCTCGACGCCGCAATCGTGCTGACGAGCTCTGCGAATGCGGTTGTCTCCAAACGCGGGTCGGAGGCTTACGATGTGAGCAAGGCTGCGGTTTCGCACCTGGTCCGCGAACTCGCAGTTGCCCTTTCGCCCCGCGTGCGCGTTAACGGCATCAGTCCGGCGACAGTGGTCAAAGGGTCCACGATGTTCCTGCGCGATCGGGTCCGCGCTTCGCTTGCCAAGTACAACATCCCCTTTGACGACTCGCTTTCCGACGACGAGCTGCGCAACCTGCTTGCAGGCTACTATGCAAAACGCACGTTGACACATCAGCCCATCGATCCTGCCGATTGCGCGGAGGCGATTCTCTTCTTGGCAAGTCCGCGTTCCCGTTGCACCACCGGCCACCTGATTCCTGTCGACGGAGGTTTGACAGAGGCGTTCATGCGTTAAACTCCAACAGGGATCGAACTGCCTCTATGCCGGAACCTGCTCGAATTGCCATTGACCTGGGCGCTGAAAGTTGCCGCGTCTCTCTGCTGCGTTGGCACGAGGGCCGACCAAGCGTCGAAGTCGTGCATCGAATCCCGAATGGCCCGGTCCACCGCGGGAAAGCCATGCACTGGCCGCTTGAGGGCATCCTGGCTGGTCTTGAAGAAGGCCTGCGCAAAGCAGCACAGGCTGCTCCTAAAGGAATCGCTTCGATAGCCGTTGACAGCTGGTCGGTTGATTATGTGCGACTGGCTCCGGATGGTCTGCCTTCACGCGACCCTTTTTGCTACCGCGATGTGCGTACCGAGCAGGTCAAGCTTGCCGCTGACAAGATCATTTCCCCGCGAGAGCTTTTTGCGCGCACAGGCGCACTGCCGCATCGCATCAACACCGTCTACCAGTTGCTGGCTGACCCTTCCGTTGGAATCAACGCAAACGCTCCGTGGGTCATGCTACCGGAGTACGTGCTTCACTGGCTCGGCGGACGTCGTGTTGCCGAACATAGCAATGCAAGCCACACCGGGCTGGTCAATCTCAAGACGGGCGATTGGGATGCTGAGTTGTTCAAGCTACTCGGTCTTCCGCTCGATGCAGCTCCGCCAATTGTTCGTGCCGGGACCATTCTCGGAAACTTGCAGGGTCCGCTGGCGTCGCTACCTGAATTCCGCCATACACAGCTCATCGCACCGGCCTGTCACGATACGGCTTCTGCCATTGCCGGCATTCCTTCGAGCCTTGAATCTACGCTCTACATCTGTTCCGGAACATGGTCTTTGATCGGTACGGTCACTAACGAACCTGTTACCTCAGACGAAGCTTTCGATGCTCGCTACACCAATCTTGGAGCAGCCGGCGGAGGTCTGTGCTTCCATTCGCTCGTGAACGGAATGTGGCTGCTGAAGCAGTGCATGGAAGCATGGAGCGCCGAAGGGCGGGTTTGGGATATTGAAGACCTCATTACACAGGCCGCTGTTTCTGGATTCCCGGGCATCATCGACGTGGATGCTGAGGCGCTGTTGCTCGATACCGAGATGCCGGAACGCATCAATCACCAGTTGTGGCGCAGACGCTGGGCGACGATTCCCGATGTCGAGGGCAATGAACCCGTTTTTGCGCGTGTCATCTTCGAGAGCCTGGCAAATCGCTATGCATTCGCGCTCACCAGTCTCGAAAAACTGCTTGGCCGCAAGCTCGATCGCATCCACATACTTGGAGGCGCAAGCCGCAATAAATTGCTCACGCATTTGACAGAGGAGCGCACCAACAGGCCAGTCGAGATCGGCCACCCTGAAAGCTCGACACTCGGCAACCTGGCTGTGCAGTTGGCGGCCAGTGAATCGAATGGGCAGCCTATCGACTCAGAGGCAGTACGTCGATGGGCCGCGCTCCTCAGTACGAGCTGAATGAAGTCCTCGCAGTTCTTCATTGCGGCGAGTTCCACGCAGTACCGTTCCCATGCATCTGCACTTCTTCGGGCGAATTGATGGTGTACTGGTTTGAGATCTTGTAAACCAGCCCCGTATTCGTATTCATCACCGTCTGCCGGTCCAGCGCGAAATCAACCCAGTCCGACGCCGACGCAGCACGCGCATTCTGGTTGGCCTGCTGCTGCACCATGAAGTGCTCATGACCTTCCTGCATGGTCTGCATGAACTGATCGTGCATCTGCTGCTGCACGGCCATGGAGTGGGCAAACTGCGCCGCATTTGCTTCCCTCTGCCGTCGCATGCGGTCGTTCATATCCGCAATCGCTCTTTGCGATTCGAGATTCGAACGAGCGATCCACGCCTGTACCCAATCATCCATCGGCTTGGTTCCCATCCCTGGCGCCTCCCATTGCTGCATCAGAGCCGCTAGCTGGTTTGCGGGAGCTGCATAGTAGGTTACGCTGGCAACGCACTTGTCCACGGTCGAAGCGTGGCCGGCAACAATTTGAGGAGGATGTCCTGGCGATCCATTGGAGAGCCCCGACTGTCCTGCATATTGCGTTTCTGTGCAGTCGACGGTTACATCAAGCAAGCCCTTCATCGCAGTCGTTCCCTTGGTGAAGCTCACTGCCGCACGCGCCAACTCCCGTGTCTGCTTTGGCTGCTGTAAATGCGCCGCGGCAAACTTCGCCGCGTAAGAATCATGAGCGTCACTCAACTGTTTCTGCGCCTTCGCCTCTTCCGCAGGCGGGACCTGCAAATCGCTGTCGTAATGTACATTCATCGTTTGCGCCATGAACTTGAGAAAATCCTGTGCACTCATGGGACCCTTCATCGGCAGGCAATCGGTCTTGGGCATGTAGCCAATCATCGGCCCTTGTCCCCACGCCCACGCAAGGCTCGGCATTCGTTCCACCATGCTCATGCCATCTGGACGTGTCGCGCGAAAAACTCCAAATGGTGTCGGTACGCAGGTTCCTCCTTGCAGAAATACGCTGTCGAATTGCCAGCTTGCCGGAATAGTCACTGCGATTGCATTCATTTCCAATGAGGGATCGTGGATATATGCAACACGAGTTCCGCCTGACGATGAAGGGACGCCATTCGCTCTGTCCGCTGCGGGAACCGGACTCGTCTCGCTTCCGCTGCCTGAAACCGCTGCCGGTTGGCTTCCTTTGCATCCAACCAGCAGGATTACGATCACCACAGCAATCATCCCCGCTTTACATGACATCGCCCTGACGCTCATTTTACTTACCTCCGATGTTCAGATCGTTGCTGTCAGACCGTCCATTGCGTCCTCGAATCGGAGTTCTGACGCTGACCCTCTTCGCTGCTACCAGGGCGTCCCGTCTCCGTGAGCTTTCTGCGCACCATCCACAGTGACGGTGTTGGGAAGCTTGACCACCGCGCCGGAGTCGGGGAAGATTACAGTCTGGCGGTCCAGCGAGTAGTCCACCATATCCGATGCCATGCGGTGGTTGCTATTCGCCACTTCCGCCGCGTGCGCCATTGATCTGTCCGTGCCTTCCTGCATTGTCTGCATGAACTGATCATGAGTCCGCTGCTGCGCCACGGCGGCGTTCTTATACATTTGTTGCCGCGCTGCAAAGGCATTATCCGACTCGTTTATCCAGTGACTGGTCTCCGCCTGAAGCTGGTTGGCGTAACGCTGACTATAGGCCGCGACCCAGTCGTCAAGCTCCTTTTGCCTGCCCATCCCCGGAGCACTCCACAATTGACTCACCGCGGAGAATTGGCTCTCCGGCGCGGCCATGAACAACACAACCGCGGAGCATCGTCCCCCTCCCGCTGTCTGTCCTCCCATGGGCGCGAACTGCCGGCATCTGAGGTTGACTCTCAACAGGCCCTTCATGTTCGTTGAGCCCTTCTTGTAGCGCACACTGGCCATGGCGGTCGTCACCACGCCCGTATGTGTTTGGATCGCTCCGGGCTGTCCGGGAACCGGCTGGTCGCTGACATATTCCACCTGCAGAGTTGTTGAATAACTCTTCAGGAAATCCTGCGCGCTCATCGGGCCGTTGATGGGCAGGCATCCGTTCTCTGACTCCACGGCACCCGGGGGCAGCTTTCCCCACTTCCATCCAATCCTCGGCATTACTTCGGCAAAGCTCTGCCCATCTGGACTGGTCGCACGAAAGACTTCTGAGATGTCGTCTGCACATCCGACCTTTGGAACCAAAACCCCGCGGAAGCGCCACGACGCGGGTATCTGGATAGGCATGACCTTCATGTTGTTGAAGGTGGGATCAGTGATGTACTCAACCCGCACCCCGTTGCCAGTGTCGGCACCAGACCCAGAAGCCGCACCAGATCCATCTCCGGACGATGCTCCGTTACCACCATCGCCACTGCTCGCAGCTGAAGTCGGTTGCACTCCTTTGCACCCAAGCAAAACCACTGCAACCAGCATCGCAAGTACTCGCCCTTTGTTCGTCATCTCTCTCCCCTCCACGTTCATCGCGCTGCCGCGTTGAAACTTCAGCTATGTAACTAGAACGACCCGTCCCCATGCACCTGCTGCAAGGCCCCACCTACAGTTACCTGGTTGGTGATCTTGTAGATCCTGCCGGTATTTGTATCCAGCACTGTTTGACGATCGAGCGAGTAGTCCACCATGTCCGAAGCCATTCTGTGATTTGAATTCGCGACATCTGCGGCGCGCGCCATCGACCGGTCAGTCCCCTCCTGCATTGTCTGCAGGAACTGATCATGCACCTGCTGCTGAACGGCCATGGTATGCGCGATCTCCTGTCGCTGGGCCGCGAAGCGCCTGTCCTCGTTGCTGATCATGGCCTGATTCGCTGCGTTGGCCGCCTCGGCATAGCGCTTTACCCAGGCATCGCCCCATTCCTTGTTTTGCCGGGGGCCCATGGCGGGGTTGTCCCAAATCCGAGCCACTTCCGCAAATTTGCTCTGGGGAGCGGTTACGTAACCCACATATGCCGTGCATTTTCCTGAGGTGGTTGCAGGGGTACTTGCCATGCCGGCCAGCATCGAATGCATGCCAGGGCGGGTGACCTCGGTGCATGTAACGAGCGTCTCCAGGCGGCCCTGCATCGACACTCCATTTTGCTTGTAGCTGACCATTGCGGCCGCACCATCCGCGGTGTTGTGGGGCGGCGTCAGATTGTGCGCCGCGTAGAAGGGCGCTGGCTGTGCATAGGTGTCCTGATACTGTTTTACAACCTTTGCCATGCCGTCGCGCATAGGTACGTCGCTCACATACGCAACCTGCATCGTGGTCGAAACGTATTTCAGAAAATCCTGTGCACTCATCGCTTTGTCCAAGGGCAGGCATCCCGTCTTCGGCTTGGGACCGTTGCCATAGGCCCACAACAATTGCGGCATAGCCTCGCCGAAGCTTTGGCCGTCCTCGCTTGTGGCGCGATACACCGCGTATGCGTATGAGTCGCAAGTGGCTCCGCCGCCTTGAAGCAGAACTCCCTGAAACTTCCACTTCGCGGGGATAGTCGCATAAAACGCAACCTTGTTGTCCATCGTCGTATCAACGATGTTTTCGACCCGCGTTCCTCCGCCCGATAAGGTTGCTGTCGCTGCGCCATCGCTCGAACCGCCGCTACCGCCGTCGGCTCCAGCGCTGGCCGCAGCCGTTGACAACGACCCCTTGCATCCAAGTAGGGAGAGTGCGATCAGAATCGTTGCCAGCCTGCCTATGCTGTTCGTCATCAAAATCCTCGCTTCATTAATTTTTGGAGGGAGCTGCAAATTTCTGTCTTTCTTTGGCCCAGTTTTTCTTCTGCTTGGTACGCGCCATCCTTTGGGAAAATGCCTCAAATGCTCCTTAGCGTCGCCTTTTGATCGATCGGTTGATCAATTGGTGCGGGATGCAATAGACTGTGCAAACTCCCCCGGTCGGTGCGGATAGATCGATACGAGATCATAGCGATGTGCCCAATGTTGCCGTTCCGGACTTCGATTGCTCAGAAAGGTATGCCTAGAATGTCTAACCACAGTCAATGGATCTGCGCCTCATCGGCTGCATTCGCAGTTATCGTCGGCTTTCAAACTTTAGGACTAAATGCCGCACAACCTGATTTCGCCTCCGCGGTTGTCGCCACCAAGCCCCTCGCCTACTACCGGCTCGACGCTACTTCCGGCAAGAGTCAGGCCGGGACCACGACTTACAGCGCAAAGGGCGGCGTCACAAGTTCGACTCCGGGCGCGGGGATCGCGGGATCAAGCGGCAACTACGCCAAATTCGATGGAGCCAGCGGATATATTCTTACCACTCAGAAAGGCGGTGTAGGGCAGGCATCCAGCATCATGGCCTGGGTCAACCTCGAAGATCTTCCGTCAAAAGCGGCCCGCATCTTCTACATCGCCGGCGAGTCGGAGAACGGAAACGATCTCGACCTTCAAATCGAACCAGACAATGTGCTTCGATTCTTCACGGCGAGCGGCGGTAACTTGCAATACGCGCCACCTGCAGCATCACTGCTGAACCAGTGGCACATGATCGTCGCCACGCTGGACACTGCGAGCCATAACCGCGCCCTTTACTGGGATGGAAAACTTGTGGCTCATGATGGCGGTGGTGGCAAGTCTGGAAAGACGGCTCCGTTTTCAATCGGGGCAAGCACCGTCTTCTCAGGTCGATGGTTCAAGGGAGGCATTGAGGAAGTGGCGCTCTGGGATCGCGCACTCAAGGCGGCTGAAGTCTCCTCTATCTACGCCGCCAGCGGGGCTACAGCTTCCACCTCTGCGACTGCGTCCCCTGCCGGCGCTTCAGCAACCCCTACGACCGGGCCTTTCGCCACGAAAGCGACGTTTGACGTAGAAGACAGCAAGGGCAAGGTCATCATGAAGCGGGAGGAACAAATCGCCTACGCGTTTCTCTCGGCAATTGAAATGATCCAGCAGGAGTGCCAGGTCGACCTGCAGCGCGCCTGCACCCTGGACCAAATGCTCTCAGGATCTTACCCAGCTGGTTCCCACATCGATCATCTAAAGTTCGATCCCAACAAGACGGACCCCAATTACACATACACTCTGGCCACCGGCGGCAGGGCTTGGGAAGCGCACGCCAATGCCAAAAAGCCGGGCCTGCTTGGGTTCTGCTTCATGGCCAGGGACGTCGGAACTGTGACCGCCACGATCAGCAAGACAGGAAAGGCCGGATGGGTGGACGATCCGCTCGGAAATCGTGGAATGTCGGGTGACTCCTTCGCCACTCAATAGTCCAGGATGTACGGTGCGAAGCCTGGCTGGACACCGGGTAGCAGGCCTTCGTCTCGACGGCAGAATTCGTGATCGGCCGCGCGCCCGCGTTATCATTGCCTTTTACAAATTCCCCAAATAGACGAAGGCTGATGCAATGAATAGCGAAATTCATTTTAAGGGTTCAGGAATCATAAAAACCATCTCCCGTCGCGACGTTTTGCGTCAAGCTTCAGCCGCACTGATTGCGAGCGGAGTGGGCAGGTTGGCGCTTGCCCACTCGGCCCACCCTGCCGTGAATGAGAAGACTGCGGGCTTTCCTGATAAATTCCTGTGGGGGTGCGCCACCGCCGGTTATCAGGTCGAAGGGAACAATATCAACACCGATTTGTGGGCAATGGAGCATATTCAAGGGACGATCTTCAAAGAGCCCTCGGGTGACGCCTGCGATCACTATCACCTCTTTCCGCAAGACATTGCCATGCTGGCGGATCTCGGGTTCAACACTTATCGCTTTTCTCTGGAATGGTCGCGCATCGAACCTGAAGAGGGCCAGTTCTCAAACGCTGAGCTTGATCACTACAAGCAGATGCTGGCGGCCTGTCACCAACATTCGCTGACGCCGATGTTGACTTACTCCCACTTTTCATTGCCACGCTGGTTCGCGATCAAAGGCGGATGGGAAAATGAAAAAGCTCCAGACCTTTTTGCCCGTTTCTGCGAGAAAGCAACCAGGCATTTTGGCGATCTAGTGGGGTACGCGTCTACATTAAACGAGCCGGATATTCCTCAGCTTCTCGGTTGGGTCGTGATTCATGGCGCTCCATTTGGAATGAGCGTCACCGAGATGATGCGGTACAGCCTGAAGAATGCGCGGAAGCAGTTGAATGCACCCGAGTTTTCCGACTTGTTCATGGGAGACGGAAAGAAGGTCCGCGACGGTTTGCTGGCCGCTCATGCCAAGGGTCGAGATGCGATTAAGTCCGTGCGGCCCGACCTTCCGGTTGGTCTCAACCTGGCCATTTCCGATGATCAGCCGGCCCCTGAGAACAGCCATTTGGAAGAGAAGCGCGCCGATGTCTATGCCCCGTGGCTCGATGCCGCCAAACACTGCGACTGGCTCGGCGTGCAGGTTTATTCGCGATCGATCGTAGGCAAGAAAGACCTGCTGCCGGCAAAGGGCGCAGAGCTAACCCAGACCGGCATGGAGTTTTATCCCGAGTGCCTGGAGCACGTGGTCCGCTATGCAAGCAAAGAAGCGGGCGTGCCCATCTTCGTTACGGAAAACGGAATTGCAACCGAGGACGACACTCGGCGGGTCGAATACATTCAGCGCGCCCTTGCGGGTTTGAAGCGCGCAATTGATGATGGAATCGATGTGCGGGGCTACATTGCCTGGTCGCTGCTGGATAACTTTGAATGGACTTCAGGCTACAAGCCCAAATTCGGGCTGGTATCAGTCGACTTGCAAACGCAAAAACGGACCGTCAAACCAAGCGCCTTGTACCTGGGGAACATAGCGCGCAAGAACGCCTTGTAAGTCTGTCTGATTAGCGCCCGATAGCTCCGGTGGTTATCCCACAGCTTGAACTGTTCCCTTGCCCACCAGTTCTTCGACACGCTCAACCCAGCCGCGATCTGCAGCGACGCTCATCGATTCCGGCTCCAGAATCACCGCGTATTCGCCCTTCTTTTCGAGATGCAGCATGACTTTTCCCGGACCCGGAGCTGCATCCGCCGCGGTTTTCAGCGCTGCGAGAATCTCCTCGGTTGCGCGGTCAAGATTAATCCTGATTCTGACGCCGGACGGAAGCTTTACTTGCACATCTTCGAGAGCCACGATTGAGTTGATCGCGATTTTTGGCGCGGCATCCTCCTCGCCCATCAGAACACCGCGCACAATCACAGGCGCTTCAATCTTCAACAGACCTTGCAGCTTTTCGTAGTCCCGGGAAAAGCAGATGATGTCAATCTTCCCCGTTGCGTCTTCCAGTGCGCCCATGGCGTAGAGCTTCCCATCTTTTTTGCCTTTCTGGACGCGCACCCCAACAAATAATCCGGCTACTTGCAGTTCGTCCGAAGGGTCAGACTGCTTTCCCCACACCCGCTCCGGCGGCTTGCGTTCCAGAGCTTCCGCGGTCGAAATGATTCCAGTCAAATTCCTCAGCTTTTCGGCGTACTTGTCTAACGGATGCCCGGACACAAAGAAGCCGAGCACCTCTTTCTCATTTGCCAGCCGTTCGCCCTCTTCCCAATCCGCAGTCTTCGGCAAGTCATCCGCATCGCGACCCGGCGTGGGCGCCTCATTGAAGAGGCCGAATAGCCCATGTTGTCCAGCAGCCGCGTCTTTCTGTGACTTTTGCGCCCGCTCCATCGCCTTGTCTACGGATTTTATCAGCGCGGCTCGCGAGCCTAGCGAATCCAGCGCTCCCGCCTTGATCAGCGATTCGATAACTCGCTTGTTCATTACGCGCAGATCGACCTTCTCGCAAAACTCCCACAAGCTCTTGAATCTTCCGCCAACCTCCTCGCGCGCTTTCATGATGGACTCGATTGCGTTTCCACCCACGTTCTTTACCGCAGCAAGACCGAAGCGAATCGCCTCCCCCTCTGGTGTGACATGTGGCGTAAACTGCGCTCCTGAGACCTGCACATCTGGCGGTTCTACTCGAATGCCCATCTCCTTGCATTCGCCGATGTACTTCACAACATTTTCCGGCTTTGAAGTTTCGGATGTAAGCAGCGCCGCCATAAATTCCACTGGATAATGGGTTTTCAGATAAGCAGTTTGATAACTCACCAGACCGTAAGCAGCCGAGTGCGACTTATTAAATCCATATCCGGCAAACTTCTCCATCTGGTCGAAGACTTCGCCCGCAATTCCCTTCGGATGGCCCAATGCCGCCGCGCCGCTCATGAAGCGATCGCGCTGCTTGGCCATCTCCTCGGCATTCTTCTTTCCCATTGCCCGACGCAGCAGATCCGCTTCGCCGAGCGAATAACTCGCAAGCACGTTGGCGATCTGCATTACCTGCTCCTGGTAGACAATTACGCCCAACGTCTCCTTGAGCATCACTTCCATTTCCGGGAGCATGTATTCCACCTTGCGGCGGCCCCACTTGCGCTCGATGAAGTCGTCCGTCATGCCGCCCTGAATTGGCCCGGGGCGATAAAGAGCGGTGAGCGCGGTCAGGTCCTCAAGGCGGTCCGGCTTGTAACGGCGCAACATATCGCGCATGCCGCTCGATTCAAACTGAAATACCCCCGAAGTTAGCGCCGAATGAAATACTTTCTTATAAGTCTCTTCATCATCGAGCGGAATGTTATCTATATCTACCTTTTCGCCGCGACTCGATTCAATCAGCTTCAGGCAATCGTCAATCACCGTCAGCGTCGTAAGCCCCAGGAAGTCCATCTTCAGCAGGCCCATCTTTTCGATGGCCTTCATGTCATATGCAGTTACGATTTCGTCGTTCTTGGTTTTGTTCACCGGGACAAGTTCCGTCAGCGGGCGCGGTGCAATTACCACTGCCGACGCATGGACGCCAGACCCGCGCACCAATCCCTCAAGCTTTTTTGCGGTATCCAGTAACTCGCGAATCACGGGATCGGTGTCGTAAGCCTTGCGCAGGTCCGGCACCTCTTCCAAAGCTTTGTCCAGCGTCATGCCGACGGTCGCCGGCACGAGCTTTGCGATCCGATCCACATCGCCATAGGGCATGTCCAACGCGCGACCACAGTCTTTGATTGCCGCCTTGGCCGCCATGGTGTTGAACGTGATGATCTGCGC